>Ga0265780_10003902_pt1 | contig 19421 bp, 21 predicted proteins | sample P1T30metagenome_FD_192432 | JGI IMG/M metagenome (GOLD analysis project Ga0265780, IMG submission 192432) | Plant litter microbial communities from East Loma Ridge, Irvine, California - P1 T30 | ecosystem: Environmental > Terrestrial > Plant litter > Unclassified | place: USA: California...
AGGCTGTATGGTGTCTTCTCATTCTCCAAGGTGAGATTTCTCTCACTGAATATACCTGTCCTAACGTCCCTAACAGTTAACATGCGCCGGTACGCAGCGTTAACCAAGCCACTCGAAACGGAACATAATGTTGCAGCGAAGACTGTAGAAATCCTAAAGACCTTTGAGGATATTGACGTTCCAGTTTAACATGAGTGTCGTGTGCACAATGACGGAGATACAAGTCAGATTCGGAGCATGAGATGGGACTGAACCCTAAATCAACGTTAAATCGTAGCATGCAAAACTACATTTCGCAATCGATATATGCATACAAAAAAGATGATATCTTTCCAAAGGCCCTGAATGAGCCGCTTTTGCGAAACAAGGCTGAACTTCCCAACGCTTTTGCGAAATAAGGCAGAACTTCCCAACGCTTACGGTGCTCCCTAGTGTAGCGATCCAACCCTTAGGCTACCACACGAAGTGCAGCAATAATTGAGCGACCGCAATTTTGTATAAGGGTCTGATGAGCTTTAATAGATTATTAGCACGCAATGCAGTCTAGCGAAAGAAGCTGAAGTTAACTAGATTAACAGTTTCTTCGTAAGAAATTAAGAGCTTCTAGACATAGCGCGCACGAGTTATTGCGGCACCTAGTGACTATATCCTAGCCTGTTGTCAGCATGTTTCTTATCCATGCTACTAGAACCTGAAGCCCTCTGATTCGCAGTACCATTTAAATAACGACATATGCATACTTGATAAGAGTGACGCACGTCAGCTAGGTAATTGTCAGCTAATCAGAACATCTCTTGCTCCAATTTGATATGTGAAACTTGGATCACTGCACTTGACGGTCACAATAGGCTTCGGCTCCTGACGGATTACGCGGAAGCGCACTGCAGCATGCATAAAAGCCTTACCTGATTAGTGGACCGCATCGAAGCATTCTCACTCAAGCAGAACTTACCTGCTCTAGGTGCTCTCAGTGAAAGTCCCTGCTCTTCGAGTGCTGACCGTAACGCGGTGAGGGGGCTACTCAATTGTGTGATGCGATGATATCAAAATCTTATACCATCACCAGATGGTGACAAGCCTATTTCGAAACACGAAATGACGCTGTCACAGTCCTGTCACCATCGCATCACACAATCGAGCAACCTCCCAAACGCGGTACGGGATGTTAGACAATATCTTTTTGCGCGGTATCTTGGGTATTTCACGCTCAGTTTACCCCAAATCGAGTGCAGCGTTGAGGCAGCTGACTTTCTGAGCGGCATCAGTGTACCGAATTCGAGAGACAGGGCACTTTGCTCACAGTCAGCAATGAGTGAGGTAGCTCCAGATGAAGCACAGTCATGACCAGGATGTAATTTCTGAACTGCTCCCTATACTGACAGGCCCAGAAGATAGCCCCAGATCGGCGCTGTCACAAATAACCATTTCTACTAATCGAGCACGCACCGCAAGCGATGACATGCGTACGAGGTAGGACCTTGACGGCGCTGCTTTAGGGCACAGGAAAATGGGCACTGCTTTAAGATGCCGAAGTGGTTCACATTTCTGGCTCGCATGGTCCGCCGTCTCATAGGCTACCCACACTCTCATGTTGCAGAAAAAGCCGGATACAACAGCCTTAAGGCATTATATGCGAATACAATATGCTACTACTAAGATTTAATGCGCTTCTAAAGAGAAGCCTTAGATAGTCCTAGATCTATCTATACTGTTATTTAGCTATTTTCTTAACTTTATAGACTATTGTAGCAGTCTTGCTGCGTTAATCTTGCTGCATAGATTATATCCGGCTTATTCTGCAACACGAGAGCCACATGCCCCGCTCCCGAGGTCCTGTAGCCGGTGAAAATAAGTGCCTGTGGCTGAGCTTCCGTCAGGAGGCGGAGCTCTCAGGTTCACGCGACAAGGCGGTTTCCCGCACGACCTATTGGTCAGAAGCGATTTCTATGCAGCCGGTCATTGGTTAGAGGCGCGGTGGTGTGAATTAGGCGAGTACAGCAAAGCGACCGGGGCGCGCAATTGTAGCGCGGACCCTGAATGCAAGAGTATAACTTCCTGCTCTTGCCATGAGTATTGCACTGTGAGCAGTAGACATTGTCCACGTTCAGAGCGCAGTAAACACACACGGTTCAGCCTTACATCTCAGCAAAACACAACCACTTGTAGTCCCCTACCCTACCTATCAACACCTGGTCCTCTCAAGATGTGGACCAGATCCGACGTCCTCCAGCTTCTCCAGTTGTTGACCATGGTCATGCTCGCCATGATCCACGCTGGGTGGTGTATACTCATCCATCAAGGTAGCTGATGTCCCTCCACGCTTTTCGTATATCCAAACTGAGACGAGTCCTAGTCAACATGCGGCGGTACACAAAATGGCACGAGCAAGGCCCAGTCCACGATACCGTCATACCAATGGAGCCTATCGTAGAAGAAGTAATAAAGGATCTCGACATGTCTGTTTGACATTAGGATTGATGCCGCATGAATGCCGGCTACGACGCTGATGCCCACGGCGTTTGAACAAAAGTACGGGTCGTACTGCTACATTTGATTAACGGGCACAAGCCGGAAAATTTCAGAGCGGCAACCCTAGACGTGGTAGTAAAACAATTACCATTCATACACCATCATACCTAACATCCCATCATCTCTCATCGCATCATCACCTTCCCATCCCTCCCCATCCCTACCCAACCAAACACATAAATACAAATAAAAACGAAAACAGGGGGTATCTCAAGCATGACTAAGTAAGCCCAACGGACGTAAAACGCGTCGCTCCCACCGACCGTAACGCCCTGATCATGGCCGTCTTTCATGCTCAAGAGCTCTATGAGATTGGTGTTTGTTTGAACAGCGCGGAAATAGAACAAGTAGGGAAAAACAGACCGAAAAACGCCTCTAAATGCTCCGTCATTATGTGGTATCAAGCTGCCTAGCCAGGCAGACTCGAAAGAAGGGGATCACAATTCCATGCGATCCATGACACCCTCGCTCATCGTGCGGACGCGGCTCTTGCCTCGTTCGCGGTCGACGAGAATCTCGACGTCGCTGTCGTCATCGGATTCGTAGTAATCGGCATCGGTACTCATTTCTCGTACTGGGATCCAGACGTTCTGATCGGCATCGACGACATCGCCGGGATGGTCAATAACCATATTGTCCAGCTCATCAGAGTCGCCGTAAGCTTCAAGACCTTTCTTCGCACGGTCGCCAAGCCAGTACTCGGCACGTTTCCTGGAACCGGCATTGGCGCTGGATTCGAATTTCGTTTGCTTGAATTTCGACATGAGGGACATGGCAACGCTAGGGCTGTCTGATAGGGCCGAGATGCCACGGAGGTAGAAGTAGCATACGCGTTTGCGGTCCTTGTTGTACAGGAAAAAGTGATGACTCCAAATTGCGCCGTCATCTGCAAACGGGTCATCTGAGGGCTCCCATGCGTAGTATTCGCAGTTGGCCATGTCCATCTCGCTGTCCAGTAATTGCCAAGACCGAGGGCTCCAAATCGGTGAGCCAAGAGGTGTGACTGCGCCGATAGGTAGGCCTGCAGAGTAGACTTGCGGTCTTAAATAGTACATTGTCTGATCGATCCTGTGCTTGAAGCTATTTTGCGACTCGCGGCGGAAGTCATCGGGATTCAAGGTGTTTGCAAAGTCGTAGTCGATGTGTGTTGCGTTGAGGGTTGCAATAAGGTATGCGAACGTATGCCGATTCGATGACTCGCTGAAACTCCCGAACGGCGTGTCTCTTGCAACGTCGAGTTCATCTGCAAATTGCGCGGCTGACTGCGCCGAGTGATCCGCAACAAATGCGAGCAGGTCCTTGTGCCGCTCCTCGAGGGTCTTCTCGATGCGCTTGTATAATTTCTTGTCGCTGCCAGCTGCTTTTACAGTCCATAAATCGCATCCACCGATGATGGCAGTGTCTTGGGTATCGAAGTTGAGGGCGAGGTTGACCTCGTGGAGGGCGCACAAGTCGAGGTACTGCGGGTCCACGTTAGCTACATCATCATCGCCTGACCGCCTTATCGCGAGCTGTGAGTACCTTCATTGCGCCGGAGCCGATATGTTTCGGTCTGAATAAATCCGAGTATTCCTGTCGCGTCTAGCTCCTGATACCGAATATGCGGTAATCGTATCAGCAAGCCGATGCTGCTGGGGGTAGGCTCCTTTGTTGTGTGGGGAATGGCCTGCGCGAGCCCGATACAACGAATATACACAACTCTAGGCTGGCTGCAGAGAGAGATGGATACTGTTGCACGGCCAGACAGCTGTCTAGCAGGCAAAGTACATATAGATCGGTATGGTGCGAGTGGTGTGAGGTGTCCTGGCGCTGTCGTAACGTTGGCTGCGGAGAAGGGTGAGCGACTTGGCGGGCTGCGGAGCTAAGTCAGCGGCATGCGGTGGATGCGACTGCCTGATTGGTCGCGTCTGAACCGACTTGATGACCACCCTCGACCAACGACATGTGTCGACAAGTCCGAATGGGAAGTCGGCGAGACTTGAGTGGTGTTGCGGCCTGATTTTAGTGATTTGCGACGATGCGGAGTATGCGTGTGGGTGTGGAACGGCATGTCCGATTCCGCCCGAGCAATGATGACACAGTACAGGCTGCCTGGCAATGAACTACCATGTAGTTCGGCAACGGTTCATTTGATATATGCATGCTTTGGTTCTGGTAGAAGGATCAATATGTGATCCGAACCTGGTTGCTGTCACAGTGTGGAGTATGATGTACGCCTGAGCGGGATCTATGCCTATAACGTTGGTTCTGTTAGAGGTACCGACAAAAGAAAGGACGCTCAAGATGGATATGGTGACAGTCTCGATGCATGATATTGTGATCACGTTCGAGTCTCATAGACCGCTGTGTCAAACCTAGCTGGGCTGGGCAGAGCCCGCCAACCTGAGATGATGATTCGTAATATAGAGTACAGCTATCGCCATCTGCACTGCAAGGCAAGATGGCAGATAGTGCGTTCTCCAGTGGCTATGCCACATTGCGTCGTCTGGATAAACTCCGTGACGCCCTGCCATATGCCTCCCTCAGATCATGCCGCTGTCTTGAAGGCGGCCTTTGAAGTCTTCTACCATCTGCTGTCCGTGTCAGACTCAGTCAAGGGCGGATCTAGTAAATCGCGGAGGGTCGCAGTGGATGGCCAGGACGGGCGTAAGATGTGTGATATGCGCTTGGTATAGACAGGTTACATAATCTTGGTGACGATGTCGTCCTCGGCCTGGCCAGGGAAGGTGCGCGTCAGCCAGGTGGTGCCGGGACGAAGCGACTGTTGGCGGTATACTAGGCCTCACTCACCTCCATGTCCTCAAGGCTGTCTTGCTGGCCTATACAGCGGAGCACGTTCTTTTTGCTGCTCTCTTGCATTTCGCCCGCCAACAGAAGCTCATCGAGGATGAAGTAGGCCTTCTGGAAGTTGAAGATGATGTCGAGTTCGCACACGTTTCCGTAGTACTTGTCCATCTGCTCGACATAGCGATGGACGATTTCGAGCGTGATCAGCTCATTGTCGGTGGCGTCACATCCGGCGATGAAGAAGAGTGAGGCGTAGCGGCGATAGACGACCTTGGTGTCTGTGAAAACATGTGAGCCTAGCGAGGCACTATCCCTGGCGCACCCACTGACCTTTATACTCGAGGAAGTTGCACATGCGCGTGCGGCGGGCGAGGACGAGCTGCGAGACGTCTTTGACAATCTTGGCCTTGTCTTTGGGCGCGAGGGTGGTGAACCATTTGGCTAGGCGCTACTGGGCTTCAGCAAAGGCAACGGGGATCCAGGGTGAGGTACCGACCACTTTGCCCTGCCGCGAGAGCAGGATGAGGTATCTGCTGTTGTTAGTGATCGATTATATAATATGGCACGTTGCAGAACGCGGCGCTCACTTTATCGTCATGGTGGCTGGGGAGAAGAGGTGTAGGTGTGTTCTGGGAGATTATGTCGGATCGGCAATGTCCACCCCGCGAGTTGGAAAGGACGTCAATGCGCCCTCATCGACACCCCGCTAGTCCATGAGTCCATACGGCCATATCTCACATTATACCTTCCAGACAATTTTCAGCCTTTGCACCTTATTTCCAGCGTACTCACAGCCGTGCGATCGCTCCTTGCGCAAATAAAGACGCTAGCTGCCACTTTATCCGCCCCACCAGAGTCTGGCTGACAAACATCTGATCTTGTACAAATTGTCGCATCGTGCCTGCCTCCCCCGTATACCAACTTTCAAATACCAGACCCAGGGGAAATCACTCATAGACACTCATTCTTACTGACCACCGCAACCTTCACCGTCACCATGAAGCTCATACTCTCCACCTCGTAAGCCAGTCATATTCCATCCCACGCGCATTACTAACACTGCCAGGAATATCATGTCTGGAACCCCGTCCGTGATACGGCGCCCCTTTTTCGAGAAGTCCAACACAGAACTCACCTCTTCCCTGCGTGCGAACTTCACTGCTCACCAGCAATCGGCCGGCAAAGACTCCGCCAAGTCCAGCTACAAGTCATGGACAACGCAAACCGACTCGGCCATTTCCGTACCTACGCACACGCCCTCACCCCTTACTGAACCTCGCGAATCATATGACATCACTGTCAAGCTGTTCTACCTGCCAAACATACCCGCAGATAGGCGATGCGCGCAGACACGGGAGGCAATCGAACTGGTGCTGAAGGAACTTGGCGCCTCGTCAATAGATCTGCTCATCGTGAGCTTTCCTGGCATATCTTTTGACGCCGACGACGAGGATTCAGATTTTGAAGACCCACCTTCAGCGCCACAGTCAACGTCGGAAACTGGAGGCTGTTTGGACGCGGATGTTCCACCAGAGGACATCGAAACAATGATCACCACATGGAGGACACTGGAGACCCTACAAGAAGAGGGTCTGGTCTCGAAGCTCGGCATAGCAGAGTTGGGCGTGACGCGACTCAGCAAGTTCTTGGAACACACAAAGATCAAGCCGAGTGTCAACCAAATCAACGTACGCGACTGCTGTGTGGTGCCGAAGCCACTCATCATATACGCAAAGCAGCAGAAGATCGAGCTTCTCACCCACAACGACTGCACAAACATCCTACCACGGGGAACACTGCGACAAATACTCGGAGCTGGAGACAACGGCTCCGGTGTATTGGCAGGAGAAGGAAACGAAGCAGGACTGAAGGGTGACGTTGAGCCTCAATGGGTCGTCAAATACACTGCAGTGGTCAAAGACAGAGGCGTAGTCGAGAACAAGGGATACTTTGCCGTTGCTGAGTTGAAAGAGTAAGAGAAGCACACATGACAGTTCGCCTTGCATATTCAGAGCTTCACGAATGGCAATTTAGCTTGATTCAAGTACCAGCCTGCAGCAAATTGCCTTGAACATTCAATCCATGACCGGCGACCTCCTTTACCCACACTCGGCCCTCCGACTTCTTTCCAACAAACACTCTAACTGTACGTCTCCATCTTTCGGGTCCGCAATCTGGGGCGTTGACTGAGGGGACTTGGTGCATCGCTGTGCGCTACAGACCACGTCTTTGCTTCCCCGATGTCCATCATCCCATTTGTGACAATGGCCCCCGAGTTGGTGCTCTTGATCTTGGACATGGCGCGCCTCATAAAGGTTCTTGGGCGAACCGGCATCGAGTTTGTCCTCGTCGTCATTGGCTTTCGCAGGGAGTTGACCCGGTTGACCATGTTATCCGGTGCTGGGCTCTTCATCCTCGGGGGCGAGTATGGCTTGCCCGAAGAAGACCGCTTGATCTCGTGCACCGGCTCGATGAAGGAGCAGGTTACTCGACGCGGTGCGAGTGGCGGCCTCGTAGGCTTGTGAATTATCACAAGGGGGATTGTGGAAACGGTAGTGTCGGACATGTTGGATCTCTATAGGGCAGACCTGCTGCTGTTGATTTGATTGATTGATTGAATGGTTTTACGCCCTAGTGAAAACCTCCCGGAGGGTATGAGGACGGGCTACGGTCAGGGTTTATAGCGGTGACGCGCTACCTGATGCGCCTGAGACCGGCTGCTGTTCTTAGTCGGTTGGCTGAGTTGTTCGTTGTGTTGGCAAAAGAGTTTGTGGGTTGTGTTTAAAGAAGAAGACGTTGGACTCGAGGGTATATATGGAGAGGTACAGTGACGGCCAAACACGGTGATGGAACCGTCGCAATCAAGCGCAGGAGATGAATGAGGTGGGGTTGAAGGAAGCAGGGCGAAGAGCAGGACTTATGAAGGGCCGGCTGCGGTGTAGCAATATTCATTTGCTACTAGTCAAGCGCTCGGAAATCTCAGTGATGCGTCAGATGATCACAGTGCACAACTGTCAAGTCTATTTCAGCCATTTTCGAGTAATGCACATCAAAACAGGCACATGACTAGTATTCAAGATACTGACATGTCAACAATATTGAAGCGCCGCTCCTTTCCTCAGGTAGTACAATCTCGCAATGACAGCTATACTCCATCCAGTCAACGGAATACTCCACGCCTCATCGGCGCACCATGCCACACCCTTCTTTCTCATACGAGTCACGGTAGCGTGAAGCCGCGCATACCATGAAGACAGACACCCTTCACCATGACCTCAGTGACCCACACCTCCCAAAACCATCCTCGACAATCAAACTCCTTACCATGGAAGTCCCTCTCCCTTCAACTCCCCCGCTCACTATAAGCCGCCCGCCCCCTACCCCTCAATTCCACTCCCCCATTCAAACCCCCCGTTTACACAAACACCCACCAAAGCAAACCATCTTCCTAGCTACAAAATGCCACGCCCGCCGCACCTCCCCTCCCCCAAACCGCTTCCTTCATCATCTCAGCACCATGCGCCAAACCGCATCCTACCACCGCCGCTCTCCCAGCGCGTACGAAAGACTCACCGCACCAGCGCCAGCGACACCATCGACTGGGCGCAGATCCCCAACGCGCACGACGTTCCCTCGACCGATTGCAGCGCGTGTTGGAATTGCGGCGCTGCTTTGCGCGCTGATGTACGCCTCTGCCCACGTCTTCCCCTATGCTGATGTGAGTGCTAACAACACATACACAGTGTATACACGAATGTCCCGAGTGTATGTTACCAAACTAGCCTTGTCCGATACATTGCGCATGCTGCGCAAGACATGTTCTGGGGGTTTGTAGCGTATGTCAATGCGGGGCTTTTTTTCGCGCTGTTTTGGCCGAGTACGCTGTATATGCCGTTTCATTACTGGGCTATGGAGGGGTTGAAGGGGAGGAGGGGGTGGGGTGGGGGTAGGTGGTGTGGGAATAAGTTCATGGAGTGTCGGGCTTGGGATTAGAGGTGTGAGGGGGCGAGGATGGAGGGGATGAGAGGGAGTTTGATAGACTGTGCGGTGGGGAAGTGAAATGAGATGAAACGAGTATGAAATGAATAATCGGAAACTTGGATGTGCCGTTTTTGGTGCCTTTTGTGAGCAGAAAGTACTGTTTACGACGTTTGGTGATGAGCGCGCTTTGTAATGCTGGATAGAGACTTCCACAGCGCGCCTCCGCGTATCGGCGCGGTGATTGTAAGCTGCGTTGCTGTACAAACAATCTTACCACCACCCTTCACTGTGCCTCGTTTGTTAGAAAGACCTACATCAACCCTCTCCACCCCTCACAAAGTCCTGCACCACCAAAGTGTTCCCATCAACCCACAAGCATGTCAGACACCACACCGCTCAAAAAGACTGTGCGCTTCGCCCTCGACGAAGAGCCAACAACTACGCCGCCGACGCCCAAGAAAACCGTCAGATTCGCCCTCGACGAGGACACCATCGAGAGGCCATCGACTTCAAGTCTCGACGTCGCCTCGAAGCCAAGTCTCGACAGTGCCGTGGATGCATTGACTGCAACACTCAACGCAGCCCCGACCCTCTCCAACGCCTCCCAAACCTCCTCCTCGGGAACAAACACCCACTCGACGCACAGCACTCTATCGCCCACCGAAATACGCACGTGGTCCGAAGAAGTGTCTTCATGCGTGCCTCTGCAAGAAACAGTCTCACCCGAAACCCCGACTAGTGTCATTGCGCCGCCGGCACTGCATCATTCTTACTCAGACGATCGGGGCGAAAAAGACGCTGCGGGTAGGGTGGTGGAGGCTAGCCATGAGCCGTGCGAGAAGTGTGGGGGAAAGGTTGTTTGGGCGACGAGGGGGGAGTGGTTGATCATTTGTGGAGAGTGTCAGGAGCCGCAGTGAGTGAGTGAAGAAGGTAAACGGGAAAGTCGGGGGTGAAACAGAAAAGAAAGAGAAATTAGCGATTTGTAAGTATTGTTCAAAGTTGTGCTTGTGTGGGAATTGGTGTTGATGGTAGTGTAAATATGATGTGTAGCTCTGATTCGGAAATGCAAAGAGTGTGAATTTACTATTGGGAAAAGCATTGCACGGAATTTCTATGCAACATGTTAGCTGTCAGTGGAGGCATGGCAGTTTGCACCGGGCAGTTCTACCAGAAGTGTACAAACTCGGTGTACGCTTCCAAAGAACTAGGTGAAAAGAACCTGACCGAGTTGCTACCCGGTCATCTTTACATGACATACTGCAGCATACGCTATAGCGCAGGCAGAAATGTCTTGCAGAACAAGGTATAACAGAGCGAGCTCCATGGAACGGGAGCCGGTATACCGCTTGTAGCGCAGCCGCAGCCTGGACGTGTACTACCCACGTGTTTCCATGCGAACGTCACGCAGGATTGCTCTAGGCGCTATCGTTGTGGATTCCGCAGACGCTGCCGTTCCTCAAGTGCGTCGTCCCAACATACCGAACAGTAGTTCAGTTGTCTAGAGCCTTGCCTCGCGTGTACTGGTGTTCCGTCTCTTGCGTATCGTCATGGTGTTGTTCGCGTAAAACAGCTCCGCCGCGTCATTGCATGCACAACAGGCCGCATGTCACACACACATGCCTGAACGGTGAGGTTTGTCGGATAATGTTCGGGGCGTATCAGCGAGATCTCAACCAGTGTGGCGCAATAACAGTGGGCGGTGCAGTAGCCATCGTGAAGTTTTTGCTAGTTCAAATGCCGACGTTAAGTTTGCCATCTTCCAATCCAGGCATGGGATGGTGGATACCTTCATGGGGCAAAAGTCCGAGGCGTGCAACACCAAGGCATTCCCGTGAACGTGGGGTACGAACCGCTGCCGATTATATTCGGACTTTGAAAAGTCAGACGCGCTTTTCTGGCTTTTAGTGGGCCTGGGTCCTTGATATCTCAAAGAGCCGTCGACGAGCTCACGCATTCGGATTCGAGCGTAGGTTCAACTTCCCGCGAATGGGAAGCCCGGAGATAAAGAATAGGGTTCAGGGTCCTTAAGAGGCCAGCTGCAGGGCTGGATGCACTAAACCAGGATACTCCCTTGAGGTGTGAGACAGCTGATCGATTGACAAGGAGCTAATGCTTTGACATGTAGCGAGATTCATCGTGGATTTGTCGCATGTCTCTGGATCAAATACGAGGCTTTAGAAACAGCGCCACCTCTACGCCCGACTACCGAAAGAGCCGATCCCTTGTAAACGAGAGTGGATCCTACAGGATTATGGATTGCTGAGGATTCGAAGAGCAGCTTCTATGCGGTTGCGTCGGAAGCGCTAGAGTGGTCGGCCGAGAACAAGCCGACGACCGTGGAGCTGCAGGTTAACGTTACAAGCGTTGTGGATAGACTGTGCGGTTAAGTTCCACATCATGGACTTGGCTCCACGGAAGGCTACAGTCTACTCACCTCGCCAGCCCACAATCTTAGTGAAGGGGCATGGAGTTTGGGATCCATATAATATGTGAAGGATGCCCTGTACGTCGACAAGGGTGAGTAAATCGCGCTTGCAGGGGAAACCGCTCACCCTATTCGAAGCCAACGATGAGGACGAAGCAGCTGCAGATGACGTGTAAAGGCATACAAAGACAGCATTCGCCGATGTCCCGTCGTGACGTGTGATAGGCTGGGTGATGCAGCGAGTGTACGTACCAGTACACGTGAGTTGAGTTTAGCTCCACAATAGGGGTACATGTCGGGAAAAGCGCCTTGGCATCCAGCATCTACGCAGAGGATGGATGCAGGTGTCAGCAAAAATTGCGCTGCGCGGTGCTGGTCGGATGTAAAGTATACGCAAATCGAGGCGCGGCTGTACGTTGAGAGATCTTACACTTCGATCTCGGGCAAATTGGGCGTTACTTTGCGGACGCAGGCTCGTGCCCAGAGAATACCGAGAATTGCGGTGTTTTCCGTGTTGTACGGAGGCACGCAGCAGTACGCACGCCATCTTAGATGTCGAGCAGGATGCTGTGAAACCTACAAGCGTGTGTATGCGAACCACATTACCCCGTGGGTCCTCGCAGGTACTGCACACGCCGTCGCTCACAGTCGAGAAAGATTCGGGTGAGTGCTGTAATCAGTTTCGTCTCGCGCATAACGGCCTGACGATGGGTCAAACCATCATGCAGTGGTGTGGAGTGAATCCGAAGGCAGTGTACCTGTATGGGATGCGCCGGGACTTCCCTGTCGAGCTAGCGTAGTGAATCGGGCGGCTTTGCTTGAAGCGAGCGGCTTGGTCAGAAGCTGGTCATTGAGACTCTGCATGTGCTCCCCGAGTTGACTTCGGGAGGCATCTTGCTTGCGGGTCATGGAGAACCTCCAAGACGAACCCGACGCGTCATGCGCCATGCGCTGGACGTAATGTTTGCAACATATCCGATGCATGCGTGCATCATCGCTTTAGCCCTTTGGGTTACATTCAACGTGCAGAAATTATTAGCGAAATGCACAGCCGCCAGGCCAGCGGTGGGAGCTTCCAGGTGTGCTAAAGATCATCCGGACTACCTTGAACCGATGGCGAACGGGTAGTGTGGCGGTAGACCTATGTGAAAATGCCTGCAAAACCTGTGCATCGAACCGTACAGATGGGAATTGAAAGCTGTGTGTATGGTTCGCGTACAATTTCGTTGAGATCAACAGGAAGGCAGGTATTTGGCGAGCGATCGACTTTGTCGGCTAATGGTTCTGTGGTGACAAGGGCGGGTTTGTGCAGTCGCAGATCGCATGTCTTTGCAACGGCCCATAATAATGAGGCTTGTTCAATCCTAAGCCACTTCAACTCCAGACAAATCGCAGCGCCTCGAAACAAGACTTCGGTCGTTCGGCGATTCTTCTAGCATCCTTCCAATTGACGTCAATGGCTGCAATTGCGTGCCGGAGATGTTCAGCTTCATGTAGGTGTAGCATGTCGATCCTCCACGAGCTTGACGGGTGGTGGATCATGTGTCGCCACAACAATCTACGTCACCAATACAGGCGTCCAGACGCACTCGAGCCAATGTGCCTTGCTGCGAAGACCCTGCCGAGCCTCGCTGTTGCGCTGCAGGGCCAGCTTGTCAGTGCCAGAAGCTTGAACCGAAGAGAGCATGGCGACATGCTAACATACAGTCGCTACTCGAGATTGTCTGTCGCCATACGTAATGCGCCCATGTCCTCTAGCAACAGCGCGCGTTGAATGGCTGGACTGGCCCCGGTCTGGAGGGCGGGAAGCTTGAAGTGCCTGCATCGCGCCCGAGAAGGTCAGGTGTTGGGTGCTGCGAAAGCAAAACGGCCGCATCGGCCTATCGGAGAGTCAGGGAATTAGGCACGAACTGCGCAGATTCGTCCCGCAGCTGCTGTGACCTGGGCATGGCCCTGCGCAACGCTTTTTGCTCGTCGTCTTGGATTGTGACAAATTTGCTCGCAGCTGCACAAGCGCCCAAGCAGTTGGCGGTTCACGGCTTCGGGTACACCAGTTCTGAAGTCGTAGGGTGGGCGAAAGCGGCAATGATTAGCGGTTGAGTGTGTGCAAGGGGAGTGCAAGCCGCTGTGGATGATGCCAAGTAAGGCGCTAGTAATTTAGCTTCTCGAAAAAAGTCTGGGGAAAACGTCTGTGCACGAGGTCACCCCATCATGGGTGGCACGGCTCACGGCTCATCCAGATATTCATGGCCAGCTTCCCCAGATTCTTTTTGTACAGACACCGGCTTACTGGGCGAGTGCTCGATTGATGCCAGTCGAACCAAAATCTGGATTCCATGGTCGATGCACTTGTGTTCATGGCGGCCGTACCTGACCTGTCCCTGGGGCCCTGGGGTACCTCCTGGTTGGTTCCGCGCGATGGCTGCAGCCTCTTCAAATTGTAGTGAACATGTCAGGAACATGGTCTTGATTTCGCGGGGCCTTCTCAGTGGTGGCCATGCCCGTCGCTGCTTAATATGCGGCCCCAGGCAATCTATTCAACCGAGGCGAGATGAGCTTGAACTCGTCCAGAGCACGATATTGAAATGGGCATTGAGTGTAAATAAGAACTCTTCTTCATGGGGCCACTTAGCAGAGCGATAGAGATGACCTGTGCGATAAATGTCAATAGTGTTGCAAACGAGCTGGACATGGGGCGAGGCCTGCTCTGTGCCCCGGAAGAGGCCAAGCGGTTGAAGAAAGCAAAGCAAATCGCGCCGTCTTCCCAAGTTCAAGCTTCGCCGCAAATTCCGGAGCAGAAGATCGCTGCTGATCAAGAGCTGTCCGTGATCATCGTTGCCGCCTTCAGAGTCGGAATCATGTCGGCCTTGGGGGCAGCGAAAGGCCCTGTACGGACAGCCCCTGCAATGGTAAACGTCGACTAAAGCACGCCAACCCTCTTTTGTGGAAATAGACCCACTTCAATGCTGCACAGAGGCGCTGCCGCTCAAGACTGGGGTCTAGCTTCTGGAGCGTTGTGTCATGCTGGCCGGGGGATCTGCTTACACTGGGTTGTGGACATTGCCTTTGCTTCCGCTCCCATCGTCACAGCCCACAGCTCACAGCTCGTGCCAACTTGGTCGTACTCTTTCTGGTCTTTCGTTGTGCGGCTATTTCTCGTACACGTAGTGTGTTGTGGTGGTAGACAGCATCGCACTTTCACGATTGGAGCGCCTTAGCAAAGTTGACACGGCCCTCCCGCCATTGCACCAATCGCTGCACCGCTGTTGGAGAGCTCCTTCCGACGCTGTGCCTGTACGCTGTATTCTAGCCCTTCTAGCTACAGCAAAGCATCCGAGCAGATTCCGCCGGCGCCCATTTCAGGCGCTGATGACAGACGACCGTGGCAAGGCTGGACTTGGATACCTACTCAAGCCATTGCTCCAGGCGTTCGTGGATGCTAGGCTTAACATTATTGGGACCTACAGCCACCATTACGACCCGGAACCTTCGCCATCATTAGGGCGCACTGAACTTAGTCCAGTCCCCTTCCGCTATTCGGTCCTCTGCCTGCTGATCAGCCGAGCCCACACCCATGGTGCTTGCGGCGGCTCTGTGAACTTGCCGTCCTCGCGAGCTTCCTGCATGCGTTGGAATCACCATCCGTCAATCAATTCACCTCGACCCGATACACACAGTTGCGCCCCTTCAGAACAGCTCGGAACACTGCGACGGCAAGCACCTCGCATTGTCTCGAACAGCAGGCTAAACGTCGGCCCCGGAGCTATCGGTACCTGCTAGGCATTCTGCATCTTTTGCTGGAAGCCTTCTCGAGGTAAGTCTTCTCGCTTCTTATCCCTCTGGCGTACCTGCTGACGTGCGTGTGCGGTGGCAGTCTTGTTGTCTTTATACGTCCTTTGTTGACTCGGCGAGCTTGCGGCACCGGCGAGCTGCAATCAGCTCCACCCTGCCGTTACAGAAAGAGTGCTAGCACCCGCAGTCTGGGGTACGTCTGGGGCACCTTCTGCCAGGTCGTGGATTCTGCTTCGACTCTTTACTGTGTCATTGTGTTGTGCGGGGTCGGAATTGTGGTAGCACCAGATCAACGCCCACCATGTCCTCACAACCAGATATCGCGAAGCTTGCGCGCACCGCGAGCATCCCCAGCGACGACTCGGCCAGCGCGGGGAGCAGCACCAGTGAGTAGCAGCGACCCACGAGGACTGCATTGGCTGACCACGTGATGAATTGCAGCATCTGTGCAGACAGCGAAGCCCGCAGCCTCGCCCCCGGCCGCGACCTTTCCCCCGCCAAAAACCGACAAGCCACGGCCGCACATCTGCACAACATGCACGCGGTCTTTCGCGCGCCTGGAGCATCTGAAGCGACACGAGCGCTCGCACACCAAGGAGAAGCCGTTTGAGTGCCCGCAGTGCCAGCGGTGTTTTGCGCGCCGTGACCTGCTGCTGCGACACCAACAGAAACTGCACCAGCAGGGCGCGACTTCCTCACGACCCCGCAATGCGCGCCGGGAAAGCACCACCGGCTTGCCGCCCAACCCTTCTGGCCGCGTACGCAAGAACTCGGTTTCAAGCAACGTGAGCGGGCTGGGCGGCCCTCCCATGAGACCGCGCGCCAACACCATCGGCCACATCGACCTGTCCGCCCTGAACAGCTTCACAGCAGCACACAGCGCGTCACTATCGAGAGGAAACGGCGCCCATTCGGGACATTCACACCATGCGAGCTTATCTGGCATCGGAGCGCTCGGCCAGTTTGACTATAGGGGCATGTCAACCGCCACAGGCAACCATGGCCACGGCTTGCCGCGACTCGACACCCACCTCGGCTTCGGCATGGGCGGTGGCGGTCTTCGCACTGCCCCTATACAAGCAACAGGGACCGACGACATGGCGCTCAATGACTTCTTCGGCGGGCCTTCTGGCTCGACGATCAATCCTAATCAGCTTCATCACTTCAACGGTGCTATGGGCACGCCACACTCGCCGTTCCGCCAGTTTGCGAACCCATTTGCGGGAAATAACCCCATCGAAGAGGACGACTTTGCTACGTGGAGTGCGGGCCTGGATAGCAACATGGGCTTTCCCGGACCGGTCGACTCGGCCATCGATCACTCGTCCCCTTCGGCCATTAGTTCCGCCAGCCAGGGTGCCTTCAATGAAGTGATGCTAGACGGCTCTGGCCAGCCCACTTCGGGGGCCATGTGGCATAACACGCTTGCTACTCATCCCAGCGTGAACCCAACATCCTACTCGCTTGATGCCATGAACCCCATCTTTACAGAGCTCATGGCGAATAATGTTGGCCCCTTTGACATGGGAGACCACATGGGCCAAAACGGATTTTACAACCTTTCTTCGCCGCCCCCACTGACGACCATGAGCCCATCGGCAGGCATACCTGGTATGCCGAACCAGTACTTCCAAGCTCCCATGACATTCAATTCTGATACGGGCAGCATCTCCTCAGCCTCCCACAATGGCAGTGCAAGACATAGCTCTGTCACATCAGTTTCAACAGAGTCTATCACGGATGCCACAAGACAAGCACTGGTCTACAACCTATCCCAGGCTCTAGGACTGGGCCACCCTCAGAGGAAATTTTCGCAGCCCTCCATCAGCTCTCCTTTATCACCCGCTTCCAATGGGAAACAGCAGCCTCAAACCGCCACGCTACCCAGCACCATGGACATCCAGCGTTATGTAAATGCTTACATCCAGTGGTTCCATCCTCACTTACCGTTTTTGCACATTCCCACCTTGTCCTTTGATACCCCGGCCTATACCTTCAACCTCCGGACGCCCGGGGGCCTCAACCATGACAGTATGGTCGGTGGTGGCGGCTGTCTCATTCTTGCCATGGCAGCTATTGGCGCCTTGTACGAGTTCGAGCACGCCGTTGCCAAAGAACTATTTGAGGCTGCAAAGAAAATGATTCTTTACTACCTCGACGAGCGTCGCCGAGCTGGTCTCTCTGCTGTAGTGAACGGTCCCACCGCTGCGAATGACCACGCCAACAAGCCTCCATTATGGCTCGTTCAGGCCATGCTTCTTAATCTAATCTTTGGTCACAATTGCGGCGATCGTCAAGCTGCTGAATCCGCAAGTACACATTGCGCGGCACTTGTGAGCCTGGCAAAGGCCTCAGGATTGGACAAGCCCTACAATCCGCAAAGCTCCTCTCGAAGCCCACCAAGTCACCCAATTGGTGACGACTCAGAAATGACCGATGATACAGGTCTCCACTCGAGCCCCAACGCGGACGCTGCTGATGAGCACACTCAGTGGATACAGTGGAAGATGATCGAAGAACGCAAACGCACATATTTTGCTGTATTTGCCATGTCGAGCCTGCTTGTTTCGGCTTACGCGCATGCTCCACGGATATTGAACTCTGAAATCCGCTTAGACCTTCCATGCGAAGAAGATTTGTGGTCAGTAGACAACCCGCAGGCGTGGGTGGCAATGGGCGGCCCTATGATTGCTCAAACCCGTGGACTGTCGTTCCATACCGCAATGTCATATCTGCTCGAAGCCAGCACTCGTCATGCTGCGGAGCGTGCGAACAAGTCTTATAATCAGACGTTCAATGGTAACCAAGCGAACAATGACGCTCCGGCAAGCGATATCCGGCCCAGTACCTTTGGGTGTTATGTCTTAATCAACTCTCTACATGTGTATATCTGGGAAACAAGGCAAAGACACACAGGACGGGTATGGTTCTCCCATGAAACCGAAGCAATGCATTCGCAAGTCGAACCCGCCTTGAAAGCATGGCAAGCAGCCTGGCGAGCCAACCCGAACCACAGTATCGAACGCCCCAGTCCTTTTGGTCCACTCTCAGCAGACTGTATACCGCTTCTAGATCTCGCCTACGTGAGGCTATTTGTGAACCTTGGACGAGCGAAGGAGCTTCTGTGGCAAAGAGATTTTGAAGGCATGGCTAACGAATTTGCGAGAGGCGTGGACATTGTAGCTCAAGCTGGTTCGCCTGAGCGAACGCTATCTTTGGATGGTACCAAATCGATCTCTCCTGAGCAGCTGAACTCTCGCGACATGGATGGGGCTGGCCCTAACCAGTCCACCAAACGCGAACGACATCTCCGCAAAGCTGCCTTCTATGCCGCCGACTCCTTGTCCATGGCTGACAAGCTTGGTGCTACTTACGCCGATTTCACTGCTAGGGAACTACCCAACTCATCGGCCCTGTGTACTTTTGATTGTGCGCAAGTTTTGGCTGAGTGGGTTGCGACTGTTCAAGACCGCGTGGGACGATTCCTTGGTGTGTTGGGTAAAGATGATATCGATTACTCTGCAGTTCCTGCCATTATGCTTCTCGAAGAAGAGGACACCAAGTTGCTGCAGAAAGTCGCAGACATACTTCACAATGCTGAGATGAAGCTGGCTTACGACATTTCTTCGAATGCTCTGCCAATGCTCGGTGGTCTCTCGAACCTAGGCCCATGTGGATACGGCACAAAACTACTGATGGTGACCGCTTACATGCTTTCTAAAGCGGCTGTATGGCCAGGTAAGTTTCATGAAGTCGTCGCCAAAGGAATGATATGCTAATGTGCAAACAGGCACCCACGTCCAAGTACGCGCACTGGAAGCCCATGCCAACCACATCAACCAACGTGCAGAGAATTCACTGAATCCTTCGTAAATATACACTTCCCACACTGTACAAAATTTCGGTC
>Ga0265780_10003903_pt1 | contig 19419 bp, 12 predicted proteins | sample P1T30metagenome_FD_192432 | JGI IMG/M metagenome (GOLD analysis project Ga0265780, IMG submission 192432) | Plant litter microbial communities from East Loma Ridge, Irvine, California - P1 T30 | ecosystem: Environmental > Terrestrial > Plant litter > Unclassified | place: USA: California...
TTCTTCATATTGTTTAATATATTGATTGTTAAATTCGTAACGGTGCCTGTGGCGCTCGGTAATTCTTGATTTTCCATAGATCGCAGCAGCCTTTGTTCCCTTTTTCAGATCGCAGGTATAAGCTCCCAGGCGCATGGTTCCGCCTTTGTTTTTGATTGCTTTCTGTTCTTCCATCATCGAAATAACCGGGTTGGCGCTGCTTTCGTCCATTTCAGTACTGTGAGCATCCTTAAGCCCCAGAACATTCCTTCCGAATTCGATCACCGCACACTGCATGCCCAGGCATATACCAAAGAATGGAATATTCTTCTCTCTTACATATTTAATCGCAATGATCTTACCGTCAATACCCCTGTTGCCGAAACCAGGTGCAACCAGTACGCCGTCGAGACCTGCCAGTTTTTCAGCCACGTTTTCATCCGTAATACCTTCCGAATGCAGGGAGTGTACCCTGACCTTACACTCGTTTCTTGCACCTGCATGTATAAACGACTCTGTTATAGATTTATAAGCATCCTGCAGTTCGACGTATTTCCCGATAAGGCCGATGTTTACTTCGGCAGTCGGGTTTTTCAGGCGGCCCAGGAAATCTTTCCAGTTTTCGAGGCTTGGCTCGTTTTTATGCGATAGCTTGAGCTTGGTAAGTACCGTTTTATCCAGTTGCTCTTTCAGCATCAGCAGAGGTACGTCGTATATGGTAGAGGCGTCGATAGACTCCACTACGGCGTTGATATTTACGTTACAGAACAGCGCTATTTTGCGGCGGATGTCCTGGTTAAGATGGTGCTCGGAGCGGCAAACCAGGATGTCTGGCTGAATACCGTATTCCAGCAGCATTTTCACAGAGTGCTGCGTAGGCTTCGTTTTAAGCTCGCCGGCAGCCGCAAGGAAAGGAATAAGGGTAAGGTGTATAACCAGGGAATTGCTGTACCCGATCTCCCACCTGAACTGGCGTACGGCTTCGATAAAAGGAAGCGATTCAATATCGCCCACAGTTCCGCCGAGCTCGGTAATTACAATATCATACTCTCCGTTTTCTCCCAGTATCCTGATGTTTCTCTTTATCTCATCTGTGATATGCGGAACCACCTGTACGGTTTTGCCCAGGTAGGCGCCTTCACGTTCTTTATTGATTACATTCTGGTAAATGCGCCCTGTGGTAACGTTATTCGCCTGAGATGTGGGTACATTCAGAAAGCGTTCGTAATGACCAAGGTCCAGGTCAGTTTCTGCTCCGTCTTCCGTAACGAAACATTCACCGTGCTCATAGGGATTCAATGTTCCCGGATCAATATTGATATAAGGATCGAACTTCTGGATAGTTACCCTATACCCACGGGCCTGTAAAAGTTTAGCTAAGGATGCGGAAATAATACCTTTTCCTAACGACGAAGTAACGCCGCCCGTAACAAAAATGTATTTGGTCATGTAATGATGGATTTTTTTTCATTGATCCTGCCTTTTTTTCGAGGCAAAATCAATTGCTTTGTACGGGATTCAAAAGTACGAAAATTTTTGTTTCCGGGGAATTTTGTTGAGAAATGATTTTTGTTGAAAACTGTGCATTTTGGACATAATGTTTAGAAATTCGTTTTTTGGCACGCGTTTGTACAAAACATTTACATTTGTTTTTTCTTAACAATTGTTAAAGCTTTAGAGGAATGGTAACATTTAACCGGTTTGTTTTAAGCAATGGTCTCAAGGTGTTGGTACATGAAGACTATACTACACCCATGGCTGTTGTCAATGTGTTATATGATGTAGGGGCCCGCGATGAGGACCCGGAAAAGACTGGTTTTGCGCACTTGTTCGAACATCTTATGTTTGGCGGCTCCGTTAATATTCCATCGTACGATGAACCGCTGCAGCGGGTCGGAGGTGAGAATAATGCCTTTACCAGCAACGATATTACCAATTATTATATCACGCTGCCTGCCGTCAATCTTGAAACGGCTTTCTGGCTGGAAAGCGACCGCATGTTAAGCCTGGCGTTTTCTGAGAAGAGCCTGGATGTTCAGCGAAACGTAGTGTCCGAAGAGTTTAAACAAAGATACCTTAACCAGCCTTACGGTGATGTATGGCTCAAGTTCAGACCGCTTATTTATAAGGAGCATCCTTACCGATGGGCAACTATCGGTAAAGACCTTTCGCATATTGAGCAGGCTACCATTGAAGATGTGAAAGCTTTTTTTGCCCGCCACTACAATCCTTCCAATGCAATACTGGTTGTTGGCGGCGCCGTAAATACGGAAGACGTGAAAGCCCTTGCTGAGAAATGGTTCGAGCCTATAGAAGGGAAAGCAAAACCTCCCAGAAATCTTCCTGTAGAGCCCGTACAGACAGAGGCACGCAGGGAAATTATCCGGGCAGATGTTCCTTTGAATGCAATTTATATTGCTTTCCATATGCCCGGCCGCACAGATCAGGGATATTATGAGGCCGACCTCATCTCTGACATTCTCTCCAGGGGTAATTCCTCCCGTCTGCATATCAGCCTTATCAAAGAGCAAAAGTTATTCTCCGAGGTAAACGCGTATATGACCGGAAGCGATGATCCGGGACTGTTCGTAATAGACGGCAAACTGACCGAAGGAGTAGATATTGAAACGGCCGAAAAGGCGATCTGGGCAGAGCTCGAAAAACTTAAAACTGAACTTGTTCCTGAAGATGAACTCACCAAGGTCAAGAACAAAATTGAGTCCCTGATGGTATTTTCTGAAATGAGTCTTTTGGATAAAGCGATGAACCTTGCTTTTTTTGAGCTGATGGGAAATGCGGCCGACCTTAATAATGAAACCCAGAAGTACCTTTTACTGTCTGCCGATGATATTAAGAGAAGAGCGGGTAACCTGTTCAGGCGAGAGAATTCTTCCACACTTTTATACCTGTCGAATTAATGATTAACAGAACCATAGCACCTGCTTTCAGGCAGGTCGAAAACATAGAACTGGTAGAGGCCGAACAGCTTAGCCTTGATAATGGAGTTAAGTTATTTGTTGTGGATGCGGGTACCCAGGATCTCGTCAGGATCGAGCTGATCTTCGATAACGTAAACTGGGATAAGACCAAACCCCTGCAGGCTTATGCCGTAAACTCCCTGCTCGCAGAAGGTACCAGTAAACTGAGCGCTCTTGAGATAGCAGAGCGTGTAGATTATTACGGCGCATTCCTGCAAACCGACTATAATTACGACTATTCTGTTGTAACACTTTATACGCTTACCAAGCATATGGAAGCAACCCTGGCTGTAATAAAAGAAATCGTTACAGATGCTGTTTTTCCGGAAGAAGAAGTGGAGACCTTCAGGAGAAATCAGAAACAGAAGTTAAGCGTAAACCTCGAAAAGAATGATTTCCTGGGCCGCAGGGCTTTCAATAGAGCGCTTTTCGGAGAAACTATTTACGGGTATTCTGCCGGAAATGAAGATTACGACAATCTTACCCGCGATCAGCTGCTGGAATACTTTAACCTGGCTTACCGCCCCGGAAACTGTACCATCATCGTGGCGGGTAAAGTAGAACAACCTGCAATAGATACAATTAACCGCTTCTTCGGTAAGAACTGGGATAAAGGCCTTGCCCTGCAGAAGAACTTTTTCTCCTTTCCGTTAAAAAAGGGAACGGAGCATTATTTTGAAAAAGAAGGTGCTTTGCAGTCGGCCCTCCGTATCGGCCAGGTTTCCATAAGCCGCAGTCATCCCGACTTTGCTTCCCTGCAGGTGCTTAATACTATTCTTGGCGGCTATTTTGGTTCGCGCTTAATGGCAAACATCAGGGAAGATAAGGGGTATACCTATGGTATCGGATCTGCCCTGGTTTCGCTGAAGAACGCAGGTTATTTTTTTATAGCCTCTGAGGTCGGCGCTGAATTCTGCGGCTCTGCATTGACCGAGATCGAGAAAGAAGTTAATCTTCTGAAAACGGAACCCGTTTCGCCCGAAGAGCTGGCACTGGTAAAGAACTATATGCTGGGATCATTCCTCGGCAGCCTCGAGAACGCATTTTCGCATGCCGATAAATTCAAGAATATTTACTTCTCGGGAATGGACTATAGCTACTATTCTGATTACGTAAATACTATAAGAACTATAACATCAGAGAAATTACTGGAGCTTGCCGGCTTTTATTATCAGTTCGATAATTTCGAACGGGTAATTGTTGGTAAGAAGTAATTTTTGCTGCCGGAGCCTTAAAGTATAGGGAACCGGCAGCAAATCCTTATTTATTTTTCCTGATCCTCATTAATTTTGTTACCTTTGTCCGGCAAATAATAAATTATTTGCCATGCATCTTGATCCCGAAAAATTCGTCGCAGAAGGCCTTACTTATGACGACGTTCTCTTAATCCCTGCCTATTCTGAAGTTTTACCACGCGATGTAGATACCGGGTCGTACCTTACTAAAAAGATCCGCCTTAATGTTCCGATTGTTTCTGCTGCAATGGATACGGTTACCGAATCCGGACTTGCAATTGCTATAGCCCAGGCCGGGGGGATCGGTATTCTCCATAAAAATATGTCTGTTCAGCGGCAGGCTGAAGAAGTAAGGAAGGTAAAGCGGTCAGAAAGCGGAATGATCCAGGACCCTGTTACTTTACACGAAGATGCCCTGGTTAGCGATGCATTTAAGATCATGAAAGAAAACAGCATAGGAGGTATTCCTATCGTTACTTCAGAAGATAAACTGGTGGGTATTATTACCAACAGGGATCTTCGTTTTCAGAAAGATATGAACAGGCCGCTTCACGAAGTGATGACCAAGGAAAACCTGGTTACCGCTCCCGGTGGCACAGACCTGTTAAAGGCCGAAGAGATCTTACAGGATTATAAGATTGAAAAATTGCCTGTAGTTGATCAGAACGGCAAGCTTATCGGACTTATTACCTTCAAAGACATTCAGAAATTTAAGAACTACCCTAAAGCCTGCAAAGACGAGCATGGCCGCCTGAGGGTGGGAGCTGCCGTGGGAGTTGCTGCTGATAATATGGACAGGGTAACCGCCCTTGTAGCTGCCGGAGTTGACGTGGTTACGGTCGATACCGCACACGGACATTCCCGAGGGGTGATCGAAATGGTGAAAAATATTAAAAAGGTTTATCCCGAACTGCAGGTAATTGCAGGTAATATAGCAACTGGAGACGCTGCACTGGCCCTGGCTGACGCTGGTGCCGATGCGGTTAAAGTAGGTATCGGTCCCGGTTCTATCTGTACTACCCGTATTGTTGCCGGGGTAGGGGTGCCGCAGCTGTACGCCGTTTACGAATGTGCCAAAGCTTTAAAAGGACGAAATATTCCGGTTATTGCCGACGGTGGAATTAAACAGACCGGCGATATCGTAAAAGCTATTGCTGCAGGTGCGAGTTCTATTATGGCGGGTTCGCTGTTTGCCGGTGTTGAAGAGTCGCCGGGCGAAACGATCATTTACGAAGGAAGGAAATTTAAGTCTTACCGCGGTATGGGTTCTGTTGAAGCTATGGCGATCGGTTCTAAAGACCGTTATTTCCAGGATGAAACAGATGTGGTTACTAAACTGGTTCCTGAAGGTATTGTAGGGCGTGTTCCTTATAAAGGTACGCTGGCCGAGGTTATATTCCAGTATGTAGGCGGTTTAAGGGCCGGAATGCACTATTGCGGAGCTGAAAATATTCAGGATCTGCAGAATGCAAGGTTTGTGAGAATAACCGCCGCCGGTATGCGCGAAAGCCATCCTCACGATATTACGATTACTAAAGAAGCTCCGAACTATACCAGTAAATAGTAGTACCGGTCCTCGCTTTGCCCTGACGGGTATGCTGCGGTTAATAACCAGAGCATACCCGTTTTTTTTGAAGGGGAGTCTTGACTAATTTAAATCTTTATCCCCGTTTCATTAGTGTGTAAATCTCTACAACTTCACTAGATTTTATTTATCTGTAATTCAACTAATTACAAGCATTAAAGAAGAAATATTTGTCAATATCAATAAATCCTCTTTACTTAGCCTACTAAATCTATAGACAGATTGATTAATATGCATTTGAACCAAATATACTGCTGCTGTTGTTGAAAGCCTTATGTCTTTAAGTTTATTATTCATTCCAAACCATTAATTCACACCACTTAATTTGATGAACAATTTTACCAGAAAAGTTACTTCTATAGTAAAAAGTAGTATACTGCTGTTATTGCCTTTTTTTTATCTTCAGGCTTATTCCCAGGGGAATAACCTTATTCTTATCTCCGGTAATATCGTAGATAAAGACAGCGGGCAACCTCTGCAAAGTGTAAACGTACAGGTAAAAGGAACAGTTACCGGCACCTCCACAGATCAGCAGGGTAATTTCAGTCTTCAGACAAAAGCCCGTTATCCATTTATCCTCACTTTTACAAGCATTGGTTTCCAGCCGCAGGAGTTTGAAGTTACGGGTCCGCAGTCGAAGCTTAATATTTCGCTGCTTACCCAGACCGTACTCGGCAAAGAAGTGGTAGTTACGGCTTCAAGGGTAGCCGAAAGTATCCTTAAATCGCCGGTAGCTATTGAAAAACTCGATATCAGGGCGATAAGAGAAAGCCCGGCGCCGACCTTTTACGATGCGCTTGAAAATGTTAAAGGCGTGCAGATGACTACCTCGAGCATCACATTCAAGGTGCCTAACACCCGTGGTTTTAATATCCCTAATAACTTCCGCTTTATGCAGCTGGTAGACGGTGTGGATATGCAGGCTGCTACTTTAGGAGTGCCGCTCGGTAATGCTATCGGTCCCACAGAGCTGGATATAGCAAGTGTGGAGATAACTCCGGGAGCTGCTTCTGCATTATACGGCATGAACGCTATCAATGGTATGTCAAACCTGCTTACCAAAAGCCCGTTCTATTACCAGGGTTTAAGTATTTATCAGCGTACAGGCGTGAACCATGTGGATGGAAAAGATCACGATCCAAGTATCCTTACAGAAAGCGCTTTCCGTTATGCAAAAGCATTTAACAATAAATGGGCATTCAAAATAAATGGTAGTTATATGAGGGGTACAGACTGGAGGTCGAATACCCGCCTCGATCAGAACCCTAACAATCTTAAGAGTGCAAACCCGGCCTTCCCGGCATTAAACGGTGAGAATAACGCTGTTTTTGACGGCTGGAATAAATACGGAGATGATGCCCTTGCTGGCAGTAATACAGTTTCAGTAACAGGTTTAACTATCGACGGCAGGGATAACCAGACCCTCACAGTTGCCCGTACTGGCTATTGGGAAACAGACCTGGTTAGTCCTAAGGTCGATAATCTTAAGTTCGATGCGGCGCTTCATTACAGGCTCACTGAAAAAGCGGAGTTATCTTATTCTTACAGGATAGGAAAGATGGACGGCGTATTTCAGAGAGGGAATAAGATCCAGCTCGACAATGTAATAGTACAGAACCATAAGGTAGAACTCAAGGGAAGCAATTTCGTGCTGAGGGCATATGCCTCTATCGAGGATACCGGCGACTCTTTTAACGTTAAACCACTGGCAGATAATCTTGATCTGTACAGCGGCGGGAGTGCAAGCGTATGGAATGCAAAGTTTAAAACTGCACTTAACGCGTATGCAGCATCGGTTAATCAGCCTTTAAATTCAGCAAATCTTGCCGCCGCTACCAAATATGCCAGGGAGCAGGCAGATGCCAGCCGTGTAGTACCGGGAACACAAGCGTTCAGCGATCTTAAGAACACCATTATCAATATCAATAACTGGGACATTAAATCGAACTCTATACCAGATGCGCCTGAAACAGGCGGAGCAGCGCTGATCCAGAAAAGCCGCCTGTATCATGCAGAGGGTCAGTGGGACCTTTCTGAAAAGGTAAAAGTGTTTGATCTGCTTATCGGCGGAGATGCCCGCGTTTATGAAGTGATCCCTGACGGAAATAACTTTGTTGATTTTTCGCGCCCTATCGCTGAAAGGAATTCAGTTCTTGCCGATGGCAGTTATGGCGATAATGTTTATTATAAGAAATTCGGGGCTTTTTCACAGGTGACAAAGACATTATTCCAGGAGCGTCTGAAACTGTTCGGGTCTGTACGTTTTGACTATAATCCGGAATTTGATCCGAAATTTACACCCCGCCTGGCAGCTGTTTATTCGCCAAGCGAAAACCATAATTTCAGGGTCACCTTCCAGCAGGGTTACCGCTTTCCTGCCTTGTTCGAAGCATTGTCTTATGTTAACAATGGCCGGGTAAAACGTGTGGGAAGTCTTTCCTATATAAACGAAGGACTTGGCTATCTTGAGAACAGTTATACGCAATCGTCTGTTACCAACTTTAATGCAGCAGTAAAAGCAGCCGGCAATACCGATGCCGCTGCATTAGCCAACAGGGGGCTGCTCGTAGTGGCTAATCTCCCGAAGGCAAGGCCTGAAAAGATCAATTCCTTTGAAGTGGGATACAAAAGCCTGCTCCTGAACAGTAAACTTGTTCTCGATATAGATGCATATACTAATGAGTATGACGGCTTCCTCGGACAGGTACAGGTTTTTGTACCTAAAGGAGAGACAGTAGGTTCTGATGCTGCAGTGCTTTCAATGATAGACAGGAACAGGGATGCGAACAACGGAGCTGCTGCTACGCCTACAGCTCCTGCAACGCTGGCCAGCAAGGGGCAGGATCGTTACAGGGTATATACTAATGCCACTAACTCATACCAGAATTACGGTTCGGCATTAGGCCTTACCTATAACTTCTACCAGAAGTATACTCTTTCGGGCAACGTATCCTACAATAAGATAAAGTCTAATGATAAAGACGATATTTTTGTAACCGGTTTTAATACGCCTGAATGGTCTACAAATGTGTCATTCGGAAATCGTGCTATCGCAAAGAACGTTGGTTTCAGCGTGGTATATAAATGGCAGGAATCTTTCCTGTGGGAGAGCCCGCTGGTAACAGGCAACATCGCCGCTATAAATACAGTAGATGCACAGGTAACGCTGCGGGTACCGCAGTATAAGGCCAGCATTAAAGTTGGCGGTACGAACATCTTTAACCGTCGTTACATACAGTATGCCGGCGGACCAACATTAGGCGGCCTGTATTATGCAGCAATTACTTTTGACGGTTTACTTCAGAAATAGTATTATACCTGTACCTGATTTGTTTGATTAAGTTGTGTTGGCAGGAGGCGTAATTGGCCTCCTGCCTTTTTTGTTATATTTCCCCTGCGTTAACTTTCTCAAATTACTTGAAACTGATCAAATGACATAGTATATTGCATAGCTTTGTTTAAGCAAATTCAATACACATAAATACCTAAAAAGAAAAATTATGATCAGAAAGTCAACAGCCGTATGGCAGGGAAGCGGTAAAGAAGGAAATGGAACTTTAACGTCTACCAGCGGGGTCCTTGATCAGACTCCCTACTCTTTCGCGGCACGATTTGAAAGTGAAGATGGTAAAGCCGGAACAAACCCGGAAGAACTTATAGCGGCAGCTCATGCAGGATGTTTTTCTATGGCACTGAGTTTTCAGTTGGGCGGTGCCGGATTTACTCCTGATAAACTTCAGACAGAAGCACTGGTACGCGTAGATCAGGTGAACGGTGGATTTGAGGTTACATCTATCCAGCTTAAACTTGAAGCAAGCATCCCCGGTATAAGTGAAGAGCAGTTTCAGGAGCTGGCAAAATCAGCCAAAGAAAATTGCCCGATCAGTAAGGCCCTGTCTGCTGTGTCTATCAGTCTTGATGCAAAGCTTGTATAAGCAGCCGGTCAGTTTAAAGACAAAAAAACAGCCGGGCGATCCGGATCGCCCGGCTGTTTTTAATAGATATCCTCAGACTTTAACCTGTCTATTTCAGGTTGTGTAATATCTGCGATAAAATACGTATCTACCGATGCGATTTTAAGTTCATCAAGCAGATCGACCAGGTTGCGGTAGCTGGACCGGTCAGACGGTTTGATAACAGCTATCAGTCCGCCGCTGTTATTTCCTGTTTTTTTCAGAACATCTTTCTGCTTTTCCGTGAGAACCTTTCTGATACTGCCTTTGCTGTAACCGATCGTCTCAAGGGCCGATGGTTTTTCGACAGTACCGGTATACCACTGTAATTTATTATTGCTGCCAAGGCAGAATGTTAAGGTTCTGTCTTGTGAAACTGGCAGGGGATCGTCGCTGTCTACAGGCATGCTGAGCAGCATAGATCCCGGTTTTGCCAGTGTTGTTGTCAGCATAAAAAACGTTATAAGCAGGAACATCAGGTCTACCATCGGTGTCATGTCGATTTTAGGATTCATGGATCTGCTTGTTGTCTTTCCGCCTCTCAGGCTTCCGGATGAGGTGTTTAGATCTGCCATTCTGTGTGGGATTAGTTAATAGTATGATGATGAAGAGGGGAGGTTTTCCATAAAGATTGTTTGGAAATAATAAAGGCAGGAGCGATGTCATCGTTCCTGCCTTTATTATTTCCAAACCTTCATCGTCCGCGTTTGCAACGCGGATGAGTGAAATCAGCGATTGCATCGCCCCATTTGCGCATCTCTAAATCAATCCCACAGAATCATTTTCTATAGCCATTCCGAGCGCCTTCAGATCCTCTGCATTAAGATCAAAATCGCCCTCATCGAGAATTACCCAATTATTGGTTTTCGTTTTCTGAACGATCAGTGCAGGCGGCTTTTCACTCGCTACTGTTTCATTTTTAGGATCCCGGTCGCTGTCGAATGCATCCGTACTTTCGATCTCTATAGCAAACATACTATCTTCAACAGGGGTAACCCTTATATCTGTTCTGACTCCCTTTATAGGGAAATGTGTTCTGAATCCCGGCATAATCTAAGTTTTTTCTTAATAGACAATCCTGCGGAATTATAGTTTGAAAGATATCTGTGCAGATATACTGTCAGGCCGGAAAATTTTATATAAAGTCTTCCCGTACAGGAGAGAAGCTGTCTACAAGCCTGGCCGTTTCAGTAAGTAATTGAATCCCATGTTGTTTTCCGGAGGGAACAAAAAACATATCGCCAGGTTTAAGATGCTCGGGCTCTTCGCCTTCCATGAAGAATAAAACTTCACCTTCGGCTATATAACTTGTTTGTTCATGCGGATGTGCATGTAAAGGGTCGGGTTCTGCTTTGGGGCCTCCAGTAAAGTCTATAATGGCGGTAAGCAGTTTTTCTGTATAAACGATCCTTCTTTCAATTCCTTCAGCAGGTTTCTGAACATCTGCTTTATCGTAATGTAGTACTGGCATATGCGGTTATTTAATAGTAAACAGTATAGTGGTTAAAGATGATTACAAGCCGGGATCACCGTTGAGCAGCACTCTGAGCCTGTCTCTTCCGATAAAACGATCTTCGATTACCCTGCCTCCTACATCGGGAGCTTTGGTGCCTGTGATCCAGTAATCAGGACTTGTAAAAATACGCGATTCGTCCCATAAGCCTGCATTTATAAACATCTCCAGGGTTTTTGCACCTCCCTCAATGATCACAGACTGGATATCCATAAGGTATAACTGGTAACAGATAAGCTGCGGAAGGTAACGGTCGAAGTCTTCCAGTTCGAGGTATTTGATGCGTCCGTCAACATCCGTTTTTTTAGCATTAAATATAATAGTATCCTGCGATTGGTCGAAGATATTCAGGCTGGCAGGCAGTTCCAGATTTCGGTCAATAACTATTCTTTTAGGATCCCTGCCGGTCCATTTTCTTACATTTAACTGCGGATTATCAATCATTGCCGTGTTCTTCCCTACCAGGACGGCATCTTCTTCAGTGCGCCAGCGATGATTTAATATGGCGGCGGGCTCCGAACTGATCCATCTCTGCTGATTTTCGTCGGGTGCAAAAAAATGGTCGGCCGTTTGAGCCCATTTCAATATAATATAAGGCCTTTGCTTTTTCACCCTGGTAAAAAAACGCCTGTTGAGTAGTACGCATTCGTCTTTAAGAACATTTTCGACCACTTCAATGCCAGCCTGTCTGAGCTTTTCGATACCGCGGCCATTTACATGCTCAAAGGGATCGCGGCAGCCTACCACTACCTTTTTGAGTTCGTGCCTGATCAGCAGATCGGCACAAGGAGGTGTTTTGCCCTGATGGGCACAAGGCTCAAGACTTACGTAGATAACAGACTCTTTAAGTAGCTGGGCGGCATTTTCATACGATTCCAGAACTGCGTTAACTGCGTTAACCTCGGCATGTGATTCCCCATATTTCCTGTGTAATCCTTCCCCAATGATCTTTCCCTGGTGAACAATAACTGCACCCACCATTGGATTCGGACTTACTTTACCTGCTCCCAGAGCCGCTAATTCAATGCAGCGGCGCATAAATTCCAATGAATTATCCAATTTGATTTTTTTTTAAAACTAACGGCATGGTTTTTTCTTTTTACTTGACATTAACTTAAAATATCAATGCTTCCAGAGTTTGGCTAAAATACTAAAAGTGTTAAAAAGAACGACATCAGTTGATTTGAAGCAAGCCCTGAATTACTAATATGGATTTCCTTTTTTTATTGATCATTACAAATTATATTTACCCGGGTGTTTTACTTGTATTTACAGTAATCCTTGCTTTATTAGTTTATATAGTTGTGAGCTCGTACAGGTTGAAAAAGAAATACCAGCTGCTGTCGTACCGTCATGAAAAGGTAAAAAGGCAGAAAGAAGAGCTCGAAGGACTTAATCAGTTAAAGACAAAATTATTTTCGGTTATAGCACACGATCTCAGAACTCCTTTTATAGGCTTGCGTAACATGGTAACTTTGTTTAAATATAATATGCCTGATGACAGCGAGGTGCCGGTATTTCTTGATCATATCAGTGAAGACCTGTCTAATAAAGCCAGGCTGCTGGATAACTTACTGCACTGGTCGCGCAGCCAGCTCAAAGGATTTATAGTTGACCCTGTTTCTATAGACATCAATGCTATATTCGAAGAGATCGTGCAGTCTTTCAGCGATAATATTGAAAGAAAGACAATCAGGGTAATTAATAAGCTGGGACCGGGTTCAATGGCTTTTGCCGACCTTGAAATGGTAAAAGTTATAGTAAGGAACCTGGTAGGCAATGCGCTTAAGTTTACGCCGGAGAATGGAGAGGTATATGTTTCGCAGGAAAACAGTAATAAAGAAATTGCTGTTGCCATACGGGATACAGGAAAGGGCATGTCGGTAGAAGCGGTAAACCGTTTATTCCGTGACGACTTCTATTCTACTGCCGACCTGAGTAATAAAAAGGGCACAGGGCTCGGTTTATTACTCTGCAAGGAATTTGTAGAACGCAATAATGGGAGGATCTGGGTAGAAAGCACCGAAGGGGAGGGCAGTACGTTTTATTTTACTTTACCGGCTTATGACATTAGCAGAAATTGAAACGATTTATATAGCCCAGCTGCCTCCTATGTATGAAAAAGAGGAAGCGAAAAGCCTGGCTGCGCTGGCTATCGGAGACGTATGCAAAATAAGCAGAAGTTATCTGATGCTGCATAAGGCGAAGGAGATAACCCTTAAAGAGGAGACCGCCCTGATCAGGATACTTGACGAACTGAGAATGGGAAGGCCCCTGCAATATGTACTTGGAGAGGCGGATTTTTATGGCCTGCGATTTAGCGTTAATAAAGATGTTCTGATACCGCGGCCCGAAACCGAGGAGCTTGTTTACTGGATAATCAGCAGCATAAAAGAAGATGGCAGAAATCTTACAGAAGACCTGCGTATCGTCGACATCGGCACGGGGAGCGGCTGTATTCCCGTGGCCCTGAAAAAGAATCTTCCGGAGGCTGAGGTCTGTGCGCTGGACATATCTTTTTCAGCGATTGAAACGGCCATTCAAAATGCCGTAAATAACGATACAGAAGTGCATTTCTTCCAGGCCGATATACTTGATCCGCATTTAAGCCTGCTTCCTTTAACCTTTGAGGTCATTGTGAGCAACCCCCCGTATATCAGGGAATCAGAAAAAGCTGAAATGCATAAAAATGTATTGGACAATGAACCATACTCGGCGCTGTTCGTCTCCGATAACGATCCGCTGATATTTTATAAAAGTATAGGAAATTTCGCCAGGAAACACCTCAGCACCGGAGGTGCACTTTTCCTGGAAATAAACGGAGAACTTGGTGCCGAAACGGCAGATCTGTTAAATGGTATGGGCTTTGAAACCGAGCTCAGAAAAGATGCCCAGGGAAAAGACAGGATGATTAAAGCGCAGTTAAAGCTGCCTGCATAATAAGCTTAACTGATTCGGTCTGTTTTATTATTTGTATTATAATTATAGCTTTATAATTTCCTCCTGTAATTAACCGATGTATGCGCAATCTGATTGCCTTGCTTTTGCTGTTTGGCAGTTTACACTCTTTTGGAAACAGCACCAGAGACAGCCTCATTTCTGAGCTTACCAAAGAGCTGGGCAACAAAGCTCTTTACGACCGTGCGAAAGAAAAGGGTATTCAAAAATTAAAAAAGGCTTTAAGAGAAGAGGCCAGGAATGATCCTGCCAGGCAGTATGACTTATGTGCCAGGATCTACGACGAATACAAGTCTTTTCAGTTCGATTCTGCCTATGTTTATGCTCTTAAGCTGAATAGCCTGAGTGTTATGGTGGCCGGCAGGTCCAAACGTTACGACAGCAAAATTAAAAAAGGTTTTATTCTGCTGTCATCAGGAATGTTCAGGGAAACCTTCGAAAGCGTGAAGGAGATAAATGCCTCGGTTCTTTCAGACAGCCTTAAAATTGAATACTACTCCCTGTTAACACGGGCCAATTACGACCTTTCCGACTACGATAACGATAACTATTATGCACCCGGGTATAATAAGCTGGCCAACGGTTATATCGATACAGCCATAACACTGAGCAAGCCCGGCTCCTATGAGCGTATATACCTGAGCGGATACAAGAAAATGAAGAACAGGCAGTACGAAGAGGCTCTGCAGGATTTCAGGACTCTTACAGACAAGCATAAATTAAGTGAACATCAGTATGCCATTGTGTATTCTACGATGAGTAATATCTACTCTGAAACCGGCAGAGCGGAGCACAGTATAGACCTGCTCATAAGGGCTGCTATCAGCGATATACGTTCGTCTACAAAAGAAGCAGTGGCGCTTTTCTGGCTTTCGGAGCTGTTGTATAAAAAAGGAGATGTTAAAAATACGTATGTTTTCCTGCAGCATGCCATGGACGATGCGGAGTTTTACGGCGCCAGGCAGAGAAAATTCCAGATCAGTGCACTGCTTCCGGTAGTTGCGGCACAGCGCATGAATTTTATAGAGCAGGAAAAAAGCAGGTTTTTAACCTATCTTTTCTCGATAATGGCGCTGGCACTGCTTATTGTACTGTTCTCAGTAATGCTGGTAAAACAGTTGAAAAATCTTAAAGCAAAAGAAAAGATAATTGAAGATACTAATGTGAAATTAGCACGCATTAACGAACGGCTGATGGAACATACCCGGATCAAGGAAGAATATATCGGCTATTTTTTTAACGTAATTTCCGGTTATATATTAAAGCTGGAGAAACTGAAGCGCTCCGTTGATATGAAACTCAGCGTGAAGCGCTTTGACGATATCGGTATCATAATTAATAATATCAATATAAAAAAAGAACGCGAAGTGCTCTTTAATACATTTGACCACATATTCCTGAAAATATTTCCCCATTTCATAGAAGAGTTTAATTCCCTGTTCAGAAAGGAAGATCAGATATGGCCCAAAGAACACGAAGTGTTAAGCACTGATCTGCGGATATTTGCCCTTATACGAATGGGTATTGATGATAACGAAACCATTGCCAAAATACTCGAATATTCAGAAAAAACTATCTACGTTTATAAGATGCGGGTAAAGGCAAAAGCGATCATCGGCGGAGAGGAATTCGATCATCGTATTATGGCAATCAAGGCCGTAGAAATGGAAGGGGAAGCTTAGAAGCCCTCCAATTGCTTAATGAATTGCGGAAGCAGCTATTGCATAGATGTTACAATCAGTGTCCGACCGAAGGCCAGCCCTCGCTGCACAAGATTTGTAATGACGTATTGCCCGGTTATCCCTTGACTTCTCCTGAGTCCGGAGTATTTCCATAGTTAATCCGGGGTGAGTCCGCCTTTTTACGGAAAAAACCTGGACTCACCCTGCATGTACCCCGGTGTCTCCGTGGACACTGATGAGCTTTTATCGGGGCCAGCCCCCAATACTGTACTAATCTTTCCGGGCGACTGTACCTGTACTTCCCGGCTCCGTATAGGCTCTTTATCGAGCATCCTCCCCGGATTGTGGTCCTATTCGCAGCGCAGATGCAGCAAGGCCGGCAATTTCATTGCGTTCTGAAATAGATTCTACCATCCCTTAGGCCTCTTCAATGTATTTTTTTGCCGGAATAACTATTAAAATTAATTAAATTTTTAGACATGTTCTTAATTATAATTATTTGATCTTTAGTTATTTATATTTTATTAAGGCTGTTTTTTCTTAAATAATTTTTAAAAAGATAGTTATTGAGAGCGGCCCCTTCGTTATTTGTGTTATTGCTGTACCGATAAGTTCAGAGCTCCGGCCCATACAGCTTTTAACCAGTTTAACCAACGTACAACCAATTATGAATAATGCATCTGAGTTTACATGATCCGTCTGGATTGAGGTAAAAACGATCTGTCAAATAAGCAGAAAACCTTTATTGATATCAGAACCAATTGACCAGTATTATTAACCAGTATTTCTATGAAAAGAACCTATACAAGAGAAAATTTCATTGTATGTTTACTGTTATTGCTTCCTTTTCTGGCTTTATCGCAGTCCGGAAGTATCAGCGGTAAGATTACAGATGAAAAGAACAGCCCGCTCACAGGAGCCTCTGTTTTTATAAAAGGAAGCACCCGCGGCACCGCGGCAGACACCTCCGGCTTCTTTCGCTTAAGTCAGGTGACGGAAGGCAAACATACCCTGGTAGTTACTAACATAGGCTACCAGACGCTCGAACGTACGGTAATCGTTAAAGGCAATGTAAAGTATGATTTTAGTTTAGTTCCTAATTCGCAAAGTCTTGGAGAGGTAGTCGTTATAGGTTATGGCTCTCAGCAGCGGAAAGACGTGACGGGCGCTATTTCATCCGTTTCATCCAAAGACTTTCAGCGCGGGAATATAACGTCTCCGGAGCAGCTCATTGCCGGCAAGGTCGCCGGCGTGCAGATCACTTCAAACAGCGGGCAGCCCGGAGCCGGAAGTACGATCCGCATTCGGGGAGGAGCGTCACTCAATGCCAGTAATGATCCGCTTATCGTTATAGACGGTGTGCCTTTAGCGCCCGCCCGCAATTCAGACGGTACATCGGCCATTCCCGGGTCTTCAGATCCGCTTGCTCTTATCAATCCGAATGATATTGAAAGCTTTACTATCCTGAAGGATGCTAATGCTACTGCCATTTATGGCTCAAGAGCCTCCAACGGCGTAATACTGATTACCACCAGGAAGGGCAGGGGGGGCAAGCCGGTAATAAATTTTATAAGTCAGAACTCAGTGGCAAACGTAACAGACTATGTCAACGTGCTGAGCGCTGATGAACTGCGGGCATATGTAAATGCCAGCGGGAGTCCGGCGCAGATTGCCATGCTGGGCAGTGCAAATACCAACTGGCAGAAAGAGGTTTACCAGTCTGCCTATACTGCCGATAATAACCTGAGCGTTTCCGGTAAGTTTAAAAAACTGCCTTACCGCGTTTCTTTCGGCTACCTCGACCAGAACGGGGTACTCCTTACGGATAAGATGAAAAGAACGTCAGGGGCAATAAGTCTTACTCCGCTTTTGTTTGACGATCATCTGAAGATAGACCTCAATGTAAAAGGTTCTCTATCCAAATTTCATTATGCCAATCAGGATGCGCTCAATGCCGCCATTCAGTTCGACCCGACGCAAGAAGTACATACAGGCAACCAGTTCGGCGATTATTATGAATGGGTTACCGGCACAACCCTCAACCCTAACGCTCCCCGTAATCCTGTAGGTCTTATAAAGCTGCAGGATAATAACAGCAAAGTGAACAGGAGCTTCGGAAATGTGCAGTTCGATTACAAATTTCATTTTCTGCCAGACCTTCATGCAAACCTGAATTTAGGATATGATATTTCGAGGGGAAAGGGAGGAACGTTTGTTCCGGCATATGCCGCGCAGAGTTTCTCCACCGGAGGATCGAGCACGCAGTATCTTACAGATATCAGGAATACGGTGGGTGAGTTTTACCTTAACTACTCAACAGATATCAGCAAGCTGAACAGCTCAATCAGCGCTACTGCGGGTTACGGATATTACGATAACTACAGAAAGACCAATAACTATGCGAACCTTAGCGCAGACGGTACGGTGATCAGCGGCAGCGAGCCGACCTTCCCGTTCGATAAACCTCATAACAGGCTGCTGTCTTACTACGGCAGGCTTATCTATACGTACAATAACAAATACATTGTTTCTGGTACCGTACGCACCGATGGCTCATCACGATTCAACCCTGATGGCCGCTGGGGAACGTTCCCTTCTGCCGCGTTTACCTGGAAAATAAAAGAAGAGCCTTTCCTGAAAAACGGCAATGGCATTTCTGATCTCAAACTTCGTCTGAGTTATGGAATAACAGGCCAGCAGGAAGGTATTGCCAATTATTCTTACCTGCCGAATTACGGCGTAAGCCTGAATAATTCATTATACCAGCTGGGCGAAACGTTCTACTATATGTATACCCCTGTGGCTTACGATTCTGATATAAAGTGGGAAACTACCGAAACTTATAATGCCGGTATCGACTACGGCTTTATGAACGGCCGTATCAGCGGTACTGTAGACGTATATTATAAAAAAACCAAAGATCTCTTAAGTACCATCCCTATCCCGGTAGGTACCAACTTCAGCAATTTCCTGCTTACCAACGTAGGTAATATGGAAAACAGGGGTGTTGAGTTCAGTATAAATGCCGAGGCGGTGCGAACGAAAGATCTTTCATGGAGTGTAGGGTTTAACTATACCTATAATAAAAATAAAGTCACTAACCTCACCGCTTTTCCTGATGAGACCTACCTGATCGAACAAGGGGGCATAACAGGAGCTACCGGCAACTATATCCAGGCGCATACCATCGGCCTCAGCCCTTATTCTTTTTATGTATATAAACAGGTATATGATGCTGATGGAAAACCTGTTGAAGGATTATATGCGGATCTTAACGATGATGGTATCATCAACGATAACGACAGGTATTTCTATAAGTCTAGGGCTCCGGTGTCGGTGCTTGGGTTTTCTACGCAGCTGAACTATAAAAAGTGGACCTTGAATGCTGTACTGCGTTCAAATATAGGAAATTATGTGTATGATAATGTTTCATCAAACCTGGGCGTGCAGAGCAATGTGCTCAGCTCGAGCGGACTGATAAACAACAGTCCTGCGGACCTGCTAAACTCCGGTTTCAGTAATAATAAGTATCAGTC
>Ga0265780_10003904_pt1 | contig 19416 bp, 19 predicted proteins | sample P1T30metagenome_FD_192432 | JGI IMG/M metagenome (GOLD analysis project Ga0265780, IMG submission 192432) | Plant litter microbial communities from East Loma Ridge, Irvine, California - P1 T30 | ecosystem: Environmental > Terrestrial > Plant litter > Unclassified | place: USA: California...
CTTCTTCTCCTCCTCCTCCTCCTCCTCCTCCTCCTCCTACTACTACTACTACTACTACTCATGATATCTTCATTCAGATGTCTCAGCTTCCCTTTCCCCCTTCTTTTCAACCAATTCTCGCTTCATTCCTTTCCCAAGCGCCTCAACAAGCTTCAAATCCTCATCCACTTTATCAATCTGCTTTAACACAAACGCAATCGTAGCGTCCCTCGCTTTGTCCACCCTAGCCAACGCCTCCATACTCATGCTCGCATAATCTACTGGTTTTGCTGGTGTCAGCGATGGTGCAGGCTCCCCATCCGACAACTTGGCTTTCTTCTCCCCCAGTAGTTTTCTCAATGCAAAGATATTGTAATCCCTTTCTTGGAGATTGTTTATCAGCTCACTGCGCCTGAAATCTTCATCTGCTTTTATTTTTTTGCTTGTCGTTTCCCGCTGGGCGACCGCATCAGCGGCTTTCCACGCGCTTATTGCCGCTTTGGCACTGCTTTCAATATGAGTGAAGCGGATGGGGCCAATGTTCTGACCGCCATACCAGCGTGCGACGACGATGGCGCCTGTGGTCTGGGTGGATAGGAGCACGTTGGAGAGACGAGCCCCGGCCCATTTTTCACCATCGTCATCGTGGCCTAGGTCATAGAGCGTCCGTGAGGATGGTGTTAGAGACTTTTGCCGTGAGGGCGTGCGCCATGCGGCGATCTTGTGCGTTGCGGTCCGGAATTGGGGGAGGGCTTGGAGGGCCTTGGCAGGTAGGCTAGGAGAGAAAGCGGCTGTGAAGGTGGATGTTTGTTCTTGGATAGAGGCAGAGAAGTAGATTTCAGAGGGGTGAGAATGGACTCCCGAGTGCTGTCTTTTCATTGTTACTCTCGACGGTTTTTGTGCTAAAGATGGAGGTCGGTATCGATGGAAGAATGATGGGTGGTTGGGGTGCAGGGATCATTACACGGGTGGGAAGCGAGCCTGTTACGCTAATCGTGGTGCTGAAGGGACGTCGTTTTGCTTGTTGTGACCTTGGACCCAACATCACTTCTGTTGCTGAAAGTTAACTTTTCTCTATAATTTTGCTATTCAAGTCTCTGTATATATGTTTTCGAATATCGCATTCCCTTTGATTTCCATTCTGTTTTGGTCGATGAAAGACATTGTTCATGAACTCTTTGCATCATCAATCCACCTCCTTTTGGTTATCCTGATTAGGTACATTTTGTATTTTTCTTAAATCAACACACATGATTTGTATTCTGACTTCTCGCAAGATTGCATCGGTGGAAAATAGAAAAGGGCGTATATGCAATGCAGTCTGGTAATGCGAATATCATCTACAACGGTCTACATAATTCATGCTACATAGGTTGGCCGATGCATGCCGCCATCGGGTAGACGAGCAGGTGAAATATCATATTCAATCTAATACCATCTCCAGCCATGCCTTTTGCAACCACTCATAAAGCATGTAAACGTCTACAAATGCTTTCTCCAGACCCAATATCTTTACATTATTAATAGCAGACCAAGTCTCCCTTTGCAAACAGAATTCTTACTCAGGGCTTCATTACTAAAAGTACCGCCAGTAGCCGTCTCTCTCACTACTCTTTCACTTCTCCATGCAATGGCCACGTCATAACCAGCGCACGGGATTGTCACTCTATATATAACCCGGCCACTTACCAGTAAGACTACTTTACTACAGCCGGAGAAGATTTCGAAGCGGAAGTACTACTAGTCAGCGCGCACAAGTGCATATAAGTTCTGATTTCTCACTTTGAACACTGAACCTTCTGCACCTCACCCTTTGGCTGATTCAGTCATCACTGTGGCTCTAAGGTACAGTCGAACCAAAATAAGCTACTCAATACTTCATCTGCTGAATGATACGAAAAGATCTTGAAAGTTCTCAATTTGAGATCACACGCCCACACACTACCAGTAACCACAACGTGTTACAACGAAGAAATACCTTCCTCGTTGCTCAAGGTAAGTTTTTTCCAACTTCATTGCTCATTTCAACTTGCGCTTGATTGCATACAAAGGCATTTTGACTAGAGGGAACCTTCCTACCACTAGTTTGGGTATCGCAAACTCTGATTGATTGTGCTAATACTTGAATCAACAGATTAGTCGTAGTTTGCGCATCGGACGCGTAATAATCCTATCCGTCAAGGTTATTCCATCACTTCCAGTAGAGCTGGTTAAGCGACACCATCCGTCACCATGGGTCGGTTTGAAGGACTGAACGAGGACACCAAAGACCTTGTGACCTGCCTGCTTCCTGCCCTAGCCGCCTCCTTTGGCCTCTCCGATCCTGTCGACATCATACCCGAGGACATACGCATGCGTGCCTGGGACTGTGAGCGCCGCGATCACATCAAAGAGGAGACTGAAAATGACCCGCGCAATTGGGGCGTCCAGTTCCTCAAAGACCTCAAAGCCATCTCCCGCCTTAATAACGGTAATCTCGCAGAATTCCAGGAGATTCTGCGCGGGAAAGTAGCGCTTCACGAGCCTAAGCACCCATGGTGCCGGCTCGCTGACATCAAGAACATCAAGGACGAGTATGAGCATCCAGAGAAGAAGAATAAGGTCGTTGTTGAGGAGGAGGAGAGCAGCTCATCGACAGACTCGTACTTTGAGGAGCTGGTTGAGCCGGATATGCTGAGGGGAAAGAGGAAAGCACTGAATAATGGGAAGCATGAGGTGTATGAAGCGCGAGTTATGGAGAAGCGGCGCAAACGTAAGTTATGGAGAATTTTCCCATTTCCAAACCTAGATGCTCTACACATTACATTGTACTGACCACATGCACAACAGAAAAGCCCAGACGCCTCCGCCGTTCTCCCACAGGCGGCTTCCAGCGCCACGACCCTCATGCCAAAAAGCGCTATTCCATAGACCGCGACCACTCTTGCTCCAGTCGCACTCCCATCTTCGGCCGTGTTCAGCGTCAACAACGTATCGTCTCATCCGACGACGAGGCCTCTGGCCATTCGCCTGATCCCCGATCCCTCTACACTCACTCTACACCGGCCTTTTCTGGCTCGCCTGGTCCTTCCACCGCTCACATGTATAATGTAGAGCTGGACCCTGCGTCGAACGAGCCGCTTGCTGTTCAAAAGCTGCAGGCGGAGCTGGAGGTTGCAGAGGCTGAGCTCAAGGCCGCGAGACTGAAGTACCAGTACATCCAGGCTAAGGAGCAGGCAGAGCAGGAGAGCTTGTATGGCGATGGTGGACATCAGACATTCGAGTAGAGGGTTTCATTAGACATGCTGGGTGCAACTAGATCTTTCCTCCAGTTGCACCGCGGAGATTAGTAGGGTCTGAAGACATCAGAGGGTCATGGGCGCGCCTCCGTCCCTTTTCTAGCCAATCAAGTCCATCTTCCTAGCTGTAAGCATGCATTTCTGATAGAACGGTGCGGCAAAGTTCAAACATACTGCATAGTGTGACCACAACAGGGCATGATGAGTGCTTCACATGGATGAAAGATGACATGTATACGGGTATCAATTTGTAGCCAAGAGAGAAACGCACAATCTACCTCACCTAGTAGCCGTTCCCTGAACAACTCGCGCCGTGGAGGTTAGATTGTTAGAGGCCCATTAGGCCTTGGTGTAAGCCGGCAGGAAATCGTTACTGCCGTCCTCCTTCTTTGCCGCAGCCCTGGCCTTCCGTCTCTCCCGGCGATCCAACTCCCTCGCCACCGCCTTGGCAAGCTTCCTCCTCTCCTCGCGCTCCTTCTGCTTCAAGACATCCGTCTTGCCCTTGCCCGTCCACACGCTCTTGAACTCCTTGCGGAACTTTTGTCCAAAAGTAAGGTGCTTGTCAGCTTCCTCGTCGGCCTGGCGCTGGTTATGCTCCTCCTCGTCGTCTGTGTCGTAGAAGTCGGATTCCTCGTCGTCGGCCTCGGTTACGAGGCGATTGGTTTCCGAGGACTCAAGACTGACGGCGCGCTGATTGCGCGCCTTGTCCCATGCCTTTGTGCGGCTGTAGGCTACACAGCCAGTGATGCTGAGGACTGTGAGGAAGGGGAAGGAGAGGAAGAGCAGCATGACGATGCCGAAGGCGATAAGGTCTTCATCCATGATTTGGTAGGTAGGTTTGTATGTGTAGTATGTTGAGTGTATTGGAAATATACAGTTTGGAGGTCGATGTTGCAGGGGGTTATAATGGCAGAGGGGCGAGTGGTCTTAAGGAGGGTGTTGGTTGCCACTGCCAAGGCGGAATGTGGCGCAGCAAATCGCGTTTCGGGCGACGCACGTCACACATTGTGGAGGGCACGTGAAGGCCAAGTTGGAACTAGAAACTCAACACTCTTCATTTGGGTTTCAGGTCTTTGCGTCCAATATTTCACTAAATGGGCTGCCTTCTTCACCGTGCATAACTCGATCGATGTCATTAGATCGCTTTGCTGATCGACAGTCACTGACATCCACCCCGTCTACACATCATATCCAATCTTAATTAGAAACCAAATGTACACGTTAATATACCAAACTCCTTATCCAGTCTAAAAGAAAATGTTGCGTGTGCCATGACAATTTTTGGAATAAATAAAAAATATTAGAATACGACGAAAAAATCTCCCAACTCTAAACCTTAGGATCCCGCACCAGTGCCTCATGATCACCCAAAATATTCCGTCCAAAAAATAAATTGTAGAATACATCATCTTCCTAGCAGGTACTACGGCGTGATAAAGCAAGAAGGTGCTCTTCAGTATCTATTAGACCACAACATTAGACAGTACGCATCTATAACAGAAGTAAACAAAATCTATCCATAACGCAATGAAAATTCCCTTACTTTATTGAACTTAGCTGCGCAACGCACCCAGCACAAAATCTTAATCGCGCCCGCTATCCACCACTCTCGCTATCCGGATCTTCGCGACTACGAAAAAAAACTCTTTCTATACCCTCTCTTATACACAATCCTATATACTCTGCAAGCATGTAAATCGGTATGCATTACATCCGCTATCAAGGATTCTCTTTGGAAAAGATATTGTTGCCTAACTAGGCATCTGTTGAACGCTGCACTAGTAACGCTAATCTCGTGCTGTAAGCACTACGAACAACTAGCTTGACAAGAGGCCGTGATTACGCGTTAGCTTGAATGGACTGGGAATTTGGAGAAGGATCAGAATAACCGTAGAAGACGCCTAGGGGTGTTGTCTTAATATTCATGATTGCTAAACAATTATGGAGTAATATTACGTATTTAATTAAAAATCACGTCTATCTAATGAACCGTATAAGAAACGACCTATTGGAACTTGAACTTGCGCCTAGAAAGCCCTCTCTCGTAGTAACCAAAATCTGTTTATCCCCAGACAGACACAAAAGTTATTTCCTTGTACCAGTCAAAGGAACTAGTCTAAACGAGAGTATGTACAGCAACAATTATGCTATGCACATTAAATGATCAGATAGCCATGGATACTAGTGGTCCAGCCTAGTCGAGTATCTCAAGGGGTGATTTTGTAAGTCAAGCGCCTTGATTTCGCGATGAACGTATTGATGGCGTCTGTAAGGCGGGCGTTTGGTTTTTTGTCATTTTCCTAAGAGGTCTGGTTAGAAATTTGCCAGTGTTTGGTTCGTTCAGTCGTCGCCTTTTGGATGGAGAAGAGCACGTACTTCTTGGTTTCCGTCCGGCGTAGCGGCACGGCCTACGATGGCTTTTTCACTGTCAGTCATGACAGGTCTGTTGGGAGGGTAGACTGATGATGTGCGCGTCAGTCTTGAATACTCGCTAGATGCGCGTATTGTTCCTCCGTAGTCGCTGGCTATTTGCGTATTCCTTCCATATTCACTAGATGCTCGGATTGATCTTCCATTTTCGCTATCGCCTTTGGATTGCTCGGCAAAGGGGTTGGGTGTGCGTTGTTGGAATGACTGCATCCTCTTCCTTTTATTAGATCTCATTATGCAACAGACTACAAGCGCGATTATAATGCTGAGAAACCCTATTGTTTCATTAGAACCAATGTTGATACAACGCCAGACGCATCTTACCAAGTATCCCAAAGAGGATAAATAGTGCCCTTGACACAGGCGTCAACCCACGCTGCTGTCCAAAGCTCTCCGAGGCTGCAGGAACAGCTAGAACAGTCTCCATAGCAGGTGGAGCAGGTATAGAGGAAGAGAAAGTCTGCGGTGTGTTGATAGTTTGTGGGTTTACCAGGCTTTGGGTAGAATAGTACTCTCTGCCCTCCTCCGTGCGCGTCACAGTGACGAATGTGACGACTTGTGGCATAAAACCTGGATCGGATGTAGTCAAAGGTTCCATTATCGACAGAGTAGAAGAAATCAATGCCGGCGATGACAGTGGTAGAATTGCCAAAGTCTCCGAAGACGTCATCGAAGGCACAGCGGAAGATGGCGAGAAGGTCGAGGATCCCGGAATAGTTGTGGATGATGAAGTATCTGCCAACGTAGGAGTCGGGAGCAATGATGCTGAACCGCCTAGTACCGCTGATGGAAAAGGTTGCTTCTTTCCTGGCATTACATCATCAGTTAAATCAGGTTTGCCTTGATTGACACCTGGAAGGGCGTCTGCATTCTCTCTGGCACCTCCTATCAACTCGGGCTTCGCTTGGTTGACACCGGGAAGAGCGTCCGAGTCTACTCTTGCCCCAGAACCTTTCAGTAACATTGATGAAGTAGCTGTAGTTACTCCTGTGCTGTTCGCTCCATTTGTCGCACTTGCTTCTACCTGAATAGTAACCGCAGGTTCCGCAGAAACGGCGATGGCGTCCTTTATTGAGGGCGACGGTGTGGTATCCGGTCCCTGGTTGATGGATGGTGTTACTGTATTGGAAGCCGAAAGCTGTTTGGATCGTGATGGCTGTGCGTTCTCCATCGCCATTGGGGAGCCATTTGATGGCGTTGTTAACATCGGTGGCGGTCTTTCCAAGGTTTCGTTCGTCTCTGTGTTCGATTCTTTGCGGCTTGAATTATCATTAGTTTGCTCCTCTCGGTCCATTAATCTCTTCCCCTAAATGTCTCGGTGAACCAGCACCGTCAATTTTTCGCGAAGCCTGCTTAGTAGAGCCACGGCAGGATAGAGTGTACAAAGGAGCGGTAAACATGCCACAACACACTGCGGTGTCGACGCCACAAAAGTGCGGGCGGCGCAACCCCACCGGCTAACGGCGATCCCATACGAACTAGTTCAAGGACCTGTAACTAGATGCTTGATGAAGCGAGTGGTAGTTTCGACGCACTATATAGCAACAGCGTGTGGTTGGTCTGAAAGGTGCTCAAACGCGACCATATGGTAGGCATGAGACCGCCACTACGAGGATCTGCCAGCCATTTGAGACCAAAGACTGCACTGTTAGAGCTGTTTGGGAGGTGGTCTCGCCGCAACCCGGGTTCCCAAAACAAGCGTCTGTTTTGACGCGGAAGCGAAACTACTATATAGACACTCGAAACATAGCGCACCCGGGAGCAGCGTTGAGCCGGTCAGGGAACGATGATGCCAAGAGAGCCGCGCTGCATAGTGCTCCAGGAATGTCCAGGCTGATAATGCCAGAAAAGAGCTCGAAGCAGACCAGAAGAGGTTGAAGTCTGTCCGAATAGAGATGCTTGCGCCAGTGTCTAGTTTGCCACACTAAGCTGTTTCTTCTAGACTATCAACTATCCACGATATTTGTATTTGTTGCACAACAAGGTTATGCAGCATCTAGCATATAGAGGCGTTATGTTGGAAGATGTTGATTGCTGTAGAGAAAGTCAACGAAGGGCTTTCAAGGTTGTTAAGGACTATACGCTAGGCCATTTGCAGTTATGCTAGCGATGCCTGCTAGCTTCGAAAGCTGCCCCACTTAATCTACATGTCCCCGCACGGGTATCCATCATCGCCACATTATAGACGTGCACTCCTTCATAAAGAATGCTGCATTCACAGTATTACAGCCGAATATCTCTCCTCCGAAGTATGCACTCCCACCAGAACCGCAGAACAAGTACCATCCATGTAGCTACAAGTCCAGGTAAAAACGCACTGCTCCCTCAGCACTTCTTCCATGAGAGATTCAATATCTCTCCAAACCCGGTATCCGCCGAACCACCCTGCACATAGCCATTCGATTTTGACGACCCCGAATCCACCGTCGCTGAAAGAGTAATCTGTATCCTCGCATCCTTCTTCTGACACACCGTGGCCTCAGTACCGGAAATCTCCCCATCTTTGTGCAGAAGAAAGTCCTCCTCATAAGGCCCCATAACAACCTTATGGATATTCCCCTACCCACTTTGTCAGAAAACATGCATGCTCCATTTACCAAACTCGACCAGTGTATTATCGCATACCTTGCCCTTCAAATCCGCTCCACTAGAATCGATCCACTTCCAACGACTAACCAAACTAGCATTCACCCCTTTCTCCAGATAGACGTAGCCGCGGAAATCCGCTGAATCAATATCAAATGCCCATCCTGGGGATGTCATTCCAATATTAACTTTGCAAAGCGCTCGGGTGTGCGACGTTATCGCCTTCGGTCCGTCTGCAGCTGCGAAGTCGTCGAATATGATGGTCAGCACGGAGTTGTCGGACGCGAGCTGAGAGCTGACTTTGCCGGAACGGCATCCACTTCCCTCGAAATTGGCATCGAGACTTGTTACATTGGCTGAACCTTTAGGCGGACGGAGAGGCGCCACTACTGCGTCGAGTAGTAGGTATGTTGATGTTGTTGGAATTGTCGAAACGAGGGCCGTATAGTATGCAAGTAAAAAAGCTGATGCAATGACGTGAACCATAGTAACAGCGTATACAGCAATCCACAGGCTCGTCAAAATAGCGATACCTAAATAATCATGATGTGAGGAACGAAAACATGTGCGGTTCGAGAAGCACCTTCAGCAGGAATAGGGTGGTTATAAGATAACCCATACTTGTCAGTATCGTAAAGATTTTCAACACGACCGTGACACCTAGTACTAAATTCTCACTGCACCCAACACTCTCATCTCCTGTCCCATCATTTGGCGGCTTAATACCAACCTAAATTCCCCAATATAGTCTTCTATACCCCCCCATTAATCTTGACCCTCGCAAGATATAGCCCCACGTGACGTCCGGCCCGCTTCCGGGTCGACGAAACAAGGTTAGCGCGTGCTATCGACACGGACACATTGTTACTGCCAAAGTTTGGGTGTATTTAGGCTATGCAAGGTATGTTCGGAAAAAGTATGGAGAAGAGAAACGTTTTGGTTATTTTGGGAATGGGTTAAATTGTAGGTACTGGAGGAGTTTTCTGCTCTAAGCTGAAGCGAGAGGCGGGGTTGGCGGTGCTATGGAGAGAGAGAAAGAGGCGGCGAACTGGAATTTGACGAAGGCATGGAATGAAATCTGATGATGGGTAGTATCATCCAAAGTACGCGACGATATGGTCACGTCATTCCAGTCCTTCAGTTAAAAGTGCAAACACATTGACTTACATAGCCTGTAATCTTCACAGCTTGCTTGAAATATCACTTTATATACATATCACATTCTCACAGACCCTATATTCTTACACGTCATTACTTCCCCTTGTCGAAATTACATAGCCTCAGTGTATTCATCCGGCGCCTTCTCAAGATGCTCACTCCCATAATTCGTCTTTTCCGCATTAACCCCCGCCACGACAACCTCCTCTCTCTTCTCAAACCCGAACAACTCATCCATCTGATCCATCCTCAAGCCCTTTGTATCATGAATGAAAAACCATGCATAGACGCTCGCACAAACCAGCGCCGTAGCAAAGAAGACGTAGACGCCCCATCGCATACTTGTATACATCTGCGGCAGCGCCTTTGTAACGACTAGTGTCCAAATCCAAACACTAGCCGCTGCCCATGGGCCCGAAATACTCCGCATTGATGCGGGGAAAATTTCCGAAGATATAATCCACGGGAGACCATTTGCACCAAACGACCATGCAGCTCCAAAAACCATAATCATTGCTGTGGCAGCCTTGCCGCCTGCGACTGTAGAGTCGGACATGGGCTGTCCCACTGCTGGTTTACCGAGCGCAATATAGACGGCAAGGTAGTATTGGCAAAAGGCACAGATGAGCGAAGAGACGATCCATGGCCACTTTCGACCAAACTTGTCGATGAAGAAGGTGAAGAAGATGATAGAGCCGCCGGCTTTGATAATGCCGTAGATTCCAGTCCAGAGAGTGACATCGGAGAGGCCTATGGAAGTGAAGATTGTGGGAGAGTAGTAGTTTATGGCTGCAGCGCCGGACCATGCTGTTGAACAAGATAAGTTAGATACCTTGTATGCACAGAGGGAGAGAGAGAGAGAGTTGGGATGGGGGGCTTTATATAGATTCCGTACCTTGCCACATGAACATGAGAAACACTAAGAGGAATCTATTTCTCATGCCCGGCATAGCAGCTTCGCGTGCCGCAGCCTTGATAGTCGTAAGAAAGCTAGCATGCATTTCGCCATGCAGAAGTGCAGCGCGTTCCTTGGCGATTTCGTTCCGCACATATTGAACATCCTGTGCAATGTATGGATGGTCCTCTGGTAAGTTGCGGTAGAAAGCGTAAGACTTGAGTGCCTCGGCGTCACGACCACGCTTCAATAGCCAAGTAGGCGATTCCTTGAGAACCGGTATCATCATAGCAAGAAGCCCGGCGGGGATGAGCTGGACGGCCATTGGTATCCTCCATGCGGTAGATTTAGATTTATCAATGTTGTGGACAATACCATAATTGATCCAGAACCCGATGACAGCGCCGGTTTGGTAGAAGGATTCGAAGAAACCGGTCAAGCGACCGCGAATAGCAGGCGGTGAGATTTCAGCGATGAAGATTGGAGACACAGCTGCGAGGCCACCTACGCCCATACCAGTGAAGAAACGTCCAGCTAGTACGAGGCCGAGTTGGTCTTTGGGGACAGTGCACAAGACCGCCCCGACAATGAAGACCGTATCAGAGATGATGACCGTAGCCCTTCTTCCCAGCAACTCAAGAAACGGGTACATGAGTAGCGCCCCCACGAGACCCCCCGCAGAATAAATGGAAGTAATATTGCTAGTAATATCATTCTTGTTAGCCTTTGTGATGCCGAAGTCGCGTTGGAAACTCTCTTGGGCGATTGTCGTGCCAATGAAGGCAGAATCATAACCGTAGGCCAGAATGCCGAGAGATATCACAATGGCGGCTATATAGACTCTCCAGTTGTACTGTGCAGAGGGTCAGAAATTTTGTTGAGAGGAGAGATTGGATTGGAACGCTGCTGGCATCCTATCTTGCAGTTGTCGTACTCACCACTTCGGGCGGCGTAGGCCTATCTTCAGGTGCTCTCGCAAAGCCTCCCATAACTTGCTTATCAATCGGACCCACGTCTTAAGTATTAAAAAAAATTGCTGTCACAATCCACAAGTTCGCATTCGGCCCATCTCAGCAAACCCGGGGTAGGCCATCGTTCTTAAGCAATACCGCTTCCCCACAAAATGACCAAGACAGTGGAGCGCATGCACAGAGCAAGATTGGGACAAACATCCGACCCCAATGGGGGACCCCAGACTGGCGCCCTCTCATCGCGTTGAAGTTTGGGTGGGTTGGCCGTGTTTGTTAGACTTGCCGATGACATGGGACCAAATAGCCGACGAGTAGCGAGGACGAATCACTGGCCTCGGATAGCCGATGGGCGCATCCACCAGGTTCCACGCCGGTGCCATCGGTATTCGTACCTAGTACTCCGTCACGGTGTCGGGACGCGTCGCGAGATGGTGGCGGATGCAATGAAGCGATTTTCGCAGTTTCAACCGGGGTTCATGGGGAACCCCTCCTAAGATTTCACCCTACCCCTCTTGAAAAAGAGCTCTGGTTTTGTGCATCTTACATATCATTTTGATCTGACGGTACACCACTTGTATTTATACCATCTTGCAAAGGTGACACCCCTCTTACAGCCAACATTATCACCTTCCCATCCTAGTCCCAGAACCTCTCCAATATCCCCTTCATGCCTTCCTACGCCTTCCCCCCAGGAATCCACGTGCCATCTTTAACCTTCTTCCGACCGACCGCCTCCCAAGAGATTGACTGGGCTACCCAAGAAGCCCACTTCACCTTCCTCATCTCCTCCGGCCTCCACGGTATCGTCATCGCCGGCACAAACGGTGAAGCAGCAACCCTCTGCTCCTCGGAAAAAACAAAACTTGTGCAAATCGCTCGGAGCATAGCCAAACGCCTCGGTCGCGGTGATCTACCCATAACGCTCGGCGGCGTTGCAGGCTGTACTCGGGATGCCATCCAGCAGACTATCGAGGCAAAGGAGGCTGGCGCGTCATTTTACTTGGCGCTTGTGCCAAGTTACTTTCATTTTGCAATGAATCAGGACGCTATTGTGGCCTACTTCCAAGAGCTGGCCGATGCGTCTCCAGTGCCGATTGTACTATACAACTTTCCAAATGTGGTGGCGGGATTGGATATAAATTCAGAGATGTTGGATATCTTGGGTGGGCATAAGAACATTGTGGCGATCAAGTTGACGTGTGGTGGAATTGCAAAGGTGGCTAGGATAAACGCTTCGTTTGACAAGTCGGAGTTTGTTGCGCTTGCTGGTCAAAGCGATTGGCTTGTTCCAGCGCTCAGTGTAGGGGGAGTGGGATGTATAACGGGAGTTGCCAACTTATACCCAAAGGTACGTCGTGCTTGTGACCACAACACCCATCAACTAATACATCCCAGTCTTGCCTCCACATGTACTCCCTCTACCAATCCGGCCAGCACGATCTCGCCTCCGCCCTCCAGATCAAGCTCTCAGTCAGCGAATGGGGCTTCGGCAAAAGTGGTATAAACGGTACAAAGTACGTAGTTGCACACAAGCTGGGATATCCCAACGACAGTGCCGATTGTCGGCGACCGTATCCTCGGTATACAGATGACGCGAAGAAGGCGTGGGTTGTTGATCAGGTTTCCGTGTTGGATGAGGTGGAAGCGGGGTTGCAATAGCATGGTACAGTCGTGGAAGAATAGAGCGTTTGGTTTATTTGTGGGGGATGAATATCTGAATGACTGGTTGATGTGAAATCCACGCCAGACGTGTCCAGAGTAGAGCAATCAGACGATAGCGAAGTGATTTGCGGCGAAGTACTCCTGACTGACGCGCCGCACATCTACCCTCGTCTTGCCTTCGTCTTGCCTCCTCTGTACTTCAAGCAGTAAATCAGCCGTGGCTTTTGCATTGGTAGCTATTCCCTCCAGGCTCCGAATAGCTTCTACAATCCACCGGCGTTCATCAGTATCTTCCTCTTCACAGCCCCACATAAGCAGCGGCCACAGCACATTAACAGGAAGACTCTCGTCCGTCTGCGCCATGAGATGGCACAGTCGCTTGATATTTGTAATAGCTATTTCCGCATCTTTCGTCTTGGGATACTGCACATATGCTACGCGATGCAAGTGTAAGAACGAGGCATAATAGTTAGCAAGATAAGTTCTAAAGCTCCTTGTGAGCGCACCAGCAAGGTTCCTTGCCAAAGAATTCTCCAAATCTCCTGCGATAGCATGGTCCATAAGTGCAGGTCGTTGGCTGTAGAGTGCATGGAGGTCTTTTGAGATTTGGGCACCGAGCGCCATGACTTCGGTCTCGTCTTGTACAGTGCCACGGCTGCGGTGCCAGGGGTCGAGCTTCGTGATGCGGCCGGCGAATGATTGAGTCTTTTGGTAAAAAACTATTCCAGGGTGATATAACACGTCGAACAGTATCTCTTCCACTTCGGCGTCTGACGTGTCCGGCTCAGAAGAAGGGTTGGCGGCAGGTGATGCATCGAAAAGGGACTCATCTGTATCCGCCAAGAAGAGTCCCTCTCCCCCGGCAGTCGATACGGCACGAGCGTCAAGGAGACGCAACCAGGATATCAAACGGCGATCCGGGGTTGAGAAGGTAGTTTTGTTTGCGTTTTGAATGAGTGAGTAGGCCTCCCTGAGGTTGGCATGAGCTCGAGGTAGGGTTTCCATGAGCAGGTCAGTGTAGGTAAGGAGAAAGATGGAAGCGAGGATATGTCGGAGTTCGGACTTTTCGCTGTCGCCATCTCCACTCACGCGTATCTTTGCAAGGCGATTTGACAACTGTCTCGCTGCGTGGTCATACAATGGTCTCCAATCGATCTTTCCAACTTCATCGCCCAACCCACTCCGCTGCATCTGCATTGCAGCGAATGTTACTATAGCACTTTTAACCACAGGACTTTCTGTGGCCATAGTACTAAAAAAGGCACGAGTGGAAGCCCATTTGGGTCCAACTTCTACCGGTGTCAAAATTGGTGGCATCAGCATTTGCAGAAATGTATTCAAAAGAATTTCCTCGTTTGGTGCTCCATGGGCCGCGATTTCGGATGGAAAGGGTGATGTCGAAGTTTGACATGGTCTGCTTTGCAAATCACAAGTCACATTTCTTGCGGTAGAAGGGGCTTCCACGGGCGGACCTGCGGGTCTGGAAGCATGGTCGGGTTGAGAGATGGGCTGTGGAACGGGATCCACATTTACATTCGCAATCGACGAGTCTATAGGCCATGAACTAGGGCTCAACAGCATAGCCTCATCCCACGTGCCCATACTCAGGGGTCCTGGCGCCGAAAAGTCGAAGCCGAAGCCATATCCATCAAAGGGGAATGGCCCAGGAACGAGGGACTGCTGATGTCCCGGAAGACTGTTTGTTACCAGTGAATGGGGTTGTGTGGTGGTGGTGCGGGCTGCGGGTGAGACCCTGTGCCATGTACAGTCTAGATTGAGTCTTTCACAATGAGAACAACGCGGCCGCTGTTCGTTACATCGCACTTTTCTTCTTCTGTACCGGTCAGCGCCATGAGTCGTTAACAGGGTATGACAGCGTACCGGCAGGCATTACAACCGTTTTTTGAGCGCGCAGGACGGGGCGCGGCCGCTATCGGTTGTTCAGACACTGATGCAGAGATTGCAGGTCGCGGCAAATCCTGTACATGTGGCGGCGACATGTGTACCTATACGACAATGTTTGAAGATGACTATGAGCCACGTAGCCGATGCGCCAGATGGACAATACGGCGGACGAAGTGCATGGGGAGACATGGTATGGATAAATGGTGTTTGTGGGCACCAATGACAATCGGCGCTAGCGAGTCAGAGAGTGTTGGAGACAACGTCTTGCTCCCAATATAGCAACGGTGCCATTCCGGTTGTACTTTGTCGGAGTGCAGGAGATGAGATGCTTGGATATCTCAGGCATTAGGTGCAGACTTCTTGTAGACATGCAGATGAACTATCTCTTCTCCCACTTTGGTGTCTCCGGGAAGCGGAAACTTGAAATTTGCCGTCTCCATGAATCCTGCGTCCTGCATGAGGGCAAAGAAGACTTGCTCACTCGAGTGTCGCATCTTCATCGCGATGGCTACGACGACATTTGGGGTCATTTCGGCTAGCTGAGCCAAAGTGCGCACTAATGCTGGACTGGGTTTGGAATCAGATACAGTGCCCAGAGAAGCTTGATGATGTCGAACCGACATGCGACATACCTGCTGTCTGAGTTGTATGTACAGTCGGCCGCGATAACCAAGTCGATAAGGTCCGAAGTAGGCGGTAGTTGAGATGCTAGGTCTACATTCCAATCCAGTTCTACGAATTCGAGCGAAAAATCTTGTAACTTGGAAACCTGGCTGATGTTGCGTTGGACAATGTCTTGGGCCAACAGTAGATCTGTCAGGATTACTTTGGCATTTGGAAAGATTTGGGCCAGCGTGATGCCCACCATCCCACAGCCAGTCCCCAGTTCGAGGATGTGAAGATGACATGTCGGTGCGGTTGGTAGCAAAGCCCTAGCCAAGGTGGCGTTTGGATCTTTCAGGTCCATAAGTTGGCAGGAGAGCGTGATGCCCGCGTCCCTTGAAGGCATGCATCAGTAAGTGGCAGGGCAATGTAGAGATTGTCCAGGTTTACCAGAGATGCCTCGCTATACTCTCTCCCGTCTCCTCCCAGATGTTGACGGTGGGCTCGTTTGGGAGCTTGAAGCGTCTCTCGACCAGCTTGGCAGCCTCAGTGTCTGACGTGAAAGGCGGGCTCCAGGCCGATACGACACCTCGAGCATCCTGCTCTAAAAGGGCCGGGTACTCGTCGTGCGTCGTCTTAGGCTCCACGCCTACTCTTACTCGCAACAGATTGGAGGGCACCTGAGACTTGGGCAGCGGAAGTGCAATGGGCAGGCTCCGCATGCCACCAGTCCATTGCACGGTTCTCCAGACAGCGACATATTCGCCATAGTCTGCACACACTAAAAGCTCTGCTGCTAGCTGAACGTCATACGGCAAAAAGGAATCGCCGAGGTCTGATGTGACTGTGATTAGGCAGTGAAGGTGCCGGCTCGCCGTGCCCTTTTCTGTGACTATGCGTGGCGTCTTGAGGAAGCGAATGTAGCGCATGGCGCATTGGGATCAGCTAGGAGGGGGGTGGGGGTGAAGGGCTGGGAGCATGGCTGGGGAATGTCGGAGCAAAGCCCAACCGAACATGGACGTACATCGTCATATCTCAACGCCAACGGCTCAACGGCGCAACCAAGGGTCTTTTTGTCGATGCACCCACACACTTGAATAGGCCGACGCCGATGCGCAGTCGCATTCGCAGCGCCTCGCTGCCGCCCAAACCCTGCTTCTCTGCCACTCTGCTCCCACCTTCTCCTGTGAGCAGCCGCCGCCGCCATCGCCGCTATCGCCATGTACCGGCGCAGTGATCCCCGGTGGAACCGCACGCTGCAGCACATCACCGAGAACCTCGAGCACGCAAACGAGTCGGCGCAGGAGAACATCTATGGCTTCACCCAGCGCTACGTCAACCCGTGTTTTTCGTCAATCAGCCAATGCCTCAACGCGTGCACGGCACCCTGCTTCCCAACCCACAACGACCGCCGCCGTCACCACGGCCGATCTCACGGCCGGGCAGAAGTCAGCTTCGACTTCTACGACGACTGGGAGTATGACGAGAGCGACGGCCTGCTCGGCTGGGGCAGCGACAATCTCGACCGCTTCCTGGGCGGGGCGGCAAACTATGGCGCAACCGCCCAGCCCGGCCGGCAGCGTGCCATGAGCTATGGACAGCGCAACCGCAATCGCAACCGTGACACTCGCTACAATGGCCCGCGGCGCAAGAGCACCGCCGTGCCTCGCGATGCCGCTCAGGACCCGACCCTGATCCCGAGCTCGTCGTACTTTGGCTTCCTGGGCCGCCTGCCCTTCAAGATTGGCGCAAAGGCTCTCCGGTACAAGCCCTCTGCTGCCGACCTGACAGAGCATCCAGGCGCCGCACGCCGCAGTCTCGACGAGGAGCAGCCCTTGATTGAAGACAGCGACGAGGATGCTCTCGACGCCCCCGAGCACAAGGGCCACCGCAGACAGCGCAGCGACACACACACGTCCGGCCACACAACCGACTCGCTGAGTTCGCGCGGCGACATCTTCCCGAGCGAAGATGAGCTGGAAGACGCCGTCCCGCTCGACGACGAGTTCACCATTGCCCTTGAGCGCCGCACCACCAGCCAATGGAACGACGACGCCGCCAGTAGCAACAAAGCGCGCTCGAGCAACAGCAAGAGCAAGCGCCCCTCTGCCTCACATCTGTCCTCCCGCACAGCCTCCTCCTCCTACAACAACAATAACAACACCACTACCAGCTCTGACAAGCCCCCTCTTGCCGCCTCAGCAACAACAATCTCCGCGCTTGAGACTCCCACCTTGGCGGACCTCCAGAAGGAAGAGGACCGTCTCCGCGTCGACGAGGAAACCGCAGTCGACCGCAAACGCCACGACGCACACCAACTCGCGGTAAGACGCGGCCTTGCACCCGACCACTCTGCAACCAGTACACCGCGTCGCTCGCCCTCGCCCGCGCAAGCCCCAATGGCGACAATGGAATCCACAGTCTCCCCGTTAGTCTCCACCCCAGCTACCGCATCCGAACTTCACCCACACAACTCAATCCCATTTCCTAGTTTTGTAGACGCCCAGACAATGCCGGATAGCAGTGCGTTTTACGTTGACGAGAGCGATTATTCAAGCAAAGCTGTTACCCCGAATCGGCCTCTGTCCCTGAGGGCAGAGGCTAGAGAGGACGGGGTACGTGGAGACGAGTTTGTGCCAGCGAGGTTGCCCAACTTTGGGCATGGGTACGAGGGTTCCATCTCTGATTGATCATGACCAGGGTACAGGAAGCTCCGCCTCCTTGTGCGGCTTGGCAGAAGCTTTTAGGCATTAGTTTTCTCTTGTATTCTTACGACTATATCACTCATGAACTAGTTAGCATTTGAACGAAGCCATGTAACCATCACGCCCTCGTATTCCCAAACGCAATCTGCTTCTTCGTCAAGCCCTGGTAAATCTCATCTAGCATCACGCGCTTCCTCTTCTTGTTCCCCTCCTTCTCCTCCCTCTCCATTTCGTCCTCTTCGTCCAAGTCAGCATCTTCCTCTGTCCGCGGTTTCCATGCTGCAATACCACCGTCTGCATGCGCAGAGTACATTTCCACATGGTGCGGTCGCCAGGCGAGACTTGTGATTACATCTTTCGTCTGCAGTAGCGGTTTCGGACTGGCAGCAGCACTATTCGATGTATTGATGTTTGGACGGCGTAGTCGGCGGGCCAGCTTGCCATCAAAGACTTGATAGACAAGGATCTCATGCCCGTTTGGATAAAACATGACATCTGCCCGTGGCTGCACGTACCGGGAGGGAGCAAGAAGTAGGGTGTGGGGTGTAAGTCCTGAGTTCCTGACCATTGGACCAAAATCCGCAAGCGTATTAGCACCCGTGCTCGTATCCCAGACGCGGATTTGGGCATCATGGCCGCAGCTGACTAGGTGCCTTCCATCATATGTCCATGTGAGGCCGTTGACGGGGCCTCTATGCGCTTGCTTAAACACCGAGCTGCTAGCACGTGAAGCAGATGAAGTCATCTTGTGTCCAAGAATCCCAGTACCAACCGAGTCTTCCAAATCCAAAACACCTAGTTCTCCAACACTGCGCCGGATGTCCCAGAAGCGCACACTGCCATCTGTTGCTCCGCTAACGAGAATATGTTCACGGACGGGACTCCACGCCGTGGCCAGCACCGTGCCCGCGTGTCCTGCAAGACTATGCGTCGTCGCACCGGACCTGAGATCCACAAGCCGTACATTCGGATTATGCGTGGCGCATGCAACGAGCAGATGCGATGCAATCGGCGACAGCGCGATATCGTACACGACGGCATCGAGGTCAAATTCTGCGGACGCAACGAGCGTTTCGCTCGAATACAGTTTAACCGTGTGATCGTAGCTCGAGCCGAGAAAAGCCAGAGAATCAAACGGATAAAACGCAAGCTGCGTGACACCCAGTCCCTTGCCTCCCTTCTGTTTGCCGGCCACTGACAAGGCTAGATGCGCCTCCCCCGTTGCTGTCTTTGCTGTGGAGGCC
>Ga0265780_10003905_pt1 | contig 19412 bp, 11 predicted proteins | sample P1T30metagenome_FD_192432 | JGI IMG/M metagenome (GOLD analysis project Ga0265780, IMG submission 192432) | Plant litter microbial communities from East Loma Ridge, Irvine, California - P1 T30 | ecosystem: Environmental > Terrestrial > Plant litter > Unclassified | place: USA: California...
GTTTGAGTAAGCAGAATCTTTTATCCAATACCTCAATAACCATACATCTTACAGATGACGGTTCTTCTGATGGTACAGCAGATGCCGTTAAATTTTACTACCCTGAAGCGCATATATACCATGGCAACGGTTCGTTGTTCTGGGCCGGTGGGATGCGCAGTTCGTGGAGCTCTGCCCTTGGTAAGGGTTATGATTATTATCTGCTGTTAAATGACGATACTTTTTTAACGGAAACAGCCGTTCAGACCTTACTCAGCCATCCCCGTTCCTCGTCCTCAATATGTGTAGGAACTACGGCCGATGCGGAGGGCAAACTTACTTATGGAGGACGAAAAATAAAAAATAAGGTCTTTGTAAGCGATTACAGAGTCTATAGTGAAAACAGCTTCCTTGATTGTGATCTGGGTAATGCGAATATCATGCTTGTTCCGGCCGGTATAGTGCAGAGAATCGGGATATTGTCTCAGAATTTCACACATGGCATTGCCGATTATGATTATACGCTCAAGGCCAGAAAAGCCGGATTCGGAGTAGTTGTAGCGCCGGGTATCCTGGGAATGTGCGTACACGATCACGGCAAAAACTGGAAGCCGTCTGGAACTAGTCTTAAAGAAAGGATAGCCTATTTGAAAAGCCCGAAGGGTCTGGCTTATAAAGAATACCTGGAATATATAAAAGATCATTTTCCGCTGTATTATCCTTCTGCTTTCACCAAACTCTGGGTAAAAACACTTTTTCCCTCAGTGTGGGAGAGATTAAAGAAGTGAGACTCCAGAAGTCTTTGTATTAACATAAATGATGATTGCTTAGCAGCGCACCTGGAAAGAAAACTTGTTAATTATTAATTCAATTACAGCTACCTTATGGAATACAATTATATGCTACCTGAAAACGAAATATTTGGATACCCGGTATTCACGTCATCGTTAGACAGGTTAAACTTTAATTCTAAAATTCTTATTAATACGATTAACCAGTACTCTCATGTAATGGCAGAAAAAGACCTGGATTTCAAGAAGGCATTAATGGAATCAGATATTCTTCTGCCCGACGGGGTAGGGATAGTAGCGGCTTTCAGGCTTTTAAAAGGCAAGAACATAAAAAAAATAGCCGGAGCTGATCTTCATGAGTATCTTCTTAACAGGCTCAATTCAGAATCAGGATCTTGTTTTTACCTGGGATCATCAGCTGCAACACTCAGTAAAATCAATGACCGGCTTGCTTTGGAATATCCTAATGTTAAAGCGGGGTTCTATTCTCCTCCTTACAAAGCTGAATTTACAGAGACAGATAACGCTGAAATGGTTAGCGCTGTAAATGATTTTGCGCCGGACGTGCTCTTTGTAGGAATGACCGCCCCGAAGCAGGAAAAGTGGAGTCACGGGCATAAGGCGGCACTGGATACCAAAATTATCACTTCTATAGGGGCTGTTTTCGATTTCTATGCAGGTACTGTAAAACGCCCTGATAAGATATGGATTGATCTTGGTCTTGAGTGGCTTGGAAGGCTTGTTCACGAGCCTAAAAGGCTTTGGAAAAGGTATTTGTATTTCGGGCCGGTATTTGCCTACCATCTTGCCCGGGAAAAATATATCATGCTGGCTAACAAGCGAAAGTCGTTTAACGATCTGCCCGGTTAACAAGAGGTTTAAAAAACACAGAAGACTGAAACCGGGCCTCTACTGTTCTATAACAGGAGGCATCGGCACGCTATATATAATTCCTTTATTGCTCATTTCCTTAATATTGCCGGAAGCCTGAATATTTGTGAATGAATTCGTAATGATACCTAACCAGCTCATTCCTGCTTTGCATATATTTTTTGTGAGATAAATATCACTGCTTCCGGGAAGGGATTGCAGCCTGATGCAAAAAGCATTTGAATAAAGCGTGTTTTCCTCTACGGTGATGTCTGTGACCACCCGTGGTATTCCGTACGTTCCCACAACAATTGCTGAAGAATTTCCTGTAGCCTGGCGGGTATCAACCGTGTTATTCGATACAGTAATGTTCTTCAGGTTATATCCGCCGTTACCCATTTGTATACCTGCAGAATTTACACCTTTGGTGATGACCGTATTGTCTTTTATAAGAATGTTCATCCCATCTTCTTTAAGCCCGGGGGCAATTACTATTCCGCCGGCGCTAATGGTGTTTTTAATGATCGTATTGTCCTGTCCGAAGATCTCCAGGCCGCTTCGCTGATTTCCATTGCCACCTGAAAGTACGTTGTTGCTGATTTCCGTACGTTTGTAATAACCGGAGATTCCGTTTCCACCCAGATTGTTCGGATCATTTAATTTATTGCCGGTTATTTTCGAATCAATAACATAAGCAGCGGCACATTCAATGGCAAATTGTATCCCTGAAGTGTTATTAAAAGTATTATTGACGATCTGGACGTTTATATTATCCTGGCTTTGAAGCTGTATTGCCGGAGAATTCGGGTTCTGTGTGCCCCAGTTTGAGAAAGTGCAGTTCGTGATCAGCGTATTTTTCGTACCTCTAAGTTCAATAGCTGTTCTGCCCGCTTCAATAAATTTGCACCCGGTAATTTTTACGTTGGTGGTCGGGCCCTCATTCAGGCCTTTTATCTGAATTACCCCTCTGTCCCGGCCCCCTGCAAATATAACATTTTCGCATGTCAGCGTATTTATGCGGTCAGTAGCAAAAAGACCGACAAGATCAGCTCCTGTATTCTGAGCCTGGTTGGCGTTAATCTTAATGTTTTTGAGTTTTACATAGTTCGAAGACGCTGGCACACGTACCACATTTCGCCCTGATTTCGTACCTGCGGTAAGAATAATCTCAGTTGAGCCTGATCCAACAACATAGGCATGCGAGGGCAATATCAATTCGTCGGAGATCACGAAAACGCCATTGGGAAGTACCAGTGTTTTTTCTTTTGATGCATAACTGTTGATCAGGGCCTGCAACTCAGCTCTTTTGTCGTCGATACCGTTTGTAGTGATCCTGGCAGCGGTTGCTGAGATAGTCTGACTGTCCAGGTCTGCTGCCACAGCCAGTACGGTTTCAGGCTGGCCTGCTTTTTTACACGAAACTGCTGAGCCTGCGATGAATACAAAAAAAAGAAGACTTGCGGTTTTTCCTGCGTATTTCCTGAATTTACTCATAGAGCGATTGTTTTAATGCAGTTTAACTATTTGTTTTTTCTTAAGATATTTTTCAATTAAGTGAATCCGGGCGTGATGTATTCTTGTAGGACAGACTTGAACTTGTTTACGGCAGGGGGATTGAAAAAGTTCCGGATAATCTGATAAAGGTAAGTTCTGATATCCCGGTTGCACCTGCTGGCGGCCGGAATGTTCCGGCCATCGATATAATTATACCGATGGCCTTCAATAGCCTCCGGCAGACTAGATTTTTGGTATTGGCTAGTCTGTTAAAGCAGGGCTTTCAGGCGTTGCCTGCTCATTTAATGCGTCCTCTATGGACTTTTCAACCCACGCTACTGTATTTAATGCTAATCCGTTGGTATGAAAAACAACGCGCGATTGCCGGTTGGTTACTACATGTGTAGGGTAACTTTTTACCCCGTAATTGTTCGCATCATAACGTCCGTCGCTTACGATGTTATAATTAAAGGGATTTGTTTTAAGGAATTCTTTCAGGCTGGCCGCATCGTCAAGGGCAATACCCAGGAGAACAACATCTTTATTGTCTTTATATTTAGCTGCCAGCTTATTGAGGTCTGGAATTTCCTTCTTGCATGGCGGGCAGTCAACGAACCAGAAGTTTAATACGACCACTTTTCCACTCAGATCCTTTAACTTGTAGCGGGTACCATTCAGGTCCCTGAGGCTAAAGCTTTTTAACGGCTCACCTGTAATGAAGTATGGGCTTTCACGTGGTTTTTTCATTTTCGCAACCACTGACTTCTTCATTTCCTCCGTAAAGTGAATTAGTAAATACTTGTCGGGATCATCTTTGAAACGTCCGCGAACAACAGTATAATCGCCGCTCTGGGTAAGCTTTTTCCATATAACGTAAGGATAAACGCTTCCGGAAGAATCTGCAACTACAGAGTTCTCATCCGGTTTAATCGCTGTAACAGGCTTGTTTTGCGAAAAAGCAGGGGCAGCATACATGCTGATAAATAAAATAAAGGCAATAGCGTGAAGCTTGGAAAAGATAGATTTTAGGCGCATAAATAAATAAGATTACTGGGTATCCGGAAGTTCTAAGGTAATGAATCCGGTCAACTTTCAAATGTTAAAGTTTTTTAAATTCATTAAGACTTCATTTTCGCCGGGCAAATTTGAACGATAGTTTATTCAAATACAGGAGAGATATAAAGATGAAGCCAGAAAAGATAATTTCGAAAATGTCAGTCGCCTTTCTTCTTACGCTTGCAACGGTGTTTTCTGCTGCAGCACAAAGACCATCACGCGGCGGCGGCCGCGTGCCTTCAGGAAACATCGGAAGGGCAGGCGTTTATCGCCCGGGGCCATATACAGTATCACCGAGGTTCAGTTATGGGTTTGGATACAGGCCTTATGGATATTCCTATTGGTACCGGCCTTACCTTGGTTTAAGTCTGGGTATGCTGCCTTATGGTTATCACTCTTTTTACATGGGGTCCAATCTATATTACTATTACGACGGGTTTTTCTATCGCCCGTATAACAGCGAGTATCGCGTTGTGGCACCGCCTATAGGCGCAGAAGTTGAGCAGTTACCGCGTAAGGCAGAATCTGTAAAGATAGACGGGCAGCAGTATTATGTAAAAAATGGTGTTTATTACCTGCCCGTTAACAGGGAAGACGGGAAACTGGTGTATAGGGTAGCCGGAAAAGACGGAGAACTAAAAACTGTTAACGCGGGGAATGAGGGTATGCCTAAAGTCGGAGATACTTTTGATCAGTTACCAGAGGGCTGTGAATCTGTAATGATTATGGATCAGAGTTATTATGTGTCGCCGGATGGTTATTACTACCAGCAGGACAAAGATGATAAGGGCGTTTTTTACAGGGTAGTTGGAAGGAAGAATTAATTAAGAGAGCTGATTGATCCGGGCCCCTGCTTTTAGCAGAAAGAATAGTATGATAAAAGGCGATAACAGAAAAACCTTAACCGTTCAATAAACCGCTTTATTGCTTTCCGAAATATATAAGACCGGCCCGCCGGTCTTATATATTTCTATCTGAAAAAAATTCACTGGCTGTTTCGTTTTCAGGAATCGGTACGTATAGATCAAAAAGTTTCAATGAATCTTTATAAACTTAAAACCAGATATATGTTCTTATCAAAAAACTATTCGCTGTTCAGCATGCTGATCTTAAGCCTTGTTCTATCTGTAGCTGCCTGTAAAAAAGATAATGGTCCGGCAGTAGAAGAAATTGATCTGTTCCTGATTGCCGGTAAAGACTCTACACTTACCGTTGAAACGGTTAAGGGCGGTTATTCGGTGTTGTCTGATAACGAGGTAACTGCTGTAGCGACCCTTCAGGGCGTGAATGTGCATATATCCGGTAAAAAGGTGGGGACTGCTGTGATTAAAATTAAAGATGCTCAGAATAAGGAGAGAACGATAATAAGAGTGACCGTTCAGCGCGGATATAATCTTCTTAAAATACTGCGTTACAAAATGAGCGTACAAGTGGCCAACGCCGCTATAAAGGAACAGATTTCGGCAGAACTGAATCAGGATCTGCCTGCTCCGGCAGGTGCTTTGTACGGAATCAGAGATAGTGGCGGCTTATATTTCTTTCCGGCGGGGCTGGAAGGTGAAAGAACAGAGGGGACTTTTACCTTTGATAACAGTACAAGAATGTTGGTGTTAAAATATAACGGAAAGATGTTCAGTTATATTTTCGGGTCATACGGTACTAAAGGTGCGAGCGTAAGCGAATCGCCGGTTTTATATACAGATTATTACTTACGCGAAAACCTCACAGAAAAGTATAAAACACTGTATCCGGCGGCAGGAGTTACAGAAGTTATCAGGGATCAGGTCCTTAATCCTGAGAGATAACAGTCTTATGGGCATTCCTAAGGGCAGCCTGTTGTTCCGGATAGTTACGAACATACAGGCTGCCAATTTATATTACCGGGTAAACGAAACTTTTCATAAAAGCCTTTTATTAATTACAGACCCCAGGCTGTAATAAGCAGGTTTCGCCTGCCTCCGTAGTTCCTGTGTTCACAGAGATATATTCCCTGCCAGATCCCTGTAGCCAACGATCCGTTTTTTATCGGCACCATTACTGATGCTCCAAGCAGTGAGGCTTTGAGATGAGCCGGCATATCGTCAGATCCTTCGTAGTCATGAAGGTAATCCGGATCGTTTTCAGGAACAGATTTATTAAAATATGTTTCGAAGTCCTGACGTACGGTAGGGTCGGCATTTTCATTAATGGTCAGTGCTGCAGAAGTGTGTTGTATGAACACCTGGCAGATCCCGGTGCTGATCTCTTTGATTTCGGGTATAGCTTTTAAGATCTCTTCGGTTATAAGGTGGAAGCCGCGTTTTCTTTCTCTCAATTGTATCGCTTTTTGAAATATTTTCATGTGAATAAGCCTGTCTGGTTAAGATATATAAATATCCTGAATTTGATTTGTGATACAATAACTGAATTGAAACCGGCAAGTCTCTAAATGCAGAACCCTCAAACATTTCTGTTTGAGGGTTCTGCATTTAGATTTTCGTCAGATTTAAGCGATTTCAGAGCCAGTCAATATGTTCTTAATCGTTAAATAATAGTAATAAATCCTTTCAACGGAGTGTTACCTGATCCGAAATCCATAATATAATAATAAGTTCCGGCTGTAAGCGGCGAACCGTTTAATGTGCCGTTCCACTCATCTTGGTATTTCGGTTTGTTATAGATTAAACGGCCGGCGCGGTCGTATATCCTAAGGATATTATTTGGGTACATGTCGATGTTTTTAATAATAAAGTAATCATTCACACCATCGCCATTCGGAGTTACGAGGTTTGAAGGATCAAGTGTTTTGTAGTCTTCAAGTACGTTAATGGTTATAGTCTTTAACACTGAACATCCGTTTGCATTTGTTACAGTAACCGTATAGGTTGTTGTCTTATCCGGACGGATTGTCAGTGATGAGGCCGTTTGACCGGATAGTATTCCATTTGCATCATTCCAGAGGTAAGATGTTCCGCCGCTTGCAGTAAGACGCGCCGTAATCCCTTTACTGACAGATGTTCCCTGGTCTGAAACAATATTTACTTCCGGCAATGCGTTCACTGTTATGCTGAAGTTCTGCGAGAAGGTATCAATACCTCCGTTTGCTGTGCCTCCATTGTCTTTAACGGTTACAATTATTGTGGAAGTTCCATTAGCGCCTTCTCTTAATCTGTAGCTTAATTCATGGTTATTTACACTCAGCATGTCAAACAATGAGGTATTCGATGCTGCCACAGTAAGTGAGACAGATTGCCCTGTTTCAGGGCCGGCAGTTATACCGTTCAGCGTTAAACTTTGATTGCCGGCGGTATAACAAACCATCTGATCTGCAATTGCAGAAAGGGCAGGAGCTTCATTTACATCTTTAATAGTAAGCGTGAATTCCTTATCCAGATAGGTGCCGCCGACCTGATTGGCTCTGATCTTAAGTGCGAAACTGTTCTGTGTCTCAAAATCAAAAGCAGCAGCAGTCAGCAATTGGTTGCCGGAGATGGTAAATCTGCTGTTGTCTCCATAAGCTCCAACCAAAGTATAAACAAATTCGGCATCCGGTTTGGCTGAAACCGCGGCAAGACCGGCAGCCAGCGTTCCTGATGGCTGATTTTCAAATAACTGCTGTGCAGTTAAGATGATATCAGCCGGAGCTTTCGGTTTTTCTATAGTAAAATGAACAGTTGTGCTATTTCCGGCTTCATCGGTAACCACTAATGTATAAGTGCCATCCTCCGTTACGGAATTTCCGCTGTTGAATGGTGCTCCGTTAAGGGTTGCTGAACCTTCATTGAAGGTTACCAGCCTTATATTATCGTAGTTTTGGACATCGCTCACGCCTGTAACCACAGGAGCGGTTTTGTCTACATTGAACGATACGGTGGTAGTATTTCCGGCAGCATCAGTAACCACCAGGATATAAGAGCCATCGGCAGTTACCGGTGTTCCCGATACATAAGGCCGGCCGTTCAGCGTTCCTGTTCCTTCGCTGAAAGCAGGAACCGGGCTTACGGGATAGTGTTTTCCTTCTTCTACTCCAGTTATAATAACCGGGGTTTTGTCGATAGTGAAGGTTACTGTTTCCATATTACCTGCTTCGTCTGTAACTTCTAAGGTATAAGTACCTTCGGCCGTGATTGGACTACCTGAAACATAAGGACGACCATTCAGGGTTGCTGTACCTTCAGTAAAGGTCGGTGTCAGGTTTGTGTTATATGACTTTCCGTTTTCCACGCCTGCAATCACCGGCTTAGTCTTGTCGACTATAAAATGAACAATAGTCTCATTGCCTGCTTCGTCTTTTACAATTAAGGTGTACGAACCATCGCCAGTAACAGGAGTGCCTGACGTATAAGGCTGTCCGTTCAGAGTTGCCGTACCTTCCGTGAAGGTTGGTGTAACATCAGAAGGATAATATTTTCCCTCTTCCACACCAGCTACCAGAACCGGGGTCTTGTCGATGGTGAAGGCCACCGTTTCCACATTGCCGGCTGCATCTGTTACTATCAGTGTGTAAGTGCCTTCAGCTGTGACAGGTGTGCCTGAAACATAAGGCTGGCCATTCAGGGTTGCTGTACCTTCATTAAAGGTAGGCGTCAGGTTTGTGTTATATGATTTTCCGTTTTCCACGCCGGCAATCACCGGTTTGGTTTTGTCGACCACAAAATGCACCGTTGTTTCGTTACCAGCTTCGTCTTTTACGATTAAGGTATAAGTGCCGTCGATGGCGACAGGAGTACCTGCAGTATACGGCTGTCCGTTCAGTGTCGCTGTTCCTTCAGTGAAGGACGGCGTAACATCTGATGTATAATATTGGTCGTCTTCCACTCCCGTTACCAGAACCGGAGTTTTGTCAATGATAAATGTTACCGTCTCCACATTGCCTGCAGCATCCGTTGCCACCAGGGTATAGGTAGCATCTGCAGTGATTGGAGTACCAGAAATATAAGGCTGACCGTTCAGGGCCGCTGTGCCTTCATTAAAGGTCGGGCTGACGTTTGTAGTATAATATTTATTATTCTCAACATCGGCAATTACCGGCTTGGTTGTATCCAGAATAATGGATGCAGAAAAAGGGCCTGTTATATTTCCGGACGCGTCTTTTACCTTTACATATACAGTTTTAGTACCATCACCCGGTAATAAGGTCCAGCTTTTGTCAGCAATAGCTTCAAACGCAGTATAATCCTGATCATCGTTAGAAAGGGCCATTTGCACTGAAGCTGCATCGCCGGTTATTTTAAGATCTACCCCGGCAGTATTGGTATAAGTGGCGTTGTTGTTGATCTGTATTGTTGCTTCTGCTACGTCGGTAACAGTTATGGTAAAATCCTGAGTAGCTTCTCCGCTTTTGCCATCACTAACTTTCAGGGTCACATAGTAAATATTACTGCTTGCGGCACTGCCTGGATTTTCGAAATCCGGAGCAAGGGTAAAGCCCAGTTTACCTGTAGCAGGATCAATACTAAATTTTGCAGCGTCTGCACCTCCGCTTACTGACCAGGTCAGTGCATCATTATCTGCATCTGTAGCAGTTAGCGTTGCAACCTCAGCTGTGGTTTCTCTTACATCTGTGTTAACAGCATTACCATCATTGAATGTTATAACAGGGGCGATATTTGGGAGAATTTCTACTTTAAAATTAAAGGTCTGATCGCCCATCGGATTGCCGTCGTCATCCAGGTAAACTATTTTAAACGTGTAATTCCCAATCTGTGGAGAGATGAATTTAACACCGTTTACAAAAAGGAAGAGTCGCCTGTCACCGCTTTCAAGAGAAGTCTCACTGTTGTCCTCCAGAATCTGTACTAAAGAGGCAGGTGCCTGGGGCAGCTGCTGGAACTCTACATCGTGAAATTCGTTAAATCCATCCGGAGTTTTAAAGCTTTCGGATGCCAGATTTAACGGTATTCCTGCATACGCAGTTATGATATCATCTTCATTTGTAACAGTTATTGTGAGAGCCTGGCTTACTTCGCCTCCTTTTCCGTCACTGGCTTTAACAGTTACGGAATAGGAATTGCTGTTTGCAGCACTTGCCGGATTCTCGAAATCAGGGGAGCTGATGAACCTTAAAACACCCGTAGAAGAGTTAATGCTGAATTTAACTGCGTCAGGGCCAGAAACAGAGTAAATAATAGGATCGGCATCCTCGTCTGTAGCTTGTACGGTGGTTACCAGGGCTGTATTTTCAGCTACGTTAATATTAGCTGCAGGACCACCTCCGTTTGAGGTGATCACCGGTACCGCATTCTCCACAGGGAAGGTGCTGTATACATCTGATGCATTGTTAGTATCTGTAAATCCTAGTCCGGTTGCGTTGGTATTGAAAACTATTTTGCCGTCGTTTAATACCTGACCGTTAGATGCACTAAAAGAACCGTTTGCCGCAACCGTCCAAAAAGAGCTGCCCGTTTTATTCACTGTTTTTATAGTGTTATCTGCACGATTGATCAGGTAGATATTATTCCTGTTAATAGTATATCCTCCCGGAATATTAACGGCATTGGTGGTGAACAGGAATTGCCGGCCATCGGGAGACATAGAAGCCGCGTTTATACTAACACTTGGCTGAATGTCGTAATTGTCAAAAAAAAGACGTGATAACTTGTTTTCGCCGGCATCTCTGTCGTACTGATAAAGATCCAATAAATTATTGCTATCGCCGTAACTGAAATTGTTATCGAAAGAGTTGAAGAACAGGTAACGTCCGTCCTCAGAAAATAAGCGGAGCACGGTGTTTACGATTGCAGAAGGTGCCGCATTATTATTCCGCTTGGTAACCAGTGTAAAGGTGTCGTTTGTCCTGTCATAAATATAAATAGCTGCGCTGTTTGCCACGAATATGCCGGTATAACTAGCATCCCATGCCGGGACAACCAGCCAGGTCTGGAAAGCAGTATAACGCCCGTCGCCAGATAATTTACTTGACATTACCTGTACGGGTGCGGGAGAGTTTGCATTTCCGGCAACATGCGATACCAGAGTTGCGTCGCCGCTCACGCGGTTTATAAGTACGAGGAAATAATCGTTCGTTCCGGCTGCAGTATTAAATGTTCCTGCTGCACTGTTGTAAATGTTTTTAGGGAAAACATTCGACACCCCGGTATAAACTATCATGGATATCCAGTTGCCGTCAGCGGAAATATCAACGTTACGCACCTGCACATTCGCCAGAAGTTTTACTTCCTTACTCACGTTATCCCAGATATATGGTCTCAGATTACCAGTAACTCCGGAAGCAAGGTTAGTCGCACTCGAATAGAAAACTGCAAACCGCCCGTCGCCTGATACGTTGATCTCGCCATCGCCGATATTGGAACCTGCGGTCTGGCTGCTGCTGGCATGCGTAATAAGACTGATCTCTTTAGTTTCCAGGTCCTTCTGATAGAAATCAGGTGAGCTGCCGTTATTATCTGCAAAGCCCGCGATCAGATTCGTTGAACTGCTTGAAAATGTAAGGTATCTTCCACTAGCAGAGATAATGGAAGGACCTGCGCCCTGGTTGGGGGTTGTTTTGGTTGTGTTCAATGCCGTTACAGGTAATCCCAGTTTTACCGGACCGGTTTGAACAGTAAGCGATATTGGTAGGCGTTTAAGCGATATCGTGTACGTTTTTGTACTTCCGTCAGTTCCGGTAAGAAGTATGTCAATGATATTGGTTCCTGCATTCAGTGCGAGAGCAGGAGAGGGACTGCCGCTTGTGGCTGTAACGAATTCCCGCTCGTTGATCCTTAGTTTTATAGTGCTTGAAGGATCAGCAGCAGTCGAAGTAATGGTAACTGAGGAAGTTCCGCTGTTCACAGAAGAAGTATAGGATGTTGCAGCCGCAGAAAAAGCGGGAGACAGCGTTCCTTCACTTAGTGCGATATTGGCGAGATCAATGTTGGCCGGAACAGCCCGGGTTACATTGACCGTATAAGTTTTTGTTGTTGTACCGTCCTGGGCTGTAACCAGAACTGTAATAGTATTGTCGCCGATATTCAGGGGCAATGAAGCAGATGGGTTACCGTTTGTAACGTTAGCGTAATTGCCTGAATTAACTTTTACCTGGATACTTCCTGTGATATCGGTTAAAGTTGGAGTGACGGTTATCGCCGACACCGAACCTATTACAGATGCGGAATAAGATATGTTCGATGAACTGAAAACAGGATTTAATGTACCCTGGCTTAGCGTCAGATTAGAGAGGTTTGCGTTTGTAGACACCGCTCTGTTAACAGTTATGGTGTATGTTTTTGAAGTGCCGTCCTGAGCTGTCGCAAGTATACTGATGATATTATTGCCGGCATTGAGAGGCAGGGCTGCTGATGTGCCGCCGGAAGCAACGGTAGCATAAGCGTTTGCTCCCACCCTTACCTTTATGGTTGCTGTGGCATCTTCAACAGTCGGAGTTACCGTTACAGACGCAGTGCTGTTTGGAACCGGGGGAACAGAGTAGTCGGGTGTCGCCTTATCAAAAGCTGGAGATAAAGCCCCGGCTGTAGTGCTGAGGGCGGAGAGATTTGAATTGGTGGAAGCCGGAGCGTATTTGTATATTATATTTTTAAATAAATCCGCAGCAAACATATGGCCTTGACTATTTACAGCAACAGAAACTAATCTGGTAGCTCCCGATAGTGTTATGCTTGAAATGGAATTAGTTCCGGCTGCTACTTTCCTGATGTAATCCCCGTTATTCACAATGTAAATATTGTTATTCTGATCGACTTTCAGCCCACCTGTATTGGTTGCCAAATCGATGTTTGTCGTTATCTTGGTGGTTGTACCAGATCCTAAATCTATTCTATACAGCTCACCCAGACCATTAATACCAACAATATTCCCCGCTGTATCAAAATCCATTCCTTTTGCCTCGCTGGAAATGCCGGTTGTCAGGACTTGTCCATCTGCAGCGCCGGTGGCAACATTATATTTGTAAACACGTCCTCCAGAACCTGAATACACGTAGGTACTTGTAGCAACTATGCAATAACTGGTTGCCGTCAGATTATACATAGACATCATTCCTGAAGGAGTGACCTTAAGCCATTTGGAAGTGCCTACTAATGCATAGATATTTCCTTCAGGACCCATGGCTATAGCATTAGGACCAGGTATGGCATTACTCGTCGCATTGAGATTGTTGAATGTAGCCGTTTGAGAGCCCGCCTGCTGAGGGATTCCCGCTACCACACTGGTTTTTCCATTAACATCTATCTTTCTGATGCAATAGTTATTGGCGTCTGCTATATACATATTGCCCGCTGCATCGAATGTAATAGCCCTGGGGCCATTCAATCTGGCAGTTGCTGCATCATTGTTATCCCCGGCATAATAACCTGCAGTTCCCGTACCTGCGAAGATCGAAGTGATCTGCGCCTGCGCCAGGTTAGAAAATAATACAATAAGAGCAGCACAGCTGGCCATGCTGGTGAATGCGGTTTTCATAAAACGACGCTTATCCAGGGTACTTTCCCTCGATTTAAATAAGCCCGGCAAAAAGTTTTTGAGATTTTTGATAAAGGACGCAATCATTTTGTTCAGATAGAAGTAAGTTGATGAGATGAGTGAATTATATAAGAAGGACATAAACAGGCTGATTTCCCGGTATCAGCATTTTTGGGGGACACATAAGCGCGCATGCGCGTGTCTACGAGCCGGAAACGTATTGGTTACGTCTTTTTTAAAGAAAAAAAATCGGTTTAGGCATAAAAAAAGCCACATTTTAGATGTGGCATTATTAATTGAACCTGATCTCAGGGCGTAAATGGCTGTGTCATAACACATCCTGCCGATCAGATAAAAACTTCTTTCGGATTTTAAAGTATATCAAAGTAGCCTTACTTGACTGCCTTTGTTACTTTTATAGCATTCAAGCCTTTTTGTCCCTGTTCGGTTTCAAACGTTACCTTGTCGCCCTCTTTGATAGCATCAGTTAATCCGTTAATGTGAACGAACACGCTTTCCTGGGTCTGCAGGTCTTTGATAAATCCGTAACCCTTGGATTCATTAAACATGGTTACCGTGCCATTTCTGACGGTTTCATGTACCACAGCTTCCTGCCGCGCAACTCCGATCTGTATGTCCTCGGAATTGATCTTTTTCTTTTTGTTAATGTCTGGCGGCGTAGACGAAATATTTCCGTTCTCATCGACATAGGCAAACATCTCTTCCAGGCTCTTTCCCTTGTCAGAATTAGCTTTGCGGTCCTCTGCTTTTTCTTTTTTGTCCTGATGCTTTTTTAACCTTTTTTTCTCTTTTTCTTTCTTGCTGAATGTTTCAGTTGATCTCGCCATAGTTTTTAATTACTGCATATGTTTACCATGCCTGGTTTTTATTGGTTGCTATTTAAAAGCGCAAAAAATATGCCTCTTATTTAGATTTTACTCCCTCAAAGGAGATAAATTATGTAAAACAAAAAAGCATTCCTCCGTTAAGAAGAATGCTTCACGATTAAAATATAGTGTTTTAAGCTATTGTCACATTTACCGCATTAAGCCCCTTACGGCCTTGTTCTACCTCGTATTGAACGCTATCGTTTTCACGGATATTGTCTCTGAGGCCAGAAGAATGAACAAAGATTTCGCTGCCACCTTCAGCAGGTGTAATAAATCCGAAACCCTTGGTTTCATTGAAAAATTTTACTGTTCCTTTTTGCATTAATTTATGATTATTCTATAAAGATAAGTTTAATTATTTAATTATCAATGGAAAAGCTCTGATTCTTTTTTACCTTATCCGGTGTTTTAATGAAATGCAGGTGGCTTCGGGATGATGATTACAGTAAACCTGAGTATGTTCCCTGTTAACTAAAACCTCTCATTGTCAGATTTTACCGTAGAGCCGCGTACGATAAGTTCCGTGTTTAAAACCTTTATCAGCGGCTTCCATTTAGACATATCTTTGTCGATCTGATCCAGCAGCAGTTCCATCGCCACTTCGCCCATTTCTTTCACAGGCTGAGATATGGTGGTCAGACTTGGCTCAATGAAACTTGACGCATAATTGTCGCTAAAGCCCACTACGGCTATGTCTTCAGGGATTCTTCTGCCCATCTGTTTTATGATCTGAATCGCCTCGATGGCTGTAGGGTCATTGATCGCAAAAAGCGCATCCGGCGGATTGCTGCTGTCTAACAGGTGTTTAACATATATTCTAACCTTGCTGAGGGTAAGATCGTACGATATGATGAGGTCCTCATCTACAGGAAGTCCGTGTTTTTTCAATGCATCTTTATAACCGTTCAGCCTCTTTCTGCTGATCACCAGCGATTCCGGACCGGCCAGATGGGCAATCTTTTTCTTTCCGATACTGATAAGATGTTCAACAGCCTTAAAAGCGGCGTCGTAATCGTCTACCACCACTTTTGGAACCATCATCTCCTCACACACCCGGTTAAAAAAAACGATCGGGATCCCTCTTTTATGGAAAACTTTCAAATGATCAAAGTTGCGGGTTTCTTTACTCAAAGAAACAAGTAATCCGTCGACCCGGTTGTTAAGCATCACCTTGGCATTTGCTACTTCTGTCTCATAACTTTCATTAGACTGGCTCACCAGCAGATTGTATCCTTGCTCTGAGGCGATCTCCTGTGCACCGATGATAACCTGTGGAAAAAAAGAGGTGATAAATTCAGGTACAATTATCCCTACTGTCCTGGTTTTATTGGTAATCAGGCTGATGGAGAAAATGTTGCGCTGATAGTCAAGTTCCTCAGCAAGCGCCAGCACAGCTTTCCTGGTGTTCTCCTTAACGTTAGGATGCCCGGTCAACGCTCTCGATACCGTTGATTTCGATAAGTTGAGCTTCTGCGCAATGTCTATAATTGTAGTCTGATGACTTTTCATAATCCCAAAGTACTAACAAAAACTGAGTTTATAATGCGTTTTGATTTTTGGAACCGTTCCCAATAATTGGAACCGTTCCCAATATGATTTTTACCGATAAGGTATTAAGCACAAGCTAAACCTGGATATCTTCGGCTTAATTATAAACTGCTGATCCTCCGGTACGGAAGGACGAATAATTTGAAGCATATTAATGAAACAGGAAGCTTTTTCTATAAAGAGAGAATTGAATACGAAAGCCCTGGAAGCAGATCTGGTAGTAACCGGGGGCGGACTTTCGGGCGTTTGCACCGCTGTCACTGCTGCAAGAGCAGGATTGAAGGTATTGCTTGTGCAAGACCGGCCTGTGCTTGGGGGCAATGCTTCCAGCGAGATCAGGTTGTGGATACTTGGTGCAACCTCGCATATGGGAAATAATAACAGGTGGTCCAGGGAAGGAGGGGTGATTGATGAGATCCTGGTAGAAAATACCTGTCGCAATCCTGAAGGAAATCCGGTGATTTTTGATATGATACTGCTGGATAAAGTAAAACAGGAAGATAATATTTCCTTACTGCTGAATACGGCTGTTTATGAGCTCGGGAAAAAGGATAAGGATACGATTGACTATCTGAAAGCCTATTGCAGTCAGAATTCAACGACCTATTTTCTGAGAAGCCCTTTATTTTGCGATGCTTCAGGCGATGGGATTGTCGGCTTCCTGGCAGGAGCCGCCTTCAGGATGGGAGCCGAAAGCCGTGACGAATTCGGCGAACAAATGGCACCCAGCGCTGAGTACGGAGAGCTGCTTGGTCATTCCCTTTATTTTTACAGCAAGGATACGGGGAAGCCCGTTAGCTTTACTCCGCCTTCGTTTGCTCTTAAGGATATTACCAGTATTCCACGCTTTCGTAACTTCAATACAAAAGAATTTGGCTGTAAATTATGGTGGGTAGAATACGGCGGGCGCCTGGATACTGTACACGACACTGAAAAAATTAAATGGGAACTGTGGAAGATCGTTTACGGAGTCTGGGATCATATTAAGAATTCAGGCGAATTTCCCGATGCAGGTAACCTCACCCTGGAATGGGTGGGCGCCATCCCGGGTAAAAGGGAAAGCAGAAGGTTCGAGGGCGACTATATCTTAACGCAGCAGGATCTGATTGAGCAGCGTAACCACGAGGATGCAGTGGCCTACGGAGGCTGGTCTATAGACCTGCACCCGGCCGATGGGATTTACAGCGAACGGCCGGGCTGTAACCAGTGGCACAGCAAAGGGATCTTCCATATTCCATACAGAACGTTATACAGTAAAAACATCAGTAACCTGTTCCTCGCCGGCCGCATCATCAGCGTGAGCCATGTAGCATTCGGGGCCACGCGGGTAATGGCAACAAGTGCATATACAGGGCAGGCTGTGGGTATGGCAGCTAAACTTTGTGCCGACAGGAAACTGAATCCGCGGGATCTTTCGTCTAAAGACAATATTGCCTTGCTGCAGCAGATGTTGCTAAAAAGCGGGCAGTATATCCCGGGTTTACATATTGAAGATGGAGAGGATCTCATGAGGCAGTGTACTATCACGCCATCGAGCGAGTTAACATTCCGCGGATTTGCTCCGGAAGGTAAATGGAAACCTCTTAACATATCTTCGGCCCAGCTTATCCCGCTTCCGGAAGGTGATGTTCCGGTATTTAAAACAACTGTCAGGGCTGCCACAAGTACGGTTCTTCGGGTTCAGCTGAAAACTAGTGAAAGGAAAGGTAATTTTACTCCCGACCTATGCCTGGCAGAAAAAGACATTAAGCTTATTCCCGGAGAACAGGTGATCGAACTGGACTTTAAAGTTTCGCTGGAAACCGGGGCTTATGTATTCCTTATGTTCGGGCAGAATACAGATGTTGAACTCGGTTATACAGAAAAACGCGTTACCGGTATACTTTCGGTGTTTAACCTGGTGAATAAAGCTGTTTCAAATTACGGCAAGCAGAGCCCGGTACCGGGCTCCGGGGTAGATGAATTTGAGTTCTGGTGCCCGCAGCGCAGGCCGGAAGGCCAGAACCTGACAATAGAAATCGACGGGAATACCACTGTTTTCGCTGTTTCCAATATTACAAACGGTGTTGACCGTCCGGTTAACCGGCCTAATGCCTGGGTTGCTGATCCTTCTGATCTTTCTCCCGGGCTTAGTCTCTCCTGGGCTACGAAGCAGACTATCAGGCGCATCGAATTATGGTTTGATACAGATTTCGACCACCCTATGGAATCCGTGCTGATGACACATCCCGAAAAAGTAATGCCCTTCTGTGTTCAGCATTATTCTGTGTACGATGAGTCGGGCAATGTACTGGCTGAAGTACGGGATAACTATCAAACGTGTAACCGGCTTATTTTTGATGAACCGGTGCTGACAAGCAAATTGCTGATTAAAATGGACCACCCCTCTAAAGATGTTCCGGCCTCAATATTTGCTATTCGCTGCTATTCCAATTAAATTCAAAACCGAAATTACGCATGGCAAATTTAGATTTCATAGTAATGGGCGTATTCGCCCTCCTCATCTTCTGTATCGGCCTTACCTTTACCCGGGTAGGGAGTAAAAATGGCCAGGCTTTTTTTGAAGCAGGGGGCGAAACGCCCTGGTGGATAAACGGATTATCTTTATTTATCAGTTATTTTTCTGCAGGTACTTTTGTGGTCTGGGGATCAATTGCCTATAAATTCGGACTGGTAGCAAATGCAATACAGCTCACAATGGCCATCAGCGGCCTGATCGTTACCTTGTTTATTGCAGCTAAATGGAAAAAAGCCGGCGTGGCAACAGCAGCAGAATATATTGGAAAACGTTTCGGTGCAGCCGAGAAGCAGTTTTACACTTATTTAACCCTGTTATTAAGTTTGTTTACTACTGCTGCCGTCCTTTATCCCGTAGGTAAAATGCTGCATGTTGTAACGGCGCTGCCGGTAAATATGAGCATTCTGATCATCGGCCTGATCATTGTTTTATATACAGCTGCCGGCGGCTTATGGGCCGTTCTTGTGACTGATGTGGTGCAGTTCGTAATTTTATCGGCTGCCGTGATTATAGTGATCCCGATAGCTTTTGCCAATATCGGCGGATTCAGCAACCTGGTCACCAAAGCGCCGCCCGACTTTTTCATGCCTTTTAACGAAGACTACACCTTTGGTTTCATGCTGGCCTTTATTGTTTACCAGACTTTTTATATCGGTGGCAACTGGTCGTACGTACAACGTTATACCAGTGTTTCTACAGAAAAGAACTCTAAAAAAGTAGCAGGAATCTTTACTGTATTGTATTTTGTAAGTCCGGTTATATGGATGCTGCCGCCTATGGTATATCGAATTATAAACCCGGACCTTCAGGGCCTGGATACAGAAGATGCTTATATGATGCTCATCCAAAAGGTAATGCCGGCAGGTT
>Ga0265780_10003906_pt1 | contig 19412 bp, 20 predicted proteins | sample P1T30metagenome_FD_192432 | JGI IMG/M metagenome (GOLD analysis project Ga0265780, IMG submission 192432) | Plant litter microbial communities from East Loma Ridge, Irvine, California - P1 T30 | ecosystem: Environmental > Terrestrial > Plant litter > Unclassified | place: USA: California...
GCTCGCTCAGACGGCCGGGCAGCTCTCGCGCAGCAGCACCTCGACGGGCAGCGTGACGAGCTGCGGCGGCAGCTGCGGGTCGGTGAGGCGCGACACGATGCTGCGCACGGCCACGCGGCCGAGGTCGCCCATCGGCTGGCGCACCGTGGTGAGCCGCGGAGCCGAGAAGCGCCCCGCCTCGATCCCGTCGAAGCCGGTCACGAGCACCTGGCCCGGCACGTCGACGCCCCGCTCGGCGAGCACGTCGAGGAGGCCCAGGGCGGTCTGGTCGTTGGCGCAGACGACCGCCCTCGGGAGGGGCGCGCCCGACGTGAGCAGCGCCTCCCCGGCTCGTCGTCCCCCGTCGCGGGAGAAGTCGCCGCGCTCGACGCGGACGGCCACCGGCTGCGGCGCGGCCGCGACGGCCTCGTCGAAGCCGCGGTGGCGGTCGGCCTCGTCGGGCGAGTCGGACGGCCCGGTCACGTAGGCGACGTCGCGCACCCCGTGGGCGTCGAGCACGAACGAGGTGAGCGCCCGCATGCCCGCGACGTTGTCGACGCCGACGTGGTCGAGCAGGTCGCCGGGGCGGGAGTCGGCCAGCACGACGACGGGGATGCGTCGCGAGACGTGCGCGAGCAGGTCGTCGGGGACGGTCTGCGCGAGCACGGCGAGGCCGTCGACCCTGCCCGCGATGTCGTTCAGCATCACCTCGCGGCTCGACCCGCGGCCGGCGGCGACCATCAGCGCGAAGCCGCGCCGCCACGACTCGACCTCGGCCCCGCGGAGCACCTCGTCGAAGTAGAGCGTCGCCGGGCTCGGCGACGGGGACGCGACGGGCGAGGCACCGGCCGCCGAGGAGGCGCGCCCCCGTGCCGAGCGTCGCCCCAGGGAGTCGTCGACGAGCGGGATGCGCCCCGGGTCGACCACCCGCGCCCAGTCGGGCTCGGGCTCGTCGATGCCGTCGTGCCCGGGCAGGAAGAGCCCCAGCACGCCGTGCCGGCGGCCGGCGAGGCCGCGGGCCGCGCCGCTCGGCACGTAGCCGAGGCTGCGCACCGACTCGAGCACGCGGGTGCGCGTCTCGGGGCGGACGTCGTCGGGGCGGCGCAGCACGCGCGACACCGTCGCGATCGAGACACCGGCGTGAGCCGCCACGTCGTAGACGGTGGGGGCCTTGGTCACGGGGTCCTTCCGGCGGTGGCGGGCACCGGACCATCCTAGGTCGGCGCCCGGGGCCGGGGCCGGGCCCGCGCCTCCCCGTGCTGCCGGCCGGACTACCTGGACGCCCGCGTGCCGGCAGGCCGGCCGGGAGGGTTACGCGACGTGACGGGCTCCCCGGCGACGCCCGCCGCGCCTCCGTACGCTCGTCGGCATGGCCACCGGCGACACGATCTCGAACCTGCTCGACGAGCGACGCACGTTCCCCGCGCCCCCGGCGCTGGCAGCGACGGCGAACGTGACGAGCGCCGAGCACGCGCGCGCCGCCGCCGACCCGGTCGCCTTCTGGGAGGAGCAGGCGCACCGCCTCGACTGGGCGACCCCCTGGCACACGGCCCACACCTGGCGCCCCGTCGAGGAGCGCCCCGACGGCAGCCTCACCGTGCCCGAGGCGACCTGGTTCGCGGGCGGCCGCCTCAACGTGGCCGTCAACTGCGTCGACCGGCACGTCGCCGCGGGGCGCGGAGACACGGTCGCGCTGCACGTCGAGGGCGAGCCCGGCGACCGCCGCGACGTCACCTACGCCCAGCTGCAGCGCGAGGTCGTGAAGGCCGCGAACGGCCTGCGCAGCCTCGGCGTCTGCCAGGGCGACCGCGTCGTCGTCTACCTGCCCGTCATCGCCGAGACGATCGTCGTCACTCTCGCCATCGCGCGCATCGGGGCGATCCACTCGCTCGTCTTCGGCGGCTTCTCGGGCGAGGCCCTGAAGTTCCGCGTCGAGGACACCGGGGCGAAGCTGCTCGTCACCACCGACGGGCAGTTCCGCCGGGGAGGCGCGGTGCCGGTCAAGGCGGAGGCCGACCACGCCGTGAGCGGCGACAACCAGGTCGAGCACGTGCTGGTCGTCCGCCGCACGGGCGACCAGACCCCCGACGTGCCGTGGACGGAGGGCCGCGACCTCTGGTGGCACGACCTCGTCGACCCGCAGCCCGACACCGACGAGCCGGAGGCGTTCGACGCCGAGACCCCGCTCTTCATCATGTACACGAGCGGCACCACCGGGAAGCCGAAGGGCCTCGTGCACACGAGCGGCGGCTACCTCACGGCCGCGAGCTGGACCCACTGGGCCGTCTTCGACGCGAAGCCCGACGACGTGCACTGGTGCACCGCCGACCTCGCCTGGGTCACCGCGCACACGTACGAGATCTACGGGCCGCTCTCGAACGGGCTCACGCAGGTGATCTACGAGGGCACGCCCGACACCCCCCACCCCGGCCGCCACCTCGAGATCATCGAGCGCTACGGCGTCACGACGTACTACACGGCGCCCACCCTGGTGCGGACGCTCGCCTCGTGGTTCCCCGAGGGCCTGCCCGACACCTGGGACCTCAGCAGCCTGCGCCTGCTCGGCACGGTCGGCGAGGCGATCAACCCGGAGGCGTGGGTCTGGTTCCACGAGCAGCTCGGCCGGGGCGAGTGCCCCATCGTCGACACCTGGTGGCAGTCGGAGACCGGCGCGGCCGTCATGGCCCCGCTGCCCGGCGTCGACACGCTGAAGCCCGGCTCGTCGCTGCGCGCCCTGCCCGGCGTCGCGACCGCGGTGGTCGACGAGCACGGCGCGCGCGTGCCGAACGGCTCCGGCGGCTACCTCGTCGTGCAGCAGGCGCCGCCGTCGCTGGCCCGCACGGTGTGGGGCGACCCCGAGCGGTACCGCGACAGCTACTGGACGCAGTTCCGCGAGCAGGGCTGGTTCGCGTCGGGCGACGGCGCGAAGTACGACGCCGACGGAGACATCTGGGTGCTCGGCCGCGTCGACGACGTCATCAACGTCTCCGGCCACCGGCTGTCGACGATCGAGATCGAGTCGTCGCTCGTGGCGCACCCGCTGGTGGCCGAGGCCGCCGTGGTCGGCGTGGCCGACGAGCGCACCGGGCAGGCCATCGCCGCCTTCGTCGTGCCCGCGACGAGACCCGCCGGAGGCGCGCCCCGCGACGCCGGGTCCCCCGACGAACCGCAGGTGTGGGCCCCGCTCTCGGGGTCGCTCTCCGCCGTGCTGCGGGCGCACGTCGCCCAGCAGATCGGCCCGGTCGCGAAGCCCTCGACCGTGCTCGTCGTGCCGGACCTGCCGAAGACTCGCTCGGGCAAGATCATGCGGCGGCTGCTCGGCGACGTCGTCGACGGCCGTCCGCTCGGCGACACGACGAGCCTGCAGGACTCCACGGTGCCGGGCCGGGTCGCGGCCGTCCGCGCGGAGGTGCTCGGCGCCTCCTGAGGCCCGGCCGGGGGCTGGTGGCGCACAGCCCGGGCTGCTTGGCTGGGGGCATGTCCATCTCCTCCACGGCCGAGAAGGCCGAACTCCTCCGCTCGCTGCACGTGCCGGGCGACCCGCTGATCGTGACGAACGTGTGGGACAGCATCACCGCCCGCGTCGTCGCCGGCGCCCCCGGCGTGAAGGCCCTGGCCACCGCCTCCCACTCGATCTCCGAGGCGCACGGCGTCGAGGACGGCGAGGGGCTCGACGTCGACGAGATGCTCGCGGCGGCCCGCCTCGTGATCCGCTCGGTCGACCTGCCCGTGTCGGTCGACTTCGAGAAGGCCTACGCGACCGACGCGGCCGGGACGCTCGACAACGTCTTCCGCCTCATCGAGGAGGGCGCCGCCGGCCTCAACATCGAGGACAGCATCGGGCAGGCGAAGGCCCCGCTCTACGACGTCGACACCCAGGTCTCGAAGGTGGCCGCCGCCCGTCGCGCGGGCGACCGCGCCGGCGTGCCCATCGTGATCAACGCCCGCGTCGACTCCCTCGCCGGCGACCCCGACAGCTTCGACGACGCCGTCACCCGCGCCAACGCCTACCTCGACGCCGGCGCCGACTGCGCCTTCGTGCTCGGCCTCGGCACCGAGGACGCGGTGAAGCGCGCGCTCGACGAGATCCACGGCAAGATCAGCGTCATCTCGGGGCCGACGTCGGTGCCGCTCGCCCGCCTCGCCGAGCTCGGCGTCTCGCGCGTCAGTTTCGGGCCGATGTCGATGGGGCTCACCCTGTCGCACCTCCGCGACGCCGCCGCTCGACTCACCGCCCGCGAGGCCTACCCCGAGGAGCTCGGCTTCTCGTTCTGAGGGCTGGCCCGGGCTGCCCGGGCTGCCCGGGGCTCACGGGGCCTCACGGGCTGCTCGGGTCTCGCGGGGTGCGGCGGGTCGCCGTCCTCCGGGGCGGGTCGGCGTCGACCCGCCCGCGGTGACGGGAACCCGCCGCACTCATCCGGGCTCATGCTGCCGCCCTCGCACGGACGGTGCGCGGAACAGCGGGGGCCCGGCCCTGATCCGCTGATCCGCTGATCCGCTCCGGAGTGGATCAGCGGATCTGCGGATCTGCGGAGCGGACCCCGGGGAGGCACCTCCGCGGAACCTGGCCCACCCGCTCCCGAACACGGGTGCGGCGGGTCCGTGTCCTCGCCGGCGGGTTCGCCCAGACCCGCCGAGGAGGACGCGAACCCGCCGACATCGGTGGGACGCGCGAGCCCCTGGCCCAGCGTCAGCTCCGGTCGCGCCGCTCCCGGCGCTCCGCGCCGTCGGGCAGGTCGTCGGAGTCGGCGTCGGGCCGGTCGTCGTCGGCCGGGCGCTCCCGGCCCTCGCGCGCCTCCTGGGCCTCCTTCTTCGCGATGGAGGCGGCGGCCGCCTGCCTCAGCCGCATGCCGTCGAGCTCGTCCTGCGCCTCCTGGGCCTTCTTCTTGTCGCTCTGCTTCGTGTCGCGCGGCGGCAGGAGGATGTCCTTCTCGGCCTCCATGCCGGCCTGCAGCTCACGGCCGCGCTCGATCTCGGCGTCGAACTCGGCGCCGAAGAGCAGGGCGTTGTTGGTGATCCAGAGCCACAGCAGGAAGACGATCACGGCGCCGAGCGAGCCGTAGGTCGCGTTGTAGTTCGAGAAGTTGCCGACGTAGAAGCCGAAGCCGACGCTCGCGATCATCCAGATGAGGATGGCGAGCAGCGAGCCCATGCTGATCCAGCGGAACTTCGGCTGCTTCACGTTGGGCGAGAAGTAGAACAGCACGGCGACGACGACCACGATGATCACGAGCAGCACGGGCCACTTCACGATGCCCCAGACGAACACCGACGTCGAGCCGAGGCCCACGACGTCGCCGACGGCCTCGGCGACGTCGCCGCTCAGCACGAGGATGAGGCCGGCGACCACGACCAGCACCACCGTGACGGCGGTGATCGCCAGGTTGACCGGGCGGAGCTTCCAGATCGGACGGCCCTCGTCGATCTCGTAGACGCGGTTCATCGCCCGGCCGAACGCCCCGACGTAGCCGGAGGCCGACCAGAGGGCGCCGAGCACGCCGACCACGAAGGTGATGCCGGCCGCGGGCGACATCGTGACCTCCTCGATGGGGCCGCGGAGGGTGTCGGCGACCGAGCCGCCGCCGAGCTGCGTGAGCAGCTGCAGCACGGCGTCGGTGGTCGACCCCGCCTGCCCGAAGAGGCCGAGCACGGAGACGATCGCGAGGAGCGCGGGGAAGAGCGCCAGCACCGCGTAGTAGGTCAGCGCCGCCGCGAGGTCGGTGCACTGGTCGGCCGTGAACTCGCGGAGCGTCTTCTTGAGCACGTAGCCCCACGACGGCTTGTGCAGGTCGTCGGGGTTCTCGGGCTTGCGGCTGTCGTCGGGGTCGGGCGCCTGCTGCTCGCGCTCGGTGCTGCTCTGGGCCATGTGGTGTTCCTGTCGGGTCTGGGGGACGCCCTGGGTGCGGGGAGAGCCCCCAGCGCGACGGGGCAGCCGTCAGGCGAGAGGCGGGGTGCTGGTGCTGGTGCTGCTGGTGGTGCTGGTGCTGGTGCTGGTGCTGGTGCTGGTGGTCAGCGTCGGGCGATCTTGACGATGCCGACGACGAGGGAGGCGACCCCGACGACGCCTGCCGCGGCCGCGGCCACGACGGGTCGGGGGTCGTCGTCGAGCCGACGACGCACGCTGGCCGTGAGGCGGCGGGCGTGCGCGGGCACGCTCAGCTTGTCCTCGATGGCGTCGAGGGTGCGCGCGAACTCCTCGCGGGTGCGTGCCACGTCGAGCTCGAGCTCGGGGATGCTCGCGCCCTCCCGAGCGGCGGCCCGGTCGCCGGCGGAGCCGTCGCGGGCCTGGTCGTCGTCGCTCACGAGCCCTGCCCCCTCAGCGCGGCCACGTCGGCCTTGACGTTCTCGACGGCCTTCTCCGGCACGGGCGGCACGCCCTTCTTCAGCGCCCCGACGCCGAGCAGCGCGAACACCGCCGTGACGATCAGCAGCACGCCAGCGACGATGAGCGCCGCGAGCCACGGCGCGACGACCGTCGCGAGGCCGAGGATGCCCGCGGTGATCAGCACCGCGAGCAGGAAGAAGCCGAACAGCGCGGCGCCCACCAGGAGGCCGGCGCCGACGCCCGCCTCCTTCAGCTTGGTCGCGAGCTCCTTCTTCGCCAGGGCGATCTCGCCGCGGATCAGCCGCGAGATGAGGTCGGGCAGGCTCCCGAGGAGCGAGCCCAACGACCTCTTGGTGCTCTGGTCGGGAGCCTTGAGGTCACTCACCGGCGTTCACGCCCGGGAGCGGGCCCGAGCCGGGCTCGCCCTTGCTCGTCGCGCCGCGACCGGCGTCCTTCGCCGCGTCGGCGACGTCGGAGGCCTTCGCCTTCGCGGTGTCGGCCAGCTCGCCGACCTTCTCCTCGACGTCGCCGTCGCCCGACTTCGACGCGACCGACTTGGCCTTCGAGGCGGCCTCGCCGGCCACCTCCTGGATCTTCTTGCCGACGACGGGGGCGTTCTCCTTGACGAAGCCCTCCGCCTGCTGCACGGTCTTCTGCACGTTGGGGTTCTCCCACAGGCTCTCGGCCTGCGACTTGATCTTGACGTAGGCGCCGCGACCAGCGCGGGCTCCGAGGACGTAGCCGACGGCCGCTCCGGTGACGAAGAGGATCTTGCCCTTCATGAGGTCTCCCTGGTGTCCGACCCGCACGACGGCGGGTGTCTGGTGTGGTCTGGACACAACGCTGGCACGAAGTCGCCCCCGCCGACCAGATCCACGGACACCGGGAGGCGCGGCCCGGCCTGGGGAGGAGCCCCGCGCCTCCCCCTGGGGACGCCGCGGGACGCCTCGGGACGCCCGGCCCCGCCCGGCTCAGTGCTCGCGCTCGAGCACCCGCACCTCGATCGGGCCCGTGTCGGCCACGACGCCCGCGAGGGCGCGGTCGGGGGCGAGCAGGCCCAGGGCTGCGCGCAGCGTCCAGCCCTGGAGCCCCACGGCGGCGAGCGCCGCCTCGACGAGCCGGACGGCGCACCAGGCGAAGACCGTCACGACGATGAGGTTGCGGGCCCCCAGCACGAGCACGGCCACCGGGTCGAGCACGATCAGCTGGCGGTAGAGCAGCGGGAAGACGAGCGTCGTCAGCCCGGCGGCCCACGCCGTCAGCACCGCCGGCACGCGGAACGTGTCGGGGCGCGTGGCGAGCCCGACGGCGAGGATGGGCGCGATCCACAGCATGTACTGCGGCGAGCCGACCTTGTTGAAGACGACGAACGCGGTGGTGAGGGTCAGGGCGCCGAGCAGCACGAGGCCCGTCTCGTCGGTCGGACGACGGCGGGCGCCGGGGAGGCCGAACGCCGCGACGGCCAGCACGGCGAGCAGGGCGAGCACGACCCCGAGCATCAGCTCGGTGCTGCTGTTGATCGCCCAGGTGTCGCCCGGCCCCATGACCTCGCGCGTCGCGAGGGCGACGTTCTGGTAGACCGACGCCCCGGGCACCTGCAGCATGGCCATCCACACCCAGGGCGTCGAGAGCGGCGCCTCGAGCTGCAGGCCGCGGCTCGACTGGGTGCTGATGAAGGTGTCGACGCGGGTCAGGCCGCCGCCCAGGGCGACGGCCAGCACGATGCCGAGGGTGACGACGAGCGCGGAGCGCACGACGGTCGAGCGTCGTCGGGAGGCGACCATCACCGCGGCGATCACGGCCGCGGGCCAGACCTTGATCCAGGTCGCGGCCGCGAGCAGGAGGCCGGCCACCCGGGGCCGGCGGGCGAGCACGAGCAGGGCGATGAGCACCATGGGCGCGCTGAACCCCTCGAGGCGGAGGAACGCCACGGGGCTGAGCAGGAAGAGCACGAGCAGCCACCACCACGCGGCGGCGTTGTCGACCGTGCGCCGGCCGCGGTCGGTGATCATCCACAGCGAGAGGCCGTTCAGCCCGGTCAGCAGCACGAGCCAGACGAGCTGGTACAGCGACTCGCCCAGCACGTTCGGCAGCACGATCGGCAGCAGCGCGCCGGCGGGGTAGACCCACGAGAAGTCGAGCACGGGCCACGACCCGGTGCTGAGCGCGTCGGTCGCCCAGGTGCGGTAGAGCGGCAGGTCGCCGCTCACGCCGCCCGCCAGCATCAGCGGGGTCAGGGCCAGGAAGACGGCCGCGTGCAGCGCCGCGAAGGCCCACCACAGCGAGCGCGGGTGACGACGCACGCGCGCCCACCGCGCCTCCAGCCGGGTCGTCGCGTCGGTGACGGCACGGGCACGTCGCAGGGACGCCGGGGTGCGGGAGGGTCGCATGCTCACGAGGTGAAAGTACGACGTCGACCTTGCCTCGTGGTGAACTCGGGGCCACATCCTGCCCGATCTCATCCGCGCGGCGGACGGGCCGTCCGTCGATCGGACGGGCCCCGGGCGCGACGGGCGCCGTCCGGCCGACGAGGAGTCGCGGGTCAGCCCCGCGAGACCCACCAGATCAGCAGCATGGTCACGAGGAACCCCGACACGAAGTTCAGCGTCAGGAACCGCTTCCAGCCGCGGTTCACGCCCTCCGCCTCCGCGTCGGTGACGTTCCACCACGGCGCGCAGCTGACCGCGTAGGCGACCGGGATGAGCGCGGCGAACGGGCCGGGGGTGTCGGTGAACGTCGTCAGCAGCGCCGACAGCAGGTAGGCGACGACCGAGAGCCGCACCGTCGTGCGCGCCCCGAAGACGGTGGCGATGGAGGCGATGCCGCCCTCGCGGTCGGCGAGCACGTCCTGCACCGCGCCGAAGGCGTGGCTCGCCATGCCCCAGAGGAAGAACGCGCCGAGCAGCGCCCAGAGCTGCGGCGTGAGCACGGCCCCGGCGAGCACGAGGCCGTAGAGGGCCGGGCTGACGAAGTGCGTGCTCGACGTGAGCGAGTCGACGACCGGGCGCTCCTTGAAGCGGAGGCGCGGCGCCGAGTAGGCGACGACCGCGAAGACGCTGACGGCCAGCACCAGCCAGCTGAGCGGGCTGCCGACCGCCGCGAGCACGACCAGGAACGGCACGTTCGTGACGACGGCCGCGATCAGGGTCGTGCGGTGCATGCTGCGGTCGAGCAGGGCGCCCTCGACGCCGCCCTTCCGCGGGTTGCGCAGGTCGCTCTCGTAGTCGAAGACGTCGTTGATGCCGTACATCGCGAGGTTGTAGGGCACCAGGAAGTACACGATGCCGACGATCGCGATCCACCACGGCACGGCCGAGAAGTCGAAGCCGTCGGACGAGCCGCTCGCCGAGCTGCTCGCCGACGTCAGCACGTAGGCGGCGGCGAACGGGAAGGCGGTGTTGATCCAGCTGAGCGGCCGCGACGACCAGAACAGGGCCCGCAGGGTCGCGCTCACCGCGCCTCCCCCGCCGTGGGGGCGGCGGCCTCGCGCTCGCGTCGGGCCCGCGGCAGCTCGGTCGACGGGTCGCGCGGGGCGCGGCGCCCGCCGAGCAGGGTCCAGACGCTCGGCAGCAGCACGAGGGCGGCCACGGCGTAGGCGAAGTCCTCGAGGGGCGCGATGCCGATCTTCGCGCCGCTGATGCGCGCCTCGTCGTAGCCGACGAGGCCGACGCCGATCATGACGTTGTCGAAGACGGCGGTCATCACGAGCAGGACGGCCGCGGCCAGCCCCGCCGCGCGCACGACCTCGCGGCGCGGACGACCGGACGAGGAGGCGCGGGCCCCGCGGGTGCGCACCCGCTGCAGCAGCAGCGCGGCCGCCGCGGTCACGGCCACGAGCCCGAGGAAGACGGCGTTGATCGCCCAGTACGTCATGCGCGGGCCCCGTCCCGTCGGGAGGCGAGCACCTCGAGCGCGAGGCGCGTGCCGGAGTGCAGGTTCATCGTCAGCCAGCAGAGCAGCACGAGGAAGAAGACCTCCTCGAGCGGCAGCTCGGGCGCGAGCTGGACGCCGGTCATGAACGACGTCTCGCCGCGGAAGAAGATGCCGAGGTCGATGCCGACGATGTCCCAGACCAGGAAGAAGACGACGCCGACGACGAGCGTGACGAACGCCCGCCAGCCGTCGCGCCAGAAGAACAGGGCGAAGCGGCGGTCGAGCACGGCCATGCCGGTGATCGAGACCAGCAGCGCGACGAGGTAGAGGACGCCCATCACGCCGCGCCGCGGACGCCGCCGGCACCGCGGACGCCGTCGACGCCGGGCGTGCCCGCCACGGCGGCCGGCTCGGGCAGCGGCTCCGTGCTCGTGTCGCCGCGCATGTTCTTCAGCAGCACCTCGGCGCTGATGAGGCACATCGGAAGGCCGATGCCGGGGCGCGACGAGCCGCCCACGTAGAACAGGTTGCGCACGTGCTCGGAGGTGTTGCCCGCCCGGAACATCGCGCTCTGGTCGAGCGTGTGCGCCGGACCGAGCATGCTGCCCTGCCAGGCGTTCACGTCGTCGACGAAGTCGCGGGGCCCGCGGGTGCGGCGCAGCACGACGCGCGAGGCGAGGTCTGGCACGCCCGCCCAGCGCCCGATCTGGTCGATGACCTGGTCGGCGAGGCGCTCGACGAGCGGGTCGCCGTCGCCCTCGACGTCGCCGCGGCCGAGCGACGGGTCGGCGGGCAGCGGCACGAGCACGAAGAGGTTCGTCTGCCCGGCGGGGGCGGTCGAGGGGTCGATCGTGCTGGGCTTGCAGACGTAGAGCGACGGCGGCTCGGGGATGCGCTTGTCGGCCCCGAAGATGCGCTCGAAGTTGTCGTGCCAGTCGCGGGCGAAGAACAGCGAGTGGTGCTCGAGCTCGGGCAGCTCGCCCTCGACGCCGAGGTAGACGAGCAGGGCGCTCGGGCCGGGGTCGCGGCCGTGCCAGTACTTCTCGTCGTAGGTGCGCAGCGACCGGGGCAGGAGGCGCGTCTCCGTGTGGTGCAGGTCGGCCGCGCTGACGACGGTGTCGGCCTCGAGCACGTGGCTCGCGCCTCCTGCGTCGGTGTACTCGACGCCCGTGGCGCGCGCGGTCGTCGCCCGACGGCGGCCCCGGCCGGGCGCAGACCCGCCCTCGGCGGCCGTCGTGATGCTCGTGACGGCGGCCTCGGTGACGATCGTGACCCCGGCGTCGCGGGCGACCGCGGCGATGCGCTCGATGACCGTGGTCAGGCCGCCCTGCGGGTAGAGCACGCCGTCGTCGAGGTCGAGGGTGCTCATCAGGTGGTACATGCTCGGCGTGCGGAACGGCGACGACCCGAGGAAGACCGCGGGGTAGTCGAGGATCTGCTTCAGCCGGGGCTCGCTGACGGTCCTCGACGCGAAGGTGTCGAGGTCTTGCAGGAGCAGCCGCGCGAGCTTCGGCAGCCGCACGACGACGTCGCCGCGCAGCAGCGGCGAGACGCTCTCGAAGCTCGTGTAGAGGAACCGCTGCTTGGCCATCTCGTAGGTGTCGCGGGCCGAGCGCAGGTAGCGGCGCATCCGCTCGCCGCTGCCGGGCTCGACGCTCTCGAACAGCTCGACGTTGCGCTCGAGCCCCAGGGGCACGTCGATCGGGGCCGGGTCGTCGTCGGCCGGGTCGGCCGAGGGCTCGAAGAACACGCGGTAGCCGGGGTCGAGGGCGACGAGGTCGAGCTGCTCGTCGGCGCTCGTGCCCATCAGCTTGAAGAAGTGGTCGAAGACCTCGGGCATCAGGTACCAGCTCGGGCCGAGGTCGAAGCGGAAGCCCTCGCTCGCCCAGCTGCCGGCGCGACCGCCGACGGCGTCGTTCTTCTCGAGCACGGTGACGTCGTGCCCCTCGCGGGCGAGGAGCGCCGCCGACGCGAGGCCGCTGATGCCGCCGCCGATCACGACGACGCGGCGGCCGTGCCGCTCGACGGTCGTGGCGCCGGTGGTCGTCTTCAGCCAGGGTGTGCTCACGCGGGGGCTCCGTCGGTCGGGGTGGGGGTGCTCGGGGTGCGGGCGGGCGGCACGGCCGAGACGCGGCCGACCGCGGCGCCGGCGGCGATGCGGAGCTTCACCGGGTTCGGCACGCGCACGCGCGCCCGGATCAGCGAGGAGGCGGGGGTCGCCTCGAGCCGCCGGTTCAGCTCGGCGAAGAGCCCGTGGGCCAGCGCCACGGCCCGCCGCGACGAGGCCGGCAGCACGGGGATGATCTCGCCCGCGACGCGCAGGTCGTCGTCGATGTCGTCGACGAGGCGCTGCTTCGTCGCCTCGTCGAAGGTCGTCACGTCGACGCCCGGGAAGTAGCTGCGCCCGAGCTGCTCGAAGTCGGCCGCGAGGTCGCGGAGGAAGTTGACCTTCTGGAAGGCGGCGCCGAGCCGGCAGGCGCCCTCGTCGAGCGCCGCTCGGGTCGTCGCCGGGTAGGCGTGCCCGACGAGGAACGCCCGGAGGCACATCAGGCCGACGACCTCGGCCGAGCCGTGCACGTAGGTGCGGAACGACTCGTCGTCGTGCTCGCGGGCGCTGAGGTCGGCCCGCATCGACGCGAAGAAGGGGCGCGTGAGCTCGGGGCCGAAGCCGGTCGCCCGCGCGGTGCGGGCGAACGCGTGCACCACGAGGTCGGAGCTGAAGCCCTGCTCGAGGGCCCGCTCGGTGGCGGCCTCGTAGTCGTCGAGGCACCGGCCGGCGGCGGCGGCGTCGAGGCCCGCCTCGCCCGCGGGGCCGTCGACGATCTCGTCGGCGACGCGCACCAGGGCGTAGACGTTCTCGACGTGCTGACGCACGTCGGGGCCGAGGAGGCGCGAGGCCAGCCCGAAGGAGGTCGAGTACCGGCGGATCACCCCGGCGGCCGTCTGGTCGGCGACCGAGTCGTAGAGCGAGAGCCCGGTCACCGGACGCGCTCCAGCACGGTCGCGACGACGGGGGTCAGGGCCTCGCGGAGCGCCTCGCCGACCTCGGGCCCGTCGAGCACCGCGAGCGCACGGCGGGCGTGCTGCTCGACGAGCGACTCGGCGAAGGCCCGCGCGCCGCAGGCCTCGAGGCGGGCCCGCACGTGCTCGGCCTCGAGCTCGGTGAGGTCGGCCTTGCCGACGAACGGCCGGATCGCGAACCAGTCGTCGGTCGTGGCGGCGTGGGCGACGATCACGGTGCGCTTGCCCTCCCGGAGGTCGCCGAGGGTCGTCTTGCCGGTGTCGCTCTCGGAGCCGAAGACGCCCAGCAGGTCGTCGACGACCTGGTAGGCGACGCCCACCTCGCGGCCGAACTCGCCCACCGCCCGGACCACCGCCTCCGGAGCCCCGGCCAGCACGGCGCCCGCCTGCAGCGGGGCCTCGAACGAGTACACCGCCGTCTTGGCGCGCTCCATGTCGAGGATCTCGCGGACCGTCGGCACCTCCGGCGAGAGCGACAGCTCGACGTCGACCATCTCGCCGCCGGCGCTGACGAAGATGGCCTCGTCGAGGATGTCGAGGAGGCGCGCCCTGACCCCGCCCTCGCACTGCACGTCGAGCAGGAGGCGGCTGGCCCCGGCGAGCGCCAGGTCGCCCGCGATGACGGCGGCCGACATGCCGCGGTGCTCGGCGGCGGGCGTCGGGATGCCGGCCGTCGTCGCGGTGTCGCGGTAGCTGCCGGAGACGTTGGGGATGCCGCGGCGCGAGAAGTCGCGGTCGATGACGTCGTCGTGCACGATCAGCGCGGTGTGCAGCAGCTCGAACGAGGCCGCGACGCCGGCCGCGGCCTCGTCGTCGGCGCCGCCGAGGGCGTCGTACGCGGTGAAGACCATGCGGGGCCGGAAGCGCTTGCCGCCGACCGTGTTGCGCTCGAGCACCGACCAGAGCTCGACGTAGCGGTGGCCGACGAGGGCCGCCCGGCGCTCGGCGAGCCGGAAGAAGTCGTCGAGGACGACCTCGACACGCTCGTGTCGGGCGCGCGCGCCGCCGCGCAGCTGTTGGGCGTCCACAGAGGGCAGACTACCTCCCATGGAACTCGGCGAACGCGCTCATGCTCAGCCTCTCGACAGCCCTCCTGCAGGGTCCGGTCAGGAGATGGTGGTCCTCCTCGACGAGGACGGCGCCCCCGTCGGCAGCACGCCGAAGGCGACCGTGCACACGACGACGACGCCGCTGCACCTCGCCTTCAGCTGCCACGTCGTCGACGAGCGGGGCCGCGTGCTCGTGACCCGGCGCGCCCTGTCGAAGAAGACCTGGCCGGGCGTCTGGACCAACTCGTTCTGCGGCCACCCGGCGCCGGGCGAGACCCCCGAGGAGGCGGTCTACCGGCGCGCCTCCCAGGAGCTCGGCATCGAGGTGGCCGACGTGCAGGTCGTGCTGCCGGAGTTCCGGTACGTCGCGACCGACGCCTCCGGCATCGTCGAGAACGAGATCTGCCCCGTCTTCACGGCCCGCGCGGTGGGCGTGCCCGCGCCGTCCGCCGACGAGGTCGCCGAGTGGGCCTGGACCGAGCCGTCGGCGCTGCGCGGCGCGGTCGAGGCGGCTCCCTTCGCCTTCAGCCCGTGGCTGGGCTGGCAGCTGGCCGCCTGGCCCGTGACCGCGACCGCGGCCTGACCGGCCGGCACCGCGCCTCCTCGGGGGCCTGCCCCGCACGACGACGGCGCCGTCACCTCGAGGAGGTGGCGGCGCCGTCGTCGTGCGACCCGGAGGCCTGCGTCAGCGGGGACGCAGCTGGGAGGCGGCGGGGCAGTCGAAGGGATCGCGCGCGGCGAGGCCCACCCGGTTCAGGTAGCGGATGACGATGCCGTACGACTTGATCGCCGTGGTCTCGGCGTAGGGGATGTCGTGCTTCGCGCAGTGCTCCTTGACGAGCAGGCTCGCGGCACGCAGGTGCGGGCGGGCCATGCTCGGGAAGAGGTGGTGCTCGATCTGGAAGTTCAGGCCGCCCATGAAGGCGGTCGAGAAGCGGCCGGTGATGTTGCGCGAGGTGAGCACCTGCTTGCTGAGGAAGTCGACCTTGGCGCCCTCGGGGATGATCGGCATGCCCTTGTGGTTCGGCGCGAACGACGAGCCCATGTAGAGGCCGAACACGGCCATCTGCACGCCGATGAAGGCGAAGGCCATGCCGACGGGCAGGAACGCGAAGACCACGGCGAAGTAGGCGGCCATGCGGACCGCGATCAGCGAGATCTCGAGGGCGCGGCCCTCGACCTTCTCCTTGGTGAGGAGCACGCGGATCGAGTGCACGTGGAGGTTCACGCCCTCGCCGAGCAGCAGCGGGAAGAAGAGGTAGCCCTGGCGACGCGTCAGCTGGCGCATCAGGCCGGTCTGCTTCGCGGCGTCCTCCTCGAGGAAGGAGACCGTGTCGAACGCGATGTCCGGGTCCTTGCCCTTGGTGTTCGGGTTCGCGTGGTGACGCGTGTGCTTCGACATCCACCACGCGTAGCTCATGCCGACGACGCCGGCGGCGAGCACGCGGCCCACCTTGTCGTTGCGGGTGCCGGAGTCGAAGACCTGGCGGTGCGCGGCCTCGTGGGTGAGGAAGGCGAACTGCGTGAGGATGATGCCGAGCGCGGCGGCGACGATCAGCTGGAACCAGCTCGAGCCGAGCAGGACGAAGCCCGTGCCGGCGCCGAGCAGGCAGACGACGAGGACGACGAAGACGGTGACGTAGAACCCCGTGCGGCGACGGAGCAGGCCCGCCTCCCGCACCGACGCCAGGAGCGTCGAGTACGTGCTGGTGGGCTTGCTGGCCCTGCCGGGCACGGTCGGACGGAACCCGGCCGGGGCCGAGGGTGCGATGGCGGTCATGCAGCTCCCGCGATGGTGGACTTCCCAGTCGTGGTGGTGAGCATGCGCCCTCGGATGTGACGACCGTAGGGCCGGGGGCTGGGCATTCGTGGGGAAGGTGCCGCGTGTCCGTCGGTCCCGGTCACGGCTGTACCCCACCTCGTGCGCTGCCTCCCCCCGGCTCGCGATACTGACATTCCACATGGCAGGATCGTGGGATGTCGATCTCGCTGAGCACCCCCGGCGGCCGCCTGAGCGGGGCCGTCCACGGGTGCCCGCCCGTGCCCGTGACGGCTCCCGAGCGGGGCGGCGCGCTCGGCACGGGCATCCGCGAGCTGGCGGGGGCGCCCTGCCTCGGCCCCTGCGAGGGGCCCCGCCCGCTCGAGATCGTCGGGCTCGCCCTCGGGCCGGGAGGCCCCCCGCACCTCGACGACGAGCACCGGGCCGTGCTGACGGGCGGGCGCGTGGCCGGGCTGTCGCCCGAGCACGACGGCGACCTCCGCGCGGGGTTCGCCGACCTCCTCGTCGACGGCCTCACGGGCGAGCGGCACCTCTACCACCGGCTGCTCGCCCGCGGCCTCTCCGACGCCCCGCTCGTCGTCGAGCTGCTGCAGGAGGTCGGTGCGGCCGATCCCGGCGCACGCCGCGCCTCCCGCCCCGTCTCCGCCCGCGTCAGCGCCCTGCCCGAGGGCGTGGCGATCGACGAGCTGGAGCCCGACGGCCGCGACGACTGCGTGCGCCTGCTCGGCGGCCGGCTCGTCGCGCTGACCCTCGTGGCCACGGGCACCCTCCACGTGAGGCCGCGCGGCCTCGTCGCCCGTGCCCTGTCGCTCACCGGCGGCACGGCGCTCAGCGCCGCCCGGGGCGTCGCCGGACGGAGGGCTGTCAGCCGGGGGCGGTAAACTCAGCCGGTCCGCTCGTCCCCCGACGAGCCCCGCCCCGTCGAGGAAGGTCCTGCCGTGCCGACTGCCCCCGCGCCGTCCGAGCCCTCGCGCTCCGCCGACCGCCGGGCCCCCCGAGTCGGGCCGACCACCGCCGAGCTCACCGCCTCGGCGCCGCGCTACTGGCCCGTGCCGCTGCTCCGCGCCGTGCCGCTCCTGGCCCTCGCCGTCGTCATCACGTTCTCGCCCGACCACTCGCCCCGCATCGGCCTGCTCTCGCTCGGCCTCGCCGGCCTCGTGGGCGGCCTGGCGCTCGCGCTCGGGTCGCTCCTGCGCCTCGACGACGCCTCCAGCCGCACGCTCGGGCTCCTGCAGGGCGCCGTCGGCGTCGTCGTCGGCGTGCTGGCCCTGGTCTTCTCCGACGCCGGGCTGCCGGCCCTCGTCGCCCTCGTCACCGTCTCCGCGCTCGTCACGGGCGCCCTCGAGCTCGTCACGGGGCTGCGTCGCCGGCGCCGCACCCCCCTGGCCCGCGACTGGACCACCGTCGGAGCGCTGACGCTCGTGCTGGCCCTCGCCTTCCTGGTCGTGCCGCCCGACTACGAGCAGCAGCTGGGAGGCGTGGAGGAGATCGAGGGCGTGCTCACCTCCTCGACCGTCCTGGTGGGCCTGCTCGGCGCGTGGGGGGCGGTGGTCGGGGTCTTCCTGGTCATCGCCGGCCTCTCGCTGAGGTGGCAGACGAGCACGGACGATGCGCACGGCACCGTCACCCCGACCCGCACCGACGGAGCAGAGCAGTCATGACCACACCCAGCTGGCGCGAGCGCGTCCGTCCCGCCGAGCTCCTCGGGCTCAGCGCCGTCTTCGCCGTGTTCGTCGGCGTCGTCGTGCTGATGACGACCCGCGAGCTCGACCTCGCCCTGATCTTCCTCTGCATCGGCTTCATCGTCGCGCTCGTCGTGATCGCGATGCTCGCCCTCGCGGCCAAGCCGAACGACGACGAGCAGCACGAGATCGACGAGAGCGACCGGCCGAAGGCCCACTGACGCCGCGGGTCGGTCTCGCTGCCGACCTGACCCGCGGCGCGGGCGCCTAGGCCAGGCGGTCGACCAGCTGCGACGCGATGCCGGTGTAGCCGGCGGGGGTGAGCGCGACCAGGCGGGCCTTCGCCTCGTCGCCGATGTCGAGCCCCTCGACGAAGGCGACGAGCTCGGCCTGGCCGACCCGCTTGCCGCGCGTGAGCTCCTTGAGCATCGCGTACGGGTCGGCGATCGACGAGCGGCCGGCGACCACCTCGGCGCGGACCACCGTCTGGATGGCCTCGCCGAGCACCTCCCAGTTGCCGTCGAGGTCGGCCTCGAGCGCGACGGTGCCCACGGCGATCTCGCCGAGGCCGCGACGCAGGTTGTCGAGGGCGAGCATCGAGTGCCCGAGGGCCACGCCGATGTTGCGCTGCGTCGACGAGTCGGTGAGGTCGCGCTGCTGACGCGAGGTGACGAGCGTGGCGGCGAGCGAGTCGAGCAGGGCGCACGAGAGCTCGAGGTTCGCCTCGGCGTTCTCGAACCGGATCGGGTTGATCTTGTGCGGCATCGTCGACGAGCCGGTCGAGCCGGCGATCGGGATCTGCGTGAAGTACCCCATCGAGATGTAGGTCCACACGTCGGTGGCGAGGTTGTGCAGCACGCGGTTGACGTGCGCGATGCGCGAGTACAGCTCGGCCTGCCAGTCGTGCGACTCGATCTGCGTGGTCAGCGGGTTCCAGGTGAGGCCGAGGCGCTCCTCCACGAACTCGCGCGAGACCTCGGGCCAGTCGGCCGCCGGGTCGGCGACGACGTGCGCCGAGAACGTGCCGGTCGCGCCGCTGAACTTGCCGAGGTACTCGGTGCCCTCGATCTGCGAGCGGAGGCGCTGGAGGCGGTGCACGAAGACCGCGAACTCCTTGCCGACGGTCGTCGGGGTCGCGGGCTGGCCGTGGGTGTGGGCCAGCATGGGCACGTCGCGGGCCTCCCTCGCCCAGCCGGCGAGCGCCTCCTGCACGGCGTCGAAGGCCGGCAGCCAGACCTCGGCGACGGCCTGCTTGACGACGAGGGCGTACGACAGGTTGTTGATGTCCTCGCTCGTGCACGCGAAGTGCGTGAGCTCGGCGATGCCCTCCAGGCCGAGGTCGGCGAGCCGGGCCCGCACGAAGTACTCGACGGCCTTGACGTCGTGGCGGGTGGTGGCCTCGAGGCCGGCGAGCTCGTCGATGGCCTCCTGCCCGAAGTCGGCCACGACGGCACGCAGGGCGTCCTTCTGCTCGTCGCTGAGCGGTGCCGAGCCGAAGGCGCCGCGGTCGGTCTGCGCGATCAGCCACTCGACCTCGACGTGCACGCGGGCCCGGTTGAGGCCCGCCTCGCTGAGGTGGTCGCCGAGCTGGCCGACGGAGGCGCGGTACCGGCCGTCGAGGGGGCTGAGGGGCTGAGGGGGCAACGTCATGAGGGTCCCTTGCGGAGTGCGGGTTCGATCTGGCGGAAGAGGGCGGTGCAGGC
>Ga0265780_10003908_pt1 | contig 19407 bp, 18 predicted proteins | sample P1T30metagenome_FD_192432 | JGI IMG/M metagenome (GOLD analysis project Ga0265780, IMG submission 192432) | Plant litter microbial communities from East Loma Ridge, Irvine, California - P1 T30 | ecosystem: Environmental > Terrestrial > Plant litter > Unclassified | place: USA: California...
CACGCATTCTAAACTGACAATCGTACTTGTGCCGCTGTAGATGCGGCGGCAGCTCACTCCGCCATCCTGAGAGACGTGGATGGCTTCGAAGGTCTTGGAGCCGATGGTGAAGTCATCAACGCCGTGCTCATCAAGACGCGAGAAGTCGAGGGCGCCGAGCAAGTCACCGCAGGGCTCAGCAAGGACGGTGCGATCGGCGGACTCGAAGGTCAGAGACGTACTTCCCGTGAGATTTGCGTGGCGCCAGATGAATTAGACATCGGCAGCTAACGCTGTGGCCGCAAAGACCAGGAGAGTGAAGCGCATGATGAAAACGTATGAGTGTAGCGGACTTTGCTGAGGGAAGATGTACATGAGGGGAAGGTGTGACGAGGCTTTCATGTCGTGGTCAAGCTGTGCATTTATACTTTGAGATGTGTCAATACGACCTCATCAGTCCATGATGATCGTGTCTGTCCTCAGTCCATCTTCTGTCTATCTCTTCATCCTCCACCGACGCTGCGCTGAAACCTTCACGCGGCCCAACAGGTTGCCTGAGACATATGAACCTCACTTTACATCCCTTTGATGCTGTTTTCCAAGTGATTCTCTTGGTGTATGTACTATTTTTGATGCTCACAAACATCCGCACCCAGACTAGTCCTCTTAGCCGGGACCAGCGATGTCTGTCACCGTGAACGACCCACCTCGTTCAGAGCAAAATCCCCCTCGGACATTTACGCTGAGTTCTAATCTAAGCCTTTGTCTGTGTGTGTACAATATGATTTTTGTCGAATGCAAAAAGACTAATCTCTAGACACTTAGGCTAGTAGATATATATACGCTGCGACACACCTCCTAGATTGCTATATCTCTAATAGCTAATCTAACTTTAGCAGCATAACAGTATCTATAGCTACTTAGCTTATAGATAGCATGCCTGCAGTAAAGCTTTAGTTTATGCGCACTTACGCGCTCTATATTAAGTACTAGTGCTTTTCTTACTTATAGTTACCTACTTAGATAAAAATCTATATAACTCCTGCTAAGACGCTAAAAATAATCTAGGCTTATAACTATCGAATGTAAAAAGACTAATCTCTAGACACTTAGGCTAGTAGATATATATACGCTCCGACAATTTTCTTGGTGGAGCGCGATGCAGTGAGGCCCCTAGCCAACAGCACAGGCGCGCGCAGCTAAACAGTCCAGATGTGAAACACCAGCTACTGTGAGCCTGCTTACTACATATCTTACTTACGGAGGTAGCAATGGCGTGATTGCATCAGTGCTTTGTATGGTCGCAGTTCGCGCCAAGAGCACGTGGTTGTGTATAATGGTTCACAAGCTCTATGGCCCTGGTGCTTAGTCGATCGGGCAGCCCACTAACAGTGTTGGAGATCTACATACAAGGTATGAGTACGAACTTCAGGAAATTCTCTACTTCTTTGGATCTATCGCATGGTGTTTGGTATCCATCGAAGCTGCTGATGAGTAGGTATTATTTTGTTCGCTGTGGTGTGTTGGATTCATGCTTCGCACTTTGTGCATCACGTCCTTACAAACTCGCCGCAGCTGGTCCGGGTATATCTGCGTGGCAGTTTTAAATCTTTGAAATACCGCTAGAAAGTAGTATGGCCGTTCCAGAGCTGTAAGAAGTGGGTGAAGATACATGAGGGTGAGCTGTGCTAATTTTGCATGCAGTAGGCTTTCATCGCACGGCTGGAGATGAACTTCGCTGGTACTCTTCATGTACCAACTTCGGTATGCGTGTAATTCTATGTAGTAGTATTTGGGGAGTGCAAATCGATGATATACCATTGACAAATGTACAGCAGTGATGGCGGTCTTGCTAGTTTCGCATGTAAGCCTTTTGAAGCAAGACAAGACGCCGAATAACAGTAATTAAACTGCGGAGACCTACGATACTGCCTAGCTAGAGCAAGGGATACTACCGAGTACAATTGCAGTGCCGACCTGCTACTGGAACGCGAAATGTTTTGGGCACCACAATAACTGTCTTTCTAACCTCTCCCTGATTGCCTCGAAGCTCGGATTCTAGTCGAGAACAGTCCCAATTGATTAAATCGTGTAGATTCGGACCGTATGAGTGTGCCCCTTAGACCCACTTTGCTGCGCGCAATCTGCCTTTCCGTGCGATGCGGTTCACCTTGAATTGTCCGCGGGTCTGCTGCGCTCGCCAGGCAAGATCCCTCCTCGTCGCTTCCTGATCTGCAAGTCTGTGGGCCGCCAACTCTGCCCTAGCATTTGCGTCTATTATTTCGAGACGCCTCTGATGCTCGGCACGGTCAATCGTGGATTCGGCCAGCTCGCGAGAGACCCTGTCGACTTGGTGGTCCAATATGCGCAATGCATGGATAGACTTTGATAATTCGTGTTCCTCGGATTTGCTCAGCTTCTCCTCCTTGGCTGCCAGTCTGTTGGCGATGAAGATAACCCGTAAGACGTCGTGAGTGTGCATGCCATCGAGCGAGGCGGCGTCAACGACCAGGTGAGCAAGTTCGCACTGGTTCTCAGCATGTTCGCGGACCTTTCTGGTGATTTCGTTTATCCATTGTGGTCTTGCGAACGCAAAGTACGTCTCGATCCTCCTGGGGGCCATGCGGATGGCGTCTAGAGTCTGATGTATCATGATGATATAGTGGCAGTAAAGTTTTAATAGCGATAGTTTAATTCTGCGTGCCTCGTTTGTGAATCCGTATTGATGATGATGGACGACGTCGGGCAGGACAGGAGCCGGGAGTGTGCATCGGTTTTCCAGTCTGCTTCTGATTGAAGCTACCGTTGCTCTTGAAAGGATGCATAGCTCATACCTCCATCGAATGGGTAGGCACTTGCCAAACAGACGACATTCGGACATCACGTCTTGCCACGCGACTCGGCAATGTTTCCTCCGTGGTCGCATTTTAATCGACTCATACGCAATAACGTTCTCGTTTGGTAGAGGCATTTTCGCTACACGAGGATGTAAAATACTCCAACTGTATGGAGCGCTTCTCTCACATGCATACATGTCAACTCCTGAACGCGATTTGAGGCTAAGACTGGTGGTCGGGTGTGCAATTGAGAGCGTGGTGAACATGATCATGGGGTCGGAGACGGGTATGAAAGGGTTGCGTCACATTAGGAGGTCTTCAAATTGTATATTTGCTTGATACTCGGCCAAGTGGTTGCTATTTGAACCACGCAAGATGGACAGGCTATCGACGTCAGTCGCTAAGAGTGAAGCTTCCTCATTGGCCGCGCCCCGTTGTTGCACTGACTGCGTAAGCACACGTCGACATTTCTAATCGAACGACCACTCACAACCGTATCTCTCTCCATAGTATTACGATCCTGTCCTGGACCCAGCCACTTGGAAGGAATTGAAGTCTTTTGCTTGCGATACACGTTCACAAAGCGCTACAATATGGCTGGTATTCCGGTCGTCGATTTCGCTAAGGCATCAGGCGGCACGCAAGAAGAGAAGGAAGTGATAGCACGAAAAATTGACGATGCTTTTCGTGGTGTCGGATTTGTGTACCTCAAGAATCATGGTGTGCCGCTCGACCAGGTCGAGGCTTGCTTTAGTTGGGTAAGACAGCAACTGGAAACTCAAACCTACCTAGGTACATTGATCTCCGGAATGTTTACTTACATGTGATAGTCAAAAAAGTTTTTCGATTTACCATTTGACACCAAAATGCTTGCACCACACCCCCCGGGTGGTTCACATCATCGCGGCTACTCCGCACCTGGTGTTGAGAAAGTCAGTCAGCATGAGTACGATGCCAATGAGATCAACAAGCTCCGAGATATTCCCGACGGCAAAGAATCATTTGAATCGGGCAACGTTGACGACGATGCGCAACCCAATATTTGGCTACCGGAAGACAAGCTTCCCGGTTTTCGTGCTTTCATGGAGAGTTACTTCACTCTCTGCGCCGACCTCGTACATCGCATTCTGGATAGTCTCAGCATGGCATTGGAGGTGCCGGAACCTGGCCTTAGTCCCACGCACTCGAAGTCGCTGTTCCAACTACGTCTGTTGCACTACCCCGCGATCGCGTCCGAAGAGCTGGCGCAGAACAGGAGAAGTAGGATCAATGCGCATTCGGACTTTGGCACGCTGACTCTTCTTTTCCAAGACTCAGTCGGTGGTCTGGAAGTTGAAGATCCGCATAGTCCAGGGACGTTTCGAGGCGCCGATCCTATCGAGGATACTGTACTAGTGAATATCGGCGATTTGATGGCTAGGTGGAGTAATGACCGATGGCGAAGCACTGTGCATCGCGTGGGTATACCTCTGGGCAATGGTGATGGGGTTGTCCGCGATCGGTACTCAATTCCTTTCTTTGCGGTCGCGGATATGGACACAGTGATTGAGGCATTGCCCGGGTGCTTTGACGTGGCGAACAACCCGAAGCAGTATGAGCCGGTCACAGCTTGGGGATATGTGCAGATGCGCATGAAGGCACTCTATGAGGGCTAAACATTTATGATGATGATTCATCCTTCGACAAGTCTTCACAGAGGTCTAGGATTCTACCAAGCGCAGATATAACGAGGCCTTTCCAGGCCCATTTGACTCTCTGATTCTCTCTCCTATCTTGGCCATGCTTGCTGTGTATGTTTCGCCACGGACATCCTTCAGGACCCTGATCACCGTAACGAGGATGCACATCTATTCTGGAAGAGGTGTGTGGTTTTCGCCTTGGTGCCCTTGCTATTCACCCGGACCTATACAGTGTGTCGTAAGCTACTCCTGATGCCGATCGAAGCGAACGAGCTACCCTAATACAGCGATGAGTGTTCGCTCATCCGCTATGTTAGCGCTGGTCTTCCGTCCAAAACAAATGAATCGCACGTCACACGAACTCGTGGTGTGTACGGCACTAGAAGCTTCAATCGAAATTATATCCGATCTGGAAGGAAAACTGCCGGATGTTCGGCGATGTTGCTCAGCCGTGAATTATGAAGACTCAATCATCCATTTGAAGGTGTAGTAAGCTATTTTTAGATGTTACATTCTATCTCACCAGAAACTGCGCACGAATGCTCCTGATGCTCTTGTGGCCCCTTTGGGTTGCCACGCTCTTTTCCCCGCACACTGCGTTTTTGAGCTAATTCGTCCATTAGCAGAAGAGTCGACCAGGATACACGGTGTAAGCCTAAAGAACGATATCTGGTGCTAAAATGCCTCAAGGAACGACGAGTCGCAAGCTAATGCCCAATGCGCAACTTTGTGGGCAGGTCTGGGGATATTCAAGAAGTACATTTGATATCTGATCGGTCAAACACATAGACTTGCAAAACGCTGCATAACCCGACACCAAGGAAAATTTAATCAGGTTCATGTGCAGTGCGTAGTTGGTGACACCTTGTACGCAACGTTCCGGATCGTTACAGACCGCCTAACCTTCCTCCGAGCCAGACCTGGATGACTCTTTGCTCCAAGTTGCGGTTGGCGCGCATTGCAGATATGGTAGGTAAAGATATTGAACTTGGCAACACTAAAATTGTGAGGTAGGAACATCGAAAAGTGGATCTGCGTGCGACGAGATATTATAAATTCCTGCTCGCGGGAAACCACACCCGGACCTACATGTCAGTAGATATGACACAACGTACCTGATGCACGGAGGAAGATATCTTCTCGGTTCTGACGATCCCGATGACGGTGTGCGTGCTACACCGTTGCTGGCCACGATCTGCCAGCGGGCCGTCAACTTTACACGCTAGCTTGAACCTTATGGAGTCGTTGGCGCCCGGCCTCACAAGAATTCGCCGAGCTACACCTAGGCTGTAGATCTCCATGTCTTCATTATTTATGCCTCACAGTGGGGGAGCTCACGACTTTCATCATTGGTCGATGCTACACCGAGCCGAGGGTTACTTTGTAATGGAGTCGAGCTTGATGGACGATGTGGTGAACGTCTGTAACGAACACCCCCAGAAAGTCCCCTTACAATCTGCCAAACAGTGCAAGTGCTACACCGCAAGAGTCCGCCCTGTCTCAGCCAACTATCAACCAGGAACTAGGACAGTGCTTGACATTCAGGCACTAGCTGGTTGTTAATACCAAACTTACGCCATACCACGAACCCTATGCTGGTGCTACATATAGGCTCAAACTTCGGCACACGTTGAAAAAAGATCGCAAGGCTGGGAAGATCCGCTCGCATTGACAACTCGCATCTGCCATAGATATTGGACGGTCGTTGCGAGGCATCCCAACACTGCACGCATCCGAAATGTCTTCACTCCCGAATTGGGTCAGCAACCCAAGCGAGTCGCATGGCCCTCTCATGAGTATTGGAGCTTGGTCAATGCTTGGGGTTTCCGCTGTCTTCTTGTTTGTTCGACTCTATATTCGTCAAAGTCAAGGCAAGCTGTGGCTTGATGACCTTGCACTTGGTATCAGCTGGGTAAGCAAGATATGCAACTTTGAAGCAAGCATCCGATAGCTCACATACTGCAGGTACTACTTCTAGTTCAAGCCATCATAAATCAACTCACGATAAATTTGGGATTCGGCAAGCATGCGCTAGATGGTGAGTAGAAAGCCATTTGCTTTCGAGATTTGCACTGACTATCGTAATAGTCGACTTCAGTAATCTCGAGCGTATCGCGTACTATGGAGCTACATCACTCTCGATATCTATCATCGCGATCACACTAAGCAAGATCTCATTCGGAATTACCTTGCTTCGATTGACCATCAAGTGGCCAAGATACTACGTCTGGTTTGCGATGGCCACGTTGGCAATATTTGCTGTTCCAGTCGCAGTAATTCCTTGGGTGCAATGCAAACCACTAGCGAAAACCTTCACAGATATTCTCCCTGGAAAATGCATCGACAAGCACCCTTCCGTGGTATACGGGCGCTTTCAAGCTGGTACGTAGAACGGTCAGGGCATAGTACCACGAAATCTGAGCTAATTTAAGATGCAGTGTGGTCTGCGATTATGGACATATCTCTTGCGCTGTTGCCTTGGCATGTATTGTGGAAACTCCAGATGCAAACTGCGGAAAAGATAGGAGTTTGCGTGGCTATGAGCTTGGGAATATTGTAAGTCAACTCATTCTCCGCTTACAGCGCTGCGCTAATGCAGTCCAAGAGCCGGAGCCACTGCCATCGTCAGAGCTAGATATGTCGAGTTGTTGACAAAACAGGATTTATCATGTAAGTCCGGCTCCGGAAGTTTGATTATTGCCATTGACACGGATAGACGATGCGTATAATACGGTACTCTGGTCTTTCGCAGAAACGGCTATGACTATTGTTGCCACTTCGATCCCAGTACTCCGCGTTTTCCTGAAGCAAGCGGTCACATCAGTAATCGAGAGCTACAACAACTCGTCGGGTCGCAGCGGGAAGTCGCGAACCAACCCAGAAAATACCGTAAGCACGGCTGCCGACATCAGCAAGCGGCGGATGAGCAAGAGGCCAACAGATACAACTTTGACGGGCTTTACGAACATCAGCAAGGAGTCTCTAGTAGACACCGATCGACGCCTGTCGAAAGGCTACTTGGAGCTGGATGATCTGGCGGCAGATGAATGTATCAGGCGTGTTCCAACCGCAACTCCAGACTCGATGAACACAACACAGCACCATGTTTCTCAATGGCCTCTCGGAAGTGAGACCGGGGCAGTGTAGTTCACGATGGCCTCTCAGAAGTAAGACCGGGGCAGTGTAGTTCACGAATGTAGTGATAGCGTCAGGTACCAGTGCATCGAGTTACTGGGCACATATCAGTTAGCTACAATAATGACGAGATGAATCTTTCAAACCATACCGTTCCAACTCAGCGTGATGGCTGCAACTCAACCAGACAGGTGGGACGTTGCTCCGGCTCCCCGAGGGCAGTCTCTTTTATGGCAATGAGCGAAGACCTGGCATGTGAATAACTGCTGTTTCAACCCGAGGACACCGCCACGTGGAGCGGCACTTCCTGCACGAATCACCCCACATCTCGGTATCTTCCTGCTCGAGTAGAAGTTCGTGGTAAAGTTTAGGATCACTGGGCAGCTCCGTGGCAATCTTGAACTTTAACACCACGTACGATGCATCTTGCCATGCGTCTTAGATCACAGTGCTCGCCGGAATGGATTATTTGGTGCAAAATTTGCACTGCCAAAACTTAGCGTATGTCCTACAAATGTGGAAGCAGCGCGCAGCAATGGAGGCGAGAATAATTTTGCCTCCCGGCGACGGTCGGCTTATGCAGGAACCCAATTTCCACTGCCAGAACTCAACCCCAGTGTCGCAGATCCGCGATCTAAAAAGTGGTTGCATTTATCTCCGACATGAGTCGCTGGCTTCAGGGACCGCTTGAACCTTGCTGAGCATCGCTCGATTAGTCCGGGCGCTAAAATTGTAGGTTCGGGTGTGGGCCGTGGACGTGTTCTTCCGCCGCAGATCCTATCTCTCCCTTCCAATCGAAGAAGATATCCTGAGTCATTCCTAGTGTCGATCACTATGCCAGCCATGCGACTGTGAGCAGGTACGGCGACCTTTCAGGCTGCACTGACACCAACTATGGAGAATTGATCGACAATCTTGTTGGAAGCTTTTGTGAGGAGAGTCAGTCGTTCTACGCGTGCGAACAAGGTTCATTTGCCCCAAAAGACAGGCACTAAAGGTATATATCCTCGTCAGGGCTCAGGACTTCAGGGTCTGGACAATTGCACTCTTCAATCCAACGTCGATTCACTTCTTACGATCGTCTCGTAATCACATTCTTTACTTGTGGATTCTAGCAACCATGAAGGTTTCTGTGCTTTGCAGCGCGACGCTGTTCTCTTTGGCGACTTTTGCCTTCCCCGCCAACCTGCTCAACAAGGACATCGGCGAGGATACTCTTGCTAAAATCACTGCGCTTGCAGCAAAGATCACTCGCGACGCGGAGGCAAAGCAGAATGGTGCCAACGTGAAGCGTGGGTTCAATGCTGATGCTCAGCGTGTCAGCACCACAGGCGAGCACAAATATGTTAGTGTCTCCCTATGAATGGCATCGACAGGTGTTCATTGCTAATGCCACTACACAGATTGCTCCTGGACCGAATGACATTCGTGGGCCTTGCCCTGGCTTGAATGTCATGGCAAACCACGGCTACCTTTCTCGCAGCGGCGTGTCTTCAGTCGTGGAACTTACCACGGCCTCCAACGAGGTATTCGGCATGGGCCTCGACCTCGCTGCATTCCTGTCCGTCTATGCTGCTGTCATGGCGGGCGATGTCACGTCATGCTCGATCGGCGGCAAGCCCAAGAGCGGTGGTTTGCTGGGTGGAGTGACTTCCTCCCTCGGTCTCCTTGGAGAACCACAAGGCCTGAGTGCGTCGCACAACCGCTTCGAGGCTGATGCCTCGCCGTTGCGAGCAGATTTGTACAAGAAGTATGTCAATACATCCCAAGCTCCCGTGCCCAACTAATATTCTCCAGCGGCAACCCAGTCGATCTTGACGTCCCGCAATTCGAGCAGCTGATCGCGATGCCCCAAGGCCCCAATGGATACGACTTGACCGTCATGCATCCTTTCCGCGGCGCGCGCTACAAGGACTCCGTCGCAACGAACGGACGCTACTGGGCCGGTCCTTTTACACACTTCGCGATCAACACTGCGACATATCTTTTCACCTACCACTTCTTTGCCAACTACAGCGCCGAATATCCCGACGGTTTCCTCAGCGAACAGACGCTCAAGTCGTTCGAGGGCGTCAGTGGAGAAAGGGGGAGCTTCAAGTGGAAGCATGGCGCTGAGCGTATTCCCGAGAACGTAAGTATCATTTCTTTCCTTTTGTCTCACTGTACTCATGTACCTGTTTCCTTACATCTCCTTGTTTCCTTACTATTGCCTTGTGTTTCGAATATTTACTGCTTACACTATCTCACGTTCCCCAAAGCTGACGCTTGCACCAGTGGTACCGCCGCCAACCCGGTAACGATTACGGCATTCTCTCCTTCACACTCGACGCCGTAGGTGCGCTGCAAGCACTTCCATACATGGCCGTCATCGGAGGCAACACTGGCGAGCCCAACACCTTCACTGGCGTCAACATTGCCGATTTGACCGGTGGTGTTTTCAACGCTGAGACGCTTCTTGAGGGCAACAACGCCATGTGCTTCGCATTCCAGGCCGTGCACTCCGCTGCACCGGATATTTTGAAGGGCTTGCTCGGCAATGTTGTGCTTGCCGTCTCGAAGCTGGCTGACGCTTTGGACCCGATTCTTGCGCAGCTTGGATGTCCGCAGATGGCCAAGTACGACAAGAGCTTGCTCGCAAAGTTCCCTGGTGCTGGGGCTGGGTTGTAATCGCGCCCACGTACCACTGCATGAGTACGGCCGACCCGAAAATGGACCCCGATGAACAATGAGATTTATCAATCTTTGTAACCCACATAATGTTAGCGCAGAGTACATATACCCAACATAGTCCTTCACCTTCATGACAATGAGACTCATCTGTCCTAGTCTATTCATCAGTTGTTTGAACCATTCAGAGACTTTGGTCCTCAGGTGTAACATGGCTAAATCGCTTGTCCTAATCTCATTCATCAGAACACCGTCGCTAACCTCAAAGAACTCATCTCACAAACGTGGTCTACTTTCTGCTTTCACACGTCAATTTCACTCCAACACCCTACAAACACCGGCGTGCCATCATCCTCTTCACCAGTAATTCATCTGTTAAACCTTATCGTGACCATAATCGAGACAGCGGGCATGCCACGAAAGAGCAAAATTTGAACAGTCACGGCGCAGCTTTGGCACTCTGGCGCGTTTGAATGTAAGTCACCCACCAACCTAACAAGCGCGAATCTGTAAAGCTGTTGAGGAGACACACTACAGTTTAATCGCGCAATGTGCAATGGTACTTGAACAAAAACTTACAGGTTACGAAGTAAGCGATCTATCTCCAACTTCGTCAGCAATGTCACTTGAGCTCACATTCGTTCCCTTCCCAGTAGCTTCGAAACTCACGTCGTGCGTAGTTTTAGATCCGGTTATAGAATGTGTAACATTCTGGATGCGCGAAGTTGACTGCTGTCCGGCGATGAAGCATATGCAGATTTCATTCCACAAATGATAATCCAGGTCTCCAATTCGACCCTCACTTAGGTAAGCACTACGGACTCCTGAGCCGGCGCAGTAACATTCGCTGCTGAATCTCAGGCCTTTCGCAGGGCATGACTGTGACACAACGTGCCGTCGTCCAATTAGGAGTCAGAGCCATTCGCTAAGTCTATCCGCGGTTGCTTTGATGTAATTATTGCAAGAGCGCACTCTAGCTAATAGCAGCGAGCGGACGACGGCTATACGACATCTTATTGTAAGAGCTTAGGGATCTTGAGCGAGACCTTATACCCTGTTTTTCTAAGTTTAGGTTGCAGCGTTGACAGTTGAACTCGAAAATATGTTATAGCTATATGGCGACTTAGCTAAGGACAGACTCGTTTCTCGTAACGTAGCAGTTTTGCTTTATCACATCTCCGTTTTGACTATTAGTATTATACAGCGTATTGAGTTTTTCAGCAGATTGAAGATCGTCAACCTTCTTCGGTGGTTGTGGTTCGCAAACAATTTCACCGTCTTACCTCCGTTGGTATGATGATTCAACGGTGATTTCTCGTAAACAATCCTACCGTCTTACGTCCGTTGGTATGGTAAGCCCTAAGAATTAGCTTAGAGCAGATAATCTGGTAAAGTCTTGTTCGCTGGGACTTTGTGCAACATCCTCTGTCTTGCTGCTCTCTAAGCGATATCGAGATAAGCATTCGTAATAGGGCTATCAAAAGCTCATAGGCTGCCGTATTGTAGTTTGTATGCGTGTCTTTGAATTTTGTTTGGCCCTCAGTCGTATTACGGTGAATCTCTAAAGCGCATATACGCAAAATCTGGTTTACGGCACAACGTAGGCGCTAGTAAGAAATGGACCCAACTAGAAAAATAATAAATAGGCGTCTGATAGTGGTACATAAATGCAGAGTATCACGTGAAGTAAGCGAATAACAAGAACAGAGGCCAAAGAAATCTGAAAGCAATCTTAGACACTAGAATATGAACGTTTTGATTCAGAGAAGGTACGAGAAGCTCTAGTAATGCTCTTTGGTGGATTTACGGAACCTGACCAAACGCTATACGAGGACAAGCGAGGGTTATCTCATGTCCCACTACTTTAGCCGTGCGAAGAGATTAAGGTTGTAAGATATACGGGACGTTCCACTTTTGAAGACCTTAATCTGCCGAAACACACAGTGTAGCCTCATTATTCATAGTTCCGCATAGCGTACTAAGTTTCTATAGAAACTCGTCGGGAAATGATAGATAGTTAGGAACAAACTTTGAATAAATAAGGCCAAGAGTCGATAGGAGAGAATAGCGAGGGAAGTAAATAAATAAACTAGACTAGTTAAGTTATTTAGTGTTCTTACTATAACTAGTACTACGGCTTTAATTATATGCTACGCGCATAATTATAAGGTCGAATACTTAAAGGCTGTTAGAGAGGCAATTATGTAGAGAAAGGCATGATTACAGCCACACAATGCTCACGAGAACCTCTGAATTGTTCCTGCATATGCAAAAGGCCTTCTAAGAACTTTCAGCTAGATACTATTGAGCTCAAATCGGCGATTTCAACTTACTACACCGAATATAAACGGTAAGCATTGACTGACCCAGAAAATACGAGCTCTTTCACCTCAGATACCCAGGCTTATTTTGAGTACACTAGCACTGAACAAAATCCGTAGCATGCAGTATTGACTTTGAGCACTACTCCAACCTAACTATTAAGGGCGGCAAGACAGGTAGGCTAGGAAAGAACCGTCTCTACTACGTACAAGTAGATATACGGTATCCCATGGTGCTCGCATCTTTAACAGAATATCTAACATCTTCTTATACTACTTAACATTCTTAACTCTTCTACTTGAATTTCAATTGCACTACCGAGACGAAATGCTTTTCTCAATCATCAAGAGCCTTGACAAAATCCTTGTGGCATTCTTATGTCTCCAAGCTGTCGAAGCCGTCCCTGCGAATTCTAACGGATTAGACATTTTGAAGTACGTAATGAGCAGCACTGAAGAAACTCAATGCTGATGCACAATACAGACGAGCATTAAATGTATCGCCTTGCATTGCTCCAGGAAGTGGTCACGATTACAACGTCCAGCCCATAGCTCAAGCCAAAAGATTCAACTACAAGGATGCATCGTAATTCCCCAACTGCATCAACATCAAAGATCCAACCCAATCGGCCAAGTGCTATGCGTGCATGTCGGTTGGCGCTGGGGCTTATTTCGGCGCGATCGGCACCTGTACCCCAGAATCATTCGCTTGCACCGTCGGTGTGTGGGAATGCGAGACTGTCTGCATTGCTGTCGCTACGTATGCTCTTTGGGCAGCTGAGCAAGCCTGCTACTGCGAGCATGCGGATTGCGGCAACGCTTCGGTCCGAAATGGAGGTAGAATCAGAGGCCCGCCAACAGTCACGACCGCTGGTCGCAAATTCAACCTTCATCTTCCTAATGGCTGGGGTTACCTTGGCACCCGTTCGATATATATCAATCCTCATGGAAAAGGAGTAGCCGCAGCTTGCTAGTAATTGTAAGTGTAGGTTGTTTTCAGTAACATTAGTGTTGAGCTAAGAGAGCTAACTGATTCAACAGGATAACCCCTTTTCCTAGTAGGAATTATCACGGAAACGTTGGAGTCCAACTTTCTGCGTATGAAAAGCTACGACAGAGCTCTTCCAGACATCTCAGTTTGATCTACATTACAGATTCAATATACTGTAATGTATGACGGAACATGCGCTCATCCCATGTAGAAGGGCTTATATTCTTGTTATTTTATAGTGTTTTGTGCTTCTTATTCGGACACAGCTCATCTTAAATACTGCATCGCTATCCTCGTAGTGAGCATGCTATCCGAGTATCCTATCATACACTTCGACTAACCTGCACCCATCTCATGCACTTTTGACACACTCCGCCAACGCACTCCACCCTTCCATCCTCCACGGTGCCAGCAAAATCGCCCGCTGGGCATCACTAACATGACCCGTCGCAGCCAACGCTCCCGCGAGTCCGACAGCACTCAAACTGCCATTCGGCGGCGCATTGCGCATCGCCGTTTCCTTCGCCATCGTGCTAGCATAAACATCGCCATCCGCTGCATCCGCGAGTTCAGACCAGCCAGTGTGTTTCCACGGGGTAAGCATGATGCTCCGCCTCGCCTCGTCGAGCTCTTGTGCCTCGCCGCCAAGACTGATGGAGATGGCTTCGATTACCTTCTCCACACGCGCGAGTTGGTCATCTGTGAGATCTTTGTTGGTGCGCAAGCGATCCAGGTCATCTTTGATGGCTTCCATGGTCTCGAAGTCGTCGTCGAGAACAGTCATTGCGCCGATCAAGGTCAGAAGACCAACATGGCCTTCGTGCTTCTCAATGGCGGTGAAGAGTTGGTCGCGTGCAACTTGCTTCTCGTTCGCACCTCCCTTAGCCCATAAAACCTCGGCGAGAAGGCAGATGATGTCTGGATTTGAGCTGGTCGCCTTGAGCGAGGTTCGGAAGTATGGAATGGCGGCATCGAGGGCACCGTTGAAGTAGTGTGCTAAGCCTGCCGTGAGACGCGCTGAGAGCTGAACTTTGGCGAGTTGTTCTGCGGAAAGGGTGCCGGCAGTTGCATCTACCTCGGAAAGCAAGTCGAGAGCAGTCTCGGCCTCTTCGACCGCAGCTTCGTTCGACTCTGTAGCGAGCAAGTTTCGTGCAAGATCTGTCTTGGCTTGTGCGACACGTGCTAGTGACTCTTGTGATTCAGAGTTCTCGTATTCTTGCTCGACGCTCTCGCTGACAGACTTCAAGGCTGTCACAGCCGCTTCATGATTTCCGACCCGTTCGAAGAACAGAGCTGCCAAATGCTTATGGGGCATGTCGTAGGGCGCCTGGAAGTTGAGCTGCTGTAAAGCAAAAAGTGGTTGTATGAGATTGGTAATGTCGCCCCCAGCTGAAGGGGAAGATATCAGGAAATCGAATGTCGACAGAGCGTATTGTCGCTTCGTAAGGAGCAACGAAGATTCTGCAAGCTCGAAAGCATGAGTAAAGTGGGACAGCGCTTCTTTCGTGTCGTTGGACAATAACGCGACAAGGCCTTCGCCCACCCAGGCAAGGGAGTAGTCTGGATCTTGAGACTGTGCACGGGAGAAAGCCTGGTGTGCGAGCTCCGTATCTTTCAGCAGCAAATACAATGCGCCCAAATTGACCCAAGTGTGCACGCTCCTGTCGTTCAGATGGAGGGATCTGACAAACGCATGCTGCGCGACCTTTGGGTTTAGTGTAGATGTGATGACACCTAGCGAGTTCCAAAATTCAGAGTTGCCCGCCTCTTGTCCAATAGCGCGATGAAAGCATTTCATCGCTGCTCGCAGATATGTCGTCATGCTTCCGTCGCTGCTACCTTCTTGCTCCAAACAAACATGCGCTCGAAATTCAGTCCAACCGAGGTTGTACCATGCCACTGCCTGTGCATGCTTGTCGTGCGCGCAGCTTGTAATTGCTCGCTTTTGAGCGAGTATAGCTGCATGCAGGGCCTTGGTAAGCATGGTGTCCTTTTCTGCCGTGGGACATCCCAAGGCATCGCTTCCAACATCGTCAATGTCTTTGAAAGCATCAAAGTCGACGCCCACATCAGACTTGCTTTCAAGCAAGTCAAAGATATCATCCGCTGGGAACTCGGAAAGTCGCTCTTGTGCCCAGGTGAACAGACTGCATGCATCCCCGACAGCCTTCCAAAGATTGAAAGCGTCTGGCTTGTATTCTGTGATAGTCGCCGCGACCTCAAGACCACGGATGGCACTGTTGGTGGCTTCACCAAAGAAGCCGGTCTCGATGCAGCGCCAGCCTTTCTCGACCAATGTTTGCAAAAGTGCAATGGATACGCCAAACTCCTTTGGCCGTGTGGCAAGGACTGCTTCATATCCCGACAGCGCCTCATCAAACTCGCTTAGTTCCCGGTTGACATTTGCCAACATGTACTTGGTGAACCAGCTTTCGTCCTCGGATCGCTTCTTGAGAACGTTGTCGGCTGGATTTTCGGCGTAGTTGAAGGCTCGCGATGCGGAATTGTACCTGCCTGAGTTATGGTAGCTTTCACCGAGGCCAACGTATGAGTAATAATCGTCGGGGCTGATCCGCAGGGCTGAGAGGAAGGAGACTACACTCTTCTGGTATTCTTGCTTGTTCATCTGGACGACGCCGAGCGCAGAGTAGGGCCAGCTGACGCCTTTGCGCTTCGATCCTGGTACTTGACGTGCCTTGCCCGAGTCGACCACCCTCTGTGACACGACCTCCACAATATCCCATTCGCCTTGGTTGGCGAATAACCGAGCAAGACGCTCAGCCGCGACAATCTCTGATGGCGATAGCTCGAATGCTTTCTGGAAACATTGGCGCGCTCGCTTACGATCCTTGTTGTAGTCCTCAAAGAAGATACCCAGCATGGTATAGGGTGGCGCGTAGTTTGGGTTCGCCTTGATTGCAGCGAAAAATTTTGAGTACGCGCCTTGTTTGTCTCGCCGTGCAGCCTTTGAAGGGTCGAGTTCCCACATGCACATGCCGATCCTGTACAAAGTCTGAGCACGAAGCTCACGACCACGTTGGGTGGAAGCGTCCAGTTGCGGGTACTCGAGGTATCCTTGTAACCTCTCTAGACCGGTGTTGTAATCACCAGCGAGTGCTTGACACCATGCTGACTCTGCGCCAATACGCCCGTTGGAAGAATCTTGTTTCAACGCCTTCTCCAGGAAGTCATGGGCTTGCTCATATTCTTCCTCTTCTTCTAAAACTAGGCCAATTCCAATGAGAGCTGAGGTGAACTGGGGTTTGCGCTTCAGAATTGACTGGAAAATGTTCTTAGCCTCCAAGTGATTTCTAGGCGCTTGGTAGTAGACAAGGGCAGTCGCAAGAGTGCTATTGAGCGCGTCCAGCGTCTGCTGGAACGACAAGTCGCTTTTCTTTGCTTCAGAAGTGGCGTACTTCAATCCTTTTCGCGTGCTTTCGACAGTACTCTCGTACTCTTCCAGAAACAAGTAGACGTCAGCCAATAAGCAATGTGCGAGTGCGGATTGCTTCGTCTCTTGTATGCCTTCCTGCAAATGAGTTAGGACCAAGTATTCATAATTTCCACTTATTGACTCACAGTCATCAAGACCAAGCAGTCTTCCTGTGTAAGAGGGTCATTGTCGTCAAGAGCTACCCCACCTTCGCTCAGATCTGGGGCATTCTTTGGCTTGTCTCTGAGCGGGTATCTTGATACACCACTACTCAGATACCCCGTGATAACCTTCGAGAGACCCTCCTTTGGGAACAACTCTACGTATTGCCGTAGAGTTGATATTGGCAGATTGAGCAAGTCGTGCGCGCTGTCCGCATGTGACGCCATGACGCCGGCTTCGAAGGCCCAAGACGCTATGCAGAATTCCGAGTGATGATCAACGGCAAGGAAAGGAAAGCGGCCAGACTTGGTAGTGAAGTCTTGTGATGCAGCTTGACTTAGCCAGGCACGGAAAATGGTTGACGTTTGTTGTTTGTCTCTTCGTAAGGCTGGGGCGCGCTAACGCACGTCATCGCTTGCCCTCAGATATTCCGCAGGACCCCACCAGACCTCCAAACCTCCTCAATGGCGCATTCATAGCCCTCATTGCTGCCGCCGTGACGGCCAAAATATCTTCCGATCCCGAACTATGTCCGCCAAGGCGGCGCTCAAGGCTGCGAAGTCGGCCATTGACGCAAAGAAATGGGACGAAGCAAAGGAGCAAGCCGAGGCAGCGCTGGAGAAAGACGCGAGCAATTACTTCGCGAAACTATTCCTGGGACGCGCGAACGAGGGAATCCGCCAATTTGACGATGCTGCGAAGGCATATCGTGACGCGACAAAGCTCAAGCCCGACGATGCGCAGGCGTGGCTGGGGCTACGAGCTCTCTACGAAGGCCTGGGGCCCGCAAAGGTTGATGAGAACACCCAAGTCGGACTGAAGCTGGCCGAGATATACATGAATTTGTATGTCCTTTGATTCCTTCATCTGAACAAGTGCGACACTAACAAGTATAGGGACGACCTCCACCGTTCCCAATCCGCCATCGACAAACTCGTCGACCACGCGCGCAAACACGGCACCAGAACCCAGTACACGTCCGCACTATCCACACAGCTACCGTCCTCACCCGTATACTCTTATCTCGAAGGCCGCCTTCCCGCTCCCCATCTTACATACACGCGCATTGCGGAGATCCACGAGACCCAAGAAGCTCAGACGATAAAGCGCCTCATTGACGAGCGCCGCCTCCGGCTCGGCGCAACCCTTGAATCAACAACAAGGGAAGTCAAATACGAGACATACAAGGCGAGTCCCTTGGAGGGCATATATGAGGACATTATCAACTGGACGAGCGACGATGAGATGAGGCGGGAGTACGAGGAGAAGTTGTTGGAGAGGGCATACGAAACATTGCTCGTGCTCCCAAGTGGAGAAAAGGCTGAGAAGCGGGACAAAGTGATGAAGCTGGCGCACGACATGGTCATCATCCGGCACCCATACAGCCTAGCTTGGAAGATCGAGTTGGAATGGAGGAGCAGTATCGAAGTCGAGGCATTTTGATGCCACCCGACTGCAGTTGGATAGAAGAACTCTACATCTAAATGAATAAATCACTCTTAAAACTCCACCCATGCACATCTCCCCCATTCTCCTAGTGCCCCGCCGCCCCAATAACCCTCCTCTTCTCCTCCGCCGAGAACATGCTCTCCCCCTGCTTCAGTGCATGAATCAGCATCGGCACGCTGTTCGCCTTGAAGTCCTGCGCCTCGCGCACTTTGTCGATGTCGTCGCCTAGTTCCGCGGCGATCTTGCGCAGGTAGATGGCGCTGAAGTCTTCGGTAGGGTTCGAAGGAGCCTTGGTTTTTTTCGACGGTGGAGCTGGTGCAGGTGGCGCATCAGTCATAGAGACATCCTCATCTTCAACGGGGGTTGGTTTGGACTTCTTTTTGGAATTCTTGGCGGGTGCGACCACGGGCTCTGGGAATTCGCTTGACGATGGCGATGAAGACTTCGATTTTGATTTTATGGGGTCATTTTTCTGGCTTGCCTCAAGTTCGACCGGCGCTGCTTTGGACTTCTTTTTCGATTTCTTGACGGGCGCTGCGACGGGCTCTGGTGTGTCTTCCGAAGAGGGCGATGATGACTTTGCTTTTGACTTCACGGGTTCATTTTTCTGGCTTGGGACGGAGCTGTCGCTGTCGCTGTCGCTGTCGCTTTCGCTGGATGAAGAGACTGCTTGCTATCAATACATGAACATCCCTCCAAATCATTGGCTGTCATACTTTCGGTCCTCGACTGCCTCTTCTTGCCCCTGCGCTTA
>Ga0265780_10003909_pt1 | contig 19406 bp, 10 predicted proteins | sample P1T30metagenome_FD_192432 | JGI IMG/M metagenome (GOLD analysis project Ga0265780, IMG submission 192432) | Plant litter microbial communities from East Loma Ridge, Irvine, California - P1 T30 | ecosystem: Environmental > Terrestrial > Plant litter > Unclassified | place: USA: California...
GGTCACGGCGAGGGCCGGCTGCCCATCCTTGGCGGCGGCCTTGACGACCTCGTCGATGCGGACCAGGCCGTCGACGATGGAGTATTCGGAGTGGACGCGGAGGTGGGTGAAGAGCGGGGAAGTCATCCGCACATTTTACCGCGTCCAGCGCTGGATGAGGATGCCGAAAAAGCCACGGGAAAGCGGCTGCGCGGTGGCTCGGCTCAGGCTTTGCCGCGCAGTTTCTGGAAGGGCCGGAACAGGTATTCGCGAATATTCTGCGCTTCGTCGTGCTCGTCCAGGCCGGTATCCGGCCACTCCTGCCGCTTCGGGAAATGTGCGGTGCGGAACACCAGGTCCCAGAACGACGAGAAGGACCCGAAATTCTTGTTCCAGTGATGGCGCTCGACCGAGTGGTGGATGCGGTGGAAGCGGTTGTCGGCGACGATGTAGCGCAGCGGGCCCAGCGACAGCTTGGTGTGGGAGTGGATGTATTGTCCCTGCGCGCCCAGCAGCAGCCAGGCGAGCACCGGCACCACGCCCGGATCGACCCGCACCAGCAGGCTCATCGGAATGATCATGAAGGGAATCCGGAAGATTTCCTCGGTCCAGTGGTGGTTGCTGTTCCACGCGCTCATCTCGCGGATCGCATGGTGCTCGGCATGGAAGGCCCACAGGAAGCGCCAGGTGTGCTGGGCGCGGTGGAACCAGTAATAGAAGAAATCACTGACTAGCAAGGACAGCAGCGGCGCCGCGATCCAGCCAAGGACAGTGAGGAACTTGTTGTCGGATGCAAAATACTCGCTGAGCGTGATGCTGACTAGCGGCTGGATCCCCAGCTTGCCCCAGAAGTTGCTGAACGCGGTCAGGAAGGCGACCGTGATCACGATGTAGACAGTCCACAGCATGGCCCCGCGCAGGCGCGATTTCAGCGAATACTTGTTCCAGCCGATGAAAAGCTCGAGGACGAACAGGATCATGGAGACGTACAAGATGCGCCATCCATAGTCGAGCATGTTGTGGCCGGCCTGGTTCAGATACTCCATCGTCGATCGTCTGCTATGCGGTGAATGCCGCCATGATAGCCGAAAACCCGGGCTAGGACACGTGGGCCGCCGGCGCGCTGCGGGCCTCCCCGTAGCTGCGGCGCATGCGCAGGAAAGGTTCTTCGACGATGTGGTAGCAAAGCGTCGCCAGCGCCCAGGTAGCGCCATAGCATACGGCGAACATGATGGCCGCATCGACCCAGGAGACGCCGGTCGGCGCCACCAGCTTGAAACGCACGGCGAAGATGTGCAGCAGTCCCATGTGCAGCAGGTAGAAGGAGAAGCTCACCTTGCCGCCCTGGCCGAGCACCCGCTCCAGCGGGCCGGGCAGGCGTGCGGCGAAGGACACCCAGGACAGGATCAGCGCGGCCCAGCCGGCACTTTCCAGCATCGACCAGTAGACCCAGAAGCTGGACTTCGGCGTGGCGCCGAAGGGGGCGATGCGGTGCATCAGGGCGGTGTCCCACATCACCAGCATCACGCTGGCCAGCAGCAGCACGGGGGCGAAGCGCGCCAGCCGTGCCTGCCAGCGCGCGTGCAGCATGGCCGCCGCCATTCCGATCAGGAACTGGTCGAAACGTCCGACCCAGGTACTGAAATACATCAGGGTGCTGTTTTCATTGACCGTGTAGGCCGCCACCTTGAAGAAGGCCATCAGGACCAGCCAGCCGCCCAGGTAGGCGATGCCGCGCGCCAGCGTGAACCGGGCCAGGAACGGGAACACCAGGTAGAACAGGAACTCGAGCGAAATGGTCCAGGCGGCGCCGGTGACTACGGTACCCGAGGTCGGGGCCAGGCCGAGGTTGGACACGACCAGGTAGAGCAGGTCTTGCGGCTGGAACTTGTCGCGGCCGATCGATGTGGCGAGCAGGTAGATCACCAGGTACAACGGCAGGATGCGCAGCACCCGGTTGCGCAGGAAATCTCCGTAAGCGATCTCGCGCCCGGCCGCGTGCTGGTGCAGCGCGATCTGCATGAACAGGAAGCCCGACAGGGTGAAGAACAGGCCGACGCCCGTATGGCCTTCCGTCACCAGGGCCGTCCATCCGCCCGTCAGGCCGGCACCGCCGGCGCCCCGGTACTCGAGGTGGAAGTGGAACAGGAAGACCAGGGTGGCCGCCAGCCAGCGCAACTGGTCGAGACGGGGGTTGTACTGGATGTTCGGCGAATGCATGGAGGTCGGACCGGCCTGCGGTGGCCTGTTGTTTTGATCCACCTATTCTAAAGGGAAAATAGACACTTCCTCCCGGAATCCTTGCGCTGGACGGCCGAGCGGCCCGTCGCGCAGCAAGCTGGCTTATAATATCCGGCTGTCTCCCCGCCATCCCCCACCCGCAGCCATGCACGTCAATATCGCCGCCTACAAATTCATCACCCTCGATAATCTTGAAGAATTGCGCCCTGCTTACCAGGACAAGTGCAACGAGCTGGGCTTGAAGGGAACCGTTCTGTTGACGCCGGAAGGCATCAATATGTTCGTGTCCGGACTGCGGGAACGGATCGACCAGTACCTGGACTGGGTCCGCAGCGACGATCGCCTGGCCGACCTTCAGTGGAAGGAAAGCCTGTCGGCCGAGCAGTCGCACAAGCGCATGCTGGTGAAGATCAAGAAAGAGATCATCACGATGCGCATGCCGCTGATCAAGCCGGAACTCGGGCGCGCGCCGTCGGTCGATCCGACGACGCTCAAGCGCTGGCTCGACCAGGGCTACGACGACGAGGGCGTGCCGGTGGTGATGATGGAAACCCGCAACGCCTTCGAGGTCGACGTCGGCACCTTCGAGAACACGCTCGACTACCGGATCGACAAATTCACGGAATTCCCGGACGTCGCCGCGCAGCACAAGGCTGAGCTCGAAGGCAAAACCGTGGTGACCTTCTGCACCGGCGGCATTCGCTGTGAAAAGGCGGCGATCCACATGAAGAATATCGGCTACGAGCGCGTCTACCAGCTCGAAGGCGGCATCCTCAAGTATTTCGAGGACGTCGGCGGCGACCACTACCAGGGCGACTGCTTCGTCTTCGACTACCGCACCGCCCTCAACCCGAAGCTCGAGCCGACCGAGACTGCGCAATGCTTCGCCTGCCGCGCCGTGGTCACACCACGCCAGCAGCTCTCGCCCGACTATGTAGTGGGCGTGTCTTGCCCGCACTGCGTCGGCAAGCAGGTGGAACCGGCTGGCCAGGCGTCGGCCACGCCATAAACCTGGCGCGCCGGCGCCTGCCGGCCCACACGGATCAGCGGAAGTAAGCCGCCAGCTCGCGGATTTCCTGGGCGCCGATCTCGCCGGTGAAACCACGCAGGCGCAGCACGGCGATCAGGTAGGAATAACGCGCCTGGGCCAGGTCGCGCTGACTGATGAACAGCTGCTGCTGGGAATTGAGCAGGTCGAGGTTGATGCGTACACCGCCCTTGATGCTCTGCTCGGTCGCCGTCATGAGGAGCTTGGCCGATTCGGTCGCCTTGACCAGGGCGTCGACCTTGCGCACGCTGCTCTGCACCAGGCTGTGGGCGCGGCGCACCTCGACCAGCAGCTTGTCGGTGCGGGCGTCGAGGTCGGCGCGGGCGCGCTCATAGTTGGCTGCCGCCTGGCGGGTCTGGGAATTGATCGCGCCACCCTGGTAGATCGGAATATTCACCTGCACACCCAGGCTGCGGTTCAGGTTGTCCTGGTTGAGGGTGTTGATGGTCTCGTTGTCACCCTTGCTGTAGGTGGCGATGAAATCGATGCGCGGGGCGTGGCCGGCCTTGATGCGGCCGATCTCGAGACGCGCGTTTTCCACGCCCAGCCGCGCCACCTGCAGTTCGTGGCTGTTGTCGATCGCGCGCTTGCTCCACTCTTCGAAGGAACCCTGGATCAGCTCACCGACGCGGAATCCCTCGCCCAGCTGGCTCAGCGTCCCTGCCGGACCTCCGATGATCCCTTCCAGCACATTGCGCTGGACCACAGCCTGGTCCTGCGCCTCGATCAGCTGGGCCTCGGCCAGGTCGAGCCGGGCCTTGGTCTCGAGCATGTCGGTGCGGGTGCCCTCGCCTTTCTCGAACAGACGCTCATTGACCTTCTGCTGCTCGGCATACATGTCGCGCTGCACACGCGAGAGGGCCAGCTGGTCTTCGGCGAACAGGGCGTCGAGATAGGCGGTCAGCACGCGCACCGCGACTTCATTGGTGTCGACCTTGAACTGCTCGGCGCCGGCTTCGCTCTGCACCTTGCCCTGGCGGTAGCGCTGCACCGCGTCCAGGTTCAGGATCGACTGGCGCAGCTGCACGGCGGCCGAGGTGCTGTTATAGCGCGGATGCGTCAGGTTCGACTGGCCGGTGAGCGGGTTCGTGAATTCCTGGTCGACCACGTTCTTGTTGCGGCTATAGTTGGCCGTCACGCTCGGCAGCAGCTGCGCGCGGCCGAGGATGCGGTTTTCCTTGGCCGCCTCGTTGGCCTGGATGCCCATGCGGTAGGTCGGGTCGTTCTTCAAGGCGGCCTCGTAGGCCTGCTGCAGGGTGACCGCGCCGGCCTGGCCGGCGGCGAACAGCGCGGCCGCGGCCAGCGCGCCGGCGCGCAGGCCGCCCGGGATGCATTTCGTCACGCTCATCGTCATCAGTCTCCACCCACGGCCGACTTGGCGCGATCGAATACCGGCTTGAACAGGTAATTCATCATGGTGCGCTCGCCGGTCTTGACGAACAGTTCCACCGGCATGCCCGATACGATGTTCATCTTGTGCGCCGCGACCTGCTTGGCGCCTTCCGGCGAGACCTTCACGCGCACGGTGTAGTACGGCATACCGGTGTGCTGGTCGACCGAGCGGTCGGCCGACACCTGTGTCACTTCGCCCTGGATATGCGGGGTCTTGTTGGCGTTGAACGCCGAGAACATCAGTTCCACTGGCAGGCCCGGATGCACCTTGTCCACCAGGTTGACCGGCAACTGTCCCTCGACCACCAGCGGGTCGCCGCTCGGGACGATGTCCATCATCTTGTGGCCCGGCGGGACCACGCCGCCGTTGGTGAAGACGGTCGAGCCGACCACCACGCCGTCAGCCGGCGACTTCACCTCGACGTTCGACAATTCGAACTTCTGGGCGTCCATGCGTCCGGACAGCGCCTCGGCTTCCCTCTGCGCCTCGGTCAGCTGGGTGCGCACTTCCTTCTGGTAGTCGGACATGCGCTGGGTGCGGCGCAGGCTCAGTTCCATCACCTGGCGCTGCGAGCGGCCGATATTGCCGATGTCTTCCGAGATCGCGCCGCCCAGCTGGGCATAGGTGCGTTCCAGGTCGAGCAGGCGGTTGCGCGCCACGTAGCCATCCTTGGCCAGGTCGCGCATGCCGCCCAGCTGTTCCTTCAGGAAACCGACCTGCTCCTTCTTGCTGTCGCGCGATTCTTCCAGGCCGCGGATCTGCAGCTTCAGGCCGGCAATGCTTTCGTCGACGCTCGACAGTTCGCTTTGCAGCGACATCTGGCGCGACATCAGGAGCTGTTCCTGCAGCGACATGATCTCGGCCACGCGCGGATCGTTGCGGCGCGACGCGAGTTCTGCCGGGAAGGCGATGCTTTTCTTGTTGCCCATCTCGGCCATCAGGCGCGCCTCGACGGCGCGTGCGCTCAGGTACTGCGCTTCGGTCGACGAAAAGCCGGCCTGCGCCATTACCGGGTTCATGCGCACCAGCACCTGGCCCTTCCTGACGCTGTCGCCGTCCTTGACCAGGATCTGCTGGACGGTGCCACCGGTCAGGTGCTGCACGGACTGGCGGTTCGATTCCTTGGCCACGGTGCCCGACAGCGGCACGCCCTTGTCGAGCGGCGCCAGCGAAGCCCACAGGATGAAGCCGACGAAGCCCACCAGGACCACGATCCAGCCGACACGGGCGAAGCTGCGCGAATCGGTGTTTACTTCCATCGGGGTGACGTCGTGCGCGACGACGTCCGTGGATTGTCTCTTTACCAGTTCCATTAGTTGCTCTCTCCGGTCGTCGTACTGGCCGCGGCTTCAGTCTGGGCGCGCTGTTGCATGGCTGCCTGCTGCGCCGCGGCCTGGGCCGCTGCCTGTTGCTGTGCCGACTGTTGCTGTGCCGCCTGCTGTTGCTGGATCATTTTCTGGTTCGCTTCCTGAATCGCGGCCATCACATCCCGGGTCGGGCCGAAAGCCTGCGCAGCGCCGTCACGCAGCAACAGCAGCTTGTTGGTCACGCCCAGCACCGTGGTGCGGTGGGTGATCATCACGATGGTCTTGCCGCGCTGGCGCAGGTCGGCAATTGCCTGGACCAGAGCCTGCTCGCCAACGTCGTCCAGGTTCGAGTTCGGTTCGTCCAGCACGATCAGCGACGGGTCGCCGTACATCGCGCGGGCCAGGCCGATGCGCTGCTTCTGGCCGCCGGACAGGCCGGCGCCGCCGTCGCCCAGCTTGGTGTCGTAGCCCTCCGGCATGTGCAGGATCATGTCGTGCACGCCGGCGCGCTTGGCGGCCAGCACCACTTTTTCTGCGTCGAGTTCACCGAAGCGGGCGATGTTCTCGCTGATGGTGCCGCTGAACAGTTCGATATCCTGCGGCAGGTAGCCGACGTGCGGGCCGAGCTCGCCCTTGTTCCACTGGTAGATGTCGGCGCCGTCCAGGCGCACCTTGCCCATCATCGACGGCCAGACGCCGACCAGCAGGCGCGCCAAGGTTGACTTGCCGGAACCGCTCGGACCGATCACGCCCAGCACGTCGCCCGGATTGATGCCGAAGCTGAGGCCCTTGATCACAGGCGCTTTCGAACCCGGAGGACCGGCAGTGATGTTTTCCACCGTCAGGACGCCCTGCGGCTTCGGCAGCTCCATGCCGGCGTCACGCGCCGGATTCGCTTCCAGCAGCTTGCTCAGGCGCTCGAAAGCGCTGCGGGTGCTGGACCACGATTTCCACACCGCGATCACTTGCTGCACCGGCGCCAGCGCGCGGCCGACCAGGATCGTCGCCGCGATCATCATGCCGGGTGTCATTTTGTTTTCCAGGACCAGCAGCGCGCCGAAACCAAGCACCAGCGACTGCAGCGACACCTGCACGAACTTCGTGGCGGAAGCGATCTTGGCCGCCTTCTCGCTGGCCTCGGCCTGCAGTTGCAGGAACTTGCCGTGGGTTTTGTACCAGCGGGTGATCAGGTTCGGCAGCATGCCCATCGACTCGATAACTTCGGCATTGCGCAGGTTATTCGTCGCCATCGTGGTCGAGGCGATCGCCATGGTGTTGGCGTCGCCGAGCGGCTTCTTGGTGATGCGCTCGTTTACGACGGCCAGTACCACCAGCACCAGGGTGCCGCCCAGCGCGAACCAGCCCAGGGCCGGCTCGAAGAAGAAGATCACGATCAGGTAGATCGGGAACCAGGGCGCGTCGAAGAAGGCGAACAACCCGTTACCGGTCAGGAACTGGCGCAGATTGGTCAGGTCGGACAGCGCCTGGCCCGCATTGCCGCCCGCCTGCTTCAGGTTCTGCTCGAAGGCCGCGGTGTATACGCGCTTGTTCAGGGTCATGTCGAACTTGGCGCCCACGCGCACCAGCACGTAGGAACGCACCAGTTCGAGACCGGCCATCAGCATGTAGGCGCCCAGCATGAGCACAGTCAGCATGACGAGGGTCAGCTCGTTGCGGCTGGCCAGCACGCGGTCGTACACCTGCAGCATGTACAGTGAAGGCACCAGCATCAGCAGGTTGGTGATCGCGCTGAAAGTGCCGACCGTCCAGAACGTGCTCTTGAAAGCGAGCAGGGCCTGCTCGATCTCGTTTTTCTTGTTGAAGAGTTTGGTATTCATGTAGTCCGATGAACGCAAGAGGGAGACGCTTATGCACTGTCAAACAGACTGAACAGGAGAAGCGTGCGAGACATTATCGCGCAAATTCAGCTGAAAATGTGATGTACGTCACATTTTTTGAATATTTCGACAAGAGGATTTTGTAACTGGCGGCAACATATGTCGCATGGGTGAGACAGGCGCCCATCAGGTATCAGGGCGCATTGCTCGATACGCAGTCAGTCAGCAAGTGATAGATAGATTCTTGAGGATCGGCGCTGTCTGGTCGTCGAACGCTTGGACGATACGGACTGCCTCGTCCAACTCGATTTCCGGCGTTTCGGGAACTTTTCCGTCCTTCAGGAGAATACGGTGGCCGCTCAACTTCAGGATGTGGATCACGAAGCGGGCGGTGCCTTCCGCGTTCGCCAGGCCATTGGCGCGCGCGAGCATGATCAGCTTCTCGACGCGGTTGACATTGATACCGCCACCGGTCAGAGGCGAGGCGAGCACTGCAATTTCTTCTGAATACCGCGCCTGCTCGCACAGCCTGCGGTTGAGCCGAGTCGTCACGGGCAATGCCTTTTCGACCAGGTCGTCGTCCTGTACCGGATACACCGCCTGCTTTCCGACCAGGATCGTGATCGCCTGGATCAAGCTATTCGAATCGATCCCGCTACCTTCGAGGGCAGCCGTCAACTGGGCCAGCGATCGAGGCTGATCGGCCAGTTGTTGCAGGATCGGTCCATAGACCAGCTCGTGCAATGTGGCGTCGCCGCGCGCGCCGGGTACCGTCATAGTCACCCTGTCGATCGACGTGGCCAGCATGAAGCGCTGGCTGCGCAGGATCTCGGCGCGCTCGACCATTGTCAACGGACGCAGGCCGCGTACCCAGTAATCCTTGCGGAACTGGCGATTGACCATGAAATCGCGCACCGTCTCGCGGAAATTGCGATCGGGAATGTCAGCCAGCAGTTGCTGTTGTTCCGGGGTCAGGTTGAGGACAGCCACATGGTCGATATGGTGGGCCGAGCAGGCAAAACTGAGTTTTGCCTCTTCCAGCCAAGCGTTCATGCGCGAGAACGCCATCGGATTCCAGTCGCGATTGAAGTATTCGTGCGCCAGATAGTTGCGGTTGTGCTGCTTCAGGTTCTGCAGGCGCTGTGCGACGAGGGGATTATTGCTGAAGTACAGGGCGCCGGAGTCCTTCAGCCGGTCGGCAAACGCCAGGGCTGCGTCAATGCCCGGCACGATCCCGGTCCCGGGAGCATGCATGACCGCGGCATGCTCGGCCAGCAGGTCGCGCATTGGCACCATCGCGGCCCAGCCAGGCTGGGTGTTGTAGCTGATATAGACCACGCCGCCGACCTTCAACTTGCGGCGGATGAAGTCGACCATGATCTGGCGGTTTGCGTCGGAAACCCAGCTCCAGATGCCGTGCAGGCCGATGAAATCGAAGTCGGGGAGATCCGGACGGTTGCAGAACTCGTCGAACGCCTGGTCGAAGAGCTGCGCGTCGGCGCCGGAAGCCGCTGCCAGCTGTTGGGCAAATCCTGCCTGCGTCGGATTGAAATCGGTGCCGTACCAGCGCGTGATCGAGGCGGCCGCGTGCACGTTGGCACTGATGCCCTGCCCGAACCCTAGCTCGCATGCCGTGCCCGTTTCGGGAAAAGCGTAGCCGGCGTTCAGAAACGCGAGCTTGAGGCGCAGCGGGTTTAATTCGGGGTAATAGCCATGGGTATAGGCAATATCGGCTACGTAGCCCCCGGTCCAGTCCGACATACGATCTCCGTGCGTGAAGGAATGGGGAATGCTAGCAGGTTCGTTCGACAATATTGTCGCGATTGCAAAAAAAAAGTCGGCCTCAGGGCCGGAATTGCGGACATCAAAGAAAAAGCCGGGCTTCGCAGCCCGGCTTTTGTAGCAAACATTGTTAAGACGGCAGTCAGTGTGCCGGGCCATTCCATTCGCGCCGAAACTCGGCGACCGATTCGTCGCGTTCGACGGCGCTGCAGATTGACCGGAGTGGCACGAAAGCTCACCATCAGGGAAAAAGGGACGGGTTTGCACCCGTCCCTTGTACCCCAACAATGATGCTGAAGTATTTCAACTTAAACACCTGCCCGAGGGCAGGTGCTTCATCCGATCGATTAGATCAGAGCGGCGGTGCCGTAGTCGGTGTTGAAGGTCAGGTTGTCGCCGTTGATGCCGGTCAGCTTGACGATCAGGTCGGTACCGTTCTGGAAGGTGTCGGTGTCGGTGCCGCTATCAACCACGACGTACAGGTCGCCTTTGTAGTTGAACCACGTAGCCGCGCCCACGCCAGCTTGCTTGACTGCTGCGTCGACGAAGTTCGAGAACGTTGCGGTGCTCTCGTTCAGGGTCGCGGTCAGCTTGGTCAGGGAGGACACGTCTGCAGCAGCGCTGGTCGTCACATTGTTGACGGTCGTGCTAGCGAACGAGCGCAGTTGCAGCAGGTCGCCGGCCGAGAAGTCGGTGATTTCCGAGTAGGTGTTGCCTTCCTTGTTGCCCAGGGTAGTCGAAGCAGCCGACACGATGAAGGTGTCGTTGCCAGCACCGCCGGTCAGCTTGGCGCCGTTGGTACCGACATACAGGACGTCAGCACCAGCACCACCGTTGATCACATCAGCTTTAGCAGTGTCGCCCACCGAAGCGCGCAGGACGTCAGCACCTGCACCACCGGTCACGGTCACGACGTGCGAGCCGTTGGCAGCGAACGTCAGGTTGCCGGTCAGGGCCGATGCGTCGACGGTTGCGACCGACTTGGTATCAGCGCCCAGCGACAGGTTGACGTGCGAGTTGCCGTTGACGACGATGCTGGTTGCAGCGTCGGCGTTCACGGCCAGGGTGCCGGTCTGGATCGAAGCTGCGCCGTTAGCCGGGTTGACTGGCTGTGCGTCGTTGCCATTAATCTTGATGGTTTCGACGCCAGCAACGTTCACCGTGCCGAAGTCCAGCGAGCTGGCGACGATGGTGGTGACGATGTTGAAGGTGTCGGCGGTGCCCGAAGCATCAGCCATCTTGACGTTGACACCGCCGCCAGCAGCAACCAGCTCCAGGGTGCTGTCATTGACCATCTTGTCGATGGTCAGCGAAGGCACGTTGCTACCCGCATCGGCGTTGGCGCGCGTTTCGGTGAACGAACCGCCGTTGATGCCGCTAGCGGCAACCACGGTGCTCTCGGCGACTTCGCCAGCCGTTGCCTTATAGGTGACGACCAGGGTATCAGTAGCAGCGTCGTAGGTGACAGCATCGACGGCGTTGTTCGCAGCCTTGATGGTCGCTTCTTGTGCAGCAATCGATGCGCCCAGCTGGTCGATGGTCTGACCTGCCGCGGTGTTCACGGTCGCGCCTGCCACGGTGATGGTGCCGGTCGGGATGCCGTAGGCACGTGCATTGTCAGTCACGGTTGCGGCGAAGCCAACGCTGCCGGTATCGGTGGCCGTCAGCACAGCGACGTTACCGGCGCTTGCTTTGTAGGTCACGGTAAGCGTGTCGGTAGCAGCATTGTAAGCAACGGTATCCACGTTCGGATTCGCTGCCTTGATATCCGCAGTTTTTGCCAAGATGGCGGCGCCCACTGCGTCGATCGACATACCAGCGGTCAGAGCGATGGTCGTGCCTGCGACGGTGATATTGCCAGCGTTGCTGTCGAAGGCGCGCGATTCAGCCACAGCGCCAACGGTGATACCGGTAGTACCAGCGGTTACCACTGCGGTGCCTGCGTTGGCAGCTGCGGTGGTGTAGGTGATGGTGACGTCTGCACCGTTTGCGGTGATATCTGCAACAGTCGGGTTAGCAGCGATGATGGCCGCTTTATTTGCAACAATCGCACTAGCGACGCCAGCTGCAGTAGTGGTATCGGCCACGTTGGTAGCAACGCCCATCACGGTGAAAGTACCAGCTGCGGTTGCAGTGCCGGCCACGGTGAAGCCTTGCTGCTCAGCCACGGCAGCACTGGTGCCGGCGGTGATCAGAACGGTCTGCTGTTCACCAGCCTGAGTCAAGACGAACGACTGCTGTTCACCCACGGCTGCGGTGCCGACGGCGACCGAATTGTTGCTCACGACGTACTTGATGCCGTCCATGTTGGCCATGTTCACCGTGGTAGCGGTGGCAACGGTGTCGGTAATTGCCAGCTTCTCGAAGCCGTCGATCTTGCCAGCGAAGTCAGCGTTCAGCGACATTGCCGCAGCGCTTGCGCCGCTCAGGCCGATGATGTCGGTACCTTCGCCGCCCGACAGGGTTGCGGTCGGCAGAACGACGGTGCCGCTCAGGTTCAGGGTGTCGTCGCCGGCGCCCAGGGTGACTGCCTTGGTGGTCGCGGTGCCGCCGTTGGTGATGGTGACGATGTCTTTGGCTGCGCCGCCGGTGTAGCTGGTGGTGGTGCCGTTGGCGATGGTGAAGGTTGCCGAGCCGGCGGTCATGCCGCTGGTGTTGATCGCGGTAGCGACGCCCAGGCCAGCGGTGGTGTCGCCTGCAACATTGCCGTCGCCCTTAACGTTGATGGTGTCAGCCGAAGCCGAAACCAGGGTGACGTCCGAATTTGCGCCAACGACATTGGCGTTCAGGGTCTTGGTGCCAGCGGCCACGGTGACGACACCGTCCACGTCGGTTGCGTTCAATGCCAGGGTAGCGGCCGCGCTGCCGACGGTGAAGCTGCCACCGTTAGCCAGGGTGACAGTTGCCAGTGCGGCGTTCGACGCACCCGAGACACCCGAAGTGCCGTCATAGCCGTCAACGGTGACGTTCTTCAGAGCGGCGCCACCGGTGATGGCGACCGAACCAGCGGTCACACCCAGGTCGTTCCAGGCGGTGCGCGAGGTGATGCCTTCGGTGGTGGTGGTGACGGTCGGACCAGTGGTCGCGGACGACGAGACAGCGATATTGGTCTGGTTGGTGTTGGCACGGCCGGTGAAGGTCACGGTGTCGCCGTTGGCGGCGCCCGAAGCCCATGAGCTGGTAGCCGAGGTCACGCCATCGACTGCGAAGCCGGCGCTCGTCAGCGAACCGCTGAAGGTACCGTTGGCGGCGACGCTCGAACCGTTGGTGTCACCAACTGCGGTTGGGCCACCCAGTTGGGTCGGCTTCAGTGCGGCGGTGGTCACGTTAGCGAAGGCTTGTGCGACTTCAGCGGCGGTCAGGGCTTTGGCAGCGGTGAAGGTCAGGCCGGCAACGGTGACCGATTCGCCCACTTTCAGAGCAGCGAACTTGACGGTAGCGACTTCGGTAGCGCCGGTGATTGCGGTGCGGCTGGCCGAACCGTCGTTGGTCGCGTCTTGCTTGACGGTTACATCGGTGGTAGCAGCGTTGGCGATGATGGTCACGTTACCTTGGACGACGTCTTCGGCGGTGCCGTCAGCAACGATAGCGGCGCCGTTGACGGTCGCTTTCTGGGTGACGCTGATGGTGGCGCCGCCGGTGACAGCGATGTCACCCAGGACCACGTTTTGGTTGTTGACCGAAGCTGCGCCGGTTGCGCTGATGGTGACTGCGCCGGTAGCCGCGGTAGCCAGGCCGACGTTGATGTCGCTTTGTGCATCGGTCAGGGCGACGTTGACGTTCTTGCCGCCGTCGATGTCGATGGTGTTTGCAGCGACGTCTTTCAGCGAAACGCCGACGTTGGTCGAAGCAGCAGCATCAGCGTCGATGTCGCCGGCTGCGCGAACGATGTTCAGGTCGGTGACGCCAGTGACGCCGCGCGAATCGACGGTCACGCCAGCGGTAGCGGCGCTGGTGATTTCGACGATTTCGATGTTGGTCAGGCTGCCCAGGGTCAACGAACCGGCTGCGTGAGCGATTTTCAGGGTATCGACGCCAGCGCCGCCGTTGATCAGGTCGATGCTGCTCAGGGTATTCAGTTCGGTGCCGACGGTGTTGTCGATCGAACCGACGATGACGTCATTGCCGGCGGTGCCGACGACGTTGTCCAGGCCCTTGGTCAGCTGGTAGGTCTGAGCGGTCTGGCCGGCGCCGATCGACGAGTTGACGGTCGCGTCCAGGTTGGCCGGATTGATGGCGGTTGCCAGGGTCGCTTCGTCTTTCACGTCAGCGATGAACTGCTTGGCAACTGCGTTGGCTTTCTCGCCAGCGTAGCCCAGGCGCTCGTCGGTGGTGTCCAGAGCGTTGGTGAACGAGGTAGCGGCGGTGACTTTCGACGCGTAAGCAATCTTATCAGCGTTCTGTGCGCCAGCAGCGATCGAGGTCACGGCGTTGGCGATGGTCACGCGGCCGGCTTGCACTTCGCCGTACCAGTAGTTCAGACCTGCTTCGTCAGCGCTGCGGCCAAACAGGTTTTTGTAGACGGTGTTGATGACATTGCGGGTGTCCATGCCAGCGAAGGTATCGGTGTATTCCTTCGACTTGGCGAATTCTGCAGCGACGGCAGCGGTGCTACCGTTGGCGCGGGTGACTACGCCATCCCAGTATTCCAGGCCGTAGTAGTCGGCTGGGCGGTTGAAGAATGCCACGTACAGCTTCTGGATTGCTTCGGCATTTTGGAAAGCCATGTATTACTCCTAATTAGATCAATGATCAGAAAAATTCAACCTGCAGTCTCGCCGGATGGTCCACTGCAGCCCCAACGACCCGGATCATGACAGAGGTCAAGGAAGCTGCAATGTGACGGGCATCACATGAATGAACAATCTGTTGCGATTCTGCGGTTTTTTTTCCACTCCGTTTTAACGGTGGACCATTATCAGAGATAGTTTCCGATGGCGCAATGTCTTCACAGCCACTTTCTGCTAAATGAAGCGCTCTTCCATATAGAGGAGACAAGCAAGAATTCGCGCTTATGCATGCGCCATAGCGCAGCCGGCGATGGCCCAAAAAAAAACCGCCACATTCAGTGGCGGTTTCGGCAAAACCGGCATGCACTGTTATTTCTGAACACCCCAATACGTTCCACCATTGATCGTGCGCCCGTCATCCAGGCGGCGCTCGAAGATATACGCGGCGGCGCCGCCATTTTCATTGCTCAGTTGGCCTTCGACGTTCATATTGGTGGGCGCCCGCCACGACTCGTTGCCGAACAGCCGGCCGCTATAGCCGACGCCTCCTTCGGACGCCATCTTGAATGATTCGCCAGCAATGGTAGTCAGATCGAAGCCGGTCTTGAAAGTACGTGCGCCGAAATCGACATTCAACGTGCCGTTGCTGACATCCGCCCTGGTGGTAAGCGATCCATTCCCAGTGTAGACATAGGCTTCGCCCGATTTCAGGCTGAATCCGACGCTGCCGCGCTCCGGAACGACATATTCCGCTCCCGGCGTCTGGAATACGGCGTAATTACGCAATAGCGCTACCTTGGTGTTGTCGGACTTGAGCTGCTGCTCGAGGTTCAGCGTTGCCGGCGCAGCGGCAATATCCTGCCAACGCCCCCATACCAGTTGTTTTGGCGGCGGCGGCGGCTCCACCACCACGACGGGTGGATTCACCGGCTCAGGTTGCGGGCCGACGATCACTGGCGGTTCTACCGGCACAACCACCACCGGATCCTTGGGCGGTTGCGGCACCTGCACCGAATGATTATTTACCAGTTTATCCAGCGTATCGCTCTTGCGCGCATCCAGGATCGGCGCCGCGGCATTCCCACTGCCACCACCGGTCTTGGCCACCGGCTCGTCCGGCCGTGGCGGCGAGACCTGGTCCGGACCGCTGCCACCCGACTGCAGCAGTTGCGGCGCGGTGTTGCCGCGCTTGACCTGCAGCAATTGGCCCCGCTGGCCGGCGAACAGTTCGCGGCTGGCCACGCCTTCGCAAGGGCCTGCACCCTCGGGGTTGCAGGCGCCGGCGAAGCCACTCACCACCACGCCGCCGGTCAGCACCGTGACGCGTGAGGTTTCCTGGTCCGTATACACGGTGAAATCGGTGCCGCGCACGCCGATCGCCGCGACTGGCGTATTGAAACGGAAGTTCTGGCGCGCCTGCTTGACGGCATCGCCCGATTTGCTGCGGGCTACGCCGCTAAGGAGTTCGAGCTTGACGCGGGTATTCGCGGGATTCTTGCTGTCGATGTGGTACGAGACGATGCGCGCCTTGCTGTTCGGGCGCAGGATGAACAGGCCGTTGTCGATCGTCTTCACATAGAGGAAACCATCGTCGCCGGTCGTGAGCAGCTCGCCTTCCTGCACAGGCGTGCCCTCGGCGCCCGCCTTGTCGGCGACCTGGACCGCGCCGGCGGCAAAGATGACCTTGCCGGCTTCGGCCGCGTGGGCCGCGGCGGCGCACGCGAACGTGCTAATGATGAGTAATTGACGCAACATATTTTTCCCCTTTTCGCGCTATTATCCGGGCCGCGCCAGACCCAAACCGTGACGACCGTCACATTCTAGAGCAAACTCATGGGTTATCCGCAGTGCTTACAATTCGTAGCACTTGCGCTCACAGCAACATATTAGCGTTATACTTGTTGTTTCTGTTCATTAAACATCCCCCTGTACTGGTCCTGACGGCGTGACCGATTCCCCCCCTTTCCTGAGCCAGCACAGCCCAGCGCCGCGGCGCCAGCCAGTCTTCGCGCGCGCCGCGATCGCGATCCTGGCCGTGCTGCTGACCGCGCTCGCGCAATGGGGTACGTCGCTCGGTCTGTCGCATCTGGACAACGTCTCCTTCGGCAGCGAGATGCTGCGCGACCAGTTCATCCGCTGGCGCGCCACCACCGCGCCGGAACCCAGGATCCTGGTCGTCGATATCGATGAAGCAAGCCTCGCCGCAGAAGGGCCATGGCCGTGGAGCAGCAGCCGGATCGCCGACCTGGTGGAAATTCTGCTCAGCCGCTATGAGGCGCGTGGGGTCGCACTCGACATCGTGCGTCCTGAGCCCAGCGACACCGAAGGCGACCTGCGGCTGGCGGCGCTGGCCGCGCACGGACCGCTGGTGCTTGGACAGATGTTCGATTTCGACTACGAGGACAAGCGCCCGGCGCCGCTGCGCGAGGGTGTGCCAGCCGGGGCGCTGGCGCGCCTGCAGCCACAGGCGCGGCCGGCCGACGGCTACATCGCCAACCACGCCGGATTCGCCGCCGCGCGCCACGTCGGCAACATGGGCTTCGTGCCGGGCGCCGACGGCGTGCTGCGCCATGTGCCCCTGGTCACGCGCTTCGACGGGCGCGACTATCCGGCCCTGGCCCTGGCCCTGGCCGCCTGCTGCAGCGGCGCCGCCCTGCCGGCGCTGCCCGACGCCGCCCACATGCGGGTGCCCTTCCAGCGCGACTGGGAAGCCTTTACCCTGGTCAGCGCCACCGACATCCTGCACGAGGCGATCGACCCTGCCGGCGCGAAGGGCCGCCTGGTGCTGGTTGGCTCTTCCTCGCTCGGCCTGGGCGACCGCGTGACCACCCCGCATGCAGCCAAGCGCCCGGGGCTGGGGGTGCAGGCCGAGGTGCTGTCCGCCCTGCTCGACCGCCAGGAAGGCCGGACGCCGGCGCCGTGGCCGGGACGCGCCATCGCCTGCGCCTTCGCCCTGCTGTCGGCCCTGCTCGCGACATTCGCCTTTCCGCGCCTGCCGGCCTGGGCCAGCGTGGCGCTGCTCGGGCTGGCGTCGCTGCTGTGGCTGGGCGCGGCCTATGCGATTGCGCCGCACGATGCGCAGTTCTCGACCACCGCGCCGCTGGCCAGCAACCTGTTCCTGCTGGCGGTGGCCGTGCCCTACCAGTGGCAGCTGGCGCAGCGCCGCTCGCGCCGCCTGCTGGGCACCCTGCAGCAGTACGTGGCGCCCTCGGTGGTGCGCGAACTGCTGCGCAGCGACCTGGCAGACCCGCTGGCGCCGCGCCAGCTCGACGTCACGACCCTGATCGCCGACATGGAGGGCTATACCACCCAGGTCGAAGCGCTGTCGATGGAAGAGTCGGCGCGCCTGACGCGTGATTTCCTCGACTGCCTGACCGGCCCCGTAATTACGGGCGGCGGCACCCTCGACAAGTACACCGGCGACGGCCTGGTGGCGTTCTGGGGGGCGCCGCTGCCGATCGAGCGCCACGCCGACCGCGCGCTGGATGCGGCGCGCGCCATCGTCGAACGGGTCGAGGCCCTGTCGCGGGTGCGCGAAGCGCAGGGACACCCGCCGCTGCGCGCGCGCATCGGGATCGAAAGCGGACCGGCGGTCGCGGGCGACTTCGGCACCTCGTTCCGCAGCATCTACACGGCGGTCGGCGACAGCGTGAACACCGCATCGCGGCTTGAACAGGCGGCGCGCGATTTCCCCCATGACGTGATCGTCGGCGCCGGCACCGTCGAGCGCGCGCTCGACCACCGCTTCATCGCGCTGGGCGAGCGGCGCCTGCGCGGCAAGGGCAAGCCGACCGCACTGTTCACGCCGGCCGGCATGCCGCCGTCGCGGAGCGCGCCGGCGCCGATGACGTTCGACGCGGAACCCGCAGCCGCAACCAAAGGCAGTTCATGAAGTTCGCATCGCTGCGCGCCCGGTGCGCGCTTTCCGTCCTGCTGCTGGCGGCAGCCGCCTGCGCCAGCGCCGCGGCGCCGCAGGAGCACGCGCCGAACGCCGAAGACCTGTACCTGCGCGCGCTGCAGTCGATCTCCGAAGGCCGGCGCACCGACGCCACGGCCGAATTGCGGCGCGCGATCGAGCAGTCGCCGAACCATGCCGGTGCCTGGCTCGAGCTGGCGCTGACCCACTGCGCGCTCGGCAATTCGGACGAGGCCGAGCGCCTGTTCGCCATCGTCGAAACACGCTTCGCCCCTTCGCCGGCGCTGCTTGAACTGATTGCCGAAACGCGCGAGCAGGGCTGCTCGCGCTGGGACGTGTTCTCGAGCGGCGTGCTGACCGCCAGCCGCGGTTTCGACCAGAACGTCAACCAGGGCGCCCGCACCAACCGCTATGTGGTCGATGCGCCGGAAGGCCAGGTGGAATACGAACTGTCGGGCGACTTCATGCCGCGCAGCGACCAGTACACCCAGCTCTCCGGCGAGTACATGCGCGAAGTGACCCGCAACGGCGTGCTCGGCTTCGCGCAATACCAGCTGCGCCACAACGACAAGCTTCATCAGTACGACACGGGGTCGCTGTTCACCGGCCTGGAAGCACCCTATCGCTGGGGCAGCTGGCGCCTGCGCGCCACCGGCACGCTCGGCCTGGTCACCCTCGGCGGCAAGCTCTACCAGCGCCAGACCCAGCTGCAGGCGCGCGTCGCGCCGCCACTGAGCCTGCCGGCCGGCCTGCAGTTCAATGTGGTGGGCGCGGTTACCTGGAACACCTTCCCCTCGCTGACCAATTTCGATTCGACCATGCAGGAGCTGCGCGGCCACCTGTCATGGCGCGGCGGAGACCAGACCGTCAACGCCACGCTCGGTTACCAGAACGACCACGCGCTGGCCCAGCGCCCCGGCGGCAACCGCAGGGGCGGCTTCGCCAGCCTGCTGCTGCGCCGCAGCCTCGGCCATGGCATCAACACCGAACTCGGCTATTCCCACCAGTCCTGGAACAGCAACCGCGCCTACTCGCCGGGCCTGATAGACCAGGTGCGCAGGCAGGAAACCCAGGTACTGCGCGGCAGTGTGAGCCATGCGATCGACCGGCGCCAGGCGCTGGTGCTGGAAGCGCGCTTCGTGCGCAACCGGGAAAACATCTCGATTTTCCAG
>Ga0265780_10003911_pt1 | contig 19401 bp, 26 predicted proteins | sample P1T30metagenome_FD_192432 | JGI IMG/M metagenome (GOLD analysis project Ga0265780, IMG submission 192432) | Plant litter microbial communities from East Loma Ridge, Irvine, California - P1 T30 | ecosystem: Environmental > Terrestrial > Plant litter > Unclassified | place: USA: California...
CATATTTGTAGTGCGAGGAAGTGGGTGCAGCAGAGGAGGAATGCCCACCACTCCTGACTCGAGAAGGTGACGTACGAGAGCGACTGAGCCATACTGGATGGCCCAGTAAATGAAATTCTGTTTCTCCTTGGGCTTGTCCGCGAGAATGTAGTCGATAAGCTCAATGTTCCCGCTCTTGGCAGCCGCGCCACCAGGCGTCCCGCAAACTCCAGCAGAAACGCGAGCGAAAAGTCAAAGTAGGGCTCCACAATGTCAGCTTGATTGATACACAGTGCATCGATCCAGAGCGGGCCGTATATCTTGATCTGACGTGCGTACTTAAGGAATGTTACTAGGTTCTGTCGGCACAAGAAGCGGTGGCCATCGAGTGTGATCCAAGATGTTCCAGAGTCAAGAGAGCCCCAGACATACGACAAACAAGTGTAGCCGTCAGGTTCATTGGATCTGTTTGCACGAGATTCGTATGTTCCACGGGCACGTTCTGGAACGGTGGCGTGTTGAATCCGACATTGGACGAAGCCTTCAGGCGAATGGACCACACCGAGTAATCGAGAGACTTGTGGGCGAACTCAACAGAATCTGAGGATGTTGATGCCAACTTCTTCGACGTGTTGGCTGCGGTAGTAGTTAAGCTTAAAGAGCAATTAGCAGAGATAACTAAGCAAAAATCGCGTAAGCGCAGGCGGATCCAGCAGGGTGGCACTATAAAGTATAGGACTGCAGCAGCGCAGATAGCTACTAAGGCGTCTGCAGCGCCTCAGCGATCTAAAAAGGCTCGTGGTGGTGGTGATTAAGAACCAGCCCAACTAGCTATACGGCGCTGAAGGAACTGCGGCGGGACTAGGCATAACGCGCGCACGTGCAGAAAAGATACAGAGATATCTTTGATTGTGATGTAAGCACGACGTATATAGGCTCCTTGTTTAATAGTAATGAAATTAAAAAGGCGTAACATAAGTTCGCTGTGCTAAGCAAAAGTGGCCGGCTCACTGGGTTGGCCGGCTCATTGGTGGAATACGTTGGTTAAACTAAAAAAGCAGCTATAAAGTATAAATCGCTAAGTAGAAGAATAAGGATAATATATGCCTGCTATTCGACTAGCTAAAATAACAAACATAAATTGATCGGAAGCAAGCAGAGAAAGTACTAGCTCTGGGTGTGAAAGTAAGACGCAGAATCACTGTAGGAGGAAGAGTAAAGAGCGGGAGAGCATTGAATTAATAACACGGCCGCTTATTTAATTGCTGTAACTGTCGTGCGTCTAGGTATGTCCACCACACCGGACTTTTTGCCACGAGAGTTGTGCTGTTCCATACGTTCTTGTTGCTCCGTCCTTCTCGCGCGTCGCGCGTCTTTGGCCGCTCGCTCACAAGAATACCTCGAGGTTGAACTCAACCGTACTAACAGGATACCTAAACCACCACGTCAGTCCAACACGCACCATCAAATCACAGGACATGAACTCACGGTAACTCAAACTTCCCCAGCACACTCGGATGCAGAATACCAAACACGCCAATCGTATGATTTTTACCGCCCAAATTCAACTTGATCGCCGCAGCATGGCCTTGAAGGAACGTCGGATCTGCTCGCACAAACACATTAGCCTCATGCACTTCACCTCCAGCAGTACGCGAAAACAACTTACCATCAACTTCCTCAATCCAGTACCCCTCCAATGGATCATTCTTCAGCCCGTCTTCTCTCGTGAGGAAAGCGCTCCGCAGCATGAGCATGAGTCTGTCGAGAAGGCCGTGGACTTGCTCGAAGCCACTCGTTTTACCCATGATCGCGGCCGCGAAGTGTCGCTCGTTCCGACTCTTGCGCTCCTGTTGCATGTCGATGAAGCCTACGTCGCTGACCTCGAAGATCTTCATCGGAACGGAGTGATGCTTGTTACTCGATATAGTCTTAAGCAGACCCGGAAGTAAACTCGTGCGTACAAGCTGGTACTCCGCTGTCTTGGGATTCGCGAGCTTGATGGCGGTCTTGCCGTCGTCTTTCCGGTTGAGGTACGCGAAGTTCTCGTCGTGAGAACACAGTATGAGCGGGAGGACTTCTGTCCAGCCTGCGGCAGCGGATTCCAGCCGGAGAATGTCGGCGAGTTTGTTGATGGGTAAGGGGGCGGACACGGCGGCTGTTTTGTTGGGGTAGATGCGCGGCAGCTTGTTGAAGCCGTAGGCGATGGCGTAGTCTTCCATGATGTCGGCTTGGTGGAGGATGTCGGCGCGCGTGATGGGGATGGAGACGTCGAGAATGTTCTTGTCGGACTGTGATGGGGAGACGTCGTGGCCCATCCGTGAAAGCAGCTTCGAGATCTCCTCTGGGGATAGGTTCAGGCCGGTGACTTGGTTCAGGTAGTCGACTTCTGCGGGCATGGAGCGTGGAGTGAGGTCGGGCGATTGCCGTGTCTCGTTGTTGTGAGCGGAGTTGATTTGGATGGGTTCTATGGCTTCGGCGTAGCCGGCGAACATGGCGACAAGCATTTGGCAGACGATCTCGACCTTGGTCTTGTCCAGCGCGGTGATCTCGACGAAGACGTTCTTGGTCTTCAGTGTGATCTTACTGTGGTCGCCGTTGATGATCGGTGGAAGAGAGAGCACGGTTCGATTTGAGTCGTAGATGACGGGGTAGACAGGAGAGTCGCGAATGATGTGCAGGAAGCGACCGAGATGCTTGTCTTTCTGCGCCAAATTCAGTATGTCGGGGTCCACACTCTGTCCATCCCACATACCTCGTAAAACTCCATCAGCTCCTTGCCATTCATCTTCTTCGTCTGATTCAGAGGCACGAACTCGATCTGCTCCGGCGGTAATGCTTCGTATGTGAAGGGTCCCTTGATCGCTATCATTCGTCAGCCAATGCTCCTCCCGACTCAGATCTTCACCCACTGTCCAGGTCGTGCGTCCCTATCGAGACTAATGTGCGTTGGCGGGCGAGATTCGCATGTAGCTTATCCTGCAGCGCGATGAAGGAGTCATATCGCTCTTGTGTGAACTCAATGTTCCGCAGTATGACACCAGAACAGAGCGGCCGTATTTGCGCAGTCTCCTCTTTAATATCTAGCACCTGCATCTCCCCACCATTCGGCGCAGTCCCCACCCACTTCGGCAATTTCTGCTGCCCCAGGAAAACCTTCAGATTCATAGCGATACCCTCGAAGCACAGCATATCATATCGATTCGCCGGAATCTCAATCTTGAGCTGTGGTGGTTGCGCCTGGTCTTCTGGCTTCGTGCTCTGGCTGGTGTCCTCGTCCAGCTCGATGCCGAACTCGAAACATAGCTCGTCGAACTCTTCGGTCGTGTACTCGCGGCCGAGCTCCTTGTATAGGGCCGCCTTGTCGACGCCGATTGTAGGCATTTTGGGGTGTGGTGCTGTGTGTTGTGCTCAGGTACGGCTTGGTGGGGTAGATGGCGGGGCACTCGAGTGCGCAGAAGAGGGTACGGAGGGTCTGTGGTGCAGGCGGAGGTAGTTGGTGGATACCGAGTTTTGGTAGGCTCTGTGGACTCTCAATGCGCGCTGCTGAGACTGTGCTGGCGCGGTGTCGCGAAATAAATTGTTTTGCTATGACTCCGAAGTCGAGCTCTCGGAAAATCAGCCGGACCGTCTTCACGCTAATGTGGGGTACTTTCACCGAAGCTTATCAACGCGCCGAACGTTAGCGCAAAACCGTCTAGCTTCAAGGATATATGCGAGATATGTGGTGCGTTAATTTGCTATATGCAACATTCAACCCAACTCAAACGCCTATCAATGCCTTTCGTCATCCACATGTCCAACCCAACACGTCGCGTCGCCAGTTTGCTGCCAATGCTGTTCTCCACCGCCATGTGCCCAAGAAGAATGTTCCAAACTCACCAGCTCCAGTCTGATGCAAGTAAGATAAGAAGGAGATTGATGCTGAAGAGAATATGGCCACAACTCGTCCCACCGAAAGATCATCATCAACATTCGCGTTCAGCGTGTCCGCAAGATCGACAACTTATATCGAAAGTCGTGCTGAAGTGGGTCTAGTCTTGCCAGTCCCATACCTGCTTGAGGAAGTGCGCCATGTTGACTTTCTTCGACTTCATCTCCACCATCCACGGATGCTCAAGCATGCGCCAAGGCGTCGCTCGTCGCGGGCATTCTTTCTCCAAACTATATATCGTCAGCAATCAATCACCTCCCAAAACCACTTCGCAATACGTACCAGCACTCAATGAAGTACTTGAAGTTCTCCGTCCACTTGATGCCGTTATCCGGCTCATCCTTCAGCTTCGGAATCGGCTGGCGTACAATATACGTCAACAAGTCAATCAGTCCTGCCCTAGGATTCATCTCCGTCCCATCCGCCGGGAACGGGAAACGATGCTGTGCCACTTCCAGCAGCGTCACCCCCAGACTCCACACATCACTCGTGATCGTATAACTCTGGCCCGTAATACGCTCCGGCGCCATGTAATAACTCGTCCCAATGAATGTATTTGCATCGCCCTTCGTTCCAAACTCGCCTGACACGCCGAAATCGCACAATTTGACCTGGCCATCTCGACATAGTAGGATGTTGGACGGTTTGATGTCACGGTGAATGATGCGGTGGGAGTGGAGGTACGTGAGACCGTTGAGAACGCCTTCAGCGACCTTGCCGAGTACTTTCTCACCCGTGCGGCCGCCGAGCTTCTTGACTTCGCGGTACACGGCGTCGAGCGAGCCGCCTTCGCAAAACTCCATGGCGATGCTGATTGTGCCGGAGGTGTCGTCGACAAAGGCGCCGTAGTATTTGCAGATGTGGTCGGATGCGCAGTTCTTGTTGAAGGAAAGCTCACGCACGATTTGCTTCTTGACTTCGGGGTTGGGGTCCGTGGTGATGATCTATGATCAGTTAGCATTTTTGAGATTAGAGATTCCGAGAAGACGTACTTTCAGGGCAAATGTGGTCTTGCCGCCCTTGAGTCGGCTCTTCGTGACTGCGCCACCTGCACCCTCGCCCAAACTGCCCAGCTCTTCGATCATGCCCTTCCCGCTTGCTGCTTTCCACCCCGCCTCGTCGAGATCGTCGACTTCTAATGGTCGTCCTAGCTCCGCGGCCATGGCATCCAGATCTGGCAATGGTTGACTGCTGTTCTCCCTCTCCATTGACGGCGGATCGCTACTCCGTTGTGATATTGCTGAGATTGGGTCTTTTGCGAGGCTGTGGAAACCCAGATTGCCCTGGTATGACGCTGCTGACCCATTTGCTTGTACCTCCCCAAAGCTCCCTGATCTCGAGTCTGCGCTGGCATCGCTCGATCCTCCTGCTGATGACCCCGTGCCGATTCGTAGCGGCGGTAGGCGCCGGCCTTCTTGTGGTGTGCTGTTTGAGCCCATGGGCGTGGCGAGGCGGAGTGCGGGTGGCATTGGACGGGAGGGATTGGGTTGCACTTCGTTGGTGCCGTTTGTGACGGGTCTTGCGTTCGGTGAAGCAGGAATCGAGAGACCCAGGCGAGGTGGGCCTCTTTGGGCGCGACCACCTGGGACCGGTGGTCTTAATAGGGGTACGGTCGACATGGTGGGTTGTTGACGCGAGGATGGTCCGTTTGTGTAAGGTTGCATCTACAGTGGGATGTCTCTCAGCGTCACCCAAGCAGTCCTGATCGATGTGGTGTTTTGCCTGGTATGGCAAGCGTTGGGCGTGGCGGGCCCCAAAGATGATGTTTAGCGAGCGACTGTTCAGCGGAGCCTATACAGACTCAAAGCTTTCCCGCGTGGTGTTGGATGAATGAGGGGCGCGTATGGGTGGAGCGTGAGGTCGCACGATGCTTGGTCCCAACAGCCTGGTTCGTTGACGGCAGCCAAGACGCCTTTCCGAATGTCGAGTGTAAGAAGGTTGGAAAAAGCAACGGTGGGTAGAAAGGTTGGCGGGTGACGTTGGCACACGAGGCAGGTGCGGCTCGTAGGCGGCAGGCGCGACCAGAGGAGGACGGCGCTTTTCGAGAGGCTACTGCAGATGGTGTATGCTGTTGGGCCCCGTACTACGTAATAAGCAGGCAGGGAAAGACACGGGATTCGAAGACACTCAGGCTGCACTGGAGGTCGAAGGGGTTTCAGACTTCGGAGGGGTCTCTCAGCGGTAGCGCGGAGAGGTGACAGGAACGAAGCTTGTCGCGATGCGGGATGGCGGGCTTTCTTCCACGGCGCGGTCAACGTGGACCCTCCAAAGTTGACAGCTTCACAGAAAGGCACACAGAATTTCCCACGTGTTAAATGAAATACAACAATGCGACCAATCGGCTGCCTAGCGAGCGACGGCAAGAGGCAAAGAGTGTGGAAGAAATGCCAGATAATCTGGCGATGCGGCGCAGACACTGGTCAAAAGCACCAGGGAGGATGGGGAGGATGAAAAGAAGCACGCCCAACAGCTCTCACGCACGCGCTGGCGTGACCCCTTTCTATGAGTGGCGCCAGAATCTTGTTTGCAATCCCGCTGCAACGTATGCGGGCCTTACACATGCGCTTTGAGTCGATGTCTTGACTGTGGTTGGTCTTTGTGCCCATGGCTAGCCGCCGTTGGTGAGCACTAACAGCCATCATCAGTCGGGTGCTCCTGATGGACTTCTACACTCCTTCAGACATGTGAGGTCCATCACCCAGTGTGAATAATCCTTGCCAGCACGCGAGAAGGCTTGCCAGATGGGCCAATCGAGGAACTTGGCCCCTTCTATCTTTCGATTTCGACGCCTGAGGCTGACGTTGGACACATGGGCTGGCTCCGTGGAGCGTGGAGCGTGGCTCACCACCAACATCCGTGGTCTCATTCTTTGAACTCAACGTTCGGACAAGAGCAAGAAAACATCCTGCAATCTGCAGTACAAGGTTGTCCCTACGTATGCGCGCCAGCGATTAACGACCTTGGCACACATCTACCCCATATTCTACCCAGCTTGGCAAGATCTGCTGCTCTCCTGTTCCAAGAAGCGCCGCAACATGTCACTTCGAGATTCCCGAGCGCCACGATGCTGACACTTCAAGGTGCAGTTTTCATTGTTGTTTCTGCCTACATGAAACATGAACACTCAACAGAGTCCGTGATGACGATAACGGAGCCCTACGCTGGACCGGTCTAAATTTAGATGTCTACATCACCGATGGTATGCAGATATTGAACAGGATATCAGTTCACCGCGCGTTACTTAAGCTCGCTGACTGCAATGTTCAGATATGCGTCCCTCGATGTTCCGATTGAGCTTGAACAATGTTTCCGTTACGACTACCTGCACAAGCAGCGAAGTCGAATATCAGATGCGACCGCCAAGGCAACTAGGTACCGGACCCATCCCATCAGAACCCGATATACAAGACATCAGATTTCGACAACCTCACACATTTGCTACGACGCAGGAGCACACGACTGACATTAACAAGGTAATCCCAACTCAGAAGCACCCGTCTTCACAGATACTCAACATTTCCCACGATTCCAGCCTTGCGAACGAGCCTCCCCAGGGCTCCCTTCAGCCGCACTGTTGTCGCATTTCACGTCTCTTTACACGCGTTTCTTCGATGGATTCTCTCAAAACAGTAACCCTGAACGTTGTTCTTCTTGCGATGCGGCTTACACGCGCCGGGTGCCACACATGTTTCCTTTTCGTCAGCTCCGAACAATTCCGACATGGGGTCCTGAAGTAGCTGAACTGGAAGGCTGTCTTGCTAGTTGGGAAGAACACCCTTTCAGTGGTTTCGCCTACATTACCTTTTTACTTCCATTGTGTTACTTTTGGATCCATGGTTCACAGAAAAAAGGTCTCTGCTGGTAACCACATCAAATCACCACGCGCCTGTTGGTACGTTGTATTTCTGCTGACTTATAGCTAGTCAGAAGCTGATCTGTTTTGTTGCTGCGGCGTCACAAGTAGAACTTCTCGGCCACTGAGACTTATAAGCCGTGTATAAGCATTGCCCAAATGTAAAGCCGACTACGCCTACTTCAGCAAAAAAGAACGTGGCAACGCCCAAAGTGAAGAAGCATGCCCAGTGCGTATCAGACAAGATTTCTACGTGCATAGGTTAACGAAACGCAGATTGCTGTCCGCGCCTTCATTCATCGCGAGCAATGTCGCCAAAGTGTTCTGTCTATGCAGTCAGACAATCTAAGACCGTAGACGTCGCATGGAAATGAAGCAAACAATTTGTACACTCATTAACACGTAATAGTATCATATCATAAGTCATATCCAAACCCGTAATCTTCACACGCGCACCAAACTCTGGTGATATGTCTCCGCAACCCGAGCCACCTCCATCTTCCCATCACCCCCCACCCCACCCATCTCCCCCACCCCCGCATCCCCCCTCCTCAACCCCCAACTAAACCTCCTACTCCCCCAACTCCTACTCCTCTCCCCCGACCCCGTCCAAAACCTCTCCATCCGCGTCCCTTTACACACCCTCCGAACCAACGGCCTCATCGTCAACATAACACCCGCGATCAGATAGATCCCCGACTCCGCTACAATCCAGCACATGGGCCGCACATTTTCATACGTAATGTCGCGGAAATCTTCGACCTTGAGGTACGAATACGTGCGCATGAACGCTGCTACAACACCGACGATGCAGATTGCAAATACGATGCAAAGCCCTGTTTTGACGCCGCGCGAGACGTGCAATTTCGCGAGTACGGGGACAGGAATGCCGATTACTAGGAGTGTGGTGATGACGTTTGGTGTACCGGCATATCGATATAGCGCGAGTATCTCGATGCTGCATGTCCCGTCCACCTGAGGCTCCCACGTCTTTCTAAACGGTCGGCAATTCACAAACGGCATCAAGACCTGCGCGAGCATGGTAGCTGTTACGAGTGCGAAGGTCGACCATATGGCGATGCGGTACCAGCGGCCTGATTGGCGCAGTATGCGAGAGAGAAAGATGAGTACGCCGAGTTTCGAAAAGGATGTTGTCATTGGGCAGATTATTTGCGATGCAGCGGCGAGTTTGAGGGCGGTGGCGCGTTGGTGGGGGGTGAGGGATGCGGTGTGGTGGCCTGTTCCGCCTGTGTAGATCATGACTTTGAGATGCCATACCAAATCAGCATTACATTCCAGGGATAAATGGAGATGAAAGATTGTAAGACTTACGCAGCACAACAGTGATTTTCGCAATACACACCAACCACGTAACCGTCATGAACATCTCAATCGCAAGATTCGTCCGTTCCTTTTTCGCGCACCATCGTGACATCCACATCAATCCGATAAACACCGTCTCGAGGACCAGGAATGTGATGCTTGTTGCTAGGAGTCGGCCGCTGATGTCTTCGGCTAGGTATTCCGGCGTGTACGTCTTTGGTGAGGATGGCCACGACATGGTCAGGATGGGATGCGAACGGAGGGTGCTTTCTACCTTTCTATTGTATTTTTCCAGAACGATTGATTGCCCGCATGGCGTTCCGGCATGTAGTACTGTACAGCCTCGTTTGTGGTTCGTGGGGTTAAATTGTGTAGATCGTATGCGGTCAGCGTGCTAGTGCGGACATGGGATTGGACCGGTAGATGTTTTGCGGTGGAATGGAACATGGGTTGGTAGATGGTGGTACACACCTCGACTAGTCGTGCTACGAACAGCATTGTTAGTTTGAGGCTTGTGGGAAGTTACGTAGGTGTGGTGGTATAGTTGTGGCTGAGGGTTGCACGAGCGCTGGTCGTGGTAACTTGTTGCTTGTCACAAGCTGAGCGCAAAAATAGCCCAAATACGGCGCGATGGGGAAGTAGGAGTCCGTGGCTCAGTGCGAATAATCAGATAGAGTTGGTTTAGAGTGCCTTTGCGCGACGGTATGTTGAAACGTCCACCCGCTTTCGCCTCAAACTCCACCATACCACCGCCAACTCAAATCTTCATTTCAATACATTGCGCATCCCATCCCAAAATCCGCGTGCATATCTGCGTCATATTCACATCCACAGTGTGCGTCGTTTCAAGTCTATGCTCGGCGACCGTGGCTGGCATGCTGCAATCTGATTGGCGCGGAGAATATGTCGGGCACCGAGGATGCGGGTACAAGACTCTTGGTGTGTGTAGAAGGTGCGGGTGAGACGGTTGAGGCACGACGGCCTGAGAATTCGCGTCGGAAACGTGGGTAGTCTTCGTTAGGATGGGGTCGTGGCGTAGGAGGGTGGAGGGCTTGTGAAGCCAATGGGAACGAGGTGTGCTGATCGACGTGACCGGCGCTTGCGGTCGAACTCCTTATTTAGTGCACTTTGCTGTTCCTCACTTGACTTCGGGTGGTGTGGATGGTGCCAGTCGTTGTCGCTGCGTCCGCTTCTGCAGTTGCCTCGGACTCATTGCCACCAGCGTTGCGTTTGTAATGCCAAGTCCTTCTTCGCTCACGTCCTTATCCGCGTCATGACTAATCGATATCATCATCCAAATCACTGCCGAGTAACCCTCCATGCTCATATCCACGCTCTTTCCAATGATCCTTCCAAGCTCTCTTCCACAGCCATGAGTTACCCTCTTGCTCTACAACATCCTCAAGGCACATGCCGTTGCGCTTCAATACTTCGCCCCATTATATACAGACGCCGCTCAGCCAGGCGCACATTGAGAGATCAATCTGTCAGAGAAAAACGCGGTGATTCTGGTTGAGAAGCCGATGAGAGCACTGCGAGCGTGTACAATATCCGTACTACTGCGCTCTCCATAGGCCGATGCATGAAATAGGAACACCTTCATAGTGTATTCTCCCCATTCCTCCTGAGATGAGAGGACGCTGTAGTTGCGCAAGAATTCAAAGAGTCTCGGTTGGGCTTCAGGCGGCCGAGATAGCGCAAGCATAGCGATGCATTGTTGGAGCTCAATGCACAGCTCCATTCCGTCATCTGCTCATAGGAGCGCCATGAGACACTCAATTAGGAATGCCTAAACAAACAGTTGCCGTTTTCGACAACAGAACGTGAGCAACGACAATTCCGACACGACTTCTAGGATACACAACTTTCCATCCGAGGCTCTACTAGCGATACTGCGTAAGACGTCTATGTAGGTCAGACTTCCGGCGATGTTTGTCGGCGCAGTTGCGAGAAAGTGAGCGGAGATTCCCCTCGCAAGACTGGAGCTTTGACTACAAGATCTTAGGTACAATCATCGTGTAATGTCCAATTTACTCACTTAAGAGAGCGCGGCCCGATGCCTTGAGTCTCGAAATCGTCAATGACGTCAAGCCTCTTGTATTTTGCTGCAGTCCGTCTCAATCAGCGGGAAGCTTCAGGGTATGTAGACCGAGATCCAATATACGTAAAGAAAAAAGTTGTCGCCCCATTCGTCAACGTGATAAGGAGATATAGTGCCTGCGCGAAGCGCACGATTGACGTCTGCCAGCGAACCATATTCTAAAACGCCATCGTAGGTGTGTTGCAAGTCTGCTACGTTGACTTGAATGAAAACATTGAGTTGCGTGTACAACCTGGGTTCGGCTGCAGGGATAAATTCGCGTATGAAGCGAGCGTACACAACGTACGGCCTGCCATTTCGAGTTGTGTTGCATCCGAAACTAGCTTCGACTGTGCTTATTTTGTGTTTCTTCGAGACCTGAGCTCGCGGTATGGACACAAGCATGGTCCTTGAAGGCGAAGTAAGACGCAACGTCTCGTTGTTACAAAAGTTCTTGCCTGGCACTTTCTGCAGTGCTGCGGTTGAGATATGAGATTTCAAGCGGCCATCGTGCAAAAGCGATGGCATAGCCCGGCTCGTGAAGCTGTCATGGAGCTCTATCCTGGCCTTAGGGTAAATCCACGGGTCGAAAGGCATAGCCGTCGAATTTGGATGCTGAGCTGCCCTCTCCTGGATCGCTGACTCGAAGAGATGGTTCCATTCTAGACGTAGTCATTGAGCCTGGGCTTTGGAAAAAGAGTCACTTCTGTTGGCATAGAGGTGATCGATGGCCCATATCACATCTCCTTGCAAAGGCATAAGGTATTGCAGGATGTTGTCGCTACATTCGCCGAAGAAGTATATCGTCCGGTTGTGACCGGCAAATCTGGTAGATTCATCCGACACACTCTGGGCCTGTTCCATGACCATGAATTGCACTTCTGCTGCACAACTCTTCGTGTCTTTTCAAGAAATCCGATCCCGAGCGTTTGGATTTCCAGGGCCCGATGCAATCTGGATACCGGAGCGTTGATGGCTTACAATCTCCCGCCGGGAATTCTGAATGTTTGATAGCGCCAACTCTGTCGTGCGATCGTTCGTCAACATGAAGTCGTGTGTCGCGTCTAGCTTCGAAAGTAAGTTCCGGTGGTGAGTGTCACTTTGAGCGGCCAATTGCGACTGAGTCGAGTTGCTGTGGGAGAGTAGCAGAGTAGCAGCCGATGCTGGTCCTCTACCCTCGTGCGGAACGCTTGAGAAGTAGTATCAACCTGCAACGTAAGCTGCTGAAAGCTTCGCAATACGGTGCTCTCGATGCTTCGTGGCCGTGGGTAGATGATGCACTACACAATCAGCAAAGACGTCCTATAGCCACACAACGATTGCCCAATTTTAGGCACTTCGCGCCGGAAACAGTTGTGTGGCATTGCACGTACATGTGAGTGAGCGTCAGAGCACTGTTGAGAAGTTTGTGGGCTTGAGCGAGGCTCTGCATTTCTTGTTCACCTTTGCCTCATTGAGCACGTACTTGACTCTGCTCCACGTCTTTGATCCTTTGAACTTGGACATGACAACCCTCAGGCTCTGAACCTCGCGATTGAGCCTTTTAGTGGCTGATGCGAGCAAGGCAGCGGCGCGGTCGGGAGCGGCCGTCAAAGTCCTGGGTGTGAGGTCTGCTTGATACTGCTTCGCAGTATGGTATAGGAGCATAACATCTTTCAGAGACTCGCGCATCGATTCGATCTCCTTGGGTGCATCTGCGACGTCGTGTAAGAAGTTGTAGATTTGCACACCGCTGCGTACGAGCACATCCCCGACGCCCACGACGGCGAAGGCGCCTGCGGCGGTCTCGAAAGCGACCGATATGCTACTAGAGAGGGGTTGGATGATCTGCGCAACGTCGCGATACAGAGGTTCGACGAAAAATGCATTGCGACACTGAGACAACGAGCGTGCTGGGCTCAGACTCCATAGTGAAGTGCAGCACAGCGTCGTACTGATTTAGCCTTGGAGATGGCGCAATTGCAGGGACGACGAGATGCGCATGCGATTCGTTCACGTATCTCTGACCACATGAACATCGGTATTGCAAGCCAGCCATGAACTTACAGTCGACCTTGTAGATGGCAGAAGTCGCAATGGCAATGAATTTCGTTATCAACGGCCAACGTTTGATGGCCACCATGAGATTATGAAATGGTGAACATTCTCTCAGCGTCCACGCAACCGCCCAATAACCGTCCCAAGCACCAACAACCCAGCAAGCAAGCCACTCTGCATCGGCGCAAACATGGCCGAGCGAACAATTACCAGCGTACCCGCAAACACGAATGTGATGGGCAGAATGATCGTAGGGCGATATGGACGTTCAAGCTGTGGTTCACGGCGCCGCAAGATAAGAAGACCGACCACCGTGCTGACGTAAAATACCCACATCGCCATTCCGACGAATGTGAGGAGTGCGCGAAAGCTCCCGGTCAGGATGTATAAGAGACTGAGGATGGCGGTGAGGAGGTTCGAGTACCTAGAACATATGTCAGTGGGGAGATGGACGAAAGGAATGTTTTGCATACAGTGGTGCATCGAACGACGAGACATTTTCGTTCTCATCATCTCTCTTGTACGGCAGTCCACGTTTGCTGAAGAATGCGGGCAGGTAGTTCCTCTGCGCCGCGTTAATCGTCAGTCTACCGACAGTAAACACATTGCTCGTGATTGAGCCAGCGCACGAGATGGCTACTAGTAGCGTAATGACGACACCGGCAGGACGACCGAGAAGAGAAGTAGCTGCGGAAACGGCGACGGCGTCGTTGGCGCTGACCTGCAGCCAAGGTAGGAGGATGTAGTATGCAATGTTGACGAGCTCGAAGGAGGTGAGGACGACGAGCATGGCGAGTTTGATGGCTTTTGGGAGGGCCCGGCCAGGATCGCGGATCTCGCTGGCGACGATGTTGGCCTGGGTGGGTGGTTTAGCCATGTGCATTGTCCAAGCGAGTGAAGTCTTACATTGTCCCAGCCATCGTAGGCCCAAAGCCCACCATATATTGCAGCACAATAATGACCAAAGCGATCCCATGACCCTATCGTGACCCAATCGACTTTCTTGCCCTCTGAAATGGTAGGCCGAACATCGAACCAATTCTTTGAGTACCAGTCGCTCGAGCCGGAAAGCGAGAAATGCGGATTCACAATATGAGCAATGACGGCGACAAGGCCGGCAAGAGCTATGAGAATGACAGTGCCTATCTTGAAGACGGTGAAAGACTCGCTAAGACGCAGTGTAAACTTCGTGCTGATGGAGTTGAGCAAGACAACTATGATGACAGCCGCCGCTGCGATACCCTTCAGCAGCGATGCACTATTCGGCCCATGCATATTGATGAGGCCAATCGATCCAATCGACTCCGCAATGACGATGCTCTGGATAGCGATTGACGAAGGCTTCACAGCAACGATGTAGATCCAGCCCATAAGAAACGCAGCCGTGTCGCCAAACACGTGACGCAGATACTCCTGCATACCGCCATTGAGAGGTAGTGCAGCACCGAGCTCGGCGAACGATGCAGCCCCGGCCCATGATAGCAAGCCTCCTAGTGCCCAAACAATAAGGGCTACACCAGGAGACGGTACGTTGCTGTCGACTTGGGCTGGCGAGGCGAAGATACCGGATCCTATCTGGGATGTGACGAGCACGGCAAAGGCGTGGCGTGTGGTGAGCACTTTGGGGGGTGATGGCGTGGCTGGTGGCTGTGAGGTTGTCCCCAAAAGTGGTTGTGTTTCACGAGCAACATTTGCCTTGGGCACATCCTGCTCTTCATTGGTGTCCATGTTCAGTGTGATCAAGTCATACGGGATCCTGGACAACTTTGCGAAGATTCCATGTGTCAGAGTATGCTAAGCTGGCACACGTGCAGAAAGTCGTGATGAAGGTCGACTTGCACGTTCAGTGAATTCTGAAGGACGACACGATCTGGTGGTCGCGCCTGCCCCGCGACAGGGATCAGGCTCAAAAGCTTGGCGCCCGCACCAGCAACATTGAACACTCGCAACCGCTCTTCATGTGCCAATCCATAACAACATCACCACACGACACACGACCATACGCGCAAAACACGATCACACCCAGGCACATAGCGCTTCCATACAACATCACACTCCCCGCATCTCCGCTATCGCCGTCGCCGCTGGTGTCGTGGGCCCCTCCTCGCTTCCCTCGCCAACAGCAGGTACGTCAACACCACACTACTGCTGCCACCCGCATTACAAGCTCACGGCCAGCCAGGGACAAGCTAGATACTTTCCTATCTCTGAAGCTGCCATTTCATACGCCTCCACCACCCACACCGCCGAAGTCGCTCGCCTCTACCACCCACTTTCTTCACCAACCAACACAGAATCATGGAGGCCAACCAAAGCGACGAGCTCTACCCGATCGCCGTCCTCATCGATGAGCTGAAGCACGACGATGTGATTTTGCGCCTAAATGCCATCCACCGCCTGCACACAATCGCCCTTGCACTGGGCGCAGAGCGGACACGGGAGGAGCTCATTCCCTTCTTAGATGGTAGGCACATATCTATGCTGGCCAGCAGAGATACATATGGGCTAACAAGTATGATCAGAGTCTGTCGAAGACGAGGATGAGGTGCTCACAGCGCTTAGCGAGGAACTCGGCAAGTTCGTCGAGTATGTCGGCGGCCCAGAGCATGCGCATGTGCTTCTGTCACCTTTGGAGAATCTTGCCGCGATAGAGGAGCCGCTGGTGCGAGAGAAGGTACGCGCCTTGCTCCCTTGGAATGTGCTCGTAACTAACACAGACAGGCTGTCGAGTCCCTGAACAAGATCTGCGAGGAGCTGTCGCAGACCCAGATCGAGGACAACTTCATACCCCTCGTGATGCGCCTATCCAAGGCAGACTGGTTCACCTCGAAGATCTCGGCGACCGGTCTTTATCAGACACCATATACCCGCGCCACTCCCCCGTCGCAAGAGGCTCTCCGCCAGCACTACGGCCAGCTCGTACACGACGACACACCCATGGTCAGAAGACAGGCTGCAAATAACCTCGCCAAGTTCATCAAGGCCATGCCCGCTTCGATTGTCATCGACGAGATGATTCCCCTTTTCCAACACCTTGCCGCAGACGACCAGGACAGCGTCAGGCTGTTGACCGTCGACATCCTCATCGCGATCGCGGAGGCGGTACCCAAGGAGCAGCAGTCGAGCCACGGCATCCTGCTCTCGTCCCTGCGCAGTCTGTTCGAGGACAAGAGCTGGAGGGTGCGCTACATGGTTGCAGACCGATTCGAGAAGGTAGGCGCAAGACACGCCTGAAACACAGGCTAGGCTGACACGGGCTAGATTGCGAAAGCTGTCGACGATGAGGTGGTCAACCGAGACCTCGTACCCGCATTTGTCAAGCTTCTCAAAGACACTGAGGCTGAGGTCCGCAGCGCGATTGCGGGGCAAATTCCTGGTAAGCCTGCAGCCAGCCATAATTGTGGGGCGACGCTGACGTTCAATGACAGGCTTCTGCGCGCTTCTCGAACGCGAGACTCTCCTTCACGATGTCATGCCCAGTATAGAGGAGCTGGTCTCCGATCAGTCACAACATGTTCGCGCCGCGCTCGGTACCCAGATTAGCGGACTGGCACCAATTCTCGGCAAGGAAGAGTATGTACCCGACAACGCGTGACCACGTGCCCACTAACAACGCCCAGGACTATCTCACATCTCCTCCCCATGTTCCTCCAGATGCTCAAGGACGAGTTCCCTGACGTCCGGCTGAACATAATCTCGAAGCTTGAGTCGGTCAACAATGGTATGTTGTCGTTCTTCTGACCCTCGACCTGCATACTAACATCACAAAGTCATCGGAATCGAGCTCCTCTCACAGTCCCTCCTCCCCGCGATTGTTCAGCTCGCGGAGGACAAGCAATGGCGCGTCCGATTGGCCATCATCGAATACGTCCCTCTCCTTGCATCCCAGCTCGGCGTCAAGTTCTTCGACGAGAAGCTCAGCAGTCTCTGCATGAGCTGGCTCGGCGACACCGTCTTCTCCATCCGCGAGGCGTCGACGCAGAACTTGAAGAAGCTCACTGAGGTCTTCGGCGTCGAGTGGGCCAACGATGCGATCGTCCCCAAGGTGATGGCCATGGGCCAGCACCCTAACTACCTCTACCGCATGACCACCTGCTTTGCGGTTTCAGTGAGTCCTGGCAGCCTACAACATGAAAATACCCTAACGCCTTCAGACTCTCGCGCCTGCTCTGTCTCTTGACGTTATCGAGCAATCCATCTTGCCAATGATGGATAAGCTGGTAAATGACGATATCCCCAACATTCGATTTAATGTCGCGAAGTCATATGGGATACTCGTCCAGACCTTGAAACAGCTGCCCGAACAGGGTACTGTGGTCGCCCTAGAAAAGGCTGGCACACCTGGGCAAGGCTGCGCCAAATCACGCGACCTGATTACGAAGGCAATCTTACCGAATCTGGAGAAGCTCCAACAGGACGACGATGTTGACGTGCGATACTTTGCGACGACTGCTGCACAGGGCTTCGAGCAGCCGTGAGGGGTGGAAGGATCTGGAAGCGCTTCGACTGCATGCAGCTCATGCTGAGACTGAAAAACGTGGCAGCTGGGTTGGTGGGCAGCAAGCATAGTTGTAGCTCCGTTTGAATCGAAGGCATCTTAATGATACGTGAACCATTTGTGGTGAAATGCATGTGGAATGGTGAGGGATGTGCTGGGCTGATTATGGGTAAAAGAGGAAAAGATTTCGTGTGGACGAGCTTGGAGCCTGAAGTTTTGAACATAGGAAAGCGTTCGTAAGGTGGTGTGGTGGTAATGGAGGTGAAGTGTTAGCCTTGCATGGACACTTTTAACATATTCTGTCTTCGCTATGCAGGCGTCAGAACTCCTGCATAGGTATACGAGACGAGGTAGTGCATTGTACTCTGGTTTTCGCGGTTTGGTGTGTCTGTTGATTATTGACTTATCTGGGTACTTGTTTGTTTCGCGTGCTATGACCATGCCAGCATCGAATGTGGTACGCAACAACGATGCGGAAGGCTGAGAGACAGGACTATCGTATACAAACGCTATTTCGTGTCGCTTTCTTTGCAGGTCTACGGTAGTTACTGCGATGGCGTGGTTGTGGTCGATGTTCGTAATGCCCGGGTATTCCCGTGATCGGCGCGTTCAACTTGCGATTGCATCATCTTCAGCTCTTTGCTGCGGGGTGGCGGCTGGCGGCGAAAACACGAGTTTGTAATCTCTCGCTCAGGCCCAGATCATCGCAAACACTCTTTCGTACGACCAACACGCCTTTGACAAATCCGTTACACAGCTCAGCTCAAAGTAAGTTACGCTACAAGTACCTATATAACCAACACCCTGCCCCTCCCTTCTGTCAAAGCTACCCCACCACCCACCCAACTCGCACCAAGCGCTCAAACTCGCGCTCAAACTCACCCTCCCACCAGCCCACCACCGCCCACCATTTCCTCCTTCATCCGCCGCCTCTTCGGCACGCGCGCGCTCTCACCCGCCAGCATGTCTGCCACCAAAACCAAAGTGCAATCCATTATCGACGAGAACGCCGTCGCGGTCTTCTCCAAGAGCTACTGTCCCTACTGCAAGGCGGCGAAGCAGCTGCTCAGCGAGAGCGGGGCGAAGTTTTATGCGATTGAGTTGGATCAGGTCGGTACGTAATATCGAGGTCGCTTGCGACCTTTATGGGTGTGTTGTGGTGTAAGTGCTCTGCTGATAATTTGGTGTGCAGATGACGGTTCCGCGATTCAATCTACGCTCGGCGACTTGACGGGCCAGACGACTGTGCCTAACATCTTCATTGCGCAGAAACATATCGGGGGAAATTCGGAGTTGCAGAGCAAGAAGGGGGATTTGAAGACTTTGTTGAAGGATGCTGGTGCTGTCTAGGGTGTTAACGGTTGCTGCGTTGGAAGGATGAGACACGACGATGTGAGAGAGAGGAGCACAGATGGTATTGGATGCTCCTTGAGAGACGCACATCATGAGTAGGAATGAAATGACTTGATAGGATGGCGTGATGAATTCAAGGTCGGATTATGCGAGTATCTGCTCAGCTTGAAAAGAGTGACTATTGCAGACAACTTGTAAAGACAAGATCCATCCAGGTAGAAAGACTCACGTATTCACGTACTGTGGCTATCCAACATTTATTCCACACGATCCATTCATTACCACCACCAAGCTCATTCTCCATCCAACCTTTCCTCCAAAAAGCAAAAAGAAGAAAAGTACGA
>Ga0265780_10003912_pt1 | contig 19401 bp, 16 predicted proteins | sample P1T30metagenome_FD_192432 | JGI IMG/M metagenome (GOLD analysis project Ga0265780, IMG submission 192432) | Plant litter microbial communities from East Loma Ridge, Irvine, California - P1 T30 | ecosystem: Environmental > Terrestrial > Plant litter > Unclassified | place: USA: California...
AGCGAAGCACGGCCGGGACGAAATCATTCGCCGGCTCGCCGAAACCGGCATAGGAACAAGTGTGCATTTCATACCCCTGCATCGCCAGCCTTACTGGCGCGATCGCTACACGCTACAGGCAGAACAGTTTTCCGCAACCGAGCAGGCGTATCAATCGATGCTCACCCTGCCGCTCTACACGCGCATGAGCGATGGTGACCAGCAGCGGGTCATTGATTCAGTTGAGAAGGTGCTTGCATGAGCAAACGCGCCTTCGATATCGTGTTCGCATGCGCTGGGCTGTTGATCCTGACGCCCTTGCTGCTTGTGATCGGTGCATGGATCAAATGGGACTCTCCCGGGCCGGTTTTGTTTCTGCAGCAAAGAGTGGGACGGCATGGTCGCCTCTTCAACATCGTCAAATTTCGCACCATGCACCACCTCTCCCAAGGCGTGGCGCAGTTGACCGTTGGGCGGGATAGCCGCATCACTGGCGCCGGCCATCGCTTGCGGCGCTTCAAACTCGACGAGTTGCCACAATTGCTGAACGTCGTGTCAGGGTCGATGAGCCTGGTCGGTCCACGGCCCGAAGTGCCGCGTTTTGTAGCTTGCTATCCACCAGCAATGCGCACTCTGGTGTTATCCGTATCGCCTGGCATCACCGATTGGGCCGCCATCGTGTACAAGGACGAAAACACCCTTCTGGCCGCGTCCAGTGACCCGGAGCGTACATATGTCGAGCATATCTTGCCGGACAAACTGGATCATTACGCTCGTTACGTTCGCGAGCGCAGTTTCTGGATGGACCTATGCATTATTGTCCGAACACTGGCTGTCGTTGTCCGCTGAGACTTACATGGCGCCCGCGAGTCTCATCCACCTTGGCGATGTGCACCTCACCGTTGCGCTGGCCTCTGCAGTGACGATCTGGTTACTGGTGGCAGATTCTCGCGAGTCTGCGCGCTATTGGGTCATCGCAGTCAGCGGTGCATTCGGCGTCGTCGCCGTGAGCAAGATCATGTACCTGGGATGGGGGACGCAGTTCTTATTGCTTGGATTCAAGGCCATCAGTGGCCATGCCGCCGGCGCAACCGCCGTGTTACCCATGGTGCTGTACTTGCTGGCAAATTTTCTCGGCCGACGCGCGCAAGGTATTGCTCTGGTTGGGGGATGGGTCATCAGCGCGGCAGTCGCTGCAGCGCTCGTGCGTCATGGCGAGCATACCGTATCGGAAGCACTGGCCGGCTGGTGCCTGGGCGCGCTGGCCAGTGGCGCGACGTGCAGGCACGTCCGTTACAAGACAGTTCACCCCTCATTGCCAGCCTTTGGCACCACGCTGGCCGTGACGGTGATCGTGGCGGCGTGCATGCAAAATGTCCCGGTTGGGTGGTGGATGATCAAAACCGCACTGGTGCTTTCTGGCGATGGACGGATACACAACTGGAATGACTGTTAGCCCGGCATTTACTTCACTGATCGGATCTGTCATGCATACTCCTACCTTTCCCCGATTATCCTTGCAGCCAAACAGCACACTCGACGCTGACAGCTATCAGTCACTATGGCTTGGTCTGCTGCGTGGGCTGGCTGCACTCCAGGTCGCGCTCGCGCACCTGCGCGCCGAAATCTATCCCGGCCTGCGCGGCATGGACGATGCACCCATTGCCTACGAGGTGCTGGCATTCTTTACTGGTTTTGCTCACCAGGCGGTCGTTGTGTTCTTCGTGATAAGCGGTTGGTTGGTAGGTGGCAGCCTGATGAATAAATGGTCGCAAAAGCAGGCATTGCAATCCTATGCAATTGATCGCGTCAGCCGGCTGTGGACGGTACTGATTCCCACCTTCCTGCTGATGCTGCTCAGCGCGGGATATATGGAGCGTGTTGTGGCGACACCGAGCCATATTGATCCATCCAATGAATATTCCACCATTGCGTTTGTAGGTAATCTGCTCGGCTTGCAGACGATCAGTGTGCCGAATTTCGGTCGAAATTACGTATTGTGGAGTCTTGCTAACGAGACTTGGTACTACGTCCTGTTTCCGCTGATGCTGCTGGTTTTCCGTTGCCGATCAGCCTGGCGCAAAGGCGCCAGCGCGCTTGCAATCGCCGGCATCGCTTCTTTCCTGCCTTTGTCCATTTTGCTCTACTTTTCGCTATGGCTTGGAGGAGCAATTTTCGCGCGCATCCGTATTGAATGTGGCAACCTTACCAGGATCGCTCTTCTGCTGAGCTGTGTATCGCTCTCGGTCTACTATCGGCTGACTGGCAGCAATGCCGACCTGGTCGTCGAATCGTTTTTGCAGGACCTGGCCTGCAGTGTGCCGTTCCTGGCCCTGTTGGCGACCATGCACCATCCGGCGCCGACCGCCTCTGCGGCAATGCGCCATCTTCGATCTGCTGCTAAAACGTTATCCGAGTTTTCATTCACCCTCTACGTTACCCATGTCCCCATCATTGGCATGCTACGCCATGTCGCCCGAACGCACTTTGGACGTGAACGCCTGTCGCCCCATCTCGGGTTTGACTACATGATTTATTTTGGCGCAGCGAGCCTGCTCGTGATGATCGCTTTCCTGTTGTATTTGGCATTCGAGGCCAATACCTATCGGGTACGGCGGTTTCTGAAAGATCGCTTGTTAGATCGCAGCACACACCGCCCCGGCATCATTGCTGTACCGATGAAGTAGCCTTCTCATGGTCATTTGTCGTGCAGCGCGGGAGGTTCTGCACGATCAGCGGACGCAATGCACAGACATCAGCGCTGCGATGGAAGGATACGGGAGAGACGTAAACCCGTTCATGTGGCAATGTTACGATAGCTGCCACGCAGAGCAAAGCAAGCGTAACCAGCGGCTATGCGTGCGCGAACCAAGGCAGCCTTAGGCAGCGGCAGCGTATCAGGAAGAAAATTCGACATCCGCCGATACACCACAATGATCGAACCGGCACATGCGTGCAGCATGATCAGGCTGATAAATAACCTGGTAAGAGTTGACCGGGGGCTGCTGGACTATTTCTCGCAATGGCTGGCGTCGCACAATTCATTTCGTGGGGAAATGACCAGCACCCTCAAGTAATGGCGTATGCGCTCGTGTCATCGCCAGCATGACGAAGGCCAGCGCGCAAGGCTTGGTGTCGGTCGACCGGTGTCATGCCGTAAAAGCCGGCAGCAAGCCAGACACCTTATCAGCTCGCAAACCCCAGCATGGCTTTTGCGCCGTATTGCGAGTGAGTCGCCGTCAGGCTGAGCCTTGGCGCCATATCGTTGAACAGAACGCCCTGAGGAGAGATGCCGGCATGGTTCAGGCGCTTGATTGATTCATTGATTTCATCTTCGGTTGTCACTCCTGAACGCGTCACGATAAACACCGAACCGGCATGTGCACCTATGATCAATGCGTCCGCAACCGCCAGGATGGGTGGCGGATCGATCAAGACGAGGTCGTAGTGAGGCGTCACCGCTTCCAGTAGGTTACCGAAATTAAGATGCAGCAGAAACTCCGATCGATTGGGCGGCAACGCTCCTGTCGCAATGAAATCCAGGTTTTCGATGACATCATGGTGAATCGCTTCCTCAACCGGCATCGATCCGCTGATCGCCTTCGACAAACCTGGCTCGCGTGGCACCCCAAAGTAGCGATGCAGGTGACCGTTGCGCAAATCGGCGTCGATCAACAAGACCCGCTTGCCGCTGGCAGCGACCACCGCAGCGAAATTTGCTGCAATAAAAGATTTACCGAGATCACGCGTTGGACCGGTGAACATGACGATGTTGTTCTTGAAATGCGGCATCGAGAACTGCAAAGCGGCCCGGAAGCTGCGCAGGCTTTCAATGGCGGGATCTTCCGGCATCATTTGCGCCAGCAACGGCATCGACAGGCTGTCGCCACGGGCTTTGCGCGCGAGTTTGTCCTGGCTCGCGCTGTGAGGAATGGTGGCGTACACAACGCGTGCATGGAGCAGGCGTTCTATTTTCAATGGATCGTCAATGCCGCCCTGCATCGCCTTGCGGGCAAACGCAACCAACGTGCCAAGGAACAGGCCGGTAACCATTGCGAGCACGACAATAAGCAGGCGATTTGGTTTCAACGGTTTTTCGGGTGAGATCGGCGCGTCGATCATCCGCACATTGCTGACGCGGCCCACCGAGATCAGCCTCAGTTGCTGCGCGGTGTTCGACAACGCCGTGTACAGGTCGGTATTCACCTTGATATCACGGGTCAGGCGCGCTTCGTCCTGTTCGAGTACGGGCAAGGCCTTGATCCGTGAAGCAATCTCGTCAATTTCGTTTTCGACCTCCCTGCGTTGGCGATTCAGTGCGGCCACAATCGGATGGTCCTCCGTAAATCGCGCCATCAGTTCGGTCTTTTTCTGGATCAGGTCGATGCGGCGGTTGCGCGCTGCCACAGCCTGCTGCAAGCTCATCCTCCCCTCCTCGCGCAGGTCCACAGTGCCATGGGTATTGCGGAACTGGTTATAGCGTTCCTCTGAATCCTCGAGCTGGCGCTTCAGGATGGGCAATTGCTGGTTCAGGAATGCCAGCGATTTTTCTGCCTCCTCGGTTTTGCGGGCCAGATTCTGGCGCATGTATTCGCGCCCGAGCTCACTTAAGAGCGCGTTGATCCTGCGCGCGTTTTCGCCCTGCAGTTTTACTTCGATGACACCCGACTGCTTGCCTTGCTCGGTAATGACCATTGCGCTCTGGATGGCCTCGATCGTGCTGAGCCGCGAACGCCGTTTCAGGTAGAACACCGCGCCCGGATTCGCCTGCAAGCTGTCGATTCTGATTTCCAGTGGGCCGTCCGCGGTCTGGACCAGGTAGCGATCGCCAACCAGGCCATCGAATACGATCCGTTGTCCCCCGCCCGAAATTCGGTAACGTTGCTGACCTTGGGCTGTCAGCACGAATTCGCGGTTCAGCCACGATTCAGGGACATTGAATACCGAAATCTCGGCTCGCTCGCTGCCCCATACGTATCCACCGTAGCCGAACAGCCCCGGCACGGACAGGGCGCCACCACTTTGCTTTGCGAACCAGAAAGCTGCGATCGGAAAATACTTGGGCTGCACATCGATAAATAATTGCAGGTTGTCGACCGCGCGGGCGACAACCATACGTGAACGCAGCAACTCCATCTCAGCGATGGCTGCTTTTTTGGTTTCAAACAGCGACGATGCTTCGCTCAGAATGTTTTTCGAAGCGTTCGGGCTCTCCTCCTCGACGTGGATCATCAGGTTCGCTTCGTACACCGGATTGGCCACCAGGGCATACAGCACGGCCATGATCGTAATCACTGCCGTGATGGCACCGATCAGCCAGCGGCTGTCATACAAGGTGTTCAAGTAGCTCTTCAGCTCGAAGCCAGCATCATCGCTGCTGTAATCGATGGGTCGCGGGTCCCAATGCGCACTGAGGATCGGTGGACTATGGACGAAGTTACTTAAAGGATGCTGCTCGCCGTGCTTGGTCATCAGTTACTCCCTGTACAGGTCGCGCTCAAGGGCGGGTGACGCCGACTGCGGAAGTCAATGCGCCCGGGAAAAGCAGACTGAGCTTGCGATTCCAGTTTGCCAGCGGTGTCGCGGCGACAAAAACGATATCCTTTGGCCGCAGCTCGAACGACTCGGCCATTGCCATCGAACCAGTCAGCCGTGCGTCGAGCTGGAACACCCGGGTGCGCTGTGGTGTCTTGCGCACGACGTAGATCTGGCGTGCGTCTCCGCTGAGCGGACTGATGCCGCCGGTTTCTCCAAGCGCTTCATTCAGGGTCAGACGTCCGTCGTGCATCGTCAGCGCTTTGGGGGCGACGACTTCGCCGGACACGAATACTTTGCTTTCTTCCCGCGAATGCACCCGTATGACATCGCCATGCGCAAGCATCAAGCTGCCCGGATTGACGCCTGTCCGAACCAGTTCGCGCAAGTTAATGCTGTAACGTTCGTCACCCCGTTCGAGCCAGATGCGGCTTTGGTCCGCGGTTGGCAGCAGGCCGCCTGCGCGGTTCAGCGCTTCGACGAGCGTCATCGGCAAATCGTTGATGACCTGTATCCCGGCATTCTTGACTTCGCCATCGACATAGACCCGCCTGCTGCGAAAGGCTTGCACCCGCAGCGTCACATTCGGTGTCGCGATGTACTTCGCGAGCTTGCGCGCCAGGACGTTGCGCGCCGCCTCTTCGGTCAAACCCGCCACCTGTACCTGGCCGGCATAGGGAAATTGAATAGATCCGTGATGATCGACCACGAAACCTTGTTGCGGGGCATTCGCGACCGCGCTGCCGGTATCGACTGCGGCAGCAGCGGCAGCCATGCCGGCGCCAGCCAGTTCGGGATGATCCCACACGGTGATGGACAGGATATCGCTGTTGCCGATCGTGTAAGGAGGCGGATTTGCCTGCACTAAAGCGCGCCAATCGCGTCCGGTTGGCGCCGCCTGCTCAGCGTTTTCCTTTGCTACCAATTGCTCCGTGATCAATTCGGTGGGGGGAGAATCCGCCTGTACGCTTTCGCCCGACGCAGTGGCGTCATGCAACTGCAAGCTGGATGCGCAGCCCAGCATATTGGAGAGGACGAGCGCAGTGCAGGACAAGCATGCTGTAATAGAACGGTGAAAGGCCATGATGATTACCTGATCAAATGCACTGCCTGGCGACAGCTTCGATGTTCAGGTTAAGTCTCGTCAAACTGACGGGCTTTGCTGCACGTCAAACGGCTGCCGTATGCAAAAACGGTAGTTGCCCGGTCCAGGTTTCCTTCCGTGCGGCAGCGCTCGCGCCTGCTTTATCAGCCAGACCGGGTAAAGATAGCGCGCGGCGCTCCGTTCGTCGGCGCCATCCGCCATTGATGCAGACAAAATCCCCATTCGTCCACGTCGGACGCCGAGCGGAACCAAGTGTTCGATAACGTCATTGTTCATCCACTTGTCGTCGACATCCAACACCACGAAAAAACAAACTCCCGTACTGGCCATCCTCACCCTTTTGCCGGCGCTATCCGGAGCCCAGCCGGCCAGCACCTGGGAGGCAGACGTGCGCGCTGCCGACATGGTTTATTGGGATGCGTACAACCGTTGCGACATCGAGAAGCTCGCAGGGATGAACACTGAATCACTGGAGTTCTATCACGATGCCGGCGGCCCGATGATCGGCAATGGCCAGTTTGTCGCCGCAATGAAAAAAAATATCTGCGGCAACGCCAAGGTCCATCTACGCCGCGCCCAGGTCGCCGGGACCATGCAGGTATTTCCAATGCGCGAGGGGAATGCGCTGTCCGGCGCGGTCATCCAGGGTGAACATCAGTTTTACCATCGCGTTGACGGCACGGAAGCAAAACTGACCGGGCGCGCCCGTTTTACGCACCTGTTGTTGTTGCAGGGTGGCACCTGGAAAGTCGCGCGCGTGCTCAGTGTCGACCATCAACCGGCACGGGAAAGCGGAGCGAGAAAGGAAATTGCCCTGACGGCAGCTCAACTCGAACGGCACAGCGGTGAATATACGGGCGCTGGACATCCCGCACCGGTCGTACAACGCGTCGACGACCATTTGACGGTGACAACCGAAGGGAAAACGTTTGCGCTCGCGGCGTCCGGCCCGGATACTTTTTTCCTGCGCGGGAGGGATATCACGGCCACCTTCGCACATTTGGGCGGCGACGCCGGCAGCACTGTGACGATTCGCGAAACGGGCAAGATTGTCGCCGAAGGCAAACGCAGCAAGCAGGTCCAGCACTGAGAAAAGAGGCGCTACACCGGCCGCGTTTTCGTGCCGGCGCCGCGCGTGATGTGAAGCATCCGGCTGGGCACCATGACCCTCGCCGTATGCCAAACACCGCGCGGCACGATCACCGCCCCGCACCCGGAGAGCGCGATGGTGCGGACACCATCCGGATGCTCAAGCAAAAGTTCGGCCTCACCTGCCAGCAGATAAACGAATTCATCCGCTTCTGGATGCATTTCCCAGGTGGGCCAATCGCACTCGAACAAGTATTCCGAAACGAGCCAGCCGTCGCCGGAAGCGGCAAGGGTGGACTCCGGCAGCGACCAGAATTGCTCGCCACCAGGCAAAGACGCCGCAGCGCCATCGGCGCCCAGCAAAACATAAGTTTCTTGGGGATTCAGCGACATGAACACTCCTGACGGAAATGCACAACGCGGCGGGAAAAACTGGCTTGGACGACATATGTGGCCTGCCCAACAGGAATCGAACCTGTGACCCTCAGCTTAGAAGGCTGATGCTCTATCCAACTGAGCTATGGGCAGTCGTACGATGTGGCGCTACAAGAACATGCGGCGCGCATGTGAAAACGGGCTGTCAGATTGACAGCCCGTTTCACTAAAACTTGGTCGGAGTACAAGGATTCGAACCTTGGACCCCCTGGTCCCAAACCAGGTGCGCTACCGGACTGCGCCACACTCCGAAGACGAAATTATAGCGCGCCTGCCCGCCTGCGTCAATGCGGACGGCGCATCGAGATTACAGCAGCACCTTGTCGGCGATACGGCGTGCGCTGGACTCGGCCAGGGATGCCGTCTTGGCTTCCACCATGACACGGATCAAAGGCTCGGTGCCTGACGCGCGGATGAGCACCCTGCCCGCGTCGCCCAGTTCACGTTCAACCGCCTCCTTCTCCGCCACCATCGATGCGTTGCTGGTCCAGTCGAAGCCGGCAGGCACTTTGACGTTGATCAGGGTTTGTGGGTACAACTGCAGTTCGGAGCAGCATTCCGCCAGCGTCTTGCCGCTACGAACCAGGGCCGACAATACTTGCAGCGACGAGACGATGCCGTCGCCCGTCGTGTGCTTGTCGAGCGCCAGCAAGTGTCCCGAGCCCTCGCCGCCGAACAGCCAGTTCTTTTCCTTCATGACTTCGAGAACGTAGCGGTCTCCAACCTTCGCGCGTGCAAAGCCGACGCCGAGTTCCTTGAAGGCGACTTCCAGGGCCATGTTCGTCATCAGCGTACCCACGGCGCCAGCCACCGGGCCGGTGGTCATGCGGTCGCGCACCATCACGTACAGCAACTCGTCGCCATTGTAGAGGCGCCCGGTTGCGTCGCACATGATCAGCCGGTCGGCGTCGCCATCGAGCGCGATGCCAAGATCGGCCTTGTGTTCGACGACGGCTGCTGCCATTGCCTTCGGCGCCGTGGCGCCAAAACCGGCATTGATATTGAACCCGTCCGGGGTGGCCCCGATGGAGATGACCTCGGCACCCAGCTCGTGGTAGACATGGGATGCGATGGCGTACGCCGCGCCATGGGCGCTGTCGACGACGATCTTCATGCCGCGCAGGTCAAGTTCATTAGGGAAGCTGCCCTTGCAAAATTCGATATAACGGCCCTGTGCATCGCGCAGGCGATTGGCTCGGCCCAGTTTTTCGGAAGAAACGCATTCCATCGGCTGGTCGATCGCCTCCTCGATTTCCAGCTCGACCGCATCCGGCAGCTTAGTACCGTTTGCCGAGAAGAACTTGATGCCATTGTCCTGGAAAGGATTGTGCGACGCCGAGATGACGACACCGGCCGACAGGCGCAGTGCCCGCGTCAGGTAAGCAATGGCGGGAGTCGGCATCGGGCCAGCCAGCATGACGTCGACACCGGCGGACGCAAAGCCGGCTTCGAGCGCCGCTTCCAGCATGTAGCCGGAAATGCGGGTGTCCTTGCCAATCAACACGGTCGGATGGCCCGTGCCGGTGCGGCCCTTGGCGAGCACCTTGCCTGCTGCATAGCCCAGGCGCATGACAAAGTCCGGTGTGATCGGCGCTACGCCGACGAGTCCACGAATGCCATCCGTTCCAAAATATTTGCGTGCCATCAGTGTCTTTTCTTATCTAGTTAGTCGAGGTCGCTGCTTGCCATACGTTGATGGCGTCTACTGTTTCTGCTACATCATGCACACGCACGATCCGCGCACCCTGCGCCACCGCAGCCAGCGCACCGGCCAGGCTTCCGGCCAGGCGCTGTTCAACGGGGCGGCCCGTCACTGCACCGATCATCGATTTGCGCGACAGGCCAGCCAGGACCGGCAGGCCGAGTTCGTCGCGCATGCGCGCTAATCCGGCCAGCAAAGTGTAATTGTGCGCCACAGTCTTGCCAAAGCCAAATCCCGGATCGACGCAGATGCGCTCGCGTGCAATGCCTGCGGCAGTCATGGCGTCAATCCGCTCGCGCAGGAAAACGATGACTTCTTCCAGCACGTCGTCGTAATGCGGCTCGTCCTGCATGGTTTTCGGTGTGGCCTGCATGTGCATGATGCACAGGCCGCATTCGCTGTCGCGGACGGCCTCGAGCGCACCCGGCGCGCGAAAACCGTTAATGTCGTTGATCATGTCTGCGCCGGCAATGATCACTTCACGCATCACTTCGGGCTTGCACGTGTCGACCGATAAGGGAATCTCCAGCCCCTGCAGCGCATACACCACCGGCATGACCCGGCCCAACTCCTCCGTGACGCTGACACCGGGCGAACCCGGACGCGTGGACTCGCCGCCGATATCGATCATGGCAGCACCTGCAGCGGCCATTTCTTCTGCACGAGAAATCGCAAACTCAAGTTTGCTGAAGTTGCCGCCATCGGAAAATGAATCGGGCGTGACGTTCAGGATACCCATCACGACAGCTTTTTGATCGAGGGAAAAGCCGAAGCGGCCACATTGGAGATATTGACGCATTGAACAGGAGAAAGTACGGACAAACAAGAAAAAAGGCATCCGCGCGGATGCCTTTCAGGTACGACTGGAACCGATCAGGCTGGAGCGGTGGCGTTTGGCGATACACCGCCCGAACCGCTGTCGGCTGGTGGCGTGCGCTTGCTGACGGTGCCGGCCTTCGGCGAACGTGGATCGTTGCCAGCCATGATGTCATTGATCTGCTCGGCATCGATGGTTTCCCAGTCGAGCAGCGCCTTGGTCATTTTCTCGACCTTGTCGCGATTTTCCTCGAGCAAGCGACGCGCCAGGGCGTACTGCGTATCGAGGATGGCGCGGATTTCGGCGTCGACCTTTTGCTGGGTTGCTTCCGATATGGTCTTGGTGGCGCCACCGAAGAAGCCTTCATTCTCGCTGTCTTCGTAGACCATCACGCCCATGCTGTCCGACATGCCGAAGCGCGTGACCATCGAGCGGGCCAGTTTGGTGGCGCGCGAAAAGTCATTCGAGGCACCGGTCGACATCTGTCCGACGAATATCTCCTCAGCAATACGACCGCCGAAGAGGATCGAAATTTCTTCGAGCATCTTGTCTTTGTAACCAGACAACGCATCATGCTCCGGCAGCTGCCACGTCAGGCCCAGCGCATATCCGCGCGGCATGATCGTGACCTTGTGCACTGGATCGGCCTTCGGCAGGAGCTTGGCGATGACCGCGTGGCCAGACTCGTGATATGCCGTGTTGCGGCGCTCTTCTTCGCGCATGACCATCGATTTGCGCTCCGGACCCATGTAGATCTTGTCCTTGGCATCTTCGAAGTCCGTCATTTCGACCAGGCGCTTGCTGCGGCGGGCGGCAAACAGCGCTGCTTCGTTGACCAGGTTGGCCAGGTCGGCGCCCGAGAAACCAGGGGTGCCGCGGGCCAGGATGTCGGCCTTGACGTCGGTGCCGATAGGCACTTTGCGCATGTGCACGTTCAGGATCTGTTCGCGGCCGCGGATGTCCGGCAAGCCCACCATCACCTGGCGGTCGAATCGGCCCGGGCGCAGCAGCGCTTTATCCAGCACATCGGCGCGGTTGGTTGCAGCGACGACGATGACGCCGGAGCTTGCTTCGAAACCGTCCATCTCGACCAGCAACTGGTTCAGCGTTTGTTCGCGCTCATCATTGCCACCGCCCATGCCGGCGCCACGATGGCGGCCGACAGCGTCGATCTCGTCGATGAAAATGATGCACGGCGAGTGTTTCTTGGCGTTCTCGAACATGTCGCGCACGCGGCTGGCGCCGACACCGACGAACATCTCGACGAAGTCCGAACCGGAGATCGAGAAGAACGGCACTTTGGCTTCACCGGCGATGGCGCGGGCCAGCAGCGTTTTACCGGTGCCCGGAGGCCCGACCATCAGTACGCCACGCGGGATGCGGCCGCCCAGTTTCTGGAATTTGGTGGGATCCTTGAGGAAGTCGACGATTTCGTTGACTTCTTCCTTGGCTTCGTCGCAACCAGCTACATCGGCGAAGGTCACGGTGTTGTTGGTTTCATCCATCATGCGCGCTTTCGACTTGCCGAACGAGAAAGCCCCGCCCTTGCCGCCGCCTTGCATCTGGCGCATGAAGAACACCCAGACGCCGATCAACAGCAGCATCGGGAACCAGGAAATAAAGATTTGCTGCAGGAACGAGGGTTCTTCAGGCGGCTTGACGTCGAAATGCACGCCGCTGGCAACCAGGTCGCTGACGAGCCCGCGATCGAGCAAGGTGGCGGTAGCGCGCACCTTGCTGTCGTCGGACCGGATGGCCGTGATGTTCTGGCCTTCGATGACCACATCCTTCAACCGGCGCGACTTGACGTCGTCCAGGAGCTCGGAATAAGCAATGGTCTTGCTGCCGCCAGTAGCGGTGTGGTTGTCGAACTGCTTGAACAGCATGAACAACAGCAGTGCGACGACCACCCAGATGGCGGATTTGGAAAACATATTATTCACGAAAACTCCTTCGATGCGACAAGCATCTTGACCTGTACCAGAATACCGATTTTACTCGTCGATTTTACTCGGAATGTGCAGCCTATGCCACACACGCCCACTGCCAACGCTGAAATACCACTGCAAGCAGCCATCCTGGCCAACCATTGCCGCCAGGCTGTGACGCAGGGTACACAAACACGGTGCCACGCGAGTGATGTGCGGCTTGCGGCTCAAATATCAAGGGCGGATTCTTCGGTATTGCTGCCATTCCGGTCGACCGGGTTCTTCAGGCCCCGTCCAAGCAGAAAAATTTCGGACGATTTGTCGCGGCTGGCCTTCGGTTTGACTTGTTTCACCACTTTGAATTCGGTCCGGAACTTTTCCACGATCTGGCTGAAACCCATGTCCTTGAAGCATTTGACCAACAATGCCCCACTCGGTTTCATGTGCAGTTGTGCAAACTCAACTGCCAAATCAATCAAATGCTCCATGCGGGCAGAGTCTGCCGTCGGAATCCCGGACAAATTCGGGGCCATGTCGGACAGTACCAGGTCGGCCTTGCGCCCGGCCAGCACCACGTCCAGCTCGCGCAGCGCCCGGCCCTCACGGAAGTCACCCTGGATAAAATGAACGTCGGCAATTGGCTCCATTGGCAACATGTCCAGGCCGATCACGGTGCCGGAAATGCCACCACCTTCCGAACCGGACAGTTTGCGCCGCACATACTGGGCCCAACTGCCGGGGGTGCAACCCAGGTCGACGATGACCTGGCCATGCTTGATGAGCTTTTCGCTCTCGTCGATTTCCTTCAGCTTGTAGGCAGCGCGTGCCCGGTATCCGTCTTTCTGCGCCTGCTTGACGTACGGGTCGTTAATGTGGTCGTGTAACCAGTTCTTGTTTAATTTTTTCTTTGCCATTCGCGTAGAATACTGCTTTTAAAGGATTTCAAAAAAAGGTTTTATAAATACCATGCTTAAACTTACCCCCGTCGAGCGCAGCGCCCTGCGCGCTGAAGCCCATGCGCTCAAGCCAGTGGTCATGATTGGCGAAGCGGGCTTGACCGATTCGGTCAAAAAAGAAATTTCGGCCAGCCTCGATTCGCACGGCCTGATCAAGGTGCGCGTGTTCGGCGACGACCGCGAAGCGCGCATCGCCATGTACGACACCATCTGCACCGAACTCGACGCTGCTCCTATCCAGCACATCGGCAAACTGCTGGTCCTGTACCGCCCGAAAGTGGAAGTGGTCAAGGAGCGCAGCAGCAAAGCCGGCAAGGGCATGCGTGAAGTTACCATCGTCAAGGCCAGCGCAAGCGGCACCAAGCGCCCGAGCGTCACCAAGGTCATGATCAAGGGGAACGAACGCGTCACCGAAGGCGGCACCATCAAGCGTGCCCGGACGCGCCAGACCAGCCCGAAGAAAAGCGCGCTGGGGAAGTAATCGCATTACCAGATCGCCGCCCGCTTGCCGGCCGGCGATCGCAACCTGCAGTGTCAGCGCATCCGGATGACCAGCACAGCGGCCAGCACACTCTCCACCACGTATAACAACTGCGACACGCCGTGCAGGATGGCGAACTGCGTCCATTGCGGCGACTGGCGCATCGGCGTCGCGCCTGCCGCTTCCTTCAACGACGCCATCACCGGCTGCACGCCCAGGTAGATTGCCAGCGCACAGGCCAGCATGGCGCCGATGAGGATCGTCAGGCGGCGCTTCTGCACGGCGTCGAGCGTGCCGGCAACGCTGACCAGCACATACAGCAAGGCCGCGCAGATGATCGACACCCAGGCTTCCGTGCGCAACAGGCTGCCGACGATCGTCCCGGCCAGCGCACTGTCATGCAGCGTTGCGAACAGCGTCGGCGCGACTAGGTAGCCCACCGTCCACAGGCTGCCGGCCCAGAACACCGCGACCAGCAAGCGCGCGCGGGCAAACCACATCAGACGTAGCGCACTTCGAGGATTTCGTATTCGCGCGGGCCCGATGGCGCCTGCACTTCGACGACGTCGCCGGCATATTTGCCGATCAGGGCGCGCGCGATCGGCGACGTCACCGAGACTTTGTTCAACTTGATGTCGGCTTCATCGAGGCCGACGATCTGGTAGCTCACCTTCTGGCCGTTTTCCAGGTCTTCCAGGTCGACGGTCGCGGCAAACACGACGCGGCCTTCTGCATCCAGCGTGGTCGGGTCGATGATCTGGGCCGCACCCAGCTTGCCTTCGAGTTCGGCGATACGGCCTTCGACAAACGCCTGGCGCTCCTTGGCGGCGTCGTATTCGGCATTCTCGGACAGGTCACCGTGCGAGCGCGCTTCGGCGATCGCATCGATGACGATCCGGCGTTCCTTGGTTTTCAGCTGGTGCAGCTCGTTCTTCAGCAATTCGGCGCCGAATTTTGTCAGTGGGACGGATGTGTTCATGAGTTCTGCTTCTCGTATTCGGTGGACGGGGTGCGCCGGCAAAGCCGCACGCAACGCGGTGGCAACGCAGTAGTAACAAGCGAAAACCACAGAGGCGCACGATTGCGAATCGCGCGATCCTCTGTGGTCGACGGGTACTGCCTTGCGCTTAGTTTAAGGTTTTATGCAGACCTTGTAAATCGTAGACCTGCATCTCGTCCAGATGGCGCATGCCTTCGATTGCCGCTTCGGCACCGGCAATCGTCGTGTAGGTCACGCTGCGCGCCGCCAGGGCCGATGTACGGATGGTACGCGAATCGACGATGGCGCTGCGCTTTTCTTCGACCGTGTTGACCACGAACGCAATCTCGTGGTTCTTGATCATGTCGACGATATGCGGACGCCCTTCCAGGACCTTGTTCACCGGTGTGACCGGGATGCCGGCAGCGGATATCACCGCGGCCGTGCCCTTGGTCGCGACCAGGGTGAAGCCCAGCTCCACGAGGTCGCGCGCCACCTGCACCGTGCGCGGCTTGTCCGAGCCCTTCACCGACAGGAAAGCCTTGCCGGAAGTCGGCAGCTTGATGCCGGCGCCCAGCTGCGATTTCACGAACGCTTCGCCGAACGTTTTACCGACCCCCATCACTTCACCGGTCGATTTCATTTCTGGGCCGAGGATGGTGTCGACGCCCGGGAATTTCACGAACGGGAACACGGCTTCCTTGACGCAGAAATATGGCGGCACGACTTCGTGCAGGACGCCCTGCTGCGCCAGCGTCTGGCCGACCATGCAGCGCGCGGCGATTTTCGCCAGCTGCAGTCCGGTGGCTTTCGAGACGAACGGCACGGTACGCGATGCGCGCGGGTTCACTTCGAGCACGAACACGGTGTCCTGCAAGGCGCCATCGACTTCGCGCTGCTGGATCGCGAACTGCACATTCATCAGGCCGACCACGTTCAGCCCCTTGGCCATCAGGGAGGTCTGGCGCTTCAGTTCAGCGATAGTCTCGTTCGACAGCGAGTACGGTGGCAGCGAACAGGCCGAATCGCCCGAGTGCACGCCGGCCTGCTCGATGTGTTCCATCACGCCGCCGATGAAGGTGGTCTCGCCGTCCGAGATGCAGTCGACATCGACTTCAATGGCGTCGTTCAGGAAGCGGTCCAGCAGCACCGGCGAATCATGCGACACCTTGACCGCCTCGCGCATGTAGCGCTCCAGGTCGCGCTGCTCGTGGACGATTTCCATGGCGCGGCCACCCAGCACGTACGATGGACGCACGACGAGCGGATAGCCGATTTCCTGGGCCAGGGCCAGCGCCTCGGTTTCGGTGCGCGCAGTACGATTTGGCGGCTGGCGCAGGCCGAGGGTCTGCAGCAGCTTCTGGAAACGCTCGCGGTCTTCGGCGGCGTCGATCATGTCGGGCGAGGTGCCGATGATCGGCACGCCGTTCGCCTCGAGGTCCAGCGCCAGTTTCAACGGGGTCTGGCCGCCGTACTGCACGATCACGCCGACCGGCTTTTCCAGTTCGACGATTTCAAGCACATCTTCCAATGTGAGCGACTCGAAGTACAGGCGGTCCGACGTGTCGTAGTCGGTCGACACGGTCTCCGGGTTACAGTTGACCATGATGGTCTCGTAGCCGTCTTCGCGCATCGCGAGCGCCGCATGCACGCAGCAATAATCGAATTCGATGCCCTGGCCGATGCGGTTCGGGCCACCGCCCAGCACCATGATCTTCTTTTTATCGGTCGGATTCGACTCGCACTCTTCGTCGTACGTCGAGTACATGTACGCGGTGTTGGTGGCGAATTCCGCGGCGCAGGTATCGACGCGCTTGTAGACCGGGCGGATGCCCAGTTCATGGCGGCGTGCGCGCACTTCGGCCGGCTTCACTTGCAGCAGGAAGGCCAGGCGGCGGTCCGAGAAGCCTTTTTGCTTAAGCTTGTACAGCAGCGGTTTATCGAGCGCATCGAGTTTCTGCGTGTCGAGCCACAGTTCGATGTCGACGATTTCCTTGATCTGGATAAGGAACCATGGATCGATGTGGGTCAGCTGATGCACTTCCTCTAGCGTGAAACCCTGCGCGAAGGCGTCGCCCACGTACCAGATGCGGTCCGGTCCCGGCTCGCCCAGTTCTTCTTCGATGGTCTCGCGGTCGCGTGTCTTTTCGTTCAGGCCGTCGACGCCCACTTCCAGGCCGCGCAGCGCTTTCTGGAACGATTCCTGGAACGTGCGGCCGATTGCCATGACTTCACCCACCGACTTCATTTGCGTGGTCAGGTGCTGGTCGGCGGTCGGGAATTTTTCGAACGTGAAGCGCGGGATCTTGACGACCACGTAATCGATCGACGGCTCGAACGAGGCCGGGGTCGCGCCGCCGGTGATCTCGTTGCGCAGTTCGTCCAGCGTGAAGCCGACGGCCAGTTTGGCCGCCACTTTCGCGATCGGGAAACCGGTGGCTTTCGACGCGAGCGCCGACGAACGCGAGACGCGCGGATTCATCTCGATGACGATCATGCGGCCGTCATCGGGATTGATCGCGAACTGCACATTCGAGCCACCGGTGTCGACACCGATTTCACGCAGCACCGCGAGACTCGCGTTGCGCATGATCTGGTATTCCTTGTCCGTCAATGTCTGCGCCGGCGCCACCGTGATCGAGTCCCCGGTGTGCACGCCCATCGGATCGAGGTTCTCGATCGAGCAGATGATGATGCAGTTGTCGGCGCGGTCGCGCACGACTTCCATCTCGTACTCTTTCCAGCCGATCAGCGACTCTTCGATCAGCAGTTCGGAGGTCGGCGACGCTTCCAGGCCGCGCTTGCAGATGGTCTCGAATTCTTCTTCGTTGTAAGCGATGCCGCCACCGCTGCCGCCCATCGTAAACGACGGCCGGATAATCGTCGGGAAGCCCAGTTCACGCTGGACCGCCCACGATTCTTCCATCGTGTGGGCGACGCCCGAACGCGCCGAACCGAGGCCGATCTTGGTCATCGCCTCTTTGAATTTCGAGCGGTCTTCGGCCTTGTCGATGGCTTCGGGCGAGGCGCCGATCAGTTCGACCTTATACTTCTCCAGCACGCCGTTGTGGTGCAGGTCCAGCGCGCAGTTCAGCGCGGTCTGGCCGCCCATCGTCGGCAGGATCGCATCGGGACGTTCCTTGGCGATGATCTTCTCGACCACCTTCCAGGTAATCGGCTCGATATAGGTGACGTCCGCCATTTCCGGGTCGGTCATGATGGTGGCAGGATTGCTGTTTACGAGGATGACTTTATAGCCCTCTTCGCGCAGCGCCTTGCACGCCTGGGCGCCGGAATAATCGAATTCGCAGGCCTGGCCGATGATGATCGGACCCGCGCCGATGATCAGGATGCTTTTAATATCACTACGCTTAGGCATGTACTTCTTCTCCTGCTTTTACTTTGTTTCCGCTCGCTTGCATCAGGCTGATGAAACGGTCGAACAGATAGGCGACGTCGGTCGGGCCCGGGGATGCTTCAGGGTGGCCCTGGAAGCAGAATGCCGGCTTGTCGGTGCGGGCGAAACCCTGCAGCGAACCGTCGAACAGCGACACGTGAGTCACGCGGCAATTGGCCGGCAAGGTGGCCGCATCGACGGCAAAACCGTGGTTCTGCGACGTGATCATGACCTTCTGCGAATCGAGGTCCTGGACCGGGTGATTCGCGCCATGGTGACCGAATTTCATCTTGAGCGTCTTGGCGCCCGACGCCAGGGCCATGATCTGGTGGCCGAGGCAGATGCCAAAGGTTGGAATGCCCTTTTCGATCAGCTCGCGGCTGGCGGCGATCGCGTAATCGCATGGCTCCGGATCGCCCGGACCATTGGCCAGGAAGATGCCGTCCGGGTTCAGCGCCAGCGCTTCCGCAGCCGTTGCCTGGGCCGGCAGCACGGTGACTTTGCAGCCGCGCTCGGTCAGCATGCGCAGGATATTGCGTTTGACGCCATAGTCGAACGCGACCACGTGGAATTTCGGGTTGCTGAGCTTGCCGTAACCTTCGCCCAGCTTCCATTCGGTTTCGAGGAATTCGTACGAGGACTTGGTCGAGACGACCTTGGCCAGGTCGAGGCCGGCCAGGCCCGGGAAGGAACGGGCCAGTTCCAAAGCCTGCGCCGCAGACGGTTCGTTGCCTTGCTGCCCCACCAGGATGGCGCCGCCCTGGGCGCCTTTTTCACGCAGCAGACGCGTCAGCTTGCGCGTATCGATGCCGGCGATCGCGACGATGTTTTCAGCTTTGAGGTAGTCGCTCAGCGACTGGCTGGAGCGGAAGTTCGAGGCCAGCAGCGGCAGGTCACGGATGATCAGGCCGGCGGCATGCACCTTCGAGGCTTCCACGTCGGCCGTGTTGACGCCGGTGTTGCCGATATGCGGATAGGTCAGCGTGACGATCTGGCGC
>Ga0265780_10003913_pt1 | contig 19390 bp, 21 predicted proteins | sample P1T30metagenome_FD_192432 | JGI IMG/M metagenome (GOLD analysis project Ga0265780, IMG submission 192432) | Plant litter microbial communities from East Loma Ridge, Irvine, California - P1 T30 | ecosystem: Environmental > Terrestrial > Plant litter > Unclassified | place: USA: California...
GCCCCGTTCCAGATCGTCTTTGCCCCTTCCGGCCTGGCCTGCGCCAGCGACGGCGCCAGCAGCGTGCTGCACAGCGCCGAAGCAGCGGGCATTGGCCTGCCCAACTCTTGCCGCAACGGCACCTGCCGTACCTGCCTGTGCCGCCTGCGCAGCGGCAGCGTGCGCTACCTGGTGGAATGGCCTGGGCTGTCGCTGGATGAAAAAAGGGACGGCGACATCCTCACGTGTGTCGCCGTCCCCTTGTCGGACCTGGTCATCGCCGCGCCGCATGCACGGCGCGCGGAAGGTCGGTAGTGCTTTAGAACGCTTCCCACTGGTCGTTGCCGGTGCTGGCGGGCACGTGCTGCTTCGGCGCCGGCAGCTTGCGGGCGGTTGCCGGCTTGACCGGCGCACTGGTGCCGGCGCTGTGGATGGCCGGGCGTGCCTGTGGTTGCTGGTATGCCGGTCCCTGGTCGAGCTTGAAGGTGCCGACCAGCTGCGCCAGGACGCGCGATTGATCCTGCAGCGAACCGGCCGCCGCCGCCGCTTCTTCGACCAGCGCCGCGTTCTGCTGCGTCACTTCATCCATTTGAGCAATGGCCGAATTCACTTGTTCGATGCCGATGGTCTGCTCGTGGCTGGCCGAGGCGATCTCGCCCATGATGTCGGTGACGCGCGTGATCGAGGCGACGATTTCCGTCATCGTCGCGCCCGCCTTGTCGACCAGCTTGCCGCCCGTTTCGACCTTGCCGACCGAGTCGTCGATCAGGGCCTTGATTTCCTTGGCTGCCGAGGCTGAACGCTGGGCCAGGTTGCGCACTTCCGTGGCGACGACGGCAAAGCCGCGGCCCTGTTCGCCGGCGCGCGCCGCTTCCACGGCAGCGTTCAGCGCCAGGATATTGGTCTGGAAGGCAATCCCGTCGATGACGCCGATGATGTCGACGATCTTGGTCGACGACGCATTGATCGACGCCATCGTATGCACCACTTCCGCCACCACGGCGCCACCCTGCTGCGCGACCTGCGAAGCCGACGCTGCCAGCACATTGGCCTGGCGGGCATTGTCGGCATTCTGGCGCACGGTACTCGTCAATTCTTCCATCGACGACGCGGTTTCTTCGAGCGAGCTGGCCTGCTGCTCGGTGCGGGACGACAGGTCCAGGTTGCCGCTGGAAATTTCGCCGGCCGCGGTGGCGATCGTGTCGGTGCCGCTGCGCACTTCGCTGACGATCTGCACCAGGCTGGCGCGCATTTTTTCCATCGCCGCGAGCAGGCTGTCCACGTCGCCCGGACGGGTCGCCACCGCCTGCGACAGGTCGCCGGCGGCGATCCGGCCGGCCACTGCGGCCGCATACATCGGCTCGCCGCCCAGCTGGCGCGCCAGGCTGCGGGTGATGAGCAGCCCGATCGCGACACTGACGCCAAGGCTGCCGATCACCAGCGCCAGCATCAGCGTACGCGCGCTTTCGTACACCGCGGCGGTGTCCTTGGCGGCCTGCGCGGCGGTGGCTTCCTTCTGGTCGCTCAGCGCCGACAGTTTATCGTCGAACAGGTCGGCTTCTTTCTTGTATTCGGAAAACAGAAAAGCCGTCGCGGCGGCGCGGCCGGCATCGGTGTCGACGCGGGCCAGCTGGCGCAGGGCTGCGAGCTTCGACTCGAGCACCGTGAGCTGCTGGTCGATCTCGCCAAACATGGCGCGGCCCTTGTCGGTACGGAACAGGGGCCGGGCGATGTCGAGCTGGATACGCATGTCCTTCTGGGCCTGATCGACTGCCGCCTCGGCCTTCGTGCGGGCAGCGTCGGTCTGCGCCAGCAGGCGCGAGCGGATATCGCGCCCGATGTACACCATATTGATATTCGCTTCCTTCAGGCTCGAAATGCCGATCAGGTCGCTGGCATAGGCCCGCTCCGCCTGGGCATTCATCGTTGCCATGTTGAACACGCCTATCCCCGCCACTACGGCGCCCAGCAGTGCAATGGTCAGGAATGCCGCCAGCAGGCGGGCGCGCACAGTCATTGTTGCAAACATCGTTTTCCTCGGTATCTCATCGGCAGGCGCCAGGGGGCGGCGCGCAGTAGAGGTCAACGTTACTGATTTGCAAGTGCGATTGAAATGCCTATCCTGTAATTACGTTGTGAGATAGCAACGAAAATACAGAAAATCCGGTTAATTCTTCTAGCTGAAGACGAGTTTTATGCCGCCGAATTATGACTTTCAATCACTTTTTGCCGGATTTCAGCGCATTTTCAATCGCCTGGAGTACCGCCGGCCAACCCGCGGAATTCGCCGCAACTTCATCGTAATGGCTGGCGCCGGGAAGAATCACCACCTCGGCGTGGTCGCCCGCCTTGCGCGCCCGGGCGGCGTAGTCATGCGCGACGCGTGGCGGCGAGATGGTATCGAGTTCCCCTGTGATGAGGACTGTATGGCTGCCGTTGGGAATCAATTCTGCGGCATTGGTGTCCGAGAAGACGTCCGGGCGTGCCGCGCTCGGCAGGCCGGTCAGGTCGACCATGTCGCGTTCGCAGCTGCTCTTGATGAGTGCCTGCTCGCTGCGCAGGTCGGCCAGCCCGCCCAGGCTGACGATTTCACGCACCGGCACGGGGTGAGCCTGGTACAACGGGCTGCCGGCGGCAATGCGGCTGCGTCCGGCCAGCCATTGCACCAGCTGGCCGCCGGCCGAATGGCCGACCGCGACGATGCGCTGGAGGTCGAGGCCGCTGGTGGGCGCCTTGGCGGCCAGCAGGTCGAGCGCCGCGCTGATGTCCTGGTAGGTGCCGGGATAGCCGCCGCCGGCTTCATCGACACGCCGGTACTCCACGTTCCATACGGCGATACCCCGCGTAACCAGCGCGCCGGCCATATTGCGCAGCTGTGTGATGCCGCCAAATTCTTTCGTCCAGCACCCGCCGTGCACCAGCACCGCCACCGGGAACGGACCGCGCCCGGCCGGGATGAACAACTCGGCGTACTGGGACGGTGCCGGGCCATAAGCGTGGATCGCGCTGGGTGCCGGGCCGGCCAGCGCCAGGTAGTCGGCCAGCTTCATGGGCGCAGCCAGGGCGCTGCCCGTCAGGGTGGAGGCTGCCGCGGCGGCGGACAGCAGCGGCAGCAGGCGGGAGGTCAGGGTCATGGCGGCGCAAGGAAGTGGACAGTAGGCCGACTATACCAAGGCGTTCGCGGCGGCGCACGATTGAAATGGCGTACGCAACGCCGAAACGACGCCATGCTAACCTTCCCACATTGTCAATATTGCCTGATTTGATAGGAGAAATACCATGAGCCAGAACACGCCAGAGGACAGCGCCAGCAAGCAGCACGCCCATGAATCCGAGGCCGACAAGGCCAAACGCGAAGCAGGTGTCACGGAACACAGCAGTCACGACCACGCTTCGCGTGAAAAAGCCGGCAGCAAGGAAGGCGCGGGCGGTGGCGCCAAGCAGAAGCAAAACCATTGATTCCGGAGGTTCGCACGATGCATTTCAAGCCTGAGCAAGCCATCAGGGCGCATAGCACGCCCGATCCCGATACGCCGCCGGCCACCGACCCGGTGCCGCCGACCCCGCCGCCTGCCGTTCCGGTGCCGGACGATGTTCCCGCACCGACCCATGCGCCCGTCGTCGAACCGGGCATGCCCGAGCAGCCGATGCGCGCGGCAAACAGGGCGTCCCTCCTGGCCGTCGCCTGACACCGGGGTAGCGTCGACGCCGCCCATGTAAGCCAGCGCCCGGTCCGGGCGCTGGCATCGTTATGGTTTGCCTGGTTCCTCCGGCGCCTTGTCCTTGGGCTGCGCCGGAATCGCCTTGATCATTTCGTCGGTCTCGTGCTGGCCTGGCGAGCGTTCACCGCTGCCGATGTCCGCTTCGTGCAGCATCCCTGTTGCGTCCGCACCTGGATCGGTCCCGGCCGGCGTCTTGTTGTCCGCGTCGCTCATGTCGTGCTCCCTTGTTTATCAGTCAATAAGCCATGCTAGCAGGGCAAGCGTCGAGGCGTCGCGCCGTTCGCTCCACGTTGTGTTCAGGCAGTTGCCGTTGCCATCTGGCCACACATGTGCTTATTTGTGCATGCACGATAGGTCAAGGCCACCAAATGTTTTTATAATCAATCTCATACATCACACAAAGGAGGCGTCACATGAGCAATTCCTTGCACAACAAAATTCACCTGGTACGGCATGCGGCCCCGGGCCCGCGGCGGTTGCAACGCGTGCTGCTGGTCAGTGTCATCGTCGGCGTGGCCGGGGCCTGCCTGGCGCTTGGCGGCTTTCACTAAGTCATCCAGCGGGACGGTTTTCGCGCAAAAGTGACACGCTGCTGCTGACAGTGCAGGTTGCCGCGCCGCAGTCGGGCGGTTACCATGGCGGCCTACATTGAAAGTGCGCATGAAAAACGAAAAACTGACTACCGACGAATTCGACGCTCTGGAGTTCATCCAGCGCGGCGCCCGCCACGACAGGGTCAACGCCTGTGTCGGGCGTAATGCCAAGCGCCTGAACGGCCTGAAGATGATTTCCTACGGCCGCGACGGCTCGGTCACCATGACGGAGAAGGGCAACCAGATCCTGTTCCTGCGCCGCTGCATCCAGGGCCTGCGCGCCCTTAGCGCCGACGGCGCTGCCGGCGTGGACAACGACGTGACCCAGTTCCTGATGAAGAAGTCGCATATCGCCGCGCGCGAAGCAGGCGGTTTCGACGTCACCGAGCGCGGTCGCGAGTCGCTGGCCGATATCGCCATCCAGGAACAGTTAAAGTAAGCACCGCTGCCAGCATACGCCGGCAAATACCGGCAAACACCGGCAAGAAAAAAAGGCTGCGCAGATGCGCAGCCTTTTTTTGTTCTGGTACGGCCGGCGCGCTCCGCGTCAGGCGTACGTCCGGCGGCGTGCCGGGTACACCAGCGTGCGAATCGCGATTTCAGCCGGCACGTTCATGGACGCCAGGAATTCGGCCGCACGTTGCAAGCCGACACTCGGCACGGAAGCGATGGCCTGGTTGACCAGGTCGGAGGTACGCACGTCAGTGCGCGTGATGCGGCTGCCGTGGCGCTCGGTCGTCATGTTCATATCGTTTCCTCATTCGTTGATTTTCTGATCGGGCACGCTTGCCGGTACGGGCATTTTGCGTCTCATCAGGCGGATGATTGATTGTAGGCTAACGATGTTCAAACGGCTACTAATATTTGCAACAAGGGTGTACTTCAGGCAACAACGGCAACCGTGTCGTTCCCGGCAGGGGGCAGGCGGCGGCCCTGGCGGAGTAATTGCTCGAAGTCATCGGCCGGCAGAGGACGGCTGAAATAGTATCCCTGCATCTCGTCGCAGCCCTGCGCACGCAGGTAGTCGAGCTGCCCCAGCGTTTCCACGCCTTCGGCAATCACCGCCAGCTTCAGGTTGTGGGCCAGCGTAATGATCGAGGCGACAATCGGGGACTGGGCCGCATCCGTGCCGATGTCGCTGACGAAGGAGCGGTCGATTTTCAGCACGTCGATTGGAAAGCGCGACAGGTACGAGAGGCTCGAATACCCGGTGCCGAAATCGTCGATCGACAGGTTCACGCCCAGCGCCTTGATGCGGTGGAGGGTTTCCACGGCCGGCGTGATATCGCTCATGAACAGGCTCTCGGTCAGCTCGATTTCGAGGCAGGCCGGGGCCAGGCCGGTGTCGGCCAGCACCGCCTCCAGGCTCGGGACCAGGTCGGCGGCACCGAACTGGCGCGCGGACAGGTTGACTGCGACGCGCAGGTTGCCCAGTCCGGCCTGCTGCCAGGCCATGTTCTGGGCGCAAGCGGTGCGCATGACCCACGCGCCGATCGGCACGATCAGGCCGGTTTCCTCGGCCACGCCGATGAAACGGTTCGGTGCAACCATGCCCAGTTCCGGGTGGCGCCAGCGGATCAGCGCTTCCATCCCGACGATCTCGCCGCTGCCAAGGTGCACCTGGGGCTGGTAGTGCAGCACGAATTCATTGCGTTCAAGGGCGTTGCGCAGGGCGCTTTCGATCTTGACACGCTCGAGCGCCTCATCGTTCATCGCCGGCGTGTAAAACTGGTAATTGTTGCGGCCCAATTTTTTGGCATGGTACATGGCGATATCGGCATGCTCGATCAGGCTGTCCGTGGCGGTGTCCTGCAGCGGATAGACGGCGATGCCGACGCTGCAGGTGACGAAAAACTCGTGGCTGCCCAGCATGACCGGCCGGGCCACCGAATCCATCAGGCGCTGGATGATGTGTTCGGCCAGCGGATGGTCCTGGTGTTCGGACAGGATCACGATGAATTCGTCGCCGGACAGCCGCGCCACGGTGTCGGTGTCGCGCAGGGCGCTTTTCAGCCGTGCCGCAATCGTCATCAGGAGCACGTCGCCGGCCTTGTGGCCCATGCTGTCGTTGACGAACTTGAAGCGGTCCAGGTCGATCAGCATCACCCACATCGGCAACGCGGTGCGCTTGGCGTAGGCCACGGCCTGGCCGAGGCGGTCCTGCAGCAGGCTGCGGTTGGGCAAACCGGTGAGGGCGTCATGCTGGGCCACGTGGTGCACGCGCTGCTCGGCCTCCTTGCGCTCGGTAATGTCGCTGCCGGTGCCGCGGTAGCCGACGAAGTTGCCAAGTTCATCGAAAATCGGTTGGCCGTTGATCGAATACCAGCGGCGCACGCCGGCGTCGTCGCTCGCCTGGTATTCCAGGTTGACAAAGGAGCGGCGCGCTTCCAGGTCGGCCACGTGGCGCTGGCCCCATTCGGATTCGAGCATCCCGGGTACGCGCTCCCAGCGGGTCCGGCCCAGCAGTGACTCGGCCTGGATGCCGCCCTTGGCCGACAGCCCGCCGGTGACCGACGTGAAGCGCATGCTGGCGTCCTGTTCCCAGTACCAGTCGGACGACATGGCGGCCAGCTGGCGGAAGCGCTGTTCGCTTTCCTGCAGCGCCTTTTCGGTGCGCCGGCGCGCGCTGACGTCGTCGACGAGGCGCGCGTTGATGCGTTTCAGGTCGGCCGTGCGTTCATCGACCACGAGGTTGATGCGGCGCGTGCGCTGCACCGTGACCTGGACGAAAGCAGTCGCGAGCAGGGTGCTCAAGATGCCGCCCACCAGGATCAGCAGCGAGCCCATATGGTCGGCCAGGAAGGGGCGCGGCATGGCGCTGACGGTCACGAGCCAGTCGCGGTCCGCCACGTTCAGCGTGCGCGCCATGAGAGCGTTGCTGTGGCGCCAATGGGGCAGATACCACGGCGTGCGCACCGGCGCCGCCAGCGCCTGGGGATGGCTGGCGTACACCAGCGCCTCGGGGTCGGGGCGCGCGCCGCTGTACACGGCCAGCGCGACGGTGTTGTCGTCGCGGTGGCCGGCGCGGGCCATGATGTTGCGCACCAGCGCGCGCCCGCGCAGGATGATGGCGGTTTCACCCACGACCTCCCCGCCCTCGCCGGGCACGGTGCCATGCACCGCCATCATCAACGCGAAGCTGGGCTCGTCCGTACGGTTCTGGGCCAGCGCAAACAGGCCGGTGGCGGTCGGGCGGCCACTGGTTTCGGCCTGGCGCAGCGCGGCCATCACGGCGACGTTGTTGCTGATGTCGAGCCCGAGCGCTTCCTGATTCCCTTCATAAGGCTCCACGTACGCAATCACCCGGTACCGGGCCTGGCGCGGCGCGGGCGCGAGCCGGCGGTTGACGAGCTGGGTGAACACCAGGCCCGGCCGAATGCGGGCCAGCTCGGCTTCCAGCGCGGGACGTTCCGCGTCGGTGACGATGCGGCGGTAATTGAATGCCTGCACAAAAGGATGGCGCGCCAGCATTGGCATGGTGAAATCGCGGAACTGCTGGCGCGTGACCGGCCCCGCCGCATGGAACAGGGTATTCGTGACGGTCAGCATTTCGACGGCTTCGTCGAGCCCGTGGTGCAGCGCGGCCACGCGCAGGTCTGCGCGCTGGGCGAACGCCAGCATCATATTGTCGTCTTCGAGACGGCCGACGCCGGCGAACAGCACCAGGGTGGTCAGCAAGCCGCCGGCAAGTGTCAGGACAGCCGCGGCGGTGAGGGACAACGGCAAAACCCGACGCAACATCTTGTTCCCGATAAGCACGCTGGAACGAGGCGCGTTCCAGGCTGGTAGTCGCGCAAGTTTGTCACAGATGAGGCAAATGGCGCAAGATTCTATTGATATCAGGCAAGATATTCAGCGCGCATGTGGTGTAACGGCCACCACGCGCCGCGCCAGCCATGCGACGAGAGCGTGCGCCATAACGCGGTGCAGCAGGCCGGTGCCGCGCCCATGGCGGCGCCGGATGCGCGCAAGCAGCGCGTTCGCGCCGCTCCCGGCGCCAGGTTGGCTGTTCAGGGCAAACACGACGTGGTTGTTTCCGGCGATCCCGTCGAACCAGCATAGTTTGCCGTCGAACGCCTGGCCGAGGCGCGCCAGCATGGCTTCCCAGGCCGGGTCGTAGTTGAACAGGTTCGCGACCAGGACGCCGCCGTCGGCCAGGGCATGGCGGCAGTCGGCATAAAAGGCGGCGCTGGCCAGTTGCGGCGGCAGCCCGGCGGCGTCGAAGCCATCCAGGACCAGTACATCGGCGCGGCCCGGCATGGAGGCCAGGTAATCGACCGCATCGGCGTGAATCACGCGAAAGCGGGCGTCGTCCGGCGGCACGCAGAATGCATCGCGCAGTGCGATCACGTCGGCGCGCAGCTCGATGACGGTAATGCGCGCGGCGGGAAAGCAGCGGTAGCAGAATTTCGCCAGCGAGCCCCCGCCCAGACCGACCATCACGATGTGGCGCGGGCGCGGCACGAACAGCGTAAAACACATCATCGCGCGCGAATACGCCAGCACCAGCGCCCACGGCCGCGACAGGCGCATTTCGCTCTGCACGTCGCCCGGGGAGAACTCGAGGGTGCGGCGGTCGCCGCGGGTGACGACCAGCGGCGGGGAAGGGGCGGAAGCGGGTGGCATGCCGCGAGTATAAAGGCCAACCCCGGGCCAGGCCAGGCGCCTTGTTCAAGAGCATGCTTCTCTGCTACAGTCGGCGTGCACCCGACTGGAGAACCTGACCATGCTTTACCCCGAATTTCGCAGCCCATCGATTACCTTGCCGCCAGGCTGAACGATGGATGCAAACACCATGATCCTGGCGCTGGCGCTGAGTAACCTGACGCTCTGCGCCGTGCTGTTCTGCTTTACCGACCGCCACGGTGTCAGCCTCGGGATGAGCGCCTGGGGCGGCGCGCGCCAGGCCCAGACGACGGCCTGGGCCGTGCTGCTGCTCGGTGCGCTGGGGGTGCTGCCCGAAGCCCTCGCGACCCAGGCCGGTTATGCCCTCCTGATCGCCGGCGTGGGCTGGGAAGCGGGCGCGCAATGGGAAGCGGCGGGGCGCTTGCGCTGGCGCCGCGTGGCCGTGCCGCTGATCCTGGCGGCACTGGCGATCCTGTTTGCGTGCAGCCTGTTCGAGATCAGCGGCCTGCGCACCGTGGCAATGTCGCTGCTGCTGGGCGGCCTGTACCTGATGGGCGCATTCGCCCTGCTGCGTGGCTGGCGCCGTGCCGGCGCGCTGCAGCGCATGCTGGCGCTGGCAACGCTCGTGCTGGCGCTGGCGGTCGCCGCGCGCGGCCTGCTGGTGCTGTTTGCGCCAGGCGGCTGGGCATGGCTTGGCAACAAGCTGCTGCGCCAGATGGTCCCGGTCGCACTGTATCTGCTGGCGCTGGTCAATGCGTTCGGCTTGCTGCTGCTGGGGCGCGAGCAGTTGCAGGGCGAACTGGCTCGCCTCGATACCGTCGACCCCTTGAGCGGCGCGCCCAACCAGCGCGGCTTTTTTGCCGCGCTGGCGCCGTGGCTGGCACTGGCGCGCCGGCCCGGCCTGCCGACCGCGCTGCTGCTGCTCGACCTGGACCAGTTCAAACGGGTCAACGACAGCTACGGCCATGCCGCCGCCGACGCGGTGCTGCGCAGCGTGGTCGAAGTGTGCGTGCAACAGCTGCGCGACAGCGATGCGCTGGGGCGCATGGCCGGCGTCGAGTTCGCCATCCTGCTGCCGCGCACCAACCTGGCCGAGGCCACGCTGGTGGCCGAACGCATTCGCGCGGCGATTGCCGCCACGCCGGTCAAGGCCGAGCGCGCGCTGATCAATATGAGCGCGAGTTTCGGCGTCACCACGATCCGCGCGGACGACAGCACCGTCAGCCTGCTGGCGCGGGCCGGCCTGGCCCTGCGTGCGGCCAAGGAGGGCGGGCGCAACCGCGTCGAACAGGCCCCGCCGCCAGCGCCGCCCGTGGCGTGAGCATGCAGGAACGGCCGAAATCGACTATATTGTTTAGCTTTTTAAGCAATGGAGTGCCCCATGGCCACCAAACCACGCGCCGTCAAGGCGCCGATTCCGGCCCCGGCCAGCAAGCGCGCTGCAGCCAGCGCCACCAAAACAGCCGTTAAAAGCGCGCCAAAAAACGCCGCCAAACCTCCTGTCAAACCAGTCCCGAAACCGGTAGTCAAGGCACCCGCCAGGGCGGCATCGAAGGCCGCCGGCAAGGCAGTGCCGAAACCTGCCATGAAAGCAGTCAAGCCGGCCGCCAAAGCGCCGGCCAGGCTTGCTGCGAAGGGCGCTGCGAATCGTGCTGCGAATCGGGCTGCGAATCGTGCTGCGACTCGTGCCGCGCCGGCGGTCCCGGCCGCATTGAGACGCGCGGCGAAGGCGGTCGTGGCGGCGGCCCAGCCGGCGGCCGGCAATCCGGCACTGGTGCGCGACAGTTTCACGATGCCGGAAGCGGAATACGCGGTGTTCGCCAGCGCCAAGGCCCGCTGCCTGCAGGCCGGCGTCGAGATCAAGAAAAGCGAACTGCTGCGCATCGGCATGGCATTGGTCGGCCAGCTCGACGTGGCCACCTTGCAAGCCGTGCTGGCCAGCCTGCCGCAACTCAAAACCGGGCGTCCGCGCAGCGAGCCGGGCGGCCAGTAAGCCCTGCCGGGTACCGTCCGCTAGTGCGTGGCGGTGCTCGACAGTTCCTTCAGCTCGCGGATGCTGAGGCTGGATTTTTCATGCATGCGCAACAGGATCGTGGCGCCCACGGCCAGCTTGCCGTGGCGGATCTTGCTGATGATCGGGGGCTGGACCTCCAGCACCCGGCACAATTCGGCGTCATTCTTGAGCTTGAGCTTGTCGATCAGCGTATCGAGCAAGGGATTCGGCACGAAACTCGACGGTTCCATGGCGCGGGCCCGTTGCATGGCTTCGAGCATTTCCTGTTTTTTCTGCCGTACGTTCATGTCTACTCCACAGTTTGCAACAAGTAAGGATTTCTGCAAGAAAGCGGCCCGACCGTGATAAAGCGTGTATTTCCAGGTGGAGGGTTCGTTGTGATAATACTACGCGCGGACGCGAAAAAACACGTTTCGTGTATTTATATCGTCAACTGTGGTTCTTTATTAAGAAAGTCAGGCGAACTGCAACCCGGAACGGGTAAGAACCAGTACCTGGTCGGCCATGGCGGCCGCGGCGGTGGAGTGGGTCACCATGATGGCGCCGGCGCCGGTTGCCTTGATTTCAGCACGCAGCAGGGCCAGGATGGCGGCCGCGGTTTCCGGGTCGAGGTTCCCGGTGGGTTCGTCGGCGAGCAGCAAGGCCGGGCGATGCACCAGCGCGCGCGCAATCGCCACGCGCTGCAATTCGCCGCCCGACAGCTGGCTGGGAAAATCGGCGCCGCGGCCCGCGAGGCCGACCGCGTCCAGCATGGCGCCGGCGCGGTCAGTGGCCTCGCGGTTGAGCAGCAGCGGCAGCGCCACGTTCTGGCGCAGCGTCAGGTGCGGCAGCACGTGGAATGCCTGGAAAATAAAGCCCATGCGCGTGCGGCGCAGGCGCGTGGCGGCGTTGTCGTCGAGCGCCGCCATCGGCTGGCCATCGACCAGCACGTCGCCGGTGTCGGGCACATCCAGCCCCGCGATCAAATTCAGCAAGGTCGATTTGCCGACGCCCGATTCGCCCATGATGGCGACGAATTCGCCCGCCTTGAACACGTGCGACAGGGCCGCCAGCACGGGCCGGCCGGCATACGATTTGGAGAGGTTGCGCAGTTCCAGCATGACGGTCCTAGCGGGTGAGTACGCGGCGCAGCCCGAAGCTGGCGGCATCGACCAGCACCACCAGCAGCAGCATGGCCAGGATGACGGTGGCCGCCTGCGGCATCTGGAACAGCGAGAGGTGGTACTTCAGCATGCCGCCCAGGCCGCCGGCGCCGACGACCCCCAGCACGGCCGCGGCGCGGATATTGTTCTCCCAGCGGTACAGCGTATAGGACATCATCTGCGGCAGCAGCAACGGCAACGTCGAATACACGAACGCGGCCAGCGCCGGCGTGCCGTTGGTGCGCAGCGTGTCTTCCGCATGCAGGTTCGCGTTTTCGAGTGAATCGGCAAACAGCCGGCCCAGCACGCCGGTGGTGTGAAACGCCAGTGCCAGCATGCCGGCAAACGGCCCGAGGCCGGCCGCGACCAGCAAGATCGTGGCCCAGACCAGTTCCGGAATCGAGCGCATCACGTTCATCAGCAGGCGCACGATGCCCCTGGCGACCGCGCCGAAGCGGCCGGCGCCCACCAGCGCCAGCGCCAGGCCGGCGGCCAGCGCCAGCAAGGTGCCAAGGGCCGACATGGCCAGGGTTTCCAGCGTTGCGATGAACGTTTTATAGAGGAAGGGCGTGGCGACTTCGGGCGGCGCAAAGCCCGACAGGAAGTCGCGTGTGGTACTCAGTGCGCTCGCGCTCCAGAAACCGGACCAGTCCAGGTCGAGCGTCCAGAAGCTGGCCACGACCAGGGCCAGCATGCCCAGTCCAAGCGGCAGCGCGGTGCGGTTGCGCGCGGGCGGCAGGGGCATGTTCATAGCAGATCCTTGCGCAGCCACTTGGACATGAGGTCGGCAGCCGCCACCAGCAGTACGAACATGACCAGCATGGTGGCCACTTCGCTGCCGGCCATCATCTTGATCGATTCATCCATGCGCTGGCCCAGCCCGCCGGCGCCGACGAAGCCCATGACCGCCGAGCCGCGGATGGCGCACTCCCAGCGGTACACGGTGTACGACACCAGTTCGGCGGCCGACTCCGGCAACGCGCCGTACAGCAGCGCGCCCAGGCGGCTGCTGCCGTTGGCCAGCAGCGAATCGCTGGCATGGGCGTCGGACGACTCGAGGATTTCGGCGTACACCTTGCCCAGCATGCCGCAGTAAGTGAGGGCGATGGCGATGACGCCGGCGGTCGGGCCCAGGCCCACGATGCGCACGAACAGCAGCGCCCACACCAGTTCGGGCACGCTGCGCAGCAGGATCAACACGATGCGCACGCACTGGCGCAGCAGGCGCGCGCCGAAGCGCATGCGGCCGGTGCCGAGGAGCGAGATCGACAGGCGCTCGGTTACCAGCAGGGTGGCGGGAATGGCGCCCAGTAAAGCCAGCGCCAGGCCGCAGGTGGCGATGGCCACCGTGATCCAGGTCTGCTGCAGCACCATCGTCAAAAATTCCAGCGAATGGGCGGGCGTCAGGAAGTCGGCGAGAAAAGCGCCGGTGGCGCGCATGCTCTGGGCGTCGAACAGGATCCACGGCTTGAATTCGCTGTAGACCAGCATCGGCCAGAGCAGCAGCAGGCACGCCAGCACCGTGACGATCCGGCTGCGCAATGCCGGATCGCGGTGCGCTTGCAGGGCCGGCGCCATCACAGGCAGGCGCCCACCGCCAGCCGCTCGGGGCTGTCGTGGAAGGCCGGCATGGGCGCGTCCATCGATTCGTTCAGGTACAGCGCCGCGATCATGGCGTCGGTCACCTGTTCGCGCGGCGCGTCGAACACGATGCGCCCGGCGCGCAGGCCGATGATGCGGGCGAAATTGGCGCGTGCGATCTCCACCTGGTGCAATGTGCAGACCAGCGTGGCGTTGCGCGCGGCGGCTTCCTGCTGCAGCGCGGTCAATGTCAGTTGCGACAGGGTCGGGTCGAGCGCCGACAGGGGTTCATCGACGAGGAACGCTTCGGCCTGCGACAGCAGCACGCGCGCCAGGCCGCAGCGCTGCCGTTCGCCGCCAGACAGGCGGTCGACGCGCGCATACAGTTTGTCGCCCAGGCCGAAGCGCGCCAATGCCTCGAAGGCAGCGCGCGGATCGGCAGGCTTGAACAGGGAAGACAACGCCTGCCACAGTGTCCAGCGCGGCAGGCGCGCGGCCAGCACGGCCGTCACCACGCGCTGGCGCGGCGGCAGCGGTGGCGTCTGCGGCGCCAGGAACAGGCGCGCGCGCAGGCCGTGGCGCGTCTTCTGCGCCAGGGTCCACGGGTCCGCGCCCAGCACTTCGAGCTTGCCGGAAGTCGGCTGGTGCGCGCAGGCGAGGGTGGCGAGCAGTGTGGTCTTGCCGGCCCCGGAAGGGCCGATCAGCGCAATCTGTTCGCCGGGCTCGACCACCAGGTCGAGTGCGTGCAGGGCCGGTGCTCCACCTGGTTTTGTCGCCAGGTGGTGGACGGTCAGCCCCTCGAGCCGGTAGGTCGCAGCCATGCGGATTACTTCAGCAGTTTGGCGTTCTTGGCAGCCGCTTCGATGGCCGTGTAGTTCGACGCCTTGGTCGGGATGAAGCGGGTGGCGCGCTGCAGGTCGAGGATTTCCTTGTCGGCCGGCTTGGAAGGATCGAGCGCCAGGAAGGCATCGGTGATTTTCTTTTGCAGGGCGGCCGGCATGGCGCTGCTCACCGACCAGTTGTAGTCGTAGAAGCCAGGGGTGGTGTAGAACACGTGCACGGCCTTGGTGTCGACCTTGTTCGCTTCGACCAGCTTTTCCCAGACCGAGATGTTGAGCGCGCCTGCATCGACCTTGCCGCCAGCGACGGCCGCGACGGTGGCGTCATGGGTGCCCGAGAAAGCGACGCGTTTCAGGTCGGTGTCCGGGTCGATTTTCGCGGCCAGCAGGTAGGAGCGTGGCATCAGGTGGCCGGACGTCGACGATTCCGAACCGAAGCTCAGGGTCTTGCCGCGCAGGTCGTTCAGCGTCTTGATGTTCGGCGACGCGGTGATGAACACCGAGCGGAATTTTTCGTCTTCCACGCGCTGCACCAGCGGGACGACCTGGCCGCGGCTGCGGTCATTGGCTTGTACAAACGTGAAACCACCGAACCAGACCATGTCCAGCTTGTGGTTGATCAGGCCTTCGACCGAGGCGGCGTAATCGGTGACCGGGGTGAACTCCACTTTCAGGCCGGTGGCTTTGGACAGGTACTCGCCCAGCGGCTTGAACTTGCGCTGCAATTCAGTTGGCGCTTCGTCGGGGATGGCCGAGACGCGCAGCACGCCCGGCGTGTTCTGGGCGGAAGCGCTGGCGGCGGTCAGCAGCATGCCGGCGGCCATGGATGCGGCGAGCAGGGATTTCAGGGAGCGCAGGGCGGAGAAATGGGTCATGAGTACTTTCTTGTCTTGAAAAAAACCGGGTCAAAAGTGAAGGAAACCATGGGTTCAAGGGCATGGTTAATCCTGTGCGTACGCGCACGCGAGGCAAAGCTGGGCTGCGGGCATTCGGTTATCATAGCAAAAACAGCAACCTCTCCTCCAGCCCTCCACCTCCTCGCCCGTGCGGCGCGGCGGCACGAATGATAAACCTTATGTTGATGCCCTGCACAATTGAAGAGACGCTACTGCCCGCCGCCGCCGAACTGGCAGAAGGCCTGCTGGCCGAGAGCGCGGCGATCTCGCCAAAATACCTGTACGACGCGCTGGGCTCGACTTTGTTCGAAGCCATCTGCGCGCTGCCGGAGTACTATCCGACCCGCACCGAGGCCGGCATCTTCGAGCGCAACGGCGCGGCCATGGCGCGCGCGGCCGGACGCGGCGCCACGCTGATCGACCTGGGCGCCGGCAACTGCGCCAAGGCGGCAGCCCTGTTCCCGCTGCTGCAGCCTGCCCAGTACGTCGCCGTCGACATCTCGGCCGACTTCGTGCGCGATGCCCTGAACCGCCTGCAGCAGCGTTTTCCGCGCATCGCCATGAGCGCCCTCGGCCTGGATTTTTCCAGCCAGCTGCAGCTGCCGGAGACGGTGCGCGCGCAGCAGCGCCTGTTCTTCTATCCCGGTTCGTCGATCGGCAATTTCACGCCCGATGAAGCCCTCGCATTTTTGCAACGCGTGCACGGTGCGTGCGGCGCCGACGGGGGCGTCCTGATCGGCTTCGACCTCGAGAAGGACCACGCCGTGCTCGACGCGGCCTATGACGACGCGCTCGGGGTCACCGGCGCGTTCAACCTGAATATCCTGCGCCACGTGAATACCTTGCTGGGGTCGGATTTCGACGTGCGCCAGTGGCGCCACGAAGGATTCTTCAACCCCATTCTGAGCCGCGTCGAAATGCACCTGACGGCCCGCCGCGGCCAGACCGTCAGCTGGCCGGGCGGCGCGCGAACCTTCGCCGAGGGCGAGCGCATCCATACTGAAAACAGCTACAAGTACCGCCACGAGACTGCGGTCGCGCTGCTGGAGCGCGCCGGGTTCCGCGACGCCCAGGTCTGGACCGATCCCGACAACTGGTTTGCCGTGATGTACGCCCGTGCCGGAGCGGCAAACGGGGCTTCGGCGTGAACGACGGAATGGACAACCGGCCGGTTGCCACGCTGCTGGATGCCTATCGCGCCGTGCGGCGCCATTCTCTGCACCTGGCCGAGCCGCTGTCCGATGAAGACTGCGGCGCCCAGTCGATGCCCGACGCCAGCCCGGTCAAGTGGCACCTGGCGCACACGACCTGGTTTTTCGAGACGTTCCTGCTGGAGCCGCGCGAAGCGGCATTCGTGCCCTTCGATCCGGCCTTCCGGGTGCTGTTCAATTCGTACTACAACGGCGTCGGCGCGCGCCATCCCCGCCCGCAGCGCGGCTTGCTGACGCGCCCCGGCATGCGCGAAGTGCGCGCCTACCGGGCCGATGTCGATGCGCGCATGGCGCGCTTGCTGGCGGCCCATCCGGATGACACCGAACTGGCCGCGCTCGTCACCCTCGGCCTGCAGCACGAGCAGCAGCACCAGGAACTGATTCTCACCGACGTGATGCACCTGCTGGCGCAGAATCCTTTGTATCCGCCCTATGCAGAGCACGCGCCGGTTGCGGCCAGCGCCCGCGCGGTGCAGTGGATCCCCTTCGCCGGTGGCCTGGTCACCATTGGCCATGACGGCGGCGGCTTTAGTTTCGACAATGAATTGCCGCGTCACCAGGTGTTCCTGCAACCCTTTTCGCTGTCCGCGCAACTGGTGACGAACGGCGAATTCCTCGCCTTTATCGATGCCGGCGGCTACCGTGATCCGGCCTTGTGGCTGTCCGAAGGCTGGGATGCGGTGGCCCGCAACGGCATCGACCACCCGCTGTACTGGGTGCGCCAGGACGATGGCTGGCACGCGTTCACGCTCAACGGCCTGCAGCGGCTCGACCTGCACACGCCGCTGGCGCACGTCTCGCTGTTCGAGGCCGACGCCTATGCGCGCTGGGCCGGCGCGCGCCTGCCCCTCGAGGCGGAATGGGAGACGGCGGCACGGCTTGCCCCGGCCGGCCTGGCGCAGTTGTTCGGCACATGCTGGCAATGGACCGCCAGCAGCTATTCTCCGTATCCGGGCTACGCGCCGGCGGCAGGGGCGCTGGGCGAGTACAACGGGAAATTCATGATCAACCAGTACGTGCTGCGCGGATCGTCGTCGGCCACGCCGGCAGGCCATGCGCGCGCCAGCTACCGCAATTTCTTCCCGGCCGGCACGCGCTGGCAGTTTGCCGGCGTCAGGCTGGCGCGGTGAAGGGCGTGGACATGCGCCGCCTGCGCATCCTGAACCGGCGCGCCAACGCCTACATCCTGGCGCATCCGCTCGATTTCATCTGGCAAGCCGTCAAGGCCTTCCGCGCCAATCAGGGGCTGCTGCTGGCGGGCGCCGTGGCCTATTACGCACTGCTGTCGATCGTGCCGTTCCTGATGCTGGCGGTGGTGGTGCTGTCGCACTTCATCAGCCCGGCCGAGGTGCTCGATACCTTGCGCCGCTACCTGGAACTGCTGGTGCCGAGCCAGTCGAAAGCCATTGCCGCCGAGGTGGCGCATTTCCTCGATACACGCGACCTGATCACCTGGGTGCTGGCCGCGACGATGCTGTTTTTCAGCTCGCTGGCGTTCACCGTACTGGAAAACGCGATGAGCGTGATCTTCGTCCACCGCGTGGCCATCCGGCGGCGCCATTTCCTGATCTCGGCGCTGCTGCCGTACTGCTATATTTTGGCGCTCGGCCTGGGGTTGATGATCGTGACGCTGGTGGCGGGCACGCTGCAGGTCATGGGCCAGGAGCAGGTCTACCTGTTCGGGCGCCAATGGTCGCTCGGCGGCCTGTCCGGCGCCTTGCTCTACCTGATGGGCCTGGGCGGGGAAATCCTGCTGCTGACGTCGATCTACCTGGTGATGCCGGCCGGGCGCCTGTCGCTGTCGCATGCGCTCATTGGCGGCATTACCGCGGCGCTGTTGTGGGAACTCGCGCGCCACGTGCTGGTCTGGTATTTTTCCACGCTGTCCAAGGTCAACCTGGTGTACGGCTCGATGACAACGGCGATCGTCGTGATGTTCAGCCTGGAGATCGGCGCGACCTTGCTGCTGTTCGGCGCGCAGGTGATTTCCGAGTACGAGCGGGTCGGACGCGATGGCGAGGAAGGGGAGCCCAAACCCATGCAGACGGCGCCCGCGGCCTGACGCTACAGCACGACGCTGCGGTTGCGTCCGGCGGACTTGGCCTGGTACAGCGCCCGGTCGGCCCGTTCGATGGCCTGGCCTATTTGCTCGCCTTCAACGTAACGCGTAAAACCCGACGAAAACGCCACGCGCAGATGCGGTTCCGCGGCCGACACTTCGGCGTCCCCCAGCTTGCTGCGCAGGCGCGCCACCCCCACGGTGGGCTCGCCCGCCTGCGTTTCCGGCAGCACCAGCAGGAATTCCTCGCCGCCCCAGCGCCCGATCAGATCGGTGGTGCGCAGCGCGCTCCGGGCTTGCATGCCGAACGCGCGCAGCACGTCGTCGCCGACGGCATGGCCGTAGGTGTCGTTGACCGACTTGAAATGGTCGAGATCGACCATGCCGATATAAAAGGGCAGTCCCCCGCGGGCGCGCCGCAGCGCATGTTCGTGCAGCTGCGCCATCATGAAGCGGCGGTTCGGCAGGCCGGTCAGCTCGTCGCGCGTAGCCATGTCCTGGATGCGGTCCAGCGCCTGCTCCAGCGCCACTTTCTGGTGCTTGAGGCGCAGACGCATATTCATCAGGTGGCGCGACAGGCCGGAAATGGCCGGCAGCACCGTGCCCAGCAACACAAAATAAATCAGTTCGATATGCACCGGGAAATTCGCAGGGTCGGACCGAACGCGCCACAGCATGACCAGTGCGAGGACGGCGATGGTGTACACGCAAGAAATGCGCACCGCGGC
>Ga0265780_10003914_pt1 | contig 19386 bp, 27 predicted proteins | sample P1T30metagenome_FD_192432 | JGI IMG/M metagenome (GOLD analysis project Ga0265780, IMG submission 192432) | Plant litter microbial communities from East Loma Ridge, Irvine, California - P1 T30 | ecosystem: Environmental > Terrestrial > Plant litter > Unclassified | place: USA: California...
GAGGGTTGGGCTCCGACCGGCCTCCTCAGCCGGAGCGAGGGGCTGGGACACCGCGGCGGATGCGACCCGAACCGCGGAGTTGGAGGCATCTCCGGGGGGAAGCTGGGCAGCGAGGACGCTGCGGAAGAGCATGGATCCAAGCAGGAGGGCGGCGAGCACAGCGGCGCCTATGCTGAGCCGCCGGCCCGCCTGTTGGCCGGGCTTGCGCCAGTCGGCGCGGCGCTGCTCCGGGGGCAGCAGGTGCCGGTTGCGCTTGCTGGGTTCCTTCACCCAGCCGCTCGCCAGCACGATCTTGTCCATGCCGTAGGGTGAGATCACCCGGATGCGACCGTCAGCCAGACGCTTGATCACCGGGCAGTCGAACTGGAACACGGGCGGCGCCGAGATCGAGCTCCACCACATCTCCCGGGTTGTGGCCTCGCGGAAGACGGTGATGATCTCGGGCGCATCGTCGCGCCCCAGCTCGGCCCAGTGGTGCTTCTGCTGCGCGGTGAGGCGATCGCCTTCCGCTGGGAAGCCATACCATGGCGACGGGTTCGACGGGGTGATGATGACCGTCTCGGGCTGGCGGGGGAAGGTCACAGCTGGCGGCTCGAGGCCAAGGTCAGAAGCCCGGCGATGGCTCATCGTGCGATCCTTTGGATGCCGAAAGCGCGACACGCCTCGGAGACGGCCGTGCGGTGCTTCGTCGCTGCCCGCATCTCGTTCTGTGCGGCCGTGAGGGCGATCTGCGCCGCCTCCTCGCGGGAGAGAGCGTTGGCAAAGCCGGTGAGCAGGTTGCGGCTGGTGTCGCCCAACGGTGCCGCCCTCCCGCGCCGCGCCTTGCTGTCGAGCGTTGCATTGAGAATCTCGACCAGCGCTTCGCCAGTTGTGCCGATGCGCTGGGCGCGGAGCGCGATACGGTTGTACAGCTCGCGGACATTCTCCTGCACCATGCGGCGCTGCGCACCCTCTTGGGTGATGCCGAGCAGCCGGGCGGACTCGACACGCAGCTTGTGCGCGGTCGGGACAAGGTCGGCGAGCGCTTGGACCAGGTCAGGGTCTTCGGAAAGAACTTCGTGGCGCAAGGCGCTTCTCCAAGGCCACCTTCTTGCGTGTCGCGGCGCGACAGGTCAGGTGACGGGAGTACGTCTACAAAACTGCTGTAGTCCGGTCAACAACTGTTTTGTAGATAGGCCGCTCAGTCGTCGGGCGGGATGTAGTCAGCGTAGAAATCCACATCCCCGCCTTCATCCCCGTCGCCCTCGATCGAGTCTTCATGATCTGCGGCGGCGGGCAGGTCAGGTACGCAGTCGACCCCAACCCGAACTATTGCGCCCCAAGGTGCAACGTCCTGAAACACGGCATGTAGCTCGTGACCTTCGCGCAAGAGCTTCCCCAGCAGCACGGCGCGCTGCGAGGCTATGTAGCCAATCTGGAAATTGCGAGCCGAGTAGACAGCGATTGCATGCTCATCATGCTCGTTCTTCGGCTCCGGCCGGAGATCGAGGGCCTCGCCCGGATTGCAAAACGCGATTTCGGACCGGCGGTTGCCGCCGTCCTTGTTCGGGTGGTTTGCGCCGACGACGGCGAGCGACATTGATGCGAGAGCCATAGTGCCTCCAGGCTATCACATGCGCCTGGCGATCCACACGACCTTGCCAATGACGGTGACGTCGCCCGGGTCAGCCTCTTCGGGGGGATAGTCGGGATTTGCCGACAGAATGACGATCTTGCGCTCGCCGTTCCGCATGACCGGTCGCAGCCGCTTAATATAGCCGCTGCCAGCATAGTGCAGCGCCCAGATTGTGTCGCCCAGCCCAATGCTCACATCGGTCGTGTCGATCAGCACGAGGTCATGCTTGAGAAGCAGGGGCTCCATGCTGTCGCCGAACCCCGTGGCTATGAAGAGGCGCTCCGTCGGCGCGTGGGTCAGCGACTGCACGAAACTGAGGTTGAAGGGGATCAGCGTGGCGGCGGCATGATCGTCGTTTATGGCGCCGGGGCCAAGGGCATAACGAACGTCGAGCTGGCGAATATAGACCAGCTCTTCCCGCGGCGCAGTGTCGGCGGAAACCTCTGGCTCACCCTCCTCGAAAGCCATGCGGACGTAGCGAAACCATTCCGGGATCCGCTTGCCCTTGTGAGGCTGCTCGAACCCAGAAACGGACTGCTGTGTCAGCTTCATGGTGCTGCCCTCTCGCTGCGCGATCGCCCGCGCGACGGCGGCGAGCTTTATCGTCGACCAACCCTTCTTGAGGCGCTGGCTTTTCATCCACTCGGCAGCGGTTTCAGGATCGTTCAGGTCGAGATGCATCGCGCGCGACCCTACAAACATATTTGTAGGTTGTGTGTTACAAAACTGTTGTTGCACGGCCTACAATCTTTCTGTAGCTAGGTTGCATGAGCGAGCATCCACATCACGGCGCCCTCAGGCGGGCGGTCGAGAAGGCCGGCAACAACCAGTCCCAGTTCGCTCGCGCGGTGGGTACCTCCCAGCAGCTAGTCTCGTACTGGCTGGCTAATGGTAAGCCCCTGCCCGGCGAGCTGGTGCTATCGGCAGAGCGCGCTGGCTTTGGCTCACGGTTCGAACTGCGCCCGGATTTGTATCCCGCCGAACAGGACGCGGCCTGATGGGCGCTCATTTTCTGTTTTGCGCCACGTGCGGTGAGCCTCTCTGCAATTGCAGCGACGCTAGCTGGGCCGGTCGCACCCCTACTGCTTCCACCATCCGCGCGCTTCCGACGCGCGGGGCGGGCGAGGATCTTCCTCCCTTGGGCTCCTCGCCCGCCGATGTTCCCGTTTTCCATTTCACCTTTCTATCTGGCCCAGGAGCAACTGGCTGTGTCGAATGACAGCATGATTTCGCCGGATCAGGCGGACGACGTGATCTTTCGAGCCCTCAGCCTGATTATGGGTCGAGGCCGGAAGTTCTCAGTCGAGGATGTGGAGCTCGGCACAGGCATCCCAGCCCGCACCCTGAGTGCGATGATCGCTGCCGACGTCGGCGCGCGACGCCGCCCGAAGGGCCAGCATCTTCTCATGCTGTGCCAGTTCTTCGGGACCAGTTTCACCGAGCGCCTCCTCGCCCCCATCGGGCAAGGCGCCACGGACCTGGATCCGACCAGCGACGCTCCGTGCAAAGTTGTGGCAACCCTGATGCGGGGCGCAGCTGAATTCGCGGATCGAGCTGCGGATGGCCAGTTTTGTCATCGCGATCGCGGCGACCTCGCCGATGACGCGGTGGAGATGATCCAGATCCTAACGCCGTTTGCGGCTGGGATCGTCGCGAAACCGAAGGACTAAGCGCCGGCGCGGCTGGCTGAAGGAGTGACCCCATGAACGCCATGACAGGCGCAGGGGCGGCGATGGCCGCTTCTGCGAGCGAGAACTTGCGTCCGTCGCTTATGCGCCCCCAGCCGCTCCCGGCCGGCGCACTGCGCACCCGCGCCCTCGACGGCTCCTACCCCTTCCGGTCGCACCGCTCGGTGGCAGACCTCTGGGCGGTCGCGTGATGCGCGCCGCAGCCAAAGCAAAGTCGGCGCCTATCCCCAGAAAGGGGTGTGGACATGGCGGCACCCAGCGCCGGTTCGAAAGCATCGAGGCCAAGGGCAGCCGCTTCCGTATGCCCGACACGCACCCGGCGCTTGCCGACGGGCGCACGCTGTTCCCCACTCGCGTGTTCGAGGCTGGCGACGTCCCGCGCCTGCTGATCGACGGCAAGAACAGCCGAAAGATCGGCAACGTCGTGGCCAAGGGCGCCTGGAAGGGCTCGCCGATCTTCACGTTGACACTGGAGGAGCGGAAGACCTGCCCTCGCAGCTGCGCCGAGTGGCGGACTTGCTACGGGAACAACATGCAATTCGCCCGGCGTGTCGCCGCGGGCCCGGACTTCGAGCGCGCGCTCTGGCTGGAGCTGGTCGAGAAGCAGCGCAAGCACCCGGCCGGCTTCGTCGTGCGGCTGCATGTGCTCGGCGACTTCTACTCGCGCGAATATGTCGAGTTGTGGGCCGAGGCCATGGAGGCGTTCCCGGCGCTCCGCGTCTTCGGATACACCGCCCGCGAGCCGGAGAGCCCCGAGGGCAGCGCGATCGCCGAACTGCTCGGCGTGCACCCTGACCGGTTCCGGATCCGCTTCAGCGGCCTCGATGCACCGCGCGACGGCTCGGTCGTGATCGCCCGCGGCGAAGACACCCCGCACATCGTCTGCCCCGCCCAGACCGGCGGCACCGACTGCTGCGCCACCTGCGCGCTGTGCTGGCACAGCGATCGCACCATCGCATTCTGGAGGCACTGATGGCCGACCGCATCTGCAAGGGTGAGGGCTGCGGCGCCACCATCTCGCCCCAGTCGAAGAAAGGCTGGTGCAAGCGCTGCGCGGCGCGCGCGCTCAACGCCGATCCGGAAATCCGCGCTCGCAAGAAGGCCGCGCTCGCACGCTACTATGCTCAACCTGGGGTGAGGGAGGAGCGCGCGGCAAAGATCGCCGCGTACAACCGCAACTCATCGCCGGAGCGCCGCGCGATGCTGCGCGAACACGGCCTCCGCATGTTCGAGCGGCACCTCTCGAACCCGGCAAATGCCGCGAAGGCGAACTCGCCCGAAGCGAAAGCGCGCGCGGCCGCTGCCCAGATAGACACCAAGCTCGCCTGGTGCCCACCCGAGCGGAGGGACGAGTACCGCCGCCTGTGCGCGAGCCAGCGGCTCTCCGCCGCCGAAGCGCGCCGTGTCATCGAAGCGGAGATCCCCGGGACCCTTGAGCACGGACGGCGGCAAGTGGCGAACAACATCCTGAAGCAGAAGCTGCGCCACGAGCGCGCCCGGCTGGACGCTTACTGATGTCGGCCGAAATCCACCCCGAGCGGGCTCGGCTGGAGGCGCTCGTCACCTTCGCCGAGAAGCGCGCCATTCGCGCCCTCGCGCGCTGGCAGAGCGCGGACATCGAAGCATCCGAGGCCAGCGCCGCTCGTACCGCGGCGCAGGGTCGCCTGGCTGCGTGGCTCGCCGCCAACCCCGACGATCAACTGGGCCTGTTCGAGACCACCCTCACCGGAGAAGACCTATGAGCGACAGCATTTCCGCCGAGCAGCTGCGCCTGCTGATCGAGCGCATCGAGCGCCTGGAAGAAGAGAAGAAGGGCATCAGCGACGACGTGAAGGATGTCTACGGCGAGGCCAAATCGACCGGCTTCGACGTGAAGACGATGCGCACGATCATCCGCCTGCGGAAGATGGAGAAGCACCACCGCGACGAAGCGGACATGCTGCTCGAAACCTACAAGCAAGCGCTGGGTATCTGATCATGGCGCGCCCAGCATTCACCTGCGAAGCCTCCGCGCTCGCCAAAGCGCTTCGGGACGTGAGATCCTGCGTCCGCGGACGCTCCGAGGTCCCCATCCTCAATCACGTGCTGATCGAGGCGCGGGACGGCGCTCTGCGGCTCACCGCCTCCGACCTCAACCTGACGGCCGTGCGGACCATCCCCGCACAGGTCGAGGTGCCCGGCCGGACCACGATCGAAGCCGAGCGCCTGGCTGACATCGCCGGCGCCCTCAACGCCGGCAGCCAGGCGCGGCTGGAAGAGGTGGAGGGCAGCCGCGTAACGCTGGTCTCGGGCCGCTCACGCTTCCGCTTCGCCACACTGCCGGCGGAGAGCTACCCTGACGTGCAGCTTGGAGAAGCGGTCTCCAGCGTGACGATGAAGGTTGCCGACCTGGCCAAGGCGCTCGGCACCGTGCGGCACGCCGCGTCGACCGACGCCAAGACCCGCTACTACATGAACGGCGTCCACGTCAGCGTGTTCGGCGATCAGCTGCGCTACCTCACCACCGACGGCAATCGGGCGGGCCGCTGGCTCGCACCCTTGCCCGCCGGCGGCGAGAACATCCCCGCGACGATCCTAGCACTCTCCTTCGTCGATGCGGTGATGAAGGCGATGGGCAACTTCGATGGCGAGGTCGGCCTGACGTTCACGGACACGCGGGTGCGCGCCGAACTAGGCGACTTCATCATCACCGCGAAGCCGATCGATGCCACCTTCCCCGATGTTGACCGGCTGGTTCCATCGGCCCCGCCGATCCGGCTGAGCACCGACGCCGACGATCTGTCCGCCGCGCTTCGCCGCATCTCTTTGATGCGCACGGACCGGGAGGGCGCGCTCAAGCTGTCGGTGAAGCCGGAGGCTGTGGTGGTGAGCGGCATCTCGCATACGACCGGCGAAGAGGGGGTTGAGCAGCTGGCCTGCGAATATGCCGGCGACGCTTTCGACATCGGCTTCCGCTCTCAGCTGCTCCGCGATGCGATCAGCGCCCTCGACGTCGACAGTGTCGAGTTCGGCATCACCGAGACTTTCGGCGCGCCTGTGCGCCTCCGCAGCAATGCCCGACCGGAGGCCACGCTGCTCGTCATGCCTTTCCGGATCTGAGGAGAACACCGATGGCCGACTTCCCACAGCACTCCGCCGATCTCGCGCATGCCATCCGCAAGGGTGGCCTGACCGAGGCCGAGACGATCCTCGACCTGATGGGGCGCGACAACTGCCGTCTCGATGGGGAGCAAATTGCAAAGGGCCGCGCCCGTGCCGATCGTGAACTCGGGCGCATCAAGCCGCTGCCGCGGCTGGCTCAGCCGGAGTTGCTGACTGCGGCGGAACAGGCAGCGGCGTGACGGGCTGCTGTCAGCGGCAGTGGTTGGCCATCACCTCTAGATCCTTTGCCAGCTGTTCAAGCGCTCTCTCGGCGCCGAGCCGCTCCAAGGCGTCGCGCCTATCCAGCGCGCGCGGCGGATGCGCTCGCGAACGGGCCAAGCTGGCGACCTTGCGGAGTGTCTCAGCATCCATGCGCGCAGTGTACGCCTCTCTGACCACGGTTTCGAGTCGGTTTGGGGCGCCCCGATGAAGCGTGCCGGGCGCCTCAAGCCTGGGCACAAGTACAGCGCTCAAGCGACGGGATGCGGCCACGGCCACATGCACCCGTCGAAGAAGGAGGCGCGCCGCTGCGCCCAACTGCACCTGCTGCAGCGCGCGGGCGAGGTGTACGAGCTGGAGATCGGCCCGCGCTACTTCTTCGAGGTGAACGGGCAGACGCTGATCCACGATAACGGCCGGCGCGCGGTCTACACGCCTGACTTCCGTTACCGCCTGCGCGGTAGTGGGCGGCTCGTGGTGGAGGACACCAAGGGCATGAGCGTGCGCGACTGGCCACTGCGCAAGGCGCTGTTCCGCGCCTGCTATCCTGACATCGAGGTTGTGGAATCGTGAGCGCAGCGCTGCTGTCACGTCTCATCGCGGCTGGAACGCCGCCGGAGCTCGTCGCCGAGGTGGCGATGCTTGCTGCGCGCGCCGATGCTGACCGCGAGGCTATTCAGGGTCGACGCAAGAAGGATCGTGAACGCCAGTCCTCGCGCCGCAGCGCTGTGTCACGTGACATCACGTTAGATCACGTGCCGTCACGTGAAATCTGCGACGAACCCGCCCCCTCTCCCCCTCCCCTTCTTTCTCCCCAAACCCCTCAAACAACCCCACCCCCGCTCCCCCACCCGGATAGGTCTATCGCGTACGCGAGCGAGGCGACCCGGCTGGTGCTGGCAGTGATCGAGGCGGGGTGCCGTGCAGCGATCGCCGAGCGAGCTTCTCGCAAGGCTCGCTGGCCGAAGGACATGCCTCCGCCGGAGGGCGTCAGCGCCGACCAGTGGGCGGGGTACATCGACCACCGCAAGGCGAAGCGGGAGCACCTGACGCCGCGGGCTTACCAGCTGCTCAGCACCAAGCTGGCGGCTCACGCCGACGACGAGTGGCCGCCGGGTCGGATCATTGATCACATCGTCGAGCGCGGCTGGACGAGCTTTGAACCTGGATGGCTTCACCGAACAAACGAGACCCGAAATGGCAAACGCACTCACCAACACGACCGCCCACGCAGAACCGGCAACGGGCTGCTCGATGCCGTCATTGACGCCGAGCATCAGGACCGTACTCGACCGGGTGCGGGAGGCTGAGCCAATATTCACAGCGGCGGAGATCGCTCTGATCGAGCCGGTGGCGCGGGCAATTGCCCCCATCGTGCCGGCGGACGCCCGCAACCTCCGGCAGTCGATTGGCGCTCTGGCCGCATCCCTCCCGTCGCAAGCCACGGACGAGATCGCGGGCAAGCTGAAGCTGAACACCTACTCCTCAATGCTCGATGGCGTCGACCAAGCGGCGCTGGCGTATGCCTGCCGCCGGTGCCTGGAAGAGCTCGACTGGTTTCCCACCATCCGCCAGCTGAAAGAGCGGATCGCCGCCTATGTCAGCCCGGAGCAGCACGCGATCAATCTGGCCCGGTACATCATGCGCGCCGGCCGTCGTGCTCCAGTCGAGGCGGCGCCAGTGCCGCCGCTCACCGATGAAGAGATCCGAAGGCTGAAGCCGGAGTTCCGCGGGTATGGCTTGGCCTGCGGCGCGCTGACGCAGGAGCAGATTGACCGGGCACTGGCGGCGGGTGCCCACCAGCAAGAAGCGGCATAGAACAAAGCATGATCAGGAACGCGAGCAGGAGTATAGGGGCGTGATGGTTGAGGCTTCAAAGTGGTGCATTCTGCGGACCAGCGGACCGCGCACGCTGCCGCTCGCCCACTCGCTGGGGGAGGCGGGGCTAGAGGTGTGGACGCCAGCGTCCGTGATCCAGAGACGACAAGGCCGCAGCCGTGAGCGGATCGACGTGGATGCGCCGATCATGCCCACCTTCGTGTTCGCTCGCGCTCACCATCTGTCCGATCTGCTGGACCTTGCCGCTAGTCCGGTCAGCCCGCACCCATCGTTCTCGGTGTTCCATTACTATGACCGCATCCCGATCCTGGCGGACCGGGAGATCGAGGCGCTGCGTACCGAGGAGGGTCGTGCGCGCCCGGTGCGTCGCAAGGCTGAGCGGCACGTCTTCCCCGTTGGGCAGAAGGTGTGCGTGCCAGATGGTCCGTTCGCGGGGCTCACGGGCGTGGTCGAGGACGAGGGCAACGGCAAGTATGCCCTGGTGTGCTTTGGTGAGTGGCGGCTGAAGGTTGCCACTTTCCTTTTGCAATCGAGCGATGTAGAACAAACCAAGCACATTAGTGGCGCCGCTGCCTAAGCAGCCTCCGTCGATCGCAGTGGCCTAGCCACCTTCGGCCCTCACCGCACGAGCACCCGCTCGGGGCGAAGTCCGAAGGCTTGCCCAATATTCAGCTGGCATCGATATTTGGTTAGAGGGCGTATACGTTCGTCATCACCAACAATCGCCATAGTATCGGCCCCTGGCTTGCGCCGTGCTGGTGGTGGTTCTGCGGAGGAAACGGGTCGCCGAGGTTCGATGTTGCCTCACGCTTGCAACCCTCGCACTTATAGATTCCCGACAATGGAACGCTGTCTCCGGGTGAATAAGTCTTCGAGAAAGCATCGTTCTCAGAACGTGCAACTGGAAGAACCGACGTGCCAACAAGATACCAAGCCATCCTCTGCCCTTTTCCAATCGCGGCGCGCTGCCGCATCAACCAAGTTACAATGAGAGTACCAGATTCGCCCAACGGTATCTGATGCTGAGTATGTGTCATGATGACCCATGGTCGTGGGTCCTTCCGGGGGCCTGACGCTATACGGGGGGCAAAGGCGTGTACGTTTCCCAGCTATGAGGTGCAAAAGGTGTCCGCACCCGAAATGTCCGCACCCCAGCCAGTCAGCGTGCGCGAGTTCGCGCGGCTGGACGGCTGCAACGACAAGCTCGTTCGCAGGGCGATTAAGGAAGGAAAACTGCCAGCTTTGGCAGATGGAAAGGTTGATGCGCGGCTCGCCGGCAGCGGCTGGAGGAAGCAAAACCGCAGGACTGCCGGGAGTGCGGACACCCCGAAAATGTCCGCACCGCTTGTCCGCACTGCGGACAAGCCCGGCCGGAAGTCCGCACCAACCGCGGAAGCCGCGGCCGAAGCTGCAGAGGGACTGTTCGCGGAGGAGATCGAAGGGTTCCTCGATAACGTCCTCGCCGGGCAGTACGCAGACACCCTGACGGCGGAGCGCGTGAAGGAAAATGCCCTCGCCGCCAAGCACCTCCTGGCCGCCCGCAAGGATGCCGGCCACTTGGTTGAGATTGAGCACGCTGAGGCTGTGCTGTTCGAAACTCAGCGAGCCCAGCGCGACGCATGGATGAACTTTCCGACGCGGATCGGACCCTTGCTGGCGGCGGAGCTTGGAGTGGACGCGGATAAGGTCGCGGAGGCCCTCACGGTCCATGTCCATCAGCAGCTTGACGACCTTGGCGACCCCGAGGCCGACTTCACCAACCAGCGCGAAGGCTGATCGGCTCCGCGCAGCCGCGCGGAAAGGGTGGACACCGCCCCCGCGCATCAGCGTGCCGGAATGGGCCGACCGATACCGACGGCTGGCGAAGGAGGCCGGGTCGACTTCGGGCAAGTGGCGCACCGGCACCGTAGAGGTTGCCCGCGGCGCGATGCTCGCGGTGACCGAGCCAGGCGTCCACAAGATCAGCGTCATGGTCTGCACGCAGCTCATGAAGACTGCGCTGCTCGAAAACACGTTCGGCTACTTCGCCCACCTCGACCCTGGGCCGATCCTGATCGTTCAGCCGAAAGAGGATGCGGCGGAGCAATTTTCCAAGGAGCGGATCACACCTCTGATCCGCGCCACCCCGGCGCTCCGCGGCCTGTTCGGGTCCGGCAAGACGCGGAACGCCGACGAGACGCTGCTCTACAAGGCTTTCCCTGGCGGCTTTGCGGCGTTGGCTGGTGCCGGCAGCCCGGACAATCTTGCACGCCGGCCGATCCGCGTCGGGATGTGCGACGAGGTCGATAAGTATCCAATTACCAAGGAGGGCAACCCGCTCGACCTGGTCGACGAGCGCATGGCTACCTTCGCGAACTGGCTGTCGGTACGCGCGTGCTCTCCGACGATCGCCGACGAGAGCCTGATCGAGGCGAGCTATAACGAGGGTGACCAGCGGCAGGCCTCAGTCGAGTGCCCGCACTGTCAGCACCGCCAGTTCCTCGAGTTTTTCCGGCACGTTCACTGGGAGACGGACGAAGAGACCGGCGAACACCGGACCGCAGGCGCGCAAATCCACTGCGAGGCTTGCGGTGCGGCTTGGTCGGAAGGGCAGCGACTTATCTCGCTGCGCACCACCCGCTGGCATCAGACGCGCCCGTTCCATTGCTGCGGCAAGCGGCGCGACCCGCTGGAGGAATACGCTCGCGCCTGGTCCGATCCAGCGGCCGCCGATGACGCACCAAGTCCGATCAGCATCGTTTGGGACTGGTGGGAATCGGATCGCTGGGCCGTCTACCGCGCGAAGTGTTCGGACTGCGGCAAGTGGGCGGTGGACAACGAACATGCATCGTTCACCGCGTCCAAGCTGTTCAGCCCTTGGCCGAAGGATGCCCCGCCCAAGATCGCGGCGAAGTGGATCGCCGCGAAGGAGGATCCGGACAAGCGGGTCACCTTCGACAACACCCAGCTGGGGCGCCCGCACAAGCGCCAGGCGGCAAAGGACATCGCCGCCGAGGTGCTGGCCCGACGCGCCGAGAACTGGCCGGGCGAAGTGCCCGAGGGTGTCGGCACTATCACCGCAGGTTGCGACACCCAGGATGATCGCGTCGAAATCGAGTTCGTTGGCTGGGGTCACGGCGAGGAAAGCTGGTCACTCGACCACGTCATCGTTGAAGGCGATCCTGCCACGGACGAACTATGGAAGCGCGTCGATCGCGAGTTGCTCCGCATCTTCAGGCGCGCGGACGGCCGAGAGTTCACCGTAACTGCCGCCTGCATCGATTCCGGCGGCCACCACACGCAACAGGTCTACAAGTTCGCAAAGGCGCGACTTGGACGGCATATTTGGGCGGTGAAGGGCCAAAGCTCGCGCAATGGCGAGCGGACCCCCGTCTGGCCCACCACCAGACCTAGCGCCAAGAACCGCGCCAAGTTCAAGCCGGTGATCGTGGGCGCCAACTCGGCCAAGGATTCGATCCGGTGGCGGCTTGGTATCGAAGAGCCGGGCCCCGGTTACATGCACTTCCACGCAAAGCGGGACCTCGGCTGGTACATCCAGCTCGTCGCTGAGCGCCTGATCACCAAGGTGGTGAGCGGTAAGCGCTTCACCGTTTGGGATCTGCCGAAAGGCAAGGCGAACGAGGCGCTCGATTGCCGTGTCTACGCGTACGCGGCGCTGATGGGTCTCTTTCACTTCGGCATGAAGCTCAACGCCGTCGTGGAGGCGGTCTCCACCGCCCCGGAACAGCCGATCGCGCGGAAATCCGCGCCGAAACCCGCCGTTGAGGCTGATCCGACGCCTCGCACCCCGCCAAAACCGTCCAAGTTCGCGAAGCGGCAGGGCAGCTGGTTGAAAAGGAGACGCTGATGCCATTTCAGCAGTCCGACCTCGACAAGATCGATGCCGCGATCCTCACGGGGGTGAAAAGCGTCACCTTCGCGGACGGTCGCAAGACCGATTTCCACTCGCTCGACGAGATGCGGCGCCTGCGCGCCGACGTGAAGGCTGAACTGGCCGCTTCATCCTCCCAAGTCGGCCGCCGCACCCGGTTCATCATCGGCCAGGTGGGCCGTCGCCGGTGAACTGGATCGATCGCGCCGTCTCGTACGTGTCGCCCGTGGCCGGCATTCGCCGGCAAGCGGCACGGCGCATGATTACCCGGTCAGCACCAGCGCCGCAGAAGCGGTTCGCCGGCCGCTCCGATCACGCGTTCCACGTCAACACCGGTAACCCGAACGACGCCCGGCCGCGCCGGCTGGTCGACCGGCTCACGATCCTGTCGCTGGTCGCCGAGAACCCGTTCGCCCGGAAGTCCCTGAACGCCCTGCTGAACAGCATCGTCGGCTGGGGCATCACCGGCGCGCCGCAGGGCTCGAAGGCGCTGCGGAAGGCCTGGGACGAGTGGACGAAGGTCTGCGACTTCTACGGCAAGCTCGACCTGTACGGGCTGCAAGAGTTGCTCGTTCGCTCGATGCTGCGCGATGGCGAGGTATTCATCGCCAAGCGGGTTAAGAAGGTGCCGAGCGGCGTACCGCTCCGCCTCCAGCTGCTCGACAAGGGCATGCTCGCGACGTCCAAGGTGGGCGACAACATCGAACGCGGCATCGAGTACGACGCCGACAATATCCCCGTCGCCTATCACTTCTACCGCAGCCGGCAGGGGCAGCCCTGGTCGACGTTCGACACGGTGCGCTTCCCCGCCGACGAGGTTGTCCACCTCTTCCATTCGGAATGGATCGGCCAGACCGAGGGTGTCTCGGTGTTCGAAAGCGTCGTTAAGCGCCTCGGCGATGTCGAGGAGGGCATCGAGGCCGAGGTCGTGAAAGCGAACATCGCGGCCTGCATGGTCGGCTTCCGGTATCGAGCGCCGTCGCAGGAAGGCGAAGATCCCAGCATCGGCATGCCGGTCGAGGGCACCTATGACGGCCCCCCTGTCGAAGAGTTCGTGCCGGGAATGATCGAAACGCTCGATCCCGGCGAGCAGATCGCGTTCTCGACCCCTCCGAAGTCCGGCCCGCTGACCGATCTGTTCCGCGTCGCCATGCTGGCAACGTCGGCCGGCGTCGGCGTCACCTACGAACAGCAGACCGGCGACCTCTCCAACGTCAACTTCTCCAGCTACAAGGCTGGTGCGCTGGAGATGAAGCGCTCGTGCGGCCGGCTTCAGTTCCTGACGATCATCCCCGTGGGGCTGGAGCCGATCTGGCGCTGGTTCCACTCCACCGGCAGCGACTTCGGCTTCTGGCCCGCAAAGGCCGTCCCGATCAAATGGACCCCGCCGCCGTTCGAAAGCATCGACCGCAAGGGCGACGCTGAGGCCGACATCCTGGAGATGCAGGCCGGGCTAGAGAACCGCCCCAACCTGCTGAACAGCCGCGGCTTCGATCACGACGAGTTCATGGAGCAGACGGCGGAGGGCCTGAAGAAGACGAAGGCCCTCGGCCTCGCCTTCAAGGGCGACCCATTCACACCCCTTCAGACCGACACGACTGACCCGACCGCAACGCCGGCCGACGCGGAGCGCATGCTGATGCTCGCCCTCGCGCGCCGCCTCTTCGTGGGGACCCACACCAATGCCTGATCCCGCACCCCAGACCCGTTCGGTCAATGCGCCCACGATGCTGCGCGCCGCAGACGTTCGGCCCGCCTCCTATGACGAAGCCGACAATTCGATCGAGGTCGTCTGGTCAATCGGCGCTGCCGGTCTTCGCTTCGACTGGCTGGACGGCGGGTATTACACCGAAGAGCTTTCCATGGACCCGGCCGCTGTCCGGCTCGGGCGGCTCAATGCCGGCGCATGCCTTCTCGACAGCCACAGCACCTACAGCCTCAGCAGCGTGCTCGGCTCGGTCGTGCCCGGTAGTGTGCGGATCGAGAATGGTCAGGGTCTCTGTCGCGTGCGCTTGGCGCGCACGCCGGACGTGGCGGACACCGTCGCCAAGATCATTGACGGCCACATTCGCTCGCTGAGCGTGTCTTACAACGTATTCGAATTTCAGCGCACCGAGCGTGAGGGTGAATACCCCCGCATGCTGGCCACTGACTGGGAGCCGGTTGAGCTCTCGTTCGTGACGGTGCCTTTCGATGCCGCTGCGCAAGTGCGCCAGCGGAGTGCCGCGCAGGGCGGCGAACACCCCTGCACAATCCGCGGCGCCGCCGCTCCCAACCCGGAGAACACAATGCCCGATCCCGCGATCGAGCCGGCGGCTGATCCCGCGCCGGCCACCCCGCCTATCGTTGTCGACACGCCTGCGCCGGTCGTTGAGACCCGCGGCGCGCCTGTGACCATCGCCCGCATCCGCGAGCAGTGCGCCCGTACCGCCGATCTCGGCGACGCGTTCGCGCTGGAGCTGATCGGGTCGCACGAAACTACCCCGCTTACCGAGAGCGATCTGATGAGCCGCGTCGCGGAACGTCTGATTGCCGCCCGGACCCGCGACCCGATCGACGCACGCGCCGGACGTACCGGGACCGAGACCGAGGGCTATCGCCGTGCGGTCGAGGATGCTCTGCTCCTGACGGCGAACCCGGGCGTCGCGCCCACGGCTCTCGGCATCACCGATCAGCGCTCGGCCGCCGCGCGCGAGTTCCGCGGGCTGACGCTCATGGAGATGTCGCGCGACTATCTCCAGCGCACCGGCATCCGCACTACGGATATGAGCCGCCTGGAAGTGGCCGGCGCTGCCCTTGGTATGCGCGGCGGTGCGCTCACCACGAGCGACTTCGCCAATGCGCTCGGCAACGCGGCCAACCGCCGCGTGCGCCAGGCCTTCGCGGCGGCTCCGCAGAGCTTCCGCAACTGGGTCTCGCGCGGCACCCTGCCTGACTTCCGCCCCGCTTCGATCATCGGCATGGGCGATGCGCCCGCGCTGCTGCTCGTGAAGGAAAACGGCGAGATCAAGCATGGTGCCCTGACCGACACCGGCGATACCTACAAGCTCGCCACCTACGCCCGCATCATCCCGATCTCGCGGCAGGCGATCATCAACGACGACAAGAACCTGTTCGGGCGCATCCCGACGCAGTTCGCGAACAAGGCCGCGGATCTCGAATCCGACCTGGTCTACAGCCAGTTGCTCGGCAATCCGACGGTGTACGACGGCGCGGTCCTGTTCGACACCGCGACCCACAAGAACCTGGCCGCAACTGGCACCGCGATCACGGTCACCTCTGTCGGCGCCGGCCGGACCGCCATGCGCCAGCAGAAGACGGCCGAGGGCGGCAATATGTCGATCCGCCCGCGCTTCCTGATCGTGGGACCGCTTCAGGAGACTGCCGCAGAGCAGTTCCTGTCCGTCATCGCCGCCAACACGAACGGCAACGTGAACCCGTTCTCGGGCAAGCTCGAGCTCGTCGTGGACGAACGGATCACCGACTACAGCTGGTACCTGGCTGCGGACCCGAACGCCTATGACACGGTCCTGCTCGCCCACCTCGAAGGCCAGGAGGAGGTGTTCACCGACACCCACCAGTCGTTCGAGGTCGACGGGATCAAGTTCAAGGCGCGCCTCGATGCCACGGCAAAGGTCCTGGACTGGCGCGGGCTCTACAAGAACCCCGGCGCAGCGCCCGCCTGATTGTGACGGGGCGGCCACCCGGCCGCCCTTCCTTCATCCGCACAAAGGACCCAGCCCATGAAGAGCATCAAGCTGGCGCAGCCGACCACGATCAAGGACGAGCTGCGCCACCCGATCGAAGGCAGCCTCATCGTCTCGGACGACGAAGCGACGCGCCTCAAGGACAACAACCTCCTGGATGGCGAGCCGGAAGACCTGCCCGAGGAGGCATCCGACTTCGCCGACGAAGACCTCGACGGCATGTCCGTCACGGACCTGCACCTCCTGGTGACCAAGGAGGGCGTGCCGCTCAACGGCGCGTCCAAGAAGGCGGACATCATCGCAGCGATCGAGAAGCACCGTGCGGAGCAGGCGGCCTGAGGGCCGTCGCTTTCGCCTCAGATAGGGACCGAACCCCATGAAGAACTACGTTCAGCTGGGTGACAACATCACCCTTCCTGCCCCCTATGCCGTCGCGAGCGGCGGCCCCGCCCTTATCGGCGCGATCGTCGGCATCGCCTCTACCGACGCGGCGCAGAGCGAGGATTGCTCCTTCGTCCGAGTGGGCGTCTTCAATCCACTGCCCAAAGCGACCGGCGCGGCTTGGGTGGCCGGCGCCACCAAGCTCTACTTCGACGGCACCGCGAAGAACTTCACGACCACCGCGACGAACAACGTGCTGGCGGGCGTCGCTGCCGCTTCCGCGGCCAGCGGTGACACCACTGGTTCGGTCCTGCTGACCGGCCAGATCGCGGCGTAACCCCTCTCCCCCGAGCCTGAACGGGCGGCCGGGCCCCGGCTTGTCCGCCCGTTCTCTTTTCTGGAGCATCTGCATGAAGAAGATCGTCCTGCACGGGCCCACCGTGCGGAACAGCGGCGCCTATGCCGACGCTGGCACCACTCTCACCATCGGCGACAAGGCCGACGAGATCGTCGCTCCCCGAGCTAAGCAGCTCGTCGACGACAACATCGCGGTATCTGAAACTTCGGCGAAGACCGAGGGCAGGGCGGACTGATGCTGCCGCACGAGGCCGCCGCACTGGCTGCCATCCGCGGGCTGTACGGCACGGAGGTTCGCTACACGGGCGAGGGCCTCACGGACGAGCCCGTCGTTGCGATCCGCACCGATGAGCCCGCGACGAATTACCAAGGGCTGGAAGGGCGCGCGGCGCGCACCAGCTTCGAGATCCAGTTTTCCGACCTCCCTGCCGAGCCACGCAAGGGTAACATCATCGTGGAAGCCGACGGCTCCCGCTGGTCCGTGAACGACAAGGACCCGCACGCGGACGTAGCTGCCTGGGTGCTCACTGTTGAGGAGGCGGAGCAAGCATGACGGCGCTCTCCACCATCTTCGCGGAGGTCGACGCCCGTCTGACTGACATCGTCGCGCCGGACGGCAGTTATGAACGCATGCCGTCCGGCGACCCTGACGCATTCCCGGCCCTTGAGGTTCACGACGGCGGGGACACGCCGGTTGAGTTTGAGGCAGGCGCGACACGCGCTGAACTGTCGATCGAGGTCGTCGGCTTCGTTGAGGGTCACGGCGGCGCCCAGACACACGACGCGCTCAACGATCTGCACGCCAAAGCCGTGTTTGCCCTGTGCGGCGACGGCGAGAACCTGGGCGGCATCGTGGAGAACATTGAGGCTCGCGACCGCCGCCCCGTTGTGACCGAGCTCGCTTCGAAGCGGCGCATGGGCTTCTCACAGGACTTTGTCATCACCCTCACCACACCCCGCGGCGACCCGCGCAGCCTCGCATAGGAGACCCTTTCATGGACCAGACGATCCGCCCGGCGAACGTTGCCGTGCTTCTCAAGCTGGAGGCGACCGAAGCGGTCGACGCGGCACCCGATCCCACGTTGGACGCGCTGCCCGTTGAGGCAGACAGCGTTTCCTACAACTCGCCATGGACGCAGGAAGCCAGCAACGAGGCGACCGGCTCGCTGGTTGCCGGCGCGCCGCTGATCATCGGCCAGGCCGCAACCGTTTCTTTCCGCTCGCGCATCAAAGGCGCTGGCAACGGCGTGGCCTATACCTCGACGGCGAAGCCGCCGCTTCATCAGGCGCTCCAGGCCTCCGGCTGGCGCGGACAGTTCCAGGCTGCGATTGCAGCTGCTGCCGCGACTGCCGGCACCGCCACCAGCGTAACCCTCGGCGCCAGTTTCCCTGCAATTGCACGTGCACTGATCGGCGTGCCGTTGGTCATCTCGGCCGGCGCAGGCAACGGCGCACAGCCGCTGGTCACGGAGTATAGTGCGGGGAAGGTCGCGACCCTTGGCGACACCTTCACGCCACCGCTCGACGCGACGTCTCAGGTCGCTGTTCCCGCGAACTGGACCTATGCCCAGACTTCGCCGTCCGACGCCGCGGCGCGCGCCACGGATCAGCCCTCGGCAACGATCTACATCTACGAAGACGGCATTCTCCTGAAGTTCGTCGGCTGCCGGGGCGTAACCACGCTGGATGGGCGCACCGCGCGACCCGGCTTCGCCGCCTTCACCTTCACGGGCATTTACGCGGGCAAGACCGACGCCGCGATCCCGACCAATCTCGTTATTGCGAACCACTCCGCTCCCGTTCTGGCGCAGGGCGCAGCGAAGTCGCCCGCGGTGCTGATCAACCGCAAGCCGCTCGCGATCTCGACCTGGACGCTCGACCCGGGCTCGCAGCTGGAGACGCCTGAAGATCCGAACACGCCCTATGGCTTCGGCACTTCGCAGATCGTCGACCGCACGCCCACGCTTCGCGTCGACCCTCTCGCAACGCTGGTCGCTAATCGCGACACCATCACTGACATTGGCAACGGCGTGACCATGCCGGCAGTGCTTCGCCACGGATCTGTGGCGGGCAACCGGTGGTCGCTCGTGGCACCGCTGGGTCAGCCGGTGACGGCTGATCCGGGCACGCGTGGCAAGCTTCGTTCGGAGGACATCACGCTCCAGCTGCGCAGTCTCGGCCGCGACGCAGTGACCCGCGACACCGATCGCATCCTCGCATTCTATTGAGGCCAGCATGATCTCGACCAGCACGACACAACCCGTCACGTACCGCGCGCCTTGGCGCGAGAATGATCCAGAGGCGGCGGTATTCTCGCTGAGGGCCCCCAGTGTCATCGAGCGCGGTATGATGGAAGCGGAGCTAGCTTCTCCGCCCCATCGCGCCGCTCAGGTGCGCTCCTGGGATCTTACCGACGCAATCCGCAAGGGCGTGCAGAAGCTGTTTGACGGAGACGATGATCAGGGCCGAATCCTTGATCTGCTCGACGTGGAGGATGCGACCGACCTGACAGAGGACGACACGCTCCTGCTGAACGAGGTCCGCAAGGTGCTCGCCGAACACTGGCCG
>Ga0265780_10003915_pt1 | contig 19384 bp, 15 predicted proteins | sample P1T30metagenome_FD_192432 | JGI IMG/M metagenome (GOLD analysis project Ga0265780, IMG submission 192432) | Plant litter microbial communities from East Loma Ridge, Irvine, California - P1 T30 | ecosystem: Environmental > Terrestrial > Plant litter > Unclassified | place: USA: California...
CGACACCACTCCCGAGACGCCGTCCTCGGCGCCGACCGCGCCCTCGGCTCCGACGCCGCCCGCGGCACCCACCGCGCCCCCCACGCGCCCGACCGAGGGTGGCGGCGCGGCCACCGCCTCGCCGCCGCTGCCGCCGACCGCCTTCCCGGGGGCCGCGTCGCAGCCGCCCGCCTCGTCGCCGTACGCCGGGCCCGGGGTGCCCCCGACGGGTTCGGCACCGTACGGTGCACCGCAGGGGGCTCCGGTGCCGCAGTCCCGCCCGGGGCAGGTCCCGCCGGGTGCGCCCCAGCCGCCCCGGCCCCCCTACGGCCAGCCGGGTGCGCAGCCGCCGGCAGGGTACGGGCAGCAGGGCTACGGCCAGCAGACGGGGTACGGCCAGCAGCCCCAGGGTCAACGACCGGGCTACGGCCAGCCGCAGGGTCAGCCGTCGGGTCACGGCCAGCCGCAGGGCTACGGTCAGCAGCCCCAGGGCCCGCAGCCCTCCGGTCAGCCCGGTGCGCCGTACGGTCAGCAGTCCTACGGTCAACAGGGTCAGCCCGGTGCGCAGTACGGTCAGTCCGGCGCTCCGTACGGTCAGCAGTCCTACGGCCAGCAGTCCTACGGCCAGCAGGGTCAGCCCGGTGCGCAGTTCGGCCAGCAGCCCTACGGCTCGCCCTACCCGCCCTACGCCTCGGCGGGTGCCGCTCAGCCCCCTCGCCTGCTCAGCCTGCTCTCGATGATCGGCTCCATCGCCGGCGTCGTGCTCGCACCCTTCACCTTCGGACTCTCGATCGTGGCGTCCATCGCGGGCATCGTGCTCGGCCACCTGGGCATGTCGCGTGAGCGCCCCGCCCGCGGGTTCTGGCTCACCGGGCTGATCGTCGGCTACGCCGGCGTCGTCCTCATCGTGATCGGCTGGGTGGCCTTCGGCCTCTTCATCGCCGGGTTCTCGTCGAGTTCCGACTACTACGGCGGGTACTGACCCTCTCGACCGGACGAGGGGCGGCTTCTTCAGGGCTAGTCAGCCGCCCCTCGTCCTGGCGATCTCCTCCTCGGGTGGACCCGAGGGCGGAAACCCGACACGGACGAGGTTCACCGGGGCCACGACGAGCTATCGTGGGCTGCCACCACCCGAACCGTTCCCCGGCACCCGAATGCGACACGGAGGACCGATGTCCGCGCCTGCCCGCGACCATGCCGCCGTCGACCCTGCCCCGGCGCTGAACCGGGCCGACGTCCTCGGCGCCGTCCTCGATCCGCGGCGCAACGCCTACAACTTGATCCGCCTCGTCATGGCCTCCGCGGTCGTCATCTGGCACTCCGTCCCCCTCACCGGCCACGACATCGGCTTCGAGCCCGCTCGGCAGCTCGCGTCACGCCTGCCGGTCGACGTGTTCTTCGCGATCTCCGGCTATCTCATCGTCATGTCGTGGTCGAGGACGCCGCAGGTGGTCGCGTTCCTGCGCGCGCGCGTGCTCCGGATCTTCCCGGCGTTCTGGGTGTGCCTCGTGCTCACCGCCGCCGTCTTCGCGCCGGTGTCGCTGCTCATCCGCGGTGTCCCCGTGCCGGACGGTTTCGTGGGCGACGCCGTCTCGTACGTCGTCCGCAACAGCCTCCTGCGCGTGTGGCAGTACGACATCGCGGGCACCCCCCTCGGTACGCCGGTGGAAGGGGCCTGGAACGGTTCCCTCTGGACCCTCGGCTGGGAGTTCGCCTGCTACCTCGGCGTCCTCCTGCTCGGTGTCGTCGGTCTCCTGCGCTCGCGCTGGGCACTTCCCGCCGCCTACGTCCTCTGCACCGTGGGCGTGGCGGCGAGCACCTACGGCGGCGTCCACAACTGGTACGTGACCAACGGGTCGCGCTTCGGCATCGTCTTCGTCGCCGGGGCCCTGGTCTACCGCTGGCGGAACAGCATCCCGGTCCGGCCGTGGCTGCTCGTCCTGGCCGCGGCGATCGTCCTGGCGTCGTCGGCCCTGCCCGACTACGGCCTGGTCGCCGCGCTCCCGCTCGCGTACCTCGCACTCGGCGCCGGCGCACTCGTCAAGCACCCCCGGGCCTCGATCCGCACCGACATCTCGTACGGCACCTACATCTACGGTTTCCCCCTGCAGCAGCTGCTCGCGACGGCGGGGGCGGCGGCCTGGGGCGTGCCGCTCTTCGCCCTGGCGTCGTTGGCGGCCACCTTCGCCGTCGCCACCCTCAGCTGGCACCTCGTCGAACGGCCGACGATGAAGTTCAAGAGGCGCCGACCGGTCGCCGGCCCGACCGATCCCGTCGCGACGGTCGCCTGAGCGCGGTCCGTCCCACCGCCCCGTCCGGCGTCAGGCCAGGCGCTCGCAGAGCAGGGCCGTGTGCCGCCCCGCGACGCGGGTCAGCACGAGGGTCGCCGTCCCGGTGCCCTGCAACGAGAGTCGCTTGCGGAACGTCGCCGGATCGACGTCGACCCCGCGCTTCTTGATCTCGAGGCGCCCGATGCCCCGGGCCCTCAGCTCGCGTTTGAGCGTCCGCTCGTCGAGCGGGAAGGTCTCGAGCACGCGGAAACCCTGCGCGAAGGGGGTGTCGACCCGCGCCTCCGTCGTCAGCCAGGCGATGTCGCGACTGATCATGCGGGCGTCGATCGACCGGGCCAGGTCGCCGATCAGGCGCGCCCGGATGACGGCGCCGTCGGGCTCGTAGAGGTACTCGCCGAGGTCGCCCGGGTCCACGTCGTCGGAGTCGGCGGCAGCCGTCAGCTCGGACGCCCCGGAGGCGCTGATCACCAGAGCCGATCGGCCCACCCCCGGCCGCGCGAGCGGACCGAACCACACGCCCACCTCGACCACGTCGCGGTCGACCGAGATCCACTGGCACTCGGCGTCGGTCGGCAGCAGCTCGCGGTCGACCCCGGGGCCGAGCTTGACGCCGGTGGGCAGGCGGTCGGCGAAGCCGAAGGCGACGTCGAGGCCGGGGGACCAGTCGGCCGGATCGGCGAGGCGCTTCGTGGCGCTGTGGCCGGACGTCCGTCGTGCCGGGTCGAGGAAGACGCCCTCGACGCCCCCGAGGTCGGTCGTCTCGGCGTCGCCCTGCTCGACGCGTGACGACGACCAGGGCGCGAGGTTGTACGACGCGACGGCCGCGGTGACCTCGTCGCGGTCGACGGCGAGCACGTCGAGGTCGAGCGCGGCGAACGCCAGGGCGTCGCCACCGATGCCGCAGCCGAGGTCGGCCACGCTGCCGACGCCCGCCGCGGCGTAGCGTCCGGCGTGGCGCGCGGCGACCGGGAGGCGCGTGGCCTGTTCGAGGCCCGCCTCGGTGAACAGCATGCGGCTCGCGAACTCGCCGAACTTGGTCGCCGCCCGGCCACGGAGCCGGGCCTGCGTGAGCACCGCCGACACGAGGGCGGGGGAGTGGCCCTGCTTGCGCAACGCGGCCACCGTGCCGACGACGTCGTCGCCGGAGGCGCCGCCCGTCGGCAGCGAGTCGAGCAGCCGCAGCCCCTCGGGCGAGAGGACTTCGAGCAGCTCGGAGGAATCCATGTCGTCCAGTGTGACGCACGCGGGCCGACGCGTTGGCACTCGGATTGACCGAGTGCCAGTCTCGTCCTACAGTTGTTCTGGCACTCGCCCCCGGCAAGTGCCAGCCCCCATGTTTTCGTAGCACCGAGAAAGAAGAGGTCACCCGTGTCGGTCAGCATCAAGCCGCTCGAAGATCGCATCGTCATTCGTCAGGTCGAAGCCGAGCAGACCACTGCTTCGGGTCTCGTGATCCCCGACACCGCCAAAGAGAAGCCCCAAGAGGGTGAAGTGGTGGCGGTCGGCCCGGGCCGCATCGACGACAACGGCAACCGCGTGCCGCTCGACGTCGCCACCGGCGACAAGGTCATCTACAGCAAGTACGGCGGAACCGAGGTGAAGTACGGCGGAGAAGACCTGCTCGTGCTCTCGGCTCGCGACGTCCTGGCGGTCATCGTCCGCTAGCACCTCGGCACGGCTCCGGCCGTGCTCCGCGACCCCGGTCGCCGTCCCGAAGGCCCCTGCTCCGGCAGGGGCCTTCGTCGTGTCCGCGGCGCGACCACCGGTGACCGTTCGTCCCCAGGCGTGATCGTCCGTCGATCGATCCACGGTGGCAGGAGTGGCCGTTCCGGCGGCGGGCGCAGCCACCTAGAGTCGCCTGGTGACCTCGACCCGCGCCTCCTCGTCCCCCTCCGCCCCGACCTCGGGGCTCGGCGTCGCCGGGGCCGGCGGGGCGGGCCTGGCCTACGCCCTGGGCGCCTACGGGCTCTGGGGCGTGCTGCCGGTGTACTTCCTGTTGTTGGCCCCGGCCGGCCCGTTCGAGATCGTCGCGTGGCGGGTGCTGTTCTCGCTCGTCTTCTGCGCGGTGCTGCTCGTCGTGACGGGGGCGCTGCGATCGTTCCTGGCCCTGCTGCGGCAGCCCCGCGTGGTGGGCACCATGGGGTTGGCGGGGGCGTTCATCGTCGTCAACTGGACGGTCTTCATCTCGGCGACGCTCAGCGGGCACGTGGTCGAGGCGGCCCTGGGGTACTTCATCAACCCGATCGTGACGGTCCTGCTCGGCGTGGTGGTGCTGCGTGAACGTCTGCGCACGACCCAGTGGGTGGCCGTCGGGCTGAGCGCCGTCGCCGTCCTCGTGATCGCGATCGGGGCGGGCAGGCCCCCGTTCATCTCGCTCGTCCTCGCGTTCTCGTTCGGGCTCTACGGCCTGGTGAAGAAGCAGGTCGGTGGGCGGGTCGACGCGGTCGGCGGGCTCACGCTCGAGACGCTCTGGATCGCCCCCTTCGCGGCCGTCACCCTGATCGTGCTGCACGTGACGGGCCTCGGGGGCGGCGTCGTGCTCGGCACCGTGAGCGTCGGGCACACCCTCGCGACGATCGGCACGGGTGTCATCACGGCCGTGCCGCTGCTGCTCTTCGCCTCGGCGACGCGTCGGCTTCCCCTGACGACCGTGGGGCTGACGCAGTACGTCGCCCCCGTGCTGCAGTTCGTCGTGGGCGTCGTCGTGCTCGGCGAGCACATGTCGGCGGCGCGATGGGTCGGCTTCGCGATCGTCTGGGTCGCCTCGATCGTGCTCACCGTCGACATGGTGCGCGCGGGGCGGCGGTCACGTCGACCGCTCGCGGTGGCACCGACCGCCTAGAAACGACCATCCCTCGCAAAGTCACGAATGGCTAACGAAACGTCACTTTGACGTCGAGAACACACGCCAGAAACATTCGACCCCTAGTTTCGGACCAATCGCGGCAGGTTCGACCGCCACCGGTCGGGCTGCACTGCCGCTGTCCACGAAAGGGTTCCACGGATGATCCGATCCAGCACCGCCCTCCGAGCACTGGCTCTCGCCGGCGCAGCCTCCGTGCTGCTCGCTGCCTGTTCGACGGCATCTCCCTCTGACGACGCCTCGTCGTCGTCGTCGGCGAAGGCCGATCCCGCCGCCAAGTGCGAGGTCGGGACGCCCAGCACCGATCCCTTCGCGATCGGCACGATGCTGCCGCTGACCGGAACCCTGGCCTACCTCGGCCCGCCCGCCATCGCGGGGGCGAACCTGGCCATCAGCGACATCAACGCCGCCGGCGGCGTGCTCGACCAGCCCGCCGAGATCTCGACCAGCACCGACTCGGGCGACAGCAACGACATGACCGTGTCGAGCAACGCCGCGACGGAACTGATCGACGCGAAGGTGCCCGTCGTGCTCGGTGCCGAATCGTCGAGCGTCACGCTCAACGTGGTCGACCAGCTCACCAGCAACTGCATCATCGAGATCTCGCCGGCCAACACGGCGAGCTCGCTCAGCGGCTACTCGTCGTACTACTACCGGACCGCTCCGCCGGACTCGGTGCAGGGTTCGGCGCTCGGCCAGCAGATCACGGCCGACGGCAACGCCAACGTCGCGTTCCTCGTCTTCAACGACACCTACGGCACGGGTCTCCGCGACTCGACGCAGAAGTCGATCGAGAGCTCGGGCGGCACCGTCGTCTACGGCGGCACCGGCAAGGGCGAGGAGTTCCCCCCCGGTCAGACCACGTTCTCGTCCGAGGTGTCCGCGGCCATCGCCGCCGAGCCCGACGCGATCGTCATCCTCGCCTTCGACGAGACCAAGTCGATCGTCCCCGAGCTGAAGAGCCAGGGCTGGGACATGAGCAAGGTCTACATGTCCGACGGCAACACGGCCGACTACAGCGCCGACTTCGAGCCCGGCACCCTCGAGGGTGCCAAGGGCACGATCCCCGGTGCCGACGCCAGTGCCGACTTCAAGTCGAAGCTCGTGGCCGGCTACCAGGCGAGCGAGGGCGGCGAACTGGCCGACTTCTCGTACGCGGCCGAGTCGTACGACGCCGTCATCCTGACCGCCCTCGCGGCGCAGGCGGGTGGCGGCACCGACGCCGGGACGATCCAGGCCAACATGGCCGCGGTCTCCGGGGCGAACGGCGGCACCGAGTGCACCACGTACGCGGACTGCAAGACCGCGCTCGACGCCGGTGACGACATCCACTACACCGGCCCCTCGGGCATCGGATCGTTCAACGACAACAACGACCCGTCGTCCGCCTCGATCGGCGTCTACACGTTCGACGCCGACAACAAGCCCGTCTACCAGACCGGCATCGAGGGCAAGGTCGAATAACGGCACCTCGCACCACCCGGGGCCCGGCACGAGTCATCGTGCCGGGCCCTTCGGCGTGCCGAGGAGGCGCGGAGCCGCACCGCAGGAAGGTCGCGACGTCCGCGTCCTCGGGCACCGCGCCTCCTCGTCCCGGGCCCGCCGGCCGTGGGCCCGCGCTCCCCTCCGCACCGCGTCTCGTGCACCGCACCGCGTCGAGACCGGGTGCGCGGCACGACGCGCGGCGCGCAGCCCCGGCGCGCAGCCCCGGCGCCCAGCCCCGACGCTCAGCCCTGACGCCCCGACGTTCGGGCGCCGGACGCATGCACGAGGCCCCGACCACGCCGGGGGCGTGATCGGGGCCTCAGGGTGCCACCGGGGGCGTCAGGACGCGTCGACGTCCTTCGCCAGGGTGCCGAGGTAGAGCTCGATGACCTTGGGGTCGTCCGCCAGCTCGCGGCCGGTGCCCGAGTAGGCGTTGCGGCCCTGGTCGAGGACGTAGCCGCGGTCGCAGATCTGCAGGCAGCGGCGGGCGTTCTGCTCGACCATGATCACCGAGACGCCGGCCTTGTTGATGCGGCGGGTGCGGATGAACGTCTCGTCCTGGCGCACGGGCGACAGGCCGGCGGACGGCTCGTCGAGCAGCAGCACCTTGGGGTCCATCATCAGGGCCCGGGCCATGGCGACCGACTGGCGCTCACCGCCCGAGAGCGATCCGGCGCGCTGGCCGCGACGGTCGGCGAGCACCGGGAAGAGGTCGTAGATGACCTCGAGGCGCTCGGCGAACTTCTTGGGCCGCAGGAACATGCCCATCTGCAGGTTCTCCTCGATGGTGAGCGAGGGGAACACGTTGTTGGTCTGCGGCACGAAGCCGACGCCCGCCTCGACCAGCTTGTTGGCCTTGAGGTTCGTGATGTCGGTGCCGCCGAGCGTGACCGATCCCGAGTGGATCTTGACCTGTCCGAAGAGCGCCTTGAGCAGCGTCGACTTGCCGGCGCCGTTCGGGCCGATGATGCCGATCAGCTCGCCGGGGTAGCAGACGAGGTCGCACCCGTTGAGGATGTTCACGCCCGGCAGGTAGCCGGCGACGAGGTCCGTCGCGTTCATGACCGGTTCGACGCCGGCGAACTTCTCGGTGCCCGGGTGCTTGGGGGCGGTGGTGGCGCCCGCGCCGTCCTGTGCCGTGCTCATCGCTTGTCTCCGCTCTGCCGTCCGTCGGACAGCTGGTCGTCGGCCGCGTTCGTGGCCTGCGGGGTCGAGGGGTCGGGGTGGCCGGGCAGGTCGCGTCCCGCGACGCCGCCGGTGGACGAGGAGGCGCTGGTCGCCTCGGCCGCGCGGGCCGCGTCCTCGCGCGCCACCTCTTCTTCGAGCTGTTCGAGCGTGGCGTCGTCGAGCAGCGAGTCGTCGCCCAGGTCGGTGTCGTGGTGCGCGCCCAGGTAGGCGTCGATGACGGCCTGGTCGTCCATGACCGTGTCGGCCGGGCCCTCGGCGACGATGCGCCCCTCGGCCATGACGATCACCCAGTCCGAGATGTGGCGGACCATGTGCATGTCGTGCTCGACGAAGAGGACCGTGGTGCCGTCGTCGCGCAGGCTCTGGATGTGCCCCAGGAGCGACTGCGTCAGCGCCGGGTTCACGCCGGCCATCGGCTCGTCGAGCATGATCATGGCCGGGTCGCTCATGAGGGCACGGGCCATCTCGAGCAGCTTGCGCTGGCCGCCCGAGAGGCTGCCGGCGAAGTCGTCCTTCTTCTCGAGCAGCTTGAACCGGGCGAGGAGGTCCTCGGCCTTGGCCTCGATCTCGCGCTCTCGCTTGCGCCAGAGCGGCGCGACGATCGCGACGAAGAAGTTCTCGCCGGGCTGGTCCTTCGCACCGAGCAGCATGTTCTGCATGACCGTGAGCCGCGAGAGCGCCTTGGTCAGCTGGAACGTCCGCACCATGCCCGATCGGGCGACCTTGGCGGCGCCCACGTTGCCCATGGCCTTGCCCTCGAACACCCACTTCGCGACGCCCGGACCGCCGCGCTTGAACGCCGTGGGGGCGGACGAGGCCTTGTCGAAGCCGGTCAGCAGGTTGAAGAAGGTCGTCTTGCCGGCGCCGTTGGGGCCGATCAGTGCCGTGATGGCACCGCGCTGCACCTCGACGTGGCCGACGTCGACGGCGGTCATGCCGCCGAAGCGTCGGACGACGTTGTCGACCGTGAGGATCGGGTCGGGCTTGGCCGACCCCGGGGTCCGCTCGACCGTGGTGAGCTTCGAGCGCAGGACGCTGCGGTCGTAGTCGTAGCCCTCGCGGCGGGGCAGCGTGCTGCCGCTCGGGGCCGGTCCGTTGGTGGTGCTCGAGGTGTCAGACACTGAACGCCAACTCCTTCTTCTTTCCGAGGATGCCCTGTGGCCTGAAGATGATCAGCAGCATCAGGGCGATGCCGACGAGGATGTACGAGAACTGCTCGGCCTGCTGGCCGTTCATGATGTTCGACGGGATGAAGTCGCCGGCGAGGGTCCGCACCAGCAGGCGGGTGACGAAGAACAGGATCGCTCCGAGCACCGGGCCGAACACGGTGGCCGCGCCACCGAGCAGCAGGGCCGTCCAGATGAAGAAGGTCATCGACCGTCCCATGCTGTCCGGCTGCACCGAGCTCGGCAGGACGTAGATGATGCCGGCGAGCGACCCCATCAGCGCGCCGAGCACGAGGGCCTGCATCTTGTACGAGTAGACGTTCTTGCCGAGGCTGCGCACGGCGTCCTCGTCCTCGCGGATGCCCTTGAGCACGCGGCCCCACGGGCTGCGGCTGAGCAGGAAGACCAGCAGGCTGAGCAGGGCGACGATGCTCCAGCCGGCGATGCGGATCCACCAGCCGTTGACGCCGTTGTTCTCGTAGGTGAACCACAGGATCGTCGTCTGTCCGTCGGGCAGGGGCGACAGGGCGGTGAAGGCCTCGCGGTACGAAGCCCCGGGGATGCCGTTCGAGCCACCCGTCGTGGTCGTCAGGATGCTCGACCGTCCCACGTACCGGATGATCTCCGCCGAACAGATGGTGACGATGGCCAGGTAGTCACCCCTCAGCTTCAGCGTCGGCACGCCGAGGATGAGCGCGAAGACCAACGAGCAGAGCAGGGCGATGATGACGGCGAGCCCCAGGGGCAGGCCGTTGCTGATCGAGATGGCGAAACCGTAGGCACCGAGCAGCAGGAACGCCGCCTGGCCCATGTTGATCAGGCCGGTGAAGCCGAAGTGGATGTTCAGGCCGATGGCGGCGATGGCGAAGGCGGCCGTCGTGGGCGCGAGGGCCTCGGCGCTCAGCGCCCGCAGGAGTTCGATGAAGTACATGGTCGTGTCCCCTTAGCCCACTCGTTCTTTTCGCCCGAAGATGCCCTGTGGTCTGAACACGAGGATCAGGATCAGGATCAGCAGCGCCGTCGCGTACTTGAAGTCGCCGGGCAGCCAGATGTTGGTCAGCTCGACGATGATGCCGATGATCAGCGAACCGACCAGGGCCCCGAAGGCCGTGCCGAGGCCACCCAGGGTGACGGCGGCGAAGATCAGCAGCAGGATCTGCAGGCCGGTCATCCAGTTGACGCCGTTGAGCACGAGGCCGAGCATGACGCCCGAGAGGCCGGCCAGGCCGGCGGCCAGCGTCCAGACCAGGCGGATGATGCGGTCGACGTCGATGCCCGAGGCCGCGGCGAGGGCCGGGTTGTCCGACACGGCGCGGGTGGCGCGGCCGGTGCGGGTCTTCAGCAGGAACAGTCCCGTCCCGACCAGCACGACCACCGAGATCGCCATCGCGACGTACGACTGGACGGTCAGGGTCACGCCGAGGAACTCGACGGTGGTCGGGTTGTCGCGGTCGATGCGCACGGTGCCGGCGCCGTAGAAGTACTGGAAGGCGTACTGCAGGGCGATCGAGAGGCCGATGGTCACGATCATCAGCTGCGTGAGGCTGAGCCGGCGCTTCCGCAGGGGTTTCCAGATCGCGAGGTCCTGCAGGTAGCCCGTCGCCGCACAGATCACCGTGCTGAGCACCGCTGCCAGGATCAGCGGCATCCCGATCGAGGTGAACGAGTAGGCCAGCAGGCCGCCGAGGGTCACCTGCTCGCCGTGCGAGAAGCTGCTGAGGCCCGTCGTGCCGTAGATCAGCGACAGGCCGATGGCCGCGAGGGCGAGCAGCAGGCCGAGCCGGATGCCCGAGGCGAACTGCTGCGCGAAGCGGTCCCAGTTGAAGCTCGACGCGGTCGCGGCGCCGCTCGTGGCGCCTTCCTCGGCGGTGAGGGCGAACAGGGCGCTCGCCGTGGCCCCGAGGTTCACGGTCACGGTGCGCTCGGCGTTGTCGGCGTTCACCAGGAACTGGCCGTCGGGCAGGGTGTCCTGGTCGACCGTGACGGTGTAGCTGCCGGCCTCGGTCACCGCGATGCTCCATCGACCGGTGTCGTCGGTGGTCGCGGTCTGCTCGTCGCCGGTCGCGTTCGTCGCGATCACGTCGACGCCCGAGGCGGGCTCCCGCTCGCTGTCGTTGATCGTGCCCTGGATGCAGCCGGTCGTCGCGTCGGTGGTGCAGGCGGCGGCCGCGGCGTGGGCGGCCGTCGGGGCGAACGCCCCCATGAAGGTCGCCAGGAGTCCGAGCAGTACGGCGGAGGCCGTCACGATCAGGGACTGCCGCAGCCGTGGCCGCGACGCGATGGTCGTCGAGAGTCTCACAAAACCTCCTGGTGGGAAGCGCCCCGTCGAGATTCGGGCGGTCTCGTTCTGCTCCCGGGGCGTCGTCGTCGCTGACAGTAACTCCGCTGTGTGTCGAGCATGTTTCAGGTGCGAGACGGAGTGGAGTCGGTACAGAATCCCCCATGTCGAGCGAGAATCACGAATCTTCCGTGTGTCGGATCGGTAACGGTGCCGTTCCGTTGCGTCCTCGGGGGGCCGCCACGCGCCTCCTCGTCGTCCGCGAGGGACGCGCCCGACAGGAATGCAGGAGGCGCGGGCTGGGTTAATATCGACTACCGGGCTCGACGGCGAACCGGTGCCAACCCACCCACCCTCATCTCGCTCCTTCGAAGGGGACTCATGGACCAGCCGGACCCGTTCGGATTCATCGGACTCACCTACGACGACGTCATGCTGCTTCCGGGCCGCACCGACGTCATCCCGAGCGAGACCGACACCTCGTCGCAGCTCACCAAGCGCATCCGGGTCGCGGTGCCGCTGCTCTCGGCCGCGATGGACACCGTGACCGAGTCGCGCATGGCCATCGCCATGGCGCGCCAGGGCGGCATCGGCATCATCCACCGCAACCTCTCGATCGCCGACCAGGCCGCGCACGTCGACAAGGTCAAGCGCAGCGAGTCGGGCATGATCACCAACCCCGTCACGACGACGCCCGACGCCACGGTGGCCGAGGTCGACGCGCTCTGCGGGCAGTTCCGCGTCTCGGGCCTGCCGGTCGTCGAGGGCGACGGCACGCTGGTCGGCATCATCACCAACCGCGACATGCGCTTCGTGTCGCCGTTCGAGATGTCGACGACGCTCGTCCGCGACGTCATGACCAAGGCCCCGCTGATCACCGCGCCCGAGGGTGTCGACCCCGACTCGGCGATCGCCATCTTCGCGCAGCACAAGATCGAGAAGCTGCCCCTGGTCGACGAGGCCGGGCACCTGCGCGGCCTCATCACCGTCAAGGACTTCGACAAGAGCGAGAAGTACCCCGACGCCACGAAGGACGACGAGGGCCGCCTGCGGGTCGGCGCCGCGATCGGCTTCTTCGGCGACGCGTGGGAGCGCGCCGGCGCCCTGCGTGACGCGGGGGTCGACGTCCTCGTGGTCGACACGGCCAACGGCGAGAGCTCGGGCGAGCTCGACATGATCCGTCGCATCAAGGCCGACCCGAGCTTCGCGCACATCGACGTGATCGGTGGCAACGTCGCCACGCGCAGCGGCGCCCAGGCCCTGATCGAGGCCGGTGCCGACGCCATCAAGGTCGGCGTGGGGCCGGGTTCCATCTGCACCACCCGCGTCGTCGCGGGCGTGGGCGTGCCGCAGGTCACGGCCGTCTACGAGGCCTCCCTCGCCGCACGCGAGGCCGGCGTCCCGGTCATCGCCGACGGTGGGCTGCAGTACTCGGGCGACATCGCCAAGGCCCTCGTGGCCGGCGCCGACACGGTCATGCTGGGCTCGTTGCTCGCCGGCTGCGACGAGAGCCCGGGCGACCTGGTCTTCGTGGGCGGCAAGCAGTTCAAGAACTACCGCGGCATGGGCTCGCTGGGTGCGATGCAGACCCGCGGCAAGAACACGTCCTATTCGAAGGACCGCTACTTCCAGGCGGACGTGCCGAGCGACGACAAGCTCATCCCCGAGGGCGTCGAGGGCCAGGTGCCCTACCGCGGCGCGCTCAACAACGTCGTGTACCAGCTCAGCGGCGGTCTGCGACAGTCGATGTTCTACGTCGGCGGCCGCACCGTGGCCGAGCTCAAGGCCAAGGGCAAGTTCGTCCGGATCACCGCGGCCGGCCTGAAAGAGAGCCACCCGCACGACCTGCAGATGGTCGTCGAGGCCCCCAACTACCGCCGGTGATGCCTCCGGGCCGGGGGTGCGACCCCCGGCTCCGGTAGGGTGGCACGGTGACTGAGGTAGAGATCGGCGTCTCCAAGCGAGCCCGCCGCGCGTACGCGTTCGACGACATCGCCATCGTTCCGAGCCGGCGCACGCGCGACCCGCGCGACGTCTCGGTCGGCTGGTCGATCGATGCGTTCCAGTTCGAGTCGCCGGTCATCGCCGCGCCCATGGACTCGGTGGTCAGTCCCGCCACGGCGATCCGCATCGGCCAGCTCGGCGGCCTCGGCGTCCTCGACCTCGAGGGCGTCTGGACGCGGTACGACGACCCCGAGCAGGTGCTGGCCGAGATCCGCGAGCTCTCCGACGACGACTCGGTCGCCCGCATGCAAGAGATCTACAGCGAGCCGATCAAGCCCGAGCTCGTCCGCGACCGCCTCGCCGAGATCCGCGCCGCCGGGGTCACCGTCGCCGGTGCCCTCAGCCCGCAGCGCACCCAAGACCTGTACCAGACGGTCGTCGACGCCGGCGTCGACCTCTTCGTCATCCGGGGCACGACGGTCAGCGCCGAGCACGTCTCGAAGAACAGCGAGCCGCTCAACCTCAAGAAGTTCATCTACGAGCTCGACGTCCCCGTCATCGTCGGCGGGGCCTCGACGTACACCGCCGCACTGCACCTGATGCGCACGGGTGCCGCCGGCGTCCTCGTCGGGTTCGGGGGCGGCGCGGCCAGCACGACCCGCGCCTCCTTGGGCATCCACGCACCGATGGCGAGCGCCGTGGCCGACGTGGCGGGTGCACGCCGCGACTACCTCGACGAGTCGGGTGGGCGCTACGTGCACGTCATCGCCGACGGGGGTCTGGGCACGTCCGGCGACCTGGTCAAGGCCATCGCCTGCGGTGCGGACGCCGTCATGCTGGGTGCCGCGCTGGCCCGGGCCGACGACGTGCCCGGCGGCGGCTACCACTGGGGCGCCGAGGCGCACCACCCCGAGCTGCCCCGCGGTCGCCGCATGCACGTGGGCACCATCGGTTCGCTCGAGAAGATCCTCTACGGCCCCGCCACGACGGTCGACGGCACGTCGAACATCATGGGCGCGCTGCGTCGTTCGATGGCGACCACCGGCTACAGCGACCTGAAAGAGTTCCAGCGCGTCGAGGTGGTTGTGGCCCCCTACCAGCCTCACTAGCGTTTGATGGGGTGGTCCGGTCGAGAGGCCGGGCCGACCGAATCCAACGATGGAGGCTCGCATGGCCAAGTCCGCGTCCGTTTCGCTCTCCACGAAGCTCGGCCCCGACGAACGGGCCGCAGCCGTCGAGGCGTTGAAGACGAAAGAACTCGACATCCTCGTGATCGGGGGTGGCATCGTCGGTGCGGGTTCCGCGCTCGACGCCGTGACCCGCGGCCTGAGCGTCGGCATCGTCGAGGCCCGTGACTGGGGCTCGGGCACGTCGAGCCGCTCGTCGAAGCTCGTGCACGGCGGCATCCGCTACCTCGAGCAGCTGAACTTCCGGCTCGTCCGCGAGGCCCTGATCGAGCGCGGCCTGCTGCTGCAGCGTCTCGCGCCGCACCTGGTGAAGCCCGTGCGGTTCCTCTACCCGCTGAGCAAGCCGGTCTACGAGCGGTTCTACATCGGTGCCGGCATGGCGCTCTACGACATCTTCAGCTGGACCGGCGGCCGCCCGCCCGGCGTTCCCCACCACCGCCACCTCAGCAAGACGCAGGTGTTGCGGGCCATCCCGAGCCTGTCGAAGGACGCCGTCGTCGGCGGCCTCACCTACTACGACGCCCAGGTCGACGACGCCCGCTACGTCTCGTCGCTGGTGCGCACCGCGTCGAGCTACGGCGCCCACGCCGCGAGCCGCATCCGGGTCGAGGGCTTCGTCAAGGTGGGCGAGCGGGTCGTCGGCGTGAAGGCCCACGACTACCAGACCGGTGAGCACTTCGAGATCCGGGCGAAGCAGGTCGTCAACGCGACCGGCGTCTGGACCGACGACACGCAGGCCATGGTCGGCGAGCGGGGTCAGTTCAAGGTGCGGGCGTCGAAGGGCGTGCACCTCGTGGTGCCGCGCGACCGCATCCACTCCGACATGGGCATGATCTTCCGCACCGAGAAGAGCGTCCTGTTCGTCATCCCGTGGGGCCGCCACTGGCTCGTCGGCACGACCGACACCGACTGGGACCTCGACAAGGCCCACCCCGCGGCGACGGCGGCCGACATCGACTACATCCTCGAGCACGTCAACAAGGTCATGGCCGTGCCGCTCACCCGTGCCGACGTCGAGGGCGTCTACGCCGGTCTGCGACCGCTGCTGGCGGGCGAGTCCGACCAGACGTCGAAGCTGTCGCGCGAGCACATCGTCGCCCACACCGTGCCGGGTCTCGTCGTGGTGGCCGGTGGCAAGTGGACCACCTACCGGGTCATGGCCGAGGACGCCATCGACGAGGCCGTCGCAGCCCTCGACGGTCGCATCCCGTCGAGCACGACCATGGAGATCCCGCTGATCGGTGCCGAGGGGTACCACGCGGCGTGGAACAAGCGCGGCAAGATCGCCAAGGCCTTCGGCGTGCACAAGGTGCGCATCGAGCACCTGCTCAACCGGTACGGCACCACGACGGACGAGATCCTCGACCTGATCCGCGACGACCCCTCGCTCGCCGAGCCGCTGCCCGGGGCCGACGACTACATCCGGGCCGAGGTCGTCTACGCCGCGAGCCACGAGAGCGCCCTGCACCTCGAGGACGTGCTCGCCCGCCGCACCCGCATCTCGATCGAGGCGTGGGACCGGGGCGAGTCCGCTGCTCCCGTCGCCGCCAAGCTGATGGCCGGCGTGCTCGGCTGGAGCGACGACGAGGCCGAGGCCGAGGTCGCGAACTACCTGAAGCGCGTCGCGGCCGAGCGGGCGAGCCAGCTCGAGCCCGACGACGAGTCGGCCGACCGGGTCCGCCTCGAGGCACCCGACATCACCTTCGGCTTCGACGAGGACGACATGGTCGTCGCCGGTGCCGACCAAGGAGGCGCGCCCAAGCCGGGCGAGAAGGTCACCGAGCCCGCGGGCACGCCGGGCGACGACACCTCGGCGGGCAGCCCGGGCGGTCGCCAGGGCTGACCCCGCGGTCGCTCGCGCGACCACCTGCAGGAGGCGCGGTGCCGGTTCGACCGGCACCGCGCCTCCTGCGCGTCCGCCGTCCGAGAACGGGGGAACACCTGTGGACGGTGACGGGTTGTCCCCACCACGAGCAGCCCGGCTGCCGCGGCCGAACCCGCCGCTAGGCTGAGACGACTGCCCCCGAGTCCACTGGAGACGAACCATGGTTGACGTGCGTCGAGTCAAGCTCCCCGGCGTGGGTGTGCTGCACACCTTCATCACCGACGACGGCGGCAAGTGCGGTGTCATCACGCACCGTTCGGGTCACAGCGACCTGATCACGTTCAGCGACGACGTCGACGGCGACCACGTCAAGAAGGTCTCGTTGCGCCTCAGCGAGGACGAGGCCCACACGCTCGCCGAACTGCTCGGCGGTACGCGCATCACCGAGTCGCTGTCGGCCCTCGACCAGATCCCCGGCCTGAGCATCGACTGGTTCACGGTCGACTACGACGACCACATCGCCGGACAGCCGCTCGGCGACCTCGGTGCCAAGGGCGTCGTCGGCCTCACCGTCGTGGCGGTCGTCCGGGGCGACGCGGCCAACCCGGCGCCGTCGGGCGACTTCAAGGTGTTCCCCGGCGACACGCTCGTCGTGGCCGGTTCACCCGAGAAGGTCGCCAAGGCGTTCTCGTTCTACCGCACGGGCGAGCTCAAGCACCGCTCGCCGGTCGACGCCCCGCCCGGGGGCTAGGCCCATGCACCTGGGTGAAGAGCTGATCGTCCTCGGCATCCTGCTGCTGATCGCGTACGTGCTCGGCCGCGCCGGCAAGCTGATCGGCCTGCCGTCGATCCCGATCTACATGATCGTCGGCCTGCTCGCCAGCACGAACACGGGGTGGTTCCCGCTCAGCTTCGAGTCCGACAACATCGAGTTGATCGCCATCTTCGGGTTGATCCTGCTGCTGTTCAACCTCGGCCTCGAGTTCGACCAGGACGAGTTCTTCTCGAACGCGGGGCGGTTGATCGTCTCGGGCGGCAGCTACATCGCGATCAACATGGGCGTCGGGCTGATCTTCGGCTTCATGCTCGGATGGGGCACGCGCGAGGCGTTGATCATCGCGGGCATGACGGCGACGTCGTCGAGTGCGATCGTCACCAAGCTGCTGATCGAGCTGAACCGCCTGGCCAACCGCGAGACGCCGATGATCCTCGGCGTCACGGTCGTCGAGGACATCTTCATCGCCATCTACCTCGCGATCGTGTCCGTCGTGCTCAGCGGCGAGACCGACCCCGGGCCGGTGATCTTGAAGCTCGGCATCGCCTTCGCGTTCCTCGTCGTGATGTTCGGCGTGGCCCGATGGGGCGGCCGCGTCGTGTCGAGGCTCATGCGCACCCGCGACGACGAACTCTTCACCGTGCTGTTCTTCGGGCTGGCCGTGCTCTTCGCCGGCCTCGGCGAGGTGCTCGGGGTGACCGACGCGATCGGCGCCTTCCTCATCGGGTTGATCATCGGGGCGACCAAGTTCCGCAACCGGGTCGAGCAGTTCGCCCTGCCCATGCGCGACGTCTTCGGGGCGTTCTTCTTCCTGAACTTCGGCCTCGGGCTCAACCCGGCCCTGTTCCCGAGCGTGCTCGGCCCCGTGGCCATCGCCGTGGGCATGACCGTGCTGCTCAACGTGGGTGCCGGGCAGTTCGTCGCGTGGCTCAACAAGCTGGGGCCGCAGGCGGGCATCAACACCACGGTCATCCTGGTGAACCGGGGCGAGTTCGCGCTGATCCTCGCGACGCTGTCCGCCGGTGCGGGGCTGGACGAGCGGTTGCAGCCCTTCGCCGGTCTGTACGTGCTGATCATGGCGGTGCTCGGGCCGGTCCTCGCCTCGAACAGCGAGCGCATCGGCTCGGTGCTGTTGCGGTCGCGCAAGAAGGCCGAGCGTGCCGAGGCCGAGGCCCGTCGCCTCGAACGCGAGGCGCGCAGCGGTGACGAGATCGCCCTGATGGAGGCCGCCCTCGCCGGTGACGACCTCGACCAGGCCGAGGTCACCGAGGACGACGACGAGCGCGAGACCGAGCGGGTCCGGGCCGGTGCCGCGCGGGCCGCCGCGGGCCGGGTCGACACCACACGACGTGGGCCCGACGGCGACGCCGACGCCGACGACGACCTGGACGACCTCGACGCGATGGACGCCGACGAGGCCCGGATCTGGGCCGAGCAGGCCGGCCAACAGAGCGATCAGCGGGCCACCCGCCGACGCGACCCCGAGTACTGAACCGCTCGCCGTCGTCCCAGCGGGTTCGTGGGCGACGCGAGGTACGATCGCCTCCGTGACCCAGACCGAGCAGCGCCCCGCCCTCCTCGGAGTCGACGGCGAACCGCTGCCCGCGACCATGTGGCACGTCGCCCGTCGGCCCCGATGGATCGCCCTGCTCGGCCTCGCCCTCGTCGTGGCGGCGATCTTCGCCTGGCTCGGCCATTGGCAGATCGAGCGCAGCGTCGAGAGCGTGCAGGTCGTCAACCCCGAGACCGAGACCAGCAAGGTGCTGTCGTCCGTCGCGACCCCGCAGACGCCCTTCGCCGACTCGCTCGGTGCCCAGCGCGTGTCCGTCACCGGTGAGTTCGACCCGGACGACTTCGCCGTCGTCGGTGATCGCGTCAACGGCGGCGAGACCGGCTACTGGCTGATCGGCCGTTTCGTCGACGACGCCAACGGCGCCTCGCTTCCCGTGGGGCTCGGCTGGTCCGCGACCCGCGAGGGTGCCGAGGCCGCCGAGGCGTCCGTGGCCGCGACCTCGACCGTCACGGTCGAGGGCCGTTACTTCCCGTCCGAGTCGCCGACCGAGAGCGACTTCGAGAGCGGTGCGCAGACCGTCGTGTCCGTGGCCGCCCTGATCAACGAGTGGCCCGGCTTCGACGGCCAGGTCTACGGCGGCTACGTCGTCTCCGACGCCGCACCCGCGTCGCTGAGCGAGATCGACTCCGCGCCTCCGGCGTCCGACGTGCAGTTCAACTGGCTCAACGTCTTCTACGCCATCGAATGGGTCGTCTTCGCCGGCTTCGCCGTCTTCCTGTGGTTCCGGCTCGTGCGCGACGCGTTCGAGCGCGAGCACGAAGAAGCCGAGGAGGCGCGGGCCGAGGCGGACGCGCGCGGCGCGACCCAGCCGACCCGCGCCTCCTGACCCC
>Ga0265780_10003916_pt1 | contig 19383 bp, 16 predicted proteins | sample P1T30metagenome_FD_192432 | JGI IMG/M metagenome (GOLD analysis project Ga0265780, IMG submission 192432) | Plant litter microbial communities from East Loma Ridge, Irvine, California - P1 T30 | ecosystem: Environmental > Terrestrial > Plant litter > Unclassified | place: USA: California...
TGAGGACTGGGCGGGACCGGTGGGCGGCGCCAGCGACATCGAGGCTCAGTTCGGCGTCAAGCGGACGACGCTCAACACCTGGTACAAGCAGGGCGCCGTTATCGGACTGCTTCGCGGACAGCGCAAGCTCGCCTATCCGCTGGAGCAGTTCATCGATGGTCGTCCCCTTCAGGGCGTCCCCGATGTCCTTGCTGTCGCTCCGGATGCTCGTTCGGCATGGCTCTGGATGCGGCAGCCGCACGGCGCGCTTGACGGACAGACGCCGCTCGCTGCGCTGCGTGCGGGCAAGCAGGATCAGGTCAGCGCGATTGCCCGACGGGACTTCGACCGCGAGATCGACTAGTCGCCCGCCATGGCGCTGGATCCGAAAGTCCTCTCATCGCTGACCCGTCGCGTCGAGCCGACCGAGTATCTGCGTTGCACGCCGTGGGCACGCCGCAGCACGCCGCTCGGCATGGGCTTCGGCGAGACGCGGTTCGCCAGCCCGGCCAAGGCGTTCAAGCTCCTCTATATCGCCGAGGATCTCGCGACATCGATCGCCGAAGCGATCATCCGCGATCGCTTCGAGGGCAAGACTGCCCGTCTGCTCGCCCAATCGGACATCGCTGACTGGGGTGTGTGCGCGGTTTCGGCGACCCGCCCGCTGCGTCTCCTCAGTCTGCGCGGCGATGCCTGTTTCAAGCTAGGCATCTCGACCGACATTGTCGGCGCCAAGGCCCATGACGAAGCTCGCGCCTTCAGTCAGGAGCTCTACGATACGACCGATCTCGACGGGATCGTCTATCATTCGCGGCTGCGCCGAAAGAACTGCATGGCGATCTACGACCGGGCGATCACGCCCGGTCTGAGCGCGCAGCCGGTAGTCCAGCTCGAACGGCTTTCCGCGCTGGTGCCTGCCCTCAAAACCTTGAAGACAGACCTGATCTGACTCAAGGACCAAGGCAGGTCCCTTCGCCCGGGCCGACTGGGTCTCGCCACCCTCGTCCGTGCGCACTGTCGCAGCTCGCTCGGGCAATAAAAGCACCATCGGCAGACTGGCGCCAGGTTCTCAACCTCCGTTTACAGCGCGGGAGGATGCGGCCCGGCGCGGATCAAACGCTCGGAGCCAATGCCTCGATAATTCGGCAGTCGGCTACGGTGTTACGGCTACAGGAGTCGATCAACACGTCCAGCTCGCCAGCGAGCGCCGTCAGGTCCGCGATCTTTCGCGTGATGGCATCGCGGTGCTGGTTGGCGATGACGTCCACGGCCATGCAGGATTGCTCGCGGCGGTCGGCGAGCCCCATCAACTCCCTCACCTGGTCGATCGAGAATCCGAGATCGCGTGCGCGCCGGATGAACGACAGGCGTCGAAGATGTGCGGCGTCATACGTCCGGTAGTTCGCTGCGGATCTCGCGGGCTCCGGGAGCAAACCGATCTGCTCGTAATAGCGGATCGTCTCGACCTTGGTGCCGGTTGCCCCAGCCAGTTTTCCGATCGTCAATTTCTCGGACATGGCGCTTGACCCTCTAGCGACTAGAGGCAGCATATAGGCTGCCAGATCGATTCTATCGAGGTGGCGAAACATGGCCTGCACGAGCTGCGCGTCCGACAAGACGGGCACCTTCAACGACCCGAGATGGCGGCGGGCGCTGTGGATCGCGCTCGCGATCAACGGTGGAATGTTCGTAGTCGAGACCGTCGCCGGCATCGCGGGCGGCTCGAAGGCGCTCCAGGCCGACGCTCTCGACTTTTTCGGCGATACAGCGAATTACGCGATCAGTTTGGGGGTCGCAGGTATGGCCCTCGCGTGGCGCGCCCGCGCGGCGATGCTGAAAGGTGCGACGCTCGCGCTGCTCGGTCTCTACGTCCTGGTCGCGGCAGGATGGGCGGCGGTTCACGGAAGCGTGCCGCATGCCGAAATGATGGGGATTGTTGACGGCATCGCGCTGATCGCGAACCTTGTGGTGGCAGTGATGCTTTATGGCTTCCGCAGCGGTGACGCGAACATGCGATCAGTCTGGATCTGCTCACGCAAGGATGCGATCGGCAACATCGCCGTCGTCCTGGCCGCATGCGGAGTGTTCGGCCTGAACAGTGCCTGGCCCGACCTTCTTGTGGCGGCGCTGATGGCAGCACTGGGATTGGCTGGCGGCTTCCAGATCATGCGAGAGGCCCGTGCCGAGTTGCGGTCTTCCCCACGTTTTGGGTCTGTCGATCTCCGGGGATCATTACATGGCAGCCGGTAAGATGCTAAGGGTCGGTCCGATGCAACGCCTGTCCGCCCTCTTTCTCTGTCTGATGCTCGCGCTGTCGCTCGGGTTCGGATCGGTCGCGCACGCGGCCGAGGGGCCTGGCGTGGAGGTTTCCACAGTAACGTTGATCGGCCATGCCGACGGCGATGGCGATCAGGTGCCGGCCGACAGCCAGAAGGGCTATCCCCATCATCATGGCGGATGCCATGGCCATGATATCGGCGTTCCGATGGCACCTGACCCGGTCGCATCCGCTACGGGGCTGCGCGTGACGCCATCAGCCTGGAACAATGGTCCGAGGGCGATGGCGCCTTCGAACCCGGCGCTGCGACCTCCCCAAGCCTGACCGACGTCTAAGCTCCGCGCGGTAAATCCGCGCGGATTCCAGCGTTCGTCAGGAGTACCTTACCCATGCAGCGTTTAATCGCGGCCCTATTGGCCGTGGCATCGTGCGCGTCGATCGCGCAGGCGCAATCTTCCGAGCTGGCATCGACCAGTTCCACTCTTACGCTCGAACAAGCGCTGGCGCTCGCCGGCGCAACCGCGCCCACGCTCGACGCAGCGACAGCGGGGGTGCGTGCAGCAGAGGCGGGTCGCATCGTCGCGGGCTATCGCCCCAATCCTTCAATCGTCGCGGAAACCGAGAACGTCGCGGGCACCGGACAATATCGCGGGGTCCGCAGCGCCGAGACGAAGGCTGGCCTGGCGTTCCCGATCGAGCTTGGGGGCAAGCGGTCCGCGCGGATCGCAGTGGCCGACGCGATCGGTAGCCGCGCGCGGATCGGCTCTGCCTTGGCCGAAGCCGATCTGCGGCTTGCCGTTACACAGCTCTACATCGAAGCTACCGCGGCCGACCGTCGCCTCGTTACGGCACGTGAGCAGGCGGGCATCGCCCGCGAGGCGCTCCGCGCAGCCGGCGTCCGCGTGCAGGCGGGGCGGGCATCGCCCCTCGAACAGCAGCGCGCGGACGTGCTGCGCATCAATGCCGAAACCGCCGTCGAGCGCGCGCAGCGTCTCGCAGACGTCGCGCGCGACAATCTGACCCGCCGCATCGGCCAACCCCTCACCGGCGCGCTCGACATGGCGTGGTACGATCGCGTCGAGGGTTATGGTCCGTCGCAGCCCATTGCCCCGGCCGGCACGCTCGCGCTTGCCGCTGCGCGGGCAGACGCGACAACTGCCGAGGCACAGGTGAGGCTCGCACGCTCGCAGCGCATCCCCGACGTGACGCTCAGCGCCAGTGCGCGTCGTCTCGAGGCGACCAACGACGTCGCGGCAGTATTCGGGGTGTCGATCCCCTTCCCGGTCTTCAACAACGGGAAGGCGGCCGTCGCCCAGGCTCGCGCTCAGAGCGATCAAGCACAGGCGCTTCGACGTGTGGCCGAGCTGGATACGGCACAGGACATTGCCCGCGCCCAAGTGGAGGTGGCGAACGCGGCCACGTCCGCCCGTAATGCAAGCGGACCGGCCCTCGCGTCGGCAACCGAGGCCGCGCGGATTGCCCGGATCGGCTACCGCGAGGGCAAATTCGGCCAGCTCGATCTTCTCGATGCCGAGAGAACCCTGTCCGAAACGCGAACCGCCGCGATCGACGCGCTCGCCACCTATCATGACGCGAAGGCACGCCTCGAACGGCTCGTTGCCGCCGCGCCCTCGTCCGAGGAAACCAATCAATGACGAAGATCATCATCCGGGCGCTTGCACCCGTGACCCTGGCTCTCATTCTTGCGGGCTGCGGCAGTGGAGGCAGCAGCGGCGAAGTCGGCGAAAAAGCCGGCGCTGAGAAGACGGAGAAGACCGAAGCTGGCGAGACCAAGGAAGCGGCGAAGGATGTCGTCACCTTATCCGCGCAGCAAATTGCCGATGCCGGCATCGAGGTGACGCGCCCGACCGTGGGCGGCGAAGCCGGCGCGATCGAGCTGTCCGCGACGATCGAAGGCGATCCGCAGGGCGTACAGGTCGTGTCGGCCTCGGTCGCCGGGCGCCTTGTCTCGCTCACCCGCAATCTCGGCCAGTCCGTAAGCCGCGGCGATCCGCTCGCGAATATCGAGAGCCGGGAGGCAGCATCGCTCAAGGCCGAAGTCGAGGCGGCTCGCGCACGTGCCGCCCTCGCCGAGTCCAACCTGCGCCGCGAACAGCGCCTGTTCGCCGAGCGCGTCTCGCCGGAACAGGATCTCGTCGCCGCGCGGACCGCGGCGACGGAAGCCGGTATCGCGCTGCGCCTGGCGCAACAGCAGTTATCGGCGACCGGCAGCGGGGGCGGCGCGCTCAATCGCATTGCGGTGCGCTCGCCGATCGGCGGTCAGGTCATCGCACGGTCCGCCACGCTCGGGCAGACGGTCGCGGCCGACGCCGAACTGTTCCGCGTCGCCAATCTATCAAAAGTCACCGTCACGACGTCGCTGGTGCCGAATGATGCCGGCCGGGTGAAGCCCGGCGCCCGCGTCGAGGTCACGGCCCCCGGTCGGCGTCAGGAAGGCCGGGTGACGTTCGTCTCGCCCGTGCTGGACGAGACGACCCGACTGGTCCCGGTGATCGCGACGCTCGACAACGCAGGCAGCACCTGGCGGGTCGGCGAGACGGTCAACGTGTCGATCCTCGTGCCCGCAGGCGGGGACCGCACCGTCGCCGTACCTTCGGCCGCGGTGCAGATGATCGAGGACAAATCGTTCGTATTCGTCCGGACTCCAACGGGGTTCCGCGCGATGCCCGTGACCTTGGGTCGGACCAACGGTGGTCAGGTCGTGGTGACTTCGGGCCTCACAGGCTCCGAGCGGATCGCGTCCACCAACAGCTTCACGCTCAAGGCCGAACTCGGCAAGGGCTCGGGCGCGGACGAGGACTGAGCCATGATCGGTCGCATCGTCACCCTTTCCGTCGAAAAGCGCTGGCTCGTCCTGCTTTTCACCGTTGCCGCGGCATTGATCGGGATCGGCGCGCTGCGTCAGCTTCCGATCGACGCCGTGCCGGACATCACCAACAACCAAGTGCAAATCAACGTCGTTGCCCCTGCCCTTTCCCCCGATCAGATCGAGAAGCAGGTCGCCTTCACCGTCGAAACCGCGCTCGCCGGCATTCCCGGGCTCGAATATACCCGATCGCTCAGCCGCAATGGCTTCGCTCAGGTCACGGCGGTTTTCTCCGAGAAGACCGATATCTACTTCGCGCGGGCGCAGGTCGCGGAGCGCCTGCGCACTGCCGAAGAAGACCTGCCGCAAGGCGTGAACCCAGAAATGGGGCCGATCGCCACGGGCCTTGGCGATATCTTCATGTGGACGGTCGAATATCGCGAACTGGATCAGGTCCATCACCGTAACGGCGAACCCGGTCTGCAACGCGATGGCAGTTACATCACGCCGGAGGGCGATCACCTCGTCAGCGATGCCGACAAGGCGACCTACCTGCGCACCGTGCAGGACTGGATCGTCACGCCACAGCTCAAGAGCACGGCGGGCCTGGCCGGCGTCGACTCCCTTGGCGGCTACACCAAGGAATATCTCGTCGTCCCCGACGTGCAGCGGATGGCGGCGATGCGTCTCACGCTGCAGGATCTGACAACAGCGCTGGAGCGCAACAACACGAGCGCCGGTGCGGGTGTCGTCGACCGCAACGGTGAAGGGCTCGCCGTCCGCTCGGACGGGCGTGTGCGCAATGCCGACGAACTCGCCCGCACCGTCGTCGCCACCCGCGAGGGCGTGCCGATCCTGCTAAACCAGATCGCAACCGTCCGCACCGGCCAGGCGCTCCGCATGGGGTCCGCTTCCGAGAACGGTCATGAAGTCGTGGTCGGGACTGCAGTGATGCGGATCGGCGAAAACAGCCGTACCGTATCGACGGGCGTGGCCGAGCGGCTGACGCAGATCGGGCGTTCCTTGCCGGTCGACGTGGTGGTCAAGCCGGTCATGAACCGGACCGAACTGGTGAACTCCACCATCGCCACGGTGGCCCGCAACCTCGCCGAAGGCGCGGTGCTGGTCATCGTCGTTCTGTTCGCGCTGCTCGGCAATTTCCGGGCGGCACTGATCGCTGCATTCGTCATCCCGATCACAATGCTGCTCACCAGTATCGGCATGCTGGAAGCTGGCGTCTCCGCCAATCTGATGAGCCTCGGTGCGCTCGACTTCGGCCTGATCGTCGATGGCGCCGTCATCATCGTGGAGAATGCGCTACGCCGTCTCGCCGAGGCGCAGCATGGCCGCGACGGTGAGCTGACGATGCAACGGCGGCTAGGCTTGGTCGCTGCGTCCGCTCGCGAGATGATCCGCCCGTCCGTCTACGGGCAGGCGATCATCATCCTAGTCTATGCGCCATTGCTCACCTTCACCGGCGTGGAGGGGAAGATGTTCGAGCCGATGGCGCTCACCGTAATCATCGCGCTCGTCTTCGCCTTCATCCTGTCGCTGACCTTCGTGCCCGCAGCCATTGCCATCTGGCTCAGCAAGCGGGTCGAGGAGAAGGAAAGCCGCATCGTCGCGTTCCTGCGGCGACGCTACGAACCGGGGCTCAATGCAGCCATGCGTCGGCCGAGCCTCACCATCGGCATCGCGGTCGGCGCGCTGGCGCTTGCCGGTGTCGCTTTCACCACCTTAGGTCAGGAGTTCCTACCCCAGCTCGATGAAGGCAATGTCCTCGTGCAGGCGGTTCGCATTCCGGGCACGTCGGTCGACCAAAGCCAGGCGATGCAGTTTCAGGTCGAAAAGGCGCTCGCCAAGGCACCCGAGGTCCGGTTCGCTTTCTCACGCACGGGCACGTCCGAGATCGCGTCCGATCCGATGCCGGCAAACGCGACCGACACGTTCGTCATCCTGAAACCCAAAAAGGAATGGCCGGACCCCGGCCTGTCCAAGGAGGCACTGGTCGAGCAGTTGGAAAAGCGCCTCTCTACCCTGCCGGGCAACGCCTACGAGATCACCCAGCCCATCCAGATGCGCTTCAACGAGCTGATTGCAGGCGTGCGTGGCGATATCGCTATCAAGGTCTTCGGCGACGACTTTGGCGAGATGAACGCGGCCGCAAATCGCATCGCCGGCATCTTGCGTGCGACACGCGGCGCCGCAGACGTCCGGGTCGAACAGACCGAGGGTCTGCCGATGCTCGACATCCGTCCCAACCGCGCCGCCATGTCGCGGGTCGGGGTGACAGCCGGCGACGTGCAGGACACGGTTGCCGCTGCGATCGGGGGACGACAGGCCGGCGTCATCTTCGAAGGAGATCGCCGCTTTCCCGTCGTGATCCGAATGGCGGAAAGCGCGCGGTCCGATCTGACTGCGGTCGCCCAGGTGCCCGTGCCGACCGCGGGCGGCGGTTTCGTGCCGCTGTCGACGGTCGCGGATATCGCCGTCGTCGACGGTCCCAACCAGATCAGCCGGGAGAACGGCAAGCGGCGTGTCGTGGTGCAGGCGAACGTCCGCGACCGCGATGTGGCCGGTGTCGTCGCCGATGCACGCGCCGCGATCGACACCCAAGTGAAGCTGCCCCCGGGCACCTATCTCGAATGGGGCGGCCAGTTCGAAAATCTGGCATCGGCACGCGACCGGCTCGCGATTGTCGTCCCGATCTGCTTCGCGGTCATCATGCTGCTGCTATACGGCGCGCTCGGCTCCGTACGGGACGCGCTGATCGTGTTCACGGGCGTGCCCCTGGCATTGGTAGGCGGCGTACTGGCGCTGGTGCTGCGGGGGATGCCGTTCTCTATTTCCGCGGCCGTAGGCTTCATTGCGCTGTCGGGTATCGCAGTCCTCAACGGGTTGGTGATGGTGTCCTCCATCCATGACCTGATGCGTGCCGGCGTGGATCGCGCCATCGCGGCGCACCAAGGGGCGCTTGCGCGGCTCAGGCCGGTCGCCATGACCGCTCTGGTCGCATCGCTCGGCTTCGTGCCGATGGCGCTGGGCCACGGTGCGGGTGCCGAGGTGCAGAAGCCCCTCGCGACCGTCGTCATCGGCGGCCTGATCTCAGCCACACTGCTGACGCTGTTCGTGCTGCCCACGCTCTACGCGCGCTTCGGCGCGCGCACGCTGCCGACCCCGTCGGACGGCCATCTCGAACTCACTCCCCTCCCCGCTCCGACACACTGAAAGACAGACCATGCACGATCATTCAGCGGGCGGAGACGCCCATGACTATAGCGAACCAGGTGGTCACGACCACGGCCACGCTCACGGGGGGCATGGACACAGCCACGCCCCCAAGAGCTTCGGCAAGGCCTTCGCGATAGGAACAACGCTCAATTTCGGCTTCGTCATTGTTGAAGCGATCTACGGCATTGCATCGGGGTCGATGGCCTTGGTCGCCGATGCCGGTCACAACCTGGGCGATGTGCTTGGGCTGCTGGTTGCCTGGGGCGCCGCGATTCTGAGCCGGCGTAGCCCCAAGGGCCGGTACACCTACGGCTTACGCAGCTCCTCGATTTTAGCGGCCCTCTTCAATGCGGTCCTCCTACTGGCTGCTATCGGGGTTATCGGCGTCGAAGCAATCCGGCGCTTGTTCGAGCCTGCGCCCGTCGCAGGCTGGATGGTGATGATCGTCGCCGCTGTGGGGATCGTCATCAACGGCGTGACTGCCCTTCTGTTCATGCAAGGGCGCAAAGGCGATTTGAATATCCGGGGCGCTTTCCTGCACATGGCCTCCGATGCCGCTGTGTCCGCAGGCGTCGTCGTGGCAGGGTTCATCATCTTGAAAACCGGCTGGGTCTGGCTCGACCCCTTGGTCAGCCTGATACTCGTTGCGGTAGGCACATGGGGCCTGCTCCGGGATTCGGTGAACATGAGCTTGCAGGCCGCGCCAGCCGGGATCGACCCTGAGCGCGTCGGCAGTTTCTTGCGCAAGCAGCGGGGAGTGAAGGGCGTCCACGACCTTCACGTATGGCCGATGAGCACGACCGAGACTGCGCTGACCGTTCACCTGCTCGTTCCCGAAGGCTACCCAGGCGATGCTTTCACCGCCGGAATAGCTGTCGCTTTGAAAGAGCGGTTCGAGATTCATCACGCTACCGTACAAATCGAGACGGACCCGGCGACGCCGTGCGAACTCGAATCCGACAAGACGGTGTGAGGGCCTGAGGCATGGAGGCCGTCGCCTTTACATTGATCCCCGTCGTCGCGGTGCTGCTAGGATCGTTGGTCGCGGTATCGAGGCGGCCAAGCGAAGCGGTCGTGAGCGCCATGCAGCATCTGGCAGCAGGCGTGGTGTTCGCGGCAGCGGCAGCGGAAATCCTGCCTCAGGTGATGCACGAGGGCTCCCCGATTGCCACTTTCACCGGAGGGGCACTCGGCATCATCGTCATGCTTTCGCTCAAAGCTATCGAAGGGCGGGCCAGCGGGCCGGTCGCGATGCTGGGTGCGGTAGCCGTCGATATCCTTATCGACGGACTCGTTCTTGGGCTGGCGTTCATTGCCGGTGGGAAGGCCGGCGTGCTGCTCACGATCGCGTTGACCTTGGAGGTGCTGTTCCTCGGGCTAACCGTTACGACCGAGCTCGGCGAGACGATCAAGTCCAAGGCGCGCATCATCGCGATCACGATGGGGATCGCGATGATGCTGCCGATCGGCGTGGCGCTGGCAACGCCTGTGGCGCTACTTCCACCTGTCGTCATCGCCGGTTTTCTGAGTTTCGGGCTGATGGCGCTGCTCTACCTGGTGACGGAGGAGCTGTTGGTCGAAGCACACGAGAAGCCAGACACCCCGCTCATCAGCGCCATGTTCTTCATCGGCTTTTTAGGGCTGCTCCTGGTCGAAGAGATCTTGGACTGACCAGTCAGCACGACATCCGCTGGACGGAAGAGGCCGACGCCGAATGGTCCGGGAATTTCTTTTGCTCGCGTAATCGAATCGATGAACCCACGAAGAAGAGGTGACCGATTGACAGATTTAGAGGCGCCCCGCAGGATGTGCACGTGAAGCGTCTGTCCCTCTTCCTGTTGCTGATCGGCGTCTTGATCGGGCTTGCGGCGCAGCAGCCTGCGCAGGCACTTGCCGCGCCGGCGGGTGCGATGGACATGGCATCGATGGCCGCCGGCGACATGGCGTCGATGCCCGACTGCACGGCATCGATCCAAAAGGATGCAGCTCACAAGCCGTGCAAGTGTGGCCTGGCTGGTTGCATCGCCATGATGGCGTCGGGCGGGCCGATGATGCTTTCGGATACCTCGATGGTCCTCATTGCAGCGGGACGATCCGATCGTGAAGAGCAGATCGGTCTTGCCGCCCCCTTGCGAGGCCGGTCTACCGCCCCCGAACCAGAACCACCGTCGGCCCTGATCTGATTTCAAGTCCGCGCGCGTGCCCGTCACGTGGCCCCGTTGCTTGTGCCACGGGGCCGGCGCGAGGTGAACTCAAGGATCAGGACATGACGAAATGCGAACCCCTTTTCGCCGGCGCGCATCACGCGCGTTGGTATGGCTCGCGCTGACGTCGGTCAGTTTGCCGGCGATCGCCGGACCGCTGACCTTCGACACAGCGCTCCAAAAAGCTTCCGCCGACGCCCCATCTATCAAGGCCAAGGCGCTCGGCGCCGATGCTACGCGATCGGCGCGGTTCGCCGCAGGGCAGTTGCCAGACCCCAAGCTCGCCCTCGGTGTCGACAGCTTTCCGATCTCGGGACCGCTCGCGTTCGCGCCGCAGCGCGATAATTTCACCTGGGCACGTATCGGCGTGTCTCAGGACATTCCCAATCTCGCTAAGCGCCGCGCGCAACGTGGTCGCGCCGAGGCGGATATTGGCGTCGCAGATGCGGAGACCGGCGTGGCGGCGCGCGTCGCCAAGGTTCAGGCCGCACTTGCCTGGATCAATCTCGCTTATGCCGAGCGGCGACTCACGGCGCTCGACACGGTACTCCAACGGCTCGATCGCTTTGTCAAAGCGTCGCCTGGTGCGGTCGCGTCGGGTGCATCGCGGCCAGCGCAGGTTCTCACCGGGCGAGAAGCTGTGGCAAAATTACAGGACCGGCGCGACGAACTTGTGTCCGTGGTCGGCCGCGCGCGCGCCGATCTCACGCGCTGGACTGGCGAAACGGACCCCGCGATTGCAGGGCCGGTTCCGGACTTCGCGATAGATCCTTCCCGCCTGCGCACGTCGCTTCGCCAGCACCCGACGCTGGTCCTCGCCGCTGCAACGATCGGTCGCGCGGATGCCGATCTACGCATCGCCGAGGCCGAACGGCGCCCCGATTTCGGCGTGGATCTATCCTATCAGCGCCGCGATCCACGGTTCGGGGACTATGTTTCGGCAGGCGTCACAATCGGCCTGCCGCTGTTTAAGAGGCACCGTCAGGAACCGTTGATCGCGGCGCGCGCGGCCGAAGCCAGTGGTGCGCGTGCCGAGGCTGATGCGAGTGCGCGCGAGCTGACCGCAGATCTCGAAGCGGGTCTTGCCGACCACGTCATGCACCACGCGCAATGGATGCGCGCGCGCGACGTCCTGCAGCCCCTCGCCGAGCAGCGGGTGACACTGGAGACGGGCAGTTACAGTGCCGGTCGCGCGACACTTACCGACATCGCGGACGCGCATGCGGCGCTTGCCGATGCGATCCTTACCACGCTCGACCGCGAGGCGACGGTGGTTGCCGATGGCGCGCGGCTGACCCTCTTGTTCGGGAACACCGACCAATGACCCTCACCTCGCTTCAACGCTCGCAGCTCGCTGCCGCGTTCGCCGCTGTCACCCTCGTCGCGGGTGCAGGCGGCTATTATCTTGCCGGTTCGCGGAGCGGGACACCTGCTGCCGGGACGCCCGGCGCCAGTCGCAAACCGCTCTACTATTACGATCCAATGGTGCCGCAGGAGCATTACGACAACCCGGACTCGCTGTCGTCGATGGGAATGAAGACCGAACCCAAATATGCTGACGAAGCGACAGGATCTGGTGCAGCCCCGGGCGTTACGGTTGATCCGGCGGCGCTACAGAGTCTTGGTATCCGCGTGGCGAAGGCAACGCAGGGCACGTTGGCGGACTCGCTCGACGTCACCGGTTCGATCGATTTCAACCAGCGCGATGTCGCCATCGTTCAGGCGCGCGCCGCAGGATTCATCCAGCGCGTCTATGGCCGCGCTCCGGGCGACGTCATCCGCGCCGGAGCGCCGATCGCCGACGTGTTGGTCCCCGAATGGGGCGGGGCGCAGGGCGAGTATGAAGCGGTGCGCAAGACAGGTGATCCGGCGCTGATTGCCGCCTCACGCCAGCGGCTGCGGCTGATCGGCATTCCGGGCGGCGCAGCGGTTGGTCGCGGCGTGACCACGATCCGCAGTCCGATTGGCGGTGTCATCCAGACCCTTGACGCTCGCACAGGGGTCACGCTCGCACCGGGCCAGACACTCGCCCAGATCAACGGGCTCGGCACGGTCTGGTTGAACGCCGCAGTGCCCGAGGGCCGCGCGGCCGATGTTCGCGTCGGCCAGAATGCGACCGCCGACCTCGTGGGGTTCCCCGGCGAGCACTTTACCGGCCGTGTTATCGCCGTGTTGCCCACCGCGCAGGCCGACAGCAGGACGCTCACCGTCCGCATCGAGCTGCCCAACCACAATGGCTTGCTTCGTCCCGGCATGTTCGCGACCGTTCATCTTGGTGATACGGCGCGGTCGGCATTGCTCGTGCCGAGCGAGGCGGTGATCCGCACCGGGAAGCGCGCACTCGTGATGCTCGCCGACGGCAAGGGCCGCTTCCGACCTGCCGAAGTCCGAATCGGGGGCGAGGCAAGCGGTCAGACCGAAATCCTTGCCGGCCTTTCCGCTGGTGAGAATGTCGTGGCGTCTGGCCAGTTCCTGCTCGACAGCGAAGCGAGCCTCAATGGCACCGCGGCGCGACCGATCTCGGGGGAAGCCAAGTGATCGCCCGGATCATTGAAGCGTCTGTGAAGGCGCGTGTCCTCGTCCTGCTGGCAGCGCTCACGCTCGTCGTCATCGGTATCGGCGCGGTTCGATCGACACCCGTCGACGCGTTACCCGATCTATCCGATGTGCAGGTCATCATCCGCACCACCTATCCCGGCCAGGCACCGCGCATCGTCGAGGACCAGGTCACCTATCCGCTCGCGACGACGATGCTCTCAGTGCCGGGTGCGCGCGTCGTGCGCGGCTACTCGTTTGTCGGCGACAGCTTCGTCTATGTGCTGTTCGAGGACGGCACCGATCTCTACTGGGCGCGCAGCCGCGTGCTCGAATATCTGAGCCAGATTCAGAGCCGCCTCCCCGAGGGCGCGAAGGCGTCGCTCGGTCCCGATGCGACGGGAGTCGGTTGGATCTACGAATATGCGCTGGTCGACCGGACCGGCTGCCACGACCTCGCGCAGCTCCGCAGCATCCAGGACTGGTTCCTACGCTACGAATTGAAAGCAGTCCCAGGCGTCGCAGAGGTCGCCAGCATCGGCGGCATGGTCCGCCAGTATCAGGTGATCCTCGATCCCCAGAAACTCGCCTCCTACGGCATCACGCACGAGGCGGTAATCGACGCGCTGAAGCGCGGCAACCAGGAGAGCGGCGGCTCGGTTCTCGAAATGGCCGAGGCCGAATACATCGTCCGTTCGACCGGATATCTTGCCTCGCCCGGCGACTTCCGCGCGATTCCCTTGAAGACCATAGGCGGTACGCCGGTGACGCTTGGCGACGTGGCGACGATCCAGATTGGCCCCGAGATGCGGCGCGGCGTCGCCGAACTGAACGGCGAGGGCGAGGTCGCCGGCGGGGTGATCGTCATGCGGCAGGGCAAGAACGCGCGCGAGGTGATCGAAGGCGTCAAGACCAAGCTCGCCGAGCTGAAGAAGGGGTTGCCCCCGGGCGTCGAGTTGGTGACGACCTACGATCGTTCCGGGTTGATCGACCGTGCGGTCGACAATCTCAAGAGCAAGCTGATCGAGGAGTTCATCGTCGTCGCGATCGTCTGCGGACTGTTCCTGTGGCACGCGCGCTCGGCGCTGGTCGCGATACTGACACTCCCGCTCGGTATCCTTGCGGCGTTCATCGCGATGCGCGTTCAGGGACTGAACGCCAACATCCTCTCGCTGGGCGGCATCGCGATCGCGATCGGCGCGATGGTCGATGCCGCCGTGGTGATGATCGAGAATGCGCACAAGCACCTCGAGCATTGGTTGCGCGACCATCCGGGCGAAACGCTGGTGGGCCCCGAGCGCTGGCGCGTGATCACGGCTGCGGCGGTTGAGGTCGGGCCGGCCCTGTTCCTCAGCCTTCTCATCATCACCTTTTCGTTCGTGCCGATCTTTTCGCTCCGGGGGCAGGAGGGCCGACTGTTCGCGCCGCTCGCCTTCACCAAGACCTATGCGATGGCAGGCGCGGCGATCCTGTCGATCACGCTGATCCCGGTGCTGATGGGCTATCTCATCCGCGGCCGCATCCCATCGGAGAGTGCGAACCCGATCAACCGCGTCCTCACCCGCGTCTACCGGCCCGCGCTCGACTGGGTGCTGGCGCGGCCCAAGCAGGCGCTGATAATCGCCGGGTTGGTGTTCGCGACCAGCATCTGGCCGATCAGCCAATTGGGCGGCGAGTTCATCCCGCAAATGAACGAGGGCGACCTGCTCTACATGCCCTCGGCACTGCCCGGCATCTCCACCGCCAAGGCGGGGCAATTGCTCCAGCTAACCGACCGGCTGATCAAGACCGTACCGGAGGTCGAGAGCGTGTTCGGCAAGGCCGGGCGCGCCGACACGGCGACCGACCCCGCGCCGCTCGAGATGTTCGAGACGACGATCCGGTTCAAGCCAAAGGATCAGTGGCGCGCGGGGATGACGCAGGACAGGCTGATCGAGGAGCTCGACCATGCGGTGAAGGTGCCGGGGCTCGCGAACTTCTGGATTCCGCCGATCCGCAATCGCATCGACATGCTGTCGACTGGCATCAAGAGTCCGATCGGCATCAAGGTGGCGGGCTCGAACCTCACCGAAATCGACGCCACCGCGCGTGAGATCGAGCAGGTTGCGAAGACCGTGCCCGGTGTCAGCTCGGCGCTCGCCGAACGTCTTACCGGCGGACGGTATATCGATGTCACCATCAACCGTGCCGCCGCGGGGCGCTACGGGCTCAACGTCGCCGACGTCCAGTCGGTCGTGTCGAGTGCAATCGGCGGCGAGACGGTCGGACAGACCGTAGAAGGGCTCGCGCGCTACCCGATCAGCGTGCGCTATCCGCGCGAGATCCGCGATAGCATCGATGCCTTGCGCAACCTGCCGGTCCTGACGCCGACGCTCCAGCAGGTGACGCTCGGCACCGTCGCCGACATCAGCGTCAGCGACGGCCCGCCAATGCTGCGGACGGAGAATGGCCGCCCGGTCACGTGGATCTACGTCGATGGCCGCGGCGCGCCGCTCACCACCATTGTCGGCAATCTTCAGCACGAGATCAGCGCAAAGGTGAAGTTGTCGCCGGGAATCAGCGTCAGCTACACCGGTCAGTTCGAGTTCCTCCAGCGCGCGATCGAGCGGCTGAAGATCGTCGTGCCGGCAACCCTGCTGATCATCTTTCTGCTGCTCTATGCAACCTTCCGCCGGCTCGACGAAGCCGCGCTGGTGATGGGAACGCTGCCGTTCGCGCTGACTGGCGGTGTCTGGCTGCTCTACCTGCTGGGCTATGATCAATCGGTCGCGACAGGTGTCGGGTTCATCGCGCTCGCTGGCGTTTCAGCGGAGTTCGGCGTCGTGATGCTGATCTACCTCAAGCACGCGCTGGAGGCCCGCGGTCCCGCGCCGGACGATACCGAGGTCAAGGCTGCGGTGCGCGAAGGTGCCCTGCTTCGTGTCCGACCTAAGGCGATGACGGTCGCGGTGATCCTGGCCGGTCTGTTTCCAATCCTGATCGGCACCGGCACCGGCTCCGAAGTGATGAGCCGGATCGCTGCTCCTATGATCGGCGGCATGCTCACTGCACCGTTGCTCTCGATGCTGGTCCTGCCGGCAGCGTTCCTGCTGCTGCGGCGTGCGCGACGTTCCACCCACCCTTCAACCCCAATCCCAACGCTGCAAAGGAATACGCTATGAAGATGACCCCGTTGGCCCTCGCTGTGCTCGCGGGCCTGACGACCACTACGGCATCGGCGCAGTCGAGCGCTCCCATGCACGGCATGCCAATGAAGGGGGCGGTGAAGGTCGGTCATGGCAGTGGCGTCGTGACCGCGATCGATCTCAAGGCCGCCAAGGTTACAATCCAGCATGGACCAATCGCGGCACTGGGGTGGCCGGCGATGACGATGGCGTTCGCAGCAGTCCCACCGGCACTGCTCAAGACCATAAAAGCCGGACAACGCGTCGACTTCGCTATAAGGATGCGCGGTTCCGTGGCGGAGGTCACAGCTATCCACACTCGTTGATGCCGGGCGGTGCGATCGCTCCCACCGAGACGGGGGACGATCGCACCTTCTCACTTATCCCGGCGTCCGGCAGGTCGATGCCGTCGTCAGCCCGCAGCAGAAGCCGCTCGAGAGCTTTCGCGAGACGGGCGCTGCGCTCGGCGCACAGATCAATGCCCAGCAGCCGGCGCATGTCCAGCGCGCGGTCCGCGTGTTGGAGCGGCCAGTTCTGCCACCCGAACATTCGCCGGTCAGGAGCGGCTTGAGGAGTTCATCAGGAACACGCCCGAGAAGAACCACGCCGATCCTCGCCTTGCGCCCGCGCAGACGCTCCTCGGCGGCGCGATGCAGACGGCGCGGGATCGAGACGAAAGCAGCCGCATGATCGGTACTATCGAGAGTCGACGCGCCCGCTCGTAGCCGATCGAATGGGGACAGGCGGCGCGCTGGACGCGGAAAGTACGGGCGCGCGCCCACCGCCTTGATGCACCGTCGAAGGACAGAATGCGGAGGCGCTCACGTAGCGAAAGAAGTGCGATCGAAAAGGGACCGGCCTGCGAAAGGCGCGGGGCGCTTTTACCCAATAGATTTGACGGAAGTTCGGGCCAGCCACGTGTCGTGCAAAGGGGCGGTACACGTGCGCATATGCAGGGCGCTAGTTTATATGACGCTGCGTAACCAATGTACCACTTGCTACGAATAACTAGGCATGAAGCGTTTGCTCCTCCTGATCTTGGCCATGTTCGTTGTGGCGGCACCGGCCCCGGTGCTGGCTACACAGACGATGTGTGCTCAAACGATGCCAATGATGGCCTCGATGGATCATGGCATGCAAAAGGGGCCGTGCTGCGACGAAAAGCACAAGGCGTGCATGATCGCCTGTGATGGGGCCTGCACAGCGGCGTTGATCGTCGCGCCAGAGACTACGGCCTATCGCGCCACGCCGGGTCCCGTCGCGCTAAGTGGTCCGGTAACAACCTTCGCCATCGCGAACGTACCACAAGGTCTGGACCGCCCTCCTCGAACGAGCGCCTGATCTGCGCCCGCATTGACGGGGCGACCAGCATATTCAGTACACGCCTTTCGGCCGCCAACGTGCGGCACAGGTGATCGATCAACCGACGCCGACGCGCTTGCCAGATGGCAAGCCGGCTTCATTCAAGGACACTATCATGAACCGTTTTTCTAAAATCGCATTCGCTGTTTCCGCAACGCTCGCTGCGGTGGCTGGCGCCGCTCCGTCCTTCGCTGCCGATCGCGTTGGCGATAGCTATCATTGGGAATACACGCCTGGCCCTCGAGGCACTGCGCGGTGGGTTGCCGATCAGTCGACGAAGCCCGCCGCCATCGCGTCCTCCGCCATGTCGAGCGCAGTTGGTCATTGGCGTCCTGCTTATGGTCCCCGTGGCATGGCAACCTGGATTCCGGCCGAACGCGCTTCTCGCCAAATGGCGGTTGAGCAGATGGCCAACACAACGTCTCCTGTCAGCGGAAGCTGATTCGGCCGCGGCGCGACGCCTGTTTCAAACTCGGTACCTCGACCGACGTCGCCGGCGCCAAGGCCCATGACGAGGCCCGCGCCTTCAGCCAAGGGCGCTACGACCGATCTCGACAGGATCGTCTATCATTCGCGCCTGCGCCGAAAGAACTGCATGGCAATCTACGACCGGGCGATCACGCCCAGTCGTAGATCGCGCAGGCGGTGATTTAGCGCGAAGGCTTGCCGCGCTGGTCCCTGCCTTAAAACCTTGAAGACAGACCTGATCTGACTCAAGGACCAAGGCATGTCCCTTCTCCCGGGCCATCTGCCCTGCCCGGGAGTGAGGCTCCTACCTCGTCCGCGCGCGCTGGTGGCAGTTCGCCTGGGGCAAGAAGCACCGTCGGCAGACTGGCTCCAGGCTCTCAGTCTCCATCGTCAGCGTGGGAGGATGCGGGTCGGGCGCGGACCCCTTCTGGCTTCGACACGCACGACCTCCTGCTGCCATTGCGGTAGCCGTCGATGCCAGGTTAACCTCTCAACGCGGCCGGGTCTCCTGGAAGAGCCCATGTCAGGGATCGTCGCCGATCGTGCAGCGTAATCTGGCGGCTCGGCGCTTCGTAAGGCGGGAGCGGAGACAGCAGCCCCAACTCAGCCGGAGTGCGAGGATCCACATTCAGGTTTCCCCAGCTGATCGCCCGTGGGGGTTCATCCCCTCTCTTTCCTGAACGACCTAAGCCGGCCGTCCACCGCCTCCAACCCGCGATCATACGGGCCGTGTTGCCGCTTCGCGGCTGCCCGCACCACCCCTTTGATCGGGGTTCCCCTCCGCCGCTTGGCGCCTTCGGTGGAGGCACCGTCCTGGCCGTCTTCGACGGTGTTCAGTCGAGGGAACGAACCCCCGGCGAACAGATAAGGACCTCGAAAATGCAGAACCTCGTCATCCTCGCCGGCAACGTCGGCGCAGCCCCCGAGACCGCCGCCACCCAGGGTGGCACCAAGATCACCAAGTTCAGCCTCGCGACCTCGCGCCCGAAGCGCGACAGCGAGGGCAAGGTCCAGAAGGACCGCGACGGCCGCCGGGTCGAGGACACCGAATGGCACCGCATCACCTGCTTCAACGGCACGGCCAAGACGGTCACCGAATATGTCGAAAAGGGCCAGAAGGTGATGGTCCGCGGCCGCATCCACTACACCCGCTGGACCGACCAGGAGAATATCGAGCGCTACGGCGTCGAGATCATCGCCGATGAGGTGACCTTCCTCTCCTACGGCAAGTCCCGCCAGCAGCAGAACGCAGCCAGCCAGGATAACGAAGACGACGACATCCCCTTCTGAGCGGGGCGAGCGGCCCGGGAGCAACGGCTCCCGGGCCTTTCGCTG
>Ga0265780_10003918_pt1 | contig 19379 bp, 15 predicted proteins | sample P1T30metagenome_FD_192432 | JGI IMG/M metagenome (GOLD analysis project Ga0265780, IMG submission 192432) | Plant litter microbial communities from East Loma Ridge, Irvine, California - P1 T30 | ecosystem: Environmental > Terrestrial > Plant litter > Unclassified | place: USA: California...
CAGTTGGCAAAGACGTTGGAGTTTTCATCGGAGGCTCTTTTTCTGAATATGAAGCGGACCTTTTCAGAGACCCAGAAGCCATACCCATGCACCAAGCCACAGGTACGTACACCGCGCCAAGAAAGAATGGTCTCGGATAAGGCTGTCAACCAATACTAACCAAAGACAGGTTGTGCTATGGCCATGCAGTCCAATCGTATCTCGCATTTTTTCGACTTTAAAGGGCCGAGCTTTACACTAGATACTGCATGTTCATCGAGTCTAGTTGCACTACACGCAGCTTGTCAAAGCCTTCGTACCGGAGAGTCAAGCTTGGCGCTGGTAGCTGGGGTTCATTTGAATATGCTGCCTGAGTTCTGGATCTCAATGTCAATGTCACGTCTGTTTGGAGAAGCTGGTCGCTCGTTCGCATTTGACCAAAGAGGTACAGGTAGGTTCAAATCAATCAAATCCAACTGCTGAGCCTAAAGTATCAAGTCAAGCACAAGCAGAGGGTGCTGCTTGATTGATTTGCTTATTGACAAGTTTGCAGGTTACGGGCGAGGCGAGGGATGTGGGATGATTCTTCTGAAGCCTCTGGATCAAGCACTCAAAGATAACGATCCAATCCGTGCTGTGATTGCTGGCAGTGGCATCAATCAAGACGGCAAAACGGTTAGTCACACGTCGTGCGAAGAATTGCAGTTGTATATAGTTACTAATATCTCCTCAGCCTGGTATCACTATGCCTAATCAGCATGCTCAAGGTGAGTACTATCGCGATTAGATGAACCCACCTCCTAATCAGTCACGCAGAGGATCTCATTCGCTCCGTTTACAATCAAGGTGGCATGGATCCTGCTGATACAGGCTATGTTGAGGCACACGGTAAAGCCTACTACCTGATATTGTCATTGCGAGCTCGTACTCACACATATCCTAGGAACTGGTACACGTGTAGGCGACCCGTTGGAGGTTGCTGCACTGCACAGTGTCTTCGGAAAAGGCAGAAACAAGAGAAGGCCGCTCTACATTGGATCTGTGAAATCTAATATCGGACATTTGGAAGCAGCCGCTGGTAGGTATTAGGTTGCATTTTGATTATGGCAAGTACTGATATTATAGGTATTGCTGGTGTCATCAAAACCGCTCTGATGCTAGAACGCGGGTTCATCATACCGAATTACGATTTCAAGCAGCCCAATGAGAAGATTCCTTTCGATGAGTGGGGCGTGAAAGTGCCTGTTAGGCAGCAACCATGGCCTTTTGGCAAGAAATGGGCAAGCGTCAATGGTTTCGGCTTCGGAGGAACGAATGTGAGGACGCCGAACGATACGAGAACGATGGGGTAGCTAACGCCTGTTGTTAGGCCCACGTGGTTATGACTCGAGGTCCGCTCGAACGAAAGACTATGAAAGAAGAGATCGACACGCAGACTCACGAGCGCTTATTCGTTGTGTCTGCCAATGACAAGATTGCTGCCGAAGAAGCCATGAAGAATTTGGGCATCTACCTCGAACAACGACCTGAGATCTTCCAAAATGACCTATTAAGTAATCTTGCTTACACCCTTGGACAGCGCAAGTCATTTCATCCTTGGAGAATGGCTATCTCGGCTTCATCAGCAGTCAGGCTTGTCGAATCTTTGTCAAGTGGGAGAACATTGCCAATTAAGCAAGATATTGAGGCACTGCGCCTAGGTTGGGTCTTCACTGGGTACGTCATCTGGACAATCAGGAATCTGTTGCGACGCGCACTAACTGCGGCACGACATTTTAGTCAAGGAGCACAATGGTGGGCGATGGGGCGCGAACTGTACCATCAATACCCAGCGTACGCATCTAGCCTCGACAGGGCTAGCTCCCACCTCTCCTCCATTGGTGCGCCATTCTCTTTAATCGAGGAGTTAGCAAAGGACGAGCAATCAACGAGAGTGAATCTAGCTCATGTCAGTCAGCCTGCCTGTACAGCCGTTCAGCTGGCATTGGTCGAGCTATTGCGCTCATGGAATATCAGTCCAAAGGCTGTTGTCGGTCATTCCAGCGGTGAGATTGCTGCGGCCTATAGTGCCGACATCATCAGCTTTGAGGACGCTATGACGATTGCATACCATAGGGGCAGACTGATACCTATACTTAAGGAAAGTCATCCAGGAATCGACGGTTGTATGTTGGCCGTAGGTTCAGGCGTTGCTGATATCGCACCGTTACTGGAGCGAGTTCCGCCAAGCCTGGGAGAAGCGCGAATTGCATGCATAAACAGTCCGTCCAGTGTCACCATTTCCGGAGACGCTGAAGCTGTTACTGAAGTCCAAAGACTCATCGATGAGGTGTACCCCGGCACATTTGCGCGAAGACTGGCCGTGGACACTGCCTATCATAGCCACCACATGAATCTTGTCGCAAAAGACTATGCAGAAAATTTGCGAGAGCTCCAACCACCCAGGCACTCCACAGTCAGCTTTCACTCATCGCTTCTCGGCCGCACGGCAAGCTATTCAGACTTGGATGCCACCTATTGGGTACAGAACTTGACGTGCGCCGTCAGATTCGATGAAGCCGTGCAAAGCATGTGCACTCCTGTAGGCAACGGCAAAGTCGGAATAAACTTCCTCGTTGAACTCGGGCCACATGCAGCACTACAAGGCCCTCTCAAACAAATTCTCAAACACGTTGGCGGCGCCGCGACAAAGATTCCATATGCATCGGCTCTATCACGGAAGAAGAGCGCCATCCACACAGTACTGGACTTAGCGGGCACACTGTTTGTGAAAGGAGCCCTGCTGGACATGGGAGCAATCAATTTTCCGAAGCCGCTTGAGAGGCAACCCCAAGTGCTCACAGATATGCCGCGATATGCTTGGAACCACTCGACAACTTATCATCACGAGTCGCGAATGACGACGATCCACAAATTCCAAAACAATCCAAGAAACGATTTGCTTGGAGTGTTGGCACTTTACTCCGACGACATCCAACCAACGTGGCGGAACATCTTACGCCTTGACGATGTCCCATGGTTGCGTCATCACCAAATGCAGGGTGTCACCATCTTTCCAATCTCAAGCTTTTTGGTCATGGCATTAGAGGCTATGGCCCAACAAGCTCAAGTGCTGAACTTGGAATACGATTTCTTGCAAGTCCAAGGTTTGAGCGTCCAAGTCCCTGCTTTGCTGACGGAAGAGGATCTTGAGATGACGACGACACTGCAACCACATCTTCAAGCCCATGGGTCCACATCTTTTCAATTCTACATTCGATCTTGGTCAAGAAGTAAGGGTTGGACAGAGAATTGTACGGGTGTTGTGTCTGCTTTTCTTGATCAACCCAATGAAGTTGACGGACAGCGCGTCGTGGACGGGACGCAGCGCAGACTACAATCTCGAATCACCAGAACTATTCAATCTGCAGTAGAGCCCGTCCACATGCAAGCCATGTATAGGAGGCTCGCCGAAATTGGGGTTTCTTATGGCACAACGCTTCAAGGTCTTCAAGACTGCCTAGCCTCATCTTCTGCATCGACTGCTCGGATACCAGCAAGCGACACAGTATCAGAAATGCCCGAGCAACATGAGTCAAAATACATCATTCATCCGACCGCAGTTGAGCAGCTGATCACGATGTACTGGCCTGTCCTAAACGCTTCAGGATCTCTCGATACAGTGTATCTACCATCCTCCATCGGCAAGGTCACAGTCTCTACAAAAGCATTGAAGGCCCTCAATGAATCTTTCGCTGCCATGCAAGCCTTTTGCGAACCAAAATCCGACATTAGCAGCTCTACGTCGAACACGATGTCCATGGTAGCCATTGCGAATGGGGATGAACCGATCATATCGGTTGAGGATTTGCTCATCTCCCCAATCATGGAAACGAATATTGGCCTTGAGGCCAATATAGCACGTGAGCTGTGCTACAAACTCGATTGGGAGCCAATGCCAGAAATAGCAGAGTCTGAGGTTGGGGTGACGGACAAACTTCGCTTCGATGCAGAAGTAGTCATTGTCCACGGCAACTCGAAATCTCAGCTCGAAATGGCAGCTGCGCTTTCCGATCGGCTCATGCTTCTCACAGGAACTGCACCTGTTTTGGGATCTCTGGCCTCACTAGCGACAGGATCGCAGGACAAGCTCTGCATCATCATTTCAGAGCTTGAAACGCCATTACTATCAAGTCTTGGTGATCAAGATTTTGAGGCCTTGCAATCGCTTTTGACAACTGTTCGAGGTGTCTTGTGGATCGTACGGGGTGCTTACATCGATTCGGAAAACCCAGAGAGCAACATGATCACAGGCCTCAGTCGTACACTAAAATCGGAGGGTACCCTGATGAAATTCGTCACTCTTGATATCGAAGCTCGCAACGAAATGGACGTCCAGCACGAACTGTCAGTAATCATACGCGTGTTCACTCAGTCGATGAGCGCAGAGACCAAGTTGGAGGAAACGGAGTTCTTGGAGCGTCATGGTCAGTTATTTACGCCTCGAATCATCAACGACAACTCACTCAATGAGTACGTGGAGCAACAAATCCATCCAACAGCTTCCGAGTTAGCATCGTTCTCGGATGTCAAACGTCCGCTCCGCGGCTTTCTCGAGACACCCAACGTTATAGACAGCCTCAAGTTCACCGATCATGAACTGTCGCCGTTGAACCCACATGATGTTGAGATCGAGATTGAAGCGGTCGGTATCAATCCAACAGATGCTACATCTACTTCCACCATTGGTGTCGAGTGCAGCGGCATTGTAAGGACAGTTGGATCCGATGTGCCAAATTTTCGTCCTGGTGATCGTGTTGCAGGGCTTACTACCGAAGGTGCTCTGTCGACCATGACTCGCGCACAGCATCCATTTCTGTTCAAACTTCCGGATCATACGACGTTCGAGTCGGCGGCGACATTACCACTGGCATACTGCACGGCATCCTATGCATTGAGTGATCAAGCTAGACTACGCGAGGACGAGTCTATTCTGGTACACGATGCTGCCAGTGCAAATGGTCAGGCTGCTTTATCGGTAGCTCAGATGATTGGCGCAGATATCTGGACCACCGTTCAAAGTGCCACCGAGAAATCGCTTCTACTGAGCGGTTTTGGCCTGCCTGACAACAGGATACTCTACGCTGGCAACGATGACTTTGTGGAAACCATCAAGGATGCCACTGCGGGACGTGGCATTGATGTAGTGTTCGACAGCCTTGGGGCTAGCCATCTCACAACAGCGGCACAGGCCACGTTGGCAGATTTCGGCCGGCATGTCATCATTGATGCACACAGAGTCGGGGTATGTAAAGATGCAAAACCCAACACTAGCATGATCTCTGTCGACATTCAGGCCCTCTGGAAACTTCGACCCAAGGTGCTTCAGCGTACGCTTGCCGATGTGGGCCGAATGTTCAGGCACAGCACAATCCAGGCACTCGCCGAAATCAAGGTATACGGTATTCAAGACGCCGTCGCGGCTCTCCACGATGTTCAAGCTACAAGTGCGTGCAGAAAGGTAGTGATCAGACCACAAGACAACGAGTTCATCATGGTAAGTCGTGGTCCATTCTTTGCCTTCACTGCGCTAACTATGGAAGGCACCACGTATCGCCAAGCAAATCACACTGCTTAGCGAGGATGCAACATACATCCTCATCGGCGGTACAGGTGGTCTCGGAAGAAGCATGGCTAAGTGGATGGTATCGAAAGGCGCCAAAACCATCCTTCTACTTTCGCGCAGTGGAGAGCTTCGAGGAAAGGCAAAAGAGCAGGTTGATGAACTCAATAGCGCGGGAGCCAACATTGTTGTGCGAAGTTGCGATGTTGCAGACAAGACCTCCGTCGACCATCTTGTCTCTGATGGTCTGGTGGATCTGCCGCCAGTGCGAGGTATTGTCCATGGCGCCATGGTACTTCACGTAAGACAAGCCGGAAATCCTTATTCTACACGACCAGAAACTGACGTATTTCCAGGACGTTTTGTTCGAGAAGATGACTTACGAGCAGTACAAATCTGTCATTGCTTCCAAGGTACAAGGCGCACGAAACTTCCACGAGGCTTTGTCTACAGCTCAAGCATCTCTCGATTTCTTCGTGCTCATATCGTCTGCTGCTGGGGCTGTGGGAAATCGTGGACAAGCTGCATATGCCGCAGCCAACACGTACCTCAACGCCTTCGCACAACACCTCATCAGTAAAGGTATTCGGGCCGCCTCGCTCGATCTGACTGCAGTCTCAGACGCCGGCTACCTGGCTGAAGACGCGGAGAAGGCAGCCGAGGTCGCGCGCAATCTTGGTAGCGACACCATCTGTGAAGCTGAAGTGCTGGCGTTGTTGCAAGCAGCCATCGAGGGCAATCTTTCAAGCTGTAACGGTCATCCGATCACCGGCATGCGCATTACGCCCACCATGCGTCCTTTCTGGTCCAACGATGCCAAGTTCGTACACCTATTGCGCGCGGCAGAAGCAGCATCGAACGCGTCCGGGACCGCAGCGAAGATCTCGTGGAGCGTTGCTTTCAAAGCAGTAGTTTCGCGAGCTGAGGCCGAGCAGGTGGTTTGCAATGCTCTCGTGGAGAAGATTGCCGATGTCATCTCAATGGAGCCCGAAGAGCTTGACATCGGTCGAGCTCTTAGCCATTACCCGTTAGACTCACTGACTGCTATCGAAGTGCGCAATTTCATCACAAGGATGTTTGAAGCGAGCTTGCAGGTGTTGGAGTTGTTAGCCAGCGGAAGTATTGAGAACTTGGCCAAGATTGTATGCACGAAGACCAAGGTTGCACTGCCAGAAGCTTGAACGTCAGACTGGGAAAAGACAGGTGCGATTTCAGATTGAGGTCCTGCACAGGTGGATATCACTTTCCCTAATTTCTTCTTTCATTTCATCATCTTAGACGCGCTAGCCAATTCTCTTAACTATACACATAGTCTTTCGAAGTGCTGGTTCATACGAGGTGAAGGACACCGCAGCCGCGGCAGCCCGAACGCCCCTTTGCGACTAAACACTCAGTGTTCAACGTGCCACTCGTCCATCATCTGCGCCTCCTTCGCCGCCTTCCTCCCAGCCTCAGCCGCCTCATCGAGCGCAGCCTCACTGATCCGCGACGTCTTGTCATGCACCTTGACTTCCTTCCTTCCTTCCTCCTTCATTTCTTTCTTGGTACCGCCACTCTGCGCCTCATCCTCGCCTTCATCAGTATCGATGATATCGTAATCTCCCAGGTATCCCTCTTCAACACCGACCTCGCCCCTCTTCTCCCTCCTCTGCAACTCCTGCTGAACCTGCTCTAAACTCTCATCTCTTGCCCTCTTAAACGCATGCACCTGTCTGGCCTTGCGCGTGAAGAGCTCGTTCGGGCATTTGACCTCGATCCACTGCGCTAGGTCTTGCAGCACTTTGTTACCCAAATCTCTCGCTTGCCAATACGTGACAGGGTGGACGACATACCAGTGGCCCGCGGAGAACTCGCTCTTCAGATCGAGTGATGCGGCGGGGATGCTGTCGATCTCTTCGTAGTAGGCTTCGCTTTGAGCTTTGGCGATGTCGGAGAAGGGGTTTGCGACGAGGCGCGTGCGCAGTGGGAGGAAGCTGGTGTTGTGAGGTGTGGGCTTGGGGCCTTTGCCGGTCTCGTGGTAGACGATTAGGGACGGGTCTGCATCTACGCGGTTGCGGGGTGGTGGGGTGAACTTGGGCGGTGGGATGCGGGCGTTCAGTAGGGAGTCCATGACTTGGTTGAGATAGTACATCTTTGCGTTGGGCGTTGAGGGTCTTGATTGTATACGTTAGAAAACAGTTTTACATGGGGTGTGGGTGAAGAAGCAAATGGACTGGGAAAGCTTGGAATTGATGGAGTGACAAGTGTTGCGTGACGGCGCGTGGTTGCTGTGACGATATCGAACTGGCAGTGGGTGACTAAGAGTACAATCGCGGAGGTCGGATCGGATCACGATTGTGGTTGGCTGAGTTCAGTCACTAGAAACGGCTAGATGGTCAGAGTGAAAGGACGAAACAAGGCAACAGCAACTGCAAACGCAGAGCTGCGAGAAACTCAACCAAAGCAGCACCCGTAAAACACCAAAAATCTAGGATTTGCCCATCAACGCATGTACGCTCTTCGCATCATTGCACTCCCGGGGATTACATCTGACCGCCGAACTAATGGGTACGCGCACGTCTACGATCTTTTCGGCGGTGGTTGGTTGGACGCTGGGGAATTACTCGCGTTCATCGTGCCGGCGCGTGGACTTGTTTGTGCAGTGACGTGGTGGCTGGATTTGATAGCGTGATGTGGGTAGACGGGATGGTATGGAGCAGTGTATATTCAGAATCAGGTATGTAGCATGTACGCTCTTGAAGATGGTGTGCGTGGTAATTGGGCGCGTGACATGAGTGCCGTCAAGCCCTCCCTTCACTGCGCAGACAGACTTCCCAGCACATGCTCTCACGCCTCACACTTCAAAAAACGACCTAGTCAAACGAATCTTTAACTTATCAAATTCCCCTATTACTCCAGCGGAAAAAAGTCTAACGCTATATATGGTATTGCACGATACCCAACATGCCAAAAAGAAAAGTCCAGATACCTATTCTCCCAAGAGCCCCCAAGTGGCCGTGATTTCGTTATATGTGGCCGCACCCACTACTATTTCCCATGTCCCCATATACACACCCAAATCCATTTCATATCACAGGACCAACATCTACAACGCAACGGGTTCACCGCGCACGCTCGGAACAAGAAAACTAAGAGCCAGGCAATAGGGGGAATCATGCAGAAATGGATAGTAAAAAAGAAGATCAACAACGGTGGTGGAAAATAGAGAAAACTCCGCGCTATGCATGCATGCTAGATTGACGTAACGCAACATGCGGGCGCGCTGGATAAAACAGAAACATCAGGGGAGGGGGGGTATCGCTCAAAGTAGAATGTTCAACGCCGTTAGGACCGCGCGGGGATGTTCTCCAGCTCGCTGCGCTGGCGCAGGTATTTGGCAGCGAGGTTGTCGCCGCCGCGCATGGATTGCTCCATCCAGTGCTGCGCGACGCACATGGTCATCGGGTCAGAGCGCGCGACGTCGTTGCTCGCCTTGCGCTCGCGGTTGAGCAGCTCCGTCTTGAAGACTTCGCTGGGCTTGGTGAGCGGCAGGACAGTGCGGTGGAGGAGGTCGGGCGTGGTGAGGTAGAAGATGGCGAGTTCGCGCTCGGCGACGGCATCGCCTTCTTTGGCAGTGATGACGAGCATGCGGGCTGCGTCTTCCATTGTGTAGCGCGAAAGGGGCTCGTCAGCTGGTGGGGAAATGGTGGTGGAGGCTTTCTCGGCGGCGCCGGCTTTGACGATGTCGTCGCGCTTGCTGTTTTGGGTGATGACTTCGTCGACGAGTTCCAGCATGATGCGACATACGTCCATCTTGAGGCCCAGTGCCGCAAGACCGACGTCCCAGAATGCCTTGCCGCGCGCAGTCTTGTCGAGCATCTGTGCGGGAACGAATGAGGCGATGTACTGGAGATCGCGGAAGAGCGTTTTTGGGCGGATGTCGGCGTCTCGCAGAAGACCTTGCATGACATCGACAATCATGTCGGTGCTGGGTGGACCAACAGGTGAACGTGCGCCCACGCGTGGTAGCGGCGAGGCGTTACTGGCTCTATCTTGTGTCATGCTTTGGGAACGACGTTCTTCGCAATTCGCAATCGCTTGCTCCAAGTTCTCGGCCCGGTTTGTATGAGTGGCAGGCTCGCGGGAGCTCAGCTCGGGCATGGGACCCAGGGTTGGTGATTGAGGAACTGTTGGTAGTGCGTCCCGGCGATTGTTGTATGACTTGCCAGTCCGAGATGACAGCGATGCGATAATGAGCAGCTCTAACTCGTATAGTGCGTGCAGCTTAGAGTAAGGATTGGGATGCGTCTGGAATTTGCTGAGCAGTCGACGGAAAGCGACATTGTAGGGAAACTCCAACAGTCCAGCTTTCTTTGCTGCGGTGGTCCCGCTTGATCGGGATGTGGCATCGCTTGATGTGGAAGAATGTTCACCAGCAGAGTGATGGGCGTCGGAGCCCGCTGCGTGCTGATAGGTCGCAACAGGTGGCGCAGCCTGGCTGCGCTCTGTACGGCCAAGTGCCTCTAGGGGAACATTGCGCTGATCAGGCACAACTTGTGGCACGACTTGTTTTCGCAAGTTCTTCGTGCTCTTTTTCTTGGCGAGCTGCTTCTTGCGTTTGCGCTCTTCTTCGTCTCGCCTTCGAATGCAGTCTTCTATGATGTCACTGCCAAACCAAGAATCGGTCTCGCTTCCGCTGGCAAAAACGGCTGCTCCTAGATCGCTAAGTAGCAGACCTGTGAGCATTTGCTTCAGTTCGAGCATGAATCTGCGCTTGTCTTGATTGACACTTGCGGACTGTTTCAGCATGACCGTACCCTTGGATGACGATGCGGTGCGGGGGCGTATGCTGGTGGCACTCGTGGGTGACTGTGCTTGGGTCTGGAATGGAGACCAGAACGTTGCCACGGAGTCAATAGACAACACAGGCGACGTGCCGCCAAAGTAATCATGGTGATCCATTGGTCCCCTGGCCCACGGGCTTTGGTCAAAGCTAGCTTGAGAGCCGTTGTGGTTGGCTGCAGACCGGAGGCTGCTGTGGCTAGGACGCTGTGCAAAATCGAGGTTTCTGGAGCCAGGGCGGCCATGTGTTTCGTACTCCTCATCGCCCGCAATGGACAAAGTTCCAACGCCCGTGAGGAATAGGTCTCCCTTCTGGCGTCCACTCTCGAGGATCTGCTGGTCCCGCTTGTAGAGGTCGCTGGCCCAGAGCACAGGGGTCTCTATTAAGTTTTCTCCAACAATCTTATTGACGCACTTGTCCACCTCGAGGCAGAAGCGGTGTATCCTCTCTTCACCCTTGCAGAAGTTCACGACACCATACTGTGTCAGCCACTTGAGGGTAATCTCTGACTGCTCATCAGAGAGCTTGTTGGGGCCGCCAAAATCCTGCGATGCAGACATGACATCCACGAGAACCGCTTCGCCCTTCATCAAAAAGTTGTTGTTCGAGGATTTGGAGTAGTGACGAGACCGTTGGCCCTGGATGGGTTTGCCGTCGAGCGTCCTTGTTGGTTGCCCCATGATCTTGAGAGCAAGGGCCACATTGCGTGCTTCTTCGTACACAGCTGAGCCGCGAACATCACTGATGTACCACATCTTGTCGCGTAGATTCTTGAAGCCAAGCATCATCTCCTCAATCATGGCATCTGACCGCTCTTGAGACTGCTTGAGCCATACAAACCAGGCCTCGAACTCTTCAATCGCATTCGCTGCCTTCCCGAGCGAGTCTCGTGGACCACGAGAGAAGTAGTTGAGAAGTGCAGCATATCCGTTCTTCACCAATGTTGGCGAGGTAAGCCTTCGAAGACTCTGGAGGGTCTTGTAGTAAAGATGTGCGTTGACGAAATCCGATCGCGCTTGACACTGGTACATGGCAGTCTCGAGCATAGTGACCAAGACCGAGCTGTTCTCGTGCTTCTCCCCAAGCTGGGGATTGCTGTTGCTTCTTGGAAATTGTGGAGAGCGATGCCGGGCTGGTACGTTCCTCTGACTGGCTATGAGAGTCGTGAGCTGGCTCTGACTTTGGCCCTGGTTGTACGGATTGCGCGATCCCAGATTCTCAGTAACGCTTCGAACGATTCCTCGTCCTCGACCGCCTTTCCGAGTGGTCATGCGATTACTGAAGTTTTTCGACTCGCTGTCTGGCGCTAGCTCCTTGGGTATCTCGTACTCCTCAACCAACTTGACAATGGCTTCCTTCAACTGATGGTAGTCATTCTCGAGATCGATCCTGTCTCCAGTTCCCTCGTCGTCGCTGCTATCACTGTCAGGTGAGTCCTCGTCGTGTTCTTCTTCGTCGTCTGAGTCTTTGCGCATGCGTGATTTCAGCTGCTTTCCATCTGCTGAGATGTAGAGAACAGCCCAGCGCTCAGCACAAGGATGGCAAGCGCCGGATGTTGCTTCGAAACCAAGAATTCGAGTCATCTCAGAGCAGGCAGTCCTTAATCGTCTTCCGTACAATTCGGTTGGTGCAACCTTTGGTTCGGCTGGGCGTTCCTCCAAAGGTAGAGTGCTAATGCTGTCCAAAAGTGGCTCCCGGGAAGTCTGGTCACTAGTCATGGAAGATGCGCTTGCACTCAAAACAGAGCTCGCATCGGTCATAGATGCGGCCGCGTTGCGGAAAGGCATAGAAACGCCAGACATGGAAGAAGCGGACGAAGCCAACCCAGTGCGACGTTGGGTTTGTTGGTCAATATGGCTCGAGGATGGCCGACGTTCTGGGAACAGCGTATTGACCATGGTGATGATGTCCGAGGGCGACAAAACGATGAATGGTTGCACTTCGACAGTCTCTCGCGGAGAAGTGATAGCCTTCGCAGGGAGAAGGATTGGCTTGGTGGGCGTCTTGGTGTGCTTGAACCTGGCGAGAATATTTTCAATGTGAGTGCGGATTTCTGGAAGAACAGGCACTGCTTGCCGCCTATCGCCCATGTCAGCGGTTTGGAAGAGGAAGAAACCAAAGGAGAGTTCGTACCAATTGTAGGTCATGTCCAAAACATGTTTCTGTGCCCGGATGGCAATCTCCTTGAGGATCTTCTGGCGGGCGTGTTCGCTGATGTGGTGGCCTACCATAATTCCATGGGTCTGTAAAAGTTAGTGTTTCATAGTTGAACCGGAAGCGGGCAACCTGCCTCGGGGTGAATGATAGCATTCAGCAGGAAAGTAGAGAAGAGCCATCGTGACACAAAAAAGTTTTGCGATGCTTTGCGCAAGTTCTTCTCTTCGTCCAGCTTGCGGAGAATGGCGTTTCCGATTTCGAGGACTCCTTCGGGAATACCCCCGGCGCTGGGCTCGTCATCTACGACCTCAAAGAGGCGCTTGACGACTCTATCAAAGTACTCGTCGGCGGCAATAGTATCTTTAGTGCTACGCGCTACGGGTTGCACTCCTGCTCGCGCGGTTTGTTCCTCGGCTTTCTCCAAGAGAAATTGGCCGTCTTGAAGGGCTTGCATCAGGTAAAGCTCCAGGTTGGCTTTGCCCGGCCATTCGCGCATTCCCGCCCATACGTCCAAAACGGTCTTGATGAATTTGTCAGATCCTGGCTTGGTGTCCTTGATGAGCCTGGCGCAAGTAGTAGCCCAAACATCCGTACGGCGGAGGTCCTCGGCGGAATCTGGTCCCGAAGAGTTGGCGAAGATGGAGTAAATGAGTGCGGCAAGCGGATCATGTCTTTGGAAGGAGAGGAGGCGCTCGACGGGGGAGCCTTGCTGGCTGGGCTTCTGGGAGCCTACATTCTTACCGCGGGCCTGCATGGCCATGACGGAATCAATAGGATCCAAGGCCTGACGGAATGATGACAAAGACGCGAGTTCTTGCTGAGAAAGGCTGGAAACGCGAGCAGCAAGGAAATCTGGGTTGGTACGAATTTCGGAAATAAAGTCTAGGAGATGGTCCAAAATCTTGGACGGGACTTGGTTAAGAAAAGTAGACGAAGAGAGAGACTTGTCGGCGCGCATGGTTTTGGACTTGGCAAACTCCAAATCGGGCTCGAGCAAGGCATACTGGCGTGTCGCATCGCATGAGTTTCGTACATCGTTAAGGGCGTTATAGAGAGAGGCGAAGCCTTTCTTGTCGTCGGACCTGAAGTTGTCCACCAGGGTGCGGTAGGCAAGCTCTCCACAATGTACCAGACGTGCGGAGAGGGCGCTGGAAACCAGCCACCGGTGCAGACGCACGCGCGAGTGAGCCTTGCGCTGCTCCTGGTAGCCCTGGAGGCGGATCAAATGGGCGAGTTCAGCGAGGGAAGTCGCGGACGTGGGAATGGCCGCGGTGGGCAGGTACGAATCGGTGTACGAGGAAAGATCGGCGGGAAGCAATCGCGGCAAGCGGCCGGCGGGAGCAGACATGGACGGGGCCAACTGAGGGCGGTGAGTGCTCGACAGGAGACGGTCATTATTGCTGACGTCGTGCAGTCCGCCAGGTCGACTTCCCATGGTAGTTGGCTGCTGGGGGGTAAATGAGCGCGGTGAAGGCGACCTGGGCGGCGAGGAAGGCACGGGCGGAGCCTCGACGGGAGGATCGTCGACGACAGTTGTAGTGTGCGAGGGCGTGTGGCTTCTAGAGGATACTTGGGTGACGGTGGGAGAGGCGGCTGCGAGTAGGTCAGTACAGTAGTGCCAACACATCATGGTGCCGGCCCGAAGCTATTGGGCGAGCATTGCAAAACTGCATCAGCCAGAACCCAGCATCCAGCATTCAGCATCCAGCATCCAGCATCCAGCACAGAGCAGCACGGCCATAGAAGCACGGCGGGACCTACGTGGAGGGGACATGGCCTGCGCCAGAGGCGAGGCCGAGTGTTGGTTTCTCCTCATCATGATGCTGTCGCCATGAGGGAGTCCCGATGAAGCCCTGCGGCAGTCTGCAAGTGCTCAGATTGGCAGGGCGAGGCTCTATTGCATCGCAGAAAGCCAGATGGAGCGCGCGTATTGGGAGACGGTGTTTTGGGCGCGAACTCGGATGCGTTGGCACACGCTCTGCTCACACGGGTCGTTATCGATAGCGGAATGGCGGGAAGCGTGATTGGCCTGTCTTCGAGTCCCTGTCGCTCGGGCAAGTCACGGCCGCAGCTCAACCGTCGACAGCGACAGCGACATGAACATGGACATGACAGCGACATAAACATGGACATGACATGTCCATGCGACAGGCCTTCTCGACCTGTTCCCCCAAGCGAGCGCCATGCCCCAGATTGGTGGCGACATCAGACCGCCAGTGCACGCTGCTCGAGTAGGTAGGCGGTCCTGCAGGACAGCTCATCATCTGTATACGACGATGCGGTGGGACCTTTGTCGCCCACCCGTGGCCAGCCAGCCCATCCCCGCCTTGTACGCACATTCACCGACAGCGCATCCTATCATCGGCCCTAGACTGACTCTTGTCGAGACATGCATGCATGGCGGGAGAGCATCGTCCGGTCGCGCGCCATGCCTGTCAGCCCAGGCCGTTGCTGAGGGCACCCACCCCACCATCATGTCGTGCCCCTCCACCGTCACGCTCAACCAACATGCATACATATAGAGTGCCAAACACTGCTTTGTCGCTGCGCTGCGTGTTGACGACGACAAACTCTGCCAGCCAGTCGCCTAGACCGCGAATATGCGACCCTGTCTCGACCGCAGCGCCACTGGATTTCCGACCGCCCCAGAACAGAGTAGGAGGATGCGCTGCCAACGCATGCATATGCGCCAGCTGTCAAGACCTGTCTGCACGCCCAGACCTCGCCGCTCGCCGTCTTCCTACTTCATCTCGGCCTGCATGCTAGTCTGGGCGAACCTGTTGTCCGAAAGGGATATCCCGGCCACGTCCAATGAGCCGCACACAACAGCAAGGCGACTGTGCTAGCTGAAGCATTGCTCGCTTCCAAGCTTGACACCATCGCTGCACATGCCCTTCTTTTTGCATGTTTGCAGCGCCAGAGTTGACGCTCCGCTGCCAATGGATACGAAACCTGGCCGCCGACTTGCTGTTACCAAATCTCAAAGTCTGTCGAGCCATCGCTCGTCTCATTGCACGTTGGAAATATGCCTCATCCAAAAAAAGCGTCGCGAATCTGATGTTATTCGACGCACGCATCCATCGACCTTAGCATGTGTTGTGTTGTTCGCGTCTAACCTTACCACCCCGCTTCTACGCTCCACGACACCGCCAGTCGCTTGCGTGTCCAAATTCTAGACATGTTCCAACATCATCCCTGATCTTCACGTTGCCCAACTGTCAACTGTCGTGCCCGATATGTTGCGAAACATGCAAACGTGTCTTGATCCACCGCATCCTAGCTGCAACGTCAAATTATCTCCACAAATGTCGTCGACTCGCGGTTACAACTTGCTGTCGTGCAGAGCTAGTCAAGCCATGGCCTCCCGGAGTAAAGGGGCGACACGTTTCCGGCTGTGCTGTACTTGACGTTGCCACCAAACTTTCCTCCACTGTTTGTTGTCACGGGTTGTATCGGCCACACTGCCAGAGCCGTGCCAGGCTTCGAGCCCAAGCTCCTCAGCGGCATCCGCAGCGAACTTCTTCGCAGCTGATACTCCGCGGTCGGTGAAGGCCCAAAGCAATATTTCTCGCTGGAATTGGCCTTCTGCTGACGTGGACGTAGTCATCAGCGTGTACAGATCAAGCTCGCGGTGCTTCGAAAACTGCTCCAGAGCGCCGAGAAAAGCATCGCTGGCTGACCCGGCGCTTGCCTCGTCACCAGCCTTATGCAGTAGGAACTCTATGTCCTTGACCACTGAGCTGATGCCCAGTTTCAAGCCGTTCTGGTCCCACTGCTTATAGTCTTTCCGAAGTATGTCTTGCAGCTTTAGCGCGCCAATGTCTTTTTTCGCTGCATAGATCTCCTCGTAAAATTTTGTTCGATCGAAGCCTGTCGATAACTGTGGACAAAGCGCAATCTTGGCTTCCAGATACTCCACTGCTTTTCGGTCATGTTCGGTGGTCTTGTTCTCGTCTCCAAGATTGGCTGTATCAATCAAGATGCTGGCGAGTCCTAACTGAGCAACCGAGGCGTCCCAACGCTTCACAACAGCAGCATCGTCAGACGCACTGTCACCTTGTGCATGCGCTGCTCCCAAAGATAGGGCTGAGCCAGAGAGCATGTCCCAGGTAGGTCGACAGTAGTTTGTGATGAGGCTAGTGCAGCTACCACTTTTTTCAATAATGCGAGGCTCTTCACCAGTTTCCTTGGGTACCTTGCCTTCGTCATCGTGATGGTCAATGGTACCTGCGACTCTCTGCGAGTAGATCTTGCCCAATTGGCCCTGGAGAGCATTATGGTCCACGAGAATCCACCTCGTATTGTCTGGAGCAAGTTTAGTCTGAATGTCGGATAGTGGCGGCAAGTCATCCAGTGTGATCAGGTGCGAAGCCTCAATATTCGCATGCTTGAATACAGCCAGGTATTCCGGACGCAGTGGTATGTCTGATGCAGGGATGTTTGTGACTGGCACATAGAGCGGAGTGAAAGCACCCTTTGGCGGCGACATGGATCGGATGTAAGCATAGAGAATCTAACATGACATTGAATCAAGGTCTGAATGGGGTTAGCACGATTGGAAGGGAAGTCGCGACATGCGCCCACCAGCAGATTCATTGCCAATGACGAGTGTGACTTTTTGGCTCGAATCAATTGCAGTCCGGAGCGAGCTTTTGGCGTGTGCCAGAAAGCCACGGAGGGAATTTCTGGGCACTGCCATGATGGGTTGTGTAGTAGTGGAGGTGAGGGCAGAGGTGAGACCAGTTGCTACACTCAAATGGAGGCACGAGCTATCGATAAGGATGACGTAATGCAGGGCGAACACCAAAGTGTAACATCATGAAGATCACCAGCGTACACTCTCAAAATTGATTCGCCCACAGCACACGGCCTCACCGTTGAATCAACTTCAAGACTCGCTAAAGTGTGACCCTAAACAAATAGCTACAAAGGCACCAGGCTGCGACAAAATTCAAGCCCGCTCTTCACATCCGCGATATAGGCTAACAGTTTTTGAACCTATGCTTATTATAAGCCTAGAGGAGCCTGAATATATACGCAGCTCTAAGGTAATCTCTCTTATGCTATTAGAAATCTTTGAATACATATAGGCTACCCCTTCACCTCTTCTCGTTGCACAAAGCGGGCACAAATTCTACCAGCACCTAGTAGGGGCTAAATATTTCCCGCTACGCTCTGTAAAATGCCACCATCGATTACAAGATTCATGCCCCAGATGTAGTCGTTGGTCGCAAGCGTGAGAAGACCCTACCAGCAAATTAATCGCATCCTGATCAGCGATCACGTCTACACGTACGCTTGCCAGATCCTCGGCTTTGCCCATGCGACCAGGAGGCACCCGAGCACCAATGTCAGACATGTCCTTTTGAAATACCGAGTCTTCCTGCGAGGTGCTCACGTTGTTTTCGTCGGAGCCACTGGTGGTCATCTCCGAGGGGAACCATCCTTGAAACATCCTTGTCAGCGACGTTATGTATGGCGTCGATTATCATATATAGGTGCATACCTGGTGCGATGCCGTTCACACGGATCTTGATTTTGTCGTGGCTGAAGTCAAAGGCCAGTTGACGGGTCATCTGCACTGCCGCAGCCTTGCTGACCTGGCTTTCGTGTAAGCATTGACGTACGGAGCTGAGGAATATCTCGGATTATCGGCGTACGTTGTAGGCCAGCTGCGAGGCCTCGGTCCTTGATAGTCTTAGCATTCATCTATTCGTCCAAAGTATGTAAGACGATCGTAACGCTGTCAGGGGGTTACTCGATTGGGTGATGCGATGATATCAAAATCTTATACTATGACTAGATGGTGACAAGTCTATTTTAATACACGAAATGACGCTGTTACAGCCTGTCACTATCGCATCACACAATCGAGCAACCTCCCAAACGCGGTACGGGAGGAACTCACATCCCAAGTTGACCGCTGTTGGAGGTAGTGTTGATCACGCTGCCCACCTTACCAGTATGGCTAGAGATAGACTTGGACAGCAGTGGCAGGAATGCGGATGTTACAAAGTATATGGAGGTAGCGTTGACGAGGAAGGCTTTGATAAGATGGTCAGTATTACATGACACACGTTTCATTGAGAAGGGGCTCATGGAATCAGGTACCTTGTTGCCAGAGGTCGATGGACTGATCAAACATGGAGCTACCAAACTTCTCAGGTCCATCTTCAGGTCCGGCCTCTGGCTTCGTGGTCCACACGCTGGCGTTGTTCACAAGGCTGTGCATGAGATCAGCTTGTCCAATAATGTCTCACTTTGTATACTTACACGTTGACGTAGCCGTCAGCCTTTGTGATGTGGTCGACAGCGTTTTTGATGCTGTCCTTGCTCGTCACATCCAGTGCAAGGGGAATGATTTGACCCCCAGCAGAGCCAATCTTGTCTGTAGATCCGTGGACGCGGGCACTTTTTTCCAGCACTTGTTGACGTCTTCCGGTGATGTAAACTTTGGCTCCGTTTGTGGCCAATGCTTGTGCGTACACTTGAGAAATACGTTAGCGGGCCAACGATTCCGGTTGGTAGCATGGCGCTTCGCTGCGTAGGTGCTGCTTCGGCGAAGGGATGAGACTGATGTAGATGTCAAAGTCTTACTCAGACCAATTCCGGTACCGCCGCCGGTAACTAGTTGGAAAAAATTAGTACATTGAGAATTTCTCGGTCAATAAGTTGTTCTGTTCCCACTCACCACGTCGGAGTGGGCTTCGGGCTCAGCCGCGATTTCAGCCGCATGCTGAGTCCTTGGCACTTCGCTTTTTATTATCTCGTATTGACAAGGGTAGAGGAACCATTATTCCGAGATTATCAAAGAGCCTC
>Ga0265780_10003920_pt1 | contig 19372 bp, 24 predicted proteins | sample P1T30metagenome_FD_192432 | JGI IMG/M metagenome (GOLD analysis project Ga0265780, IMG submission 192432) | Plant litter microbial communities from East Loma Ridge, Irvine, California - P1 T30 | ecosystem: Environmental > Terrestrial > Plant litter > Unclassified | place: USA: California...
CTTGACGAGCTGATGTGGGGTGGGGGCAACATTCCAGAAGGACGCTCTATCATAGACTTGATCGGTCTTGGAGCAACATGGCCGAAGCTCCGCTCCATGGAGCTCAAAGGCCTATACGCTAGGGAGCGCGATCTGTGTGAACTGATCAACCGACACAAGGACACACTCAGAACCCTTACCTTCGCAAGAACCACTCTGCGCGCAGGTCTGTGGATCGAAGTCGTGAACGAGGTTGTTTTCAATGCGTCTATGATCACAACATTCGTGCTGGACCGAGTCGATGAAACCCACAGCGGATGGAATCTAACCAGCGCCAACGGGGCTTTAGAAGGATATGAAGGCCGGCTGATAGTGACCGAGGGTGGAGAACGCGAATTTGTACGCAGAAGTCCTTGAGTTTGATTTGTCTTGCTACTAATGATAATGTATAGGTCAGCACCAATCCAGATGCACCCTCGGTTCACGACGCCCGCAACAACGCAGCAAACCCAGCCTGATCCACTATTCCGTTACCTCGCTACCAATCTTGACGCACACCAATTACTGGGTATTGGCGATTGCTCAGACATCCATTCATCGTTGGTAGCATGAATCAGGTATTAGCTAATAGTCATACATTGTTCTGCTGGCTACATACACCCGTATATTCATTTCTTTGCTCATTCAATGTGATGTAGGCCGCAAAGTTTGAGTCTGGTCCTCGCGATGATACGAGAGCCTAGTATCAGAGAGCCGTTGCTCGGCTGCCCTATATGCAGGACTGCCAACCTGTGCTCTAGATGCCATCACGACCTGTTTCCAACTGCTTACCCATTCAGGGTACTTGTCTGAGTCTGTCTGCGACAATTCATCATCGTCTTCGTCCTTCTGCCCTCTCGTGCACTCTTTCAGGGCATCGCCTTCTTGCTCCTCAATCTTCCCCTGCGCCCCCAGGCAACTAAAACATGAACCTTCCGAGTCCTGCTCTACCGCCCTCTCCTTCCCCTTCCAGACCTTCTCCTTTACTGTTTCGGCAGAATCTGTCTCAGAGTCTGTCTCCGCTCCGTTGATGCCCTTCCGCATCTCCGCTTCCTCGTGTATCTCCATCCCTTCCCGATTTCCTACTTTCGCCTTCTCTTCCCCAACCCCCACATCAACCTTCTCCTCCTCACCACTCTCCTCCTTCTCCCCAGCTCCCCCTCTTCCTCCCTCCTTCTTCTCCCCCTCCGCATGCCCCTCCCCCAGCCCAGCAAGCCACTCCGCCGTCCTCACCCTCCTCAACTTTCTCAACCTCGTCCTCTCCGCATAATCAATAATTTCACCTCCATCCCAACTATAATCTATCCTGCCAATCTCAGCCTGACTGTCTGCTACCCGTCGCTCTTGCCATTCTACCCACCCGTTACTTCCGGGTGCACAATAGCTGCGCGCGTCGTCGTCGCGGTGGTGGATGCGTGCGGCGACTGGTTGCCAGGATGTGGGGTGTTGGCGGTGGGGGAGTTGGGAGATTTGGACCGGTGGGCGTGCGGTGGTTGTGGTCGTCGTGGTGGTTGTGATGGTTGGGTTTGGGGCCTGAGTTGGTGGACGTGCATTGACTGGTGTTGGAGGGGCGGGGGCAGAGGTAGTCTGCTCAGTTTGAGGTTGGACTGTGGTTTGGTTCGAGGCAGTTGGGTTTGGAGATGGTGCGTGTGGTGGTGGATTGCTGGTAGAGGGGTTTGGTGGCGCAGCGAGGGGGGCTGGTGAAGATGGTATTGATGCTAGACTTTGAGAGAGGATGGATGTGTTGGCTCTTTGAAGGGAAGTTCTAGCTGCGTTGGCGGCTTCCCCTGCGCTCGACATTTTGATTTATGTGAAGGGTTGAAAGCTTAATGTCGTGACGTTGGGGAAGAGAAGAGAGACTCTCTGCAGAGCCATAGTGAATACTGCGCAAAAGATTATGTCAAGCCGGACCATGGTAGCAGAGAATTCTCTTAGAGAAATATGTGACGGTTCATTCATAAGACAACCCTGGTGTTCGTGGGCTGAGAGATTTAGCATTAAACCTTGGTACGCTATCGCAGTGTCATGTGCTACATGACTCCTTAAATATGAGGACCAACCACATAATAAACAACAGTCATTAACCATTAACTCAAGCCCTCTCAACCCTCTCAGTAGCACCCTTGGCGTCATTGTCCACAACAACACTGTGGTGCCTTGCCGGGTCCTTCTCCTCAATGGCCGCGCCTTCAACAACATGGTTCTGACCACCGAAGATGGCATCCATCTCCTCGAGACTAACCTTCTTAGTCTCGGGAACGAAGAACCAGACAAATGCGGCTAGCAGCATGTTGATGGCGGCGAACATGTAGAAAGCGTAGAAGCCCTCGTTCTTGAGGAAGACGGGGAAGAATTGCTGGACGATAGAGTTTACGACGTTTTGGGTTTGCGAGCACATGCCCACGGCTTGCGCACGGATGTTCATGGAGAAAATCTCGGCGGTGAAGATCCATACTGTTGCGCCCCAGGAGGGTTTGTCTGTGGTGGTTGTTAGTGCGTGTTGGTATTGAGATGGTACTGAGAGGAGATGACTTACAGAAGAGAGCGAAGAGGAACATGAGGAACACGATCGCGATACCAACGGGTTCCGATTTTGCTCCGCTGGGCAGGGTAGGTGTCTGTGTCTCCACAGTAGCAGCGATGAGCATGCAAATGCCCATACCGATACCACCGACGATGAACAGGAACTTGCGTCCAAAGCGGTCGACAGTCCAGGTAGCGTTGAGCGTGAAGATGATGCTGAAAGTAGCGTTCAAGGCGTTGATCAGGGAGATGGTGTCGGCGCTCGTGAAGACCTTCTTGTAGATGATGGAGCTGTAAGAGTTGAGTGTGCCCTGTCCAGTGATCTGCTGACCACCGTTGACAATCATCGCAATGTACATGCGCTTCCTGACAGACTTGTCCTTCCACAGAGCAGAGAAGCCGGAGGAGATTGCTTCGGCTTCGAATTCGATAGCCTCGCGGATTGTGGTGATCTCATCCTCGACATCTTGCTCGGTAGCACGGACACGGCGAAGCGAGCGGCGAGCCTTTTCGTAGTTGCGGTTCTTCTGGACGTACCAACGGGGCGACTCCGGGATGAAGAAAACTTGGGAGAGGATCAGGATAGGCACCATCATCTGGAAAATGACTACCATCTTCCAGTCCCACTCGCCAAGTTTCTGGGGGTTCTTGGAGGTGCCGAAGGAGATCCAGTATGCGATAAAGGAGCCAACGGAATAGAACATCTGCCAGAATGACATGATCTTTCCACGGATCTCAGGGGGCGAAAGTTCTCCGATGTAGATAGAGCCAGCTGTCAATGCGAGACCTTGTCCGATACCGATGAGGACACGACCAGCAATGAAGACACCGATTTGTCCGCGGGGGGCGAATGTTTGCATGATGGTCGCGATGATGACGCATACAGATCCAGCAGCCATACCAACTCGACGGCCAGCGAAATCAGCGAGGGGTCCAGCCTATACACAGTAAAGTTAGTACGCGTTTTGCGGACTGATGATATACAGACGTGACGTACCATGAAGAAACCAGCTACGACAGCACCGACTGTGTATGATGTGTTGATGGCGCCGATGATGTTGGGTCCGGGGTTGTTGTAGTAGGCAATCCAATGCTTCGAGTTTTGCAACGCGTTGAAGACGGACGCATCGTAACCGTAGAGCACCATGCATGATGCTGCAACGAGCGAGATGTACCAGTTGTACACCCTAGTTTTGTCGACCATCTTGACGGTAGTCACTCAGGATTTCTCCCAAAACGAAAGTAACAATAGCGCTCGACTTGGTAGCGATTGACAAAGGCGTCCAGCTCGAATTCCGCAACGGATACAGCGAGAGATTCGTAGAGCTCTGGAGTGGAGAGCAATCAGCGGAGACTGCGATGGGCATATATACATGCCACATGAGAAGCCACCCTGTGGATTACTATCTTGCCCCATGTCAACCCCATGGGCTCGGGGAAGCGCCAGTTCCAGCACCCAGGATCCGATGCCTACGCCGCTACCAGACGCCTCTATCCAGAATATCACCACGAATCAACATGCCCAGACCGCCTCCAAAGCTTGCTCTAGTGCCAAATGCATCCACGCCTAGCACTCCGTTCTCCGTAGTCCCTGAATCTGGGGAATCTGGGGCTTGGGACGGGAGTGTCAATGGAGAGATTTTGTCCATCTGATGGACGGAGAGGCGTCGTCGAGTTTTTCCACGAATGGGCGTAATAGAGCTAAGTGTTGAGACGCCGTTGTTTTGAGGAGAAGCGAGACCGACTCATGCCGAGATGGTGTTTAGTGCGCCATCTAGCCCGTGAGTAGCTAGGTTTGCCGGCGACAATGTCGATAATGGGTAGAATTTCCTCGTGGACGCAAGCATGCCAAGTCAGAGACAAGGAAGACGCAGCGAAGCAAAGCTTTTGGCTGCCGCCTGGGCTCTCTTATTTTGTGATTAATTGAGGCTTAAAACTGCGAGAGTGGTTCTTGAGAAGCGCATGTGTGGCGCTGATGCCACAGTCGAGTCGTAGAGAGAGCGTCGGATCATTATGGACGACTTCATGTTGTGAACGGAGAGTAGGTATCACATGAATCATGCTAGAGAACATCGCTTGATAGCCAGCTGTGGAGTTCGGGTGGGTCGGCACATTGGTTGCGGGCGGTGACCATCATATCGCATCCTCCAGAGATGGGCACGCGGGGAGCCAACGATCGAACGAGCCTAAAGCCAATGTGCCCCTAAGATGTTCTCGGGCAACACCACGCGACGCGCATGTGTTTTCGGTGATGAACTGTTACAGGTGCATATGACATGCCGCGGTATCCCGGGTCGCTAGATGAGCCTCATCAGCGCTGAGATGAGCTCCAGATTCCCCAGCTCTGGGACCAGCACGTGATCGATCACGTGTAATGATCCGCCACAGCTCTGTGGCTGTGCGCATCCCACTTTTTCGGGCGTCGAGACCCTTTCCCACCGCCCGCGACCGCCTAACGTTTTCGACGCCCGACCAAATCTTTCGACTCTCTCACCTACACACCGAAGACCGGGCTACCAAGACAACCGATTTTTTCAAGATGCCTTCAGGACAAGGAGGTGAGCGCCATAACCTTTGCGCAAACTGAAGCGGGGTCAAGGCTGACAGAATACCATAGCCGGTACAAACCCCATCCACAACAAGCAGAAGAAGAAGAAGGCCGTCGAGCTCGACGAGGATGACCTTGCCTACAAGCAAAAGCTTGCTGCTGGTGCGTACCGCCCTACCCCTCGTTCTCCGACGCCTATACTGCGACCTGTCCCGAAGCGCCACCACAAGGCTCCGAAGAACAAAGACAGATGTGCTGACGATATACAGAGAAGAAGCAGCGTGAGGACCTAGCCAAGACGGTCGGCAAGGGCAAGGGACCGCTCAACACCGGCTCCCAGGGCATCAAGAAGTCTGGCAAGAAATAAGCGCCCGACATACCCACGAGCGAGCGAGCAAGCGAAGAGGCACGGCAATGCGGCAACGACGACGATTTGACATGAAAGATACCACAGGCTGAGAGTCATGACTTGGCAGGGCGTTCATATACACATATCATGAATGCACAGGAATGAGCTATCAATGACCTTTGCGCATGCCAGGTGACTGTTTTCTACATTTTCGCTACCTGCAATTTAGGTCGTCCCAGTCTCCAGATACAGACTACCTCCTCCCTGCCTTCATGTTTGCCCCCTTCAAATTAAACACCGTTTCTGCGTTCCCCCACGCCACCCTATCCCACTCTACCTGCGTCAAGAATCCGCTCTCCCTGAGTTCCTCCATCAACTCTTTCCCTCTTTCTTCAAGCGGGTAGTTACTCGCATACAACACCCTATCTACGGGTATGCGTTCCAGTAGCGCTCTCAGACTCGACATGTCTTGTGCGTCCACTGTTGTGAGGTAGATGTTGTGTTGCCAGACATCTAGGAAACTTCGCTTCGGTTTATCTGCAGAGGGGATAGTGGTGAGGAGCATCTCGATGCGTGGAATGAGCGAGGGTAGCGCGCCCGGATGCGCGAGGATGAGACGGAGAGCAGGGTGGCGGTCGAAGACGCAGCTGAGGTAGAGGTGTAACAGCGGGAGAGGAGACGTATTTTGCGACGAATGGATATGTGTCAGGAGAGGCGCGTATACCGAAGAAGGGAAACTGTGTTGGTAATCCGGTATCTGCGCATGTCAGTCTACATGCTTCCTCTTCCTCTTGATATCTGAAGAACGGAAAAGCAGCATACCTCCGATCCCACCGGCCACATCTCCCGCAACAGAATCGGCACTCGATACCTCTCCGCCACATCCCAAAGGTCCTCCCACTCCGCCTCTTCCAACTTGATATTCCGACTCATCCCAATACAACCGCCCACGAACTTCATCTTACCCACACACCTCGCCAGCTCTTTAGCCGCCTCCTTGCCCTCTGAAGGCAACATGCTCAGCGCAGCGACTTTCTCCCCGTTCATTATGACCGCCGAGTGCATCGTATCGTTGATCTTGCTGCAGATCGGCGGTGCGGCGGCAATGGGGATGTGGCTGATGATTTGTTTCGAGTGGCCAAGAGTACGCATGTCTTTCACGCGGCCAGGGCCTATGTTGCGTAGCTTGGTGAGGGTAGCCTGGGCGATTAGATGGAGTGACGGTTGACTCGGTGATGTTGGTGGGGATGTGAAGACCAAGGTGGGTGCAAGGTGGGATTCTAGGGACGCGATTAAGGAGGCGGCTGTTGTTGTGGTCATGGCGGCTTGAGGTCTGCTTGGTGATGGGTCGCCAGGAGGAGGAGGAGGTGGGTAGTAATAGGTGGTTGAGGCGGATACAGGACGTCCGGGCTTGAAGAGTTGGCACCGGTCAAGGTTACCAGATGCATCTTTCTTCTAGACTTCTGAGAGAGGGAGTTGCGCAGTTAGTGCTGAGTAGTTGCGATCCAAGCTGGCGAGATAAGAAGGACACGTGCCAGTGAGTGCAAGTACAACTGTGGGCATCGGTACTGCCAACATAGCGATGAGGGTGGGACTGCTTTTGGATGGCTGACCAGCATGATCAAGTTATCTGCATTCATCATATGTCTCAAGATTGACAGACTATCGCATCAAGCACATGGTTGTTGAAGAAGTGTATGATTATTAGGTACATGTGTGCTGCGATTCGCGGCTAGTATGAAAACAGAAATCTTCCGGCAAAGATAATGTCAACGACAATTCCGTTCCACTACCAGGTATTCCAAGCACTAATTCCATCGTAACTTTCCATCACTAAAGCGCACATTGTGGCGGTGTAAGGATGACGACGATGGGGCGCGTGTGTTATGGGGCGCGTGCTTGTCGTGGCACTAGCGACCACGCTATGGATGTTGTTGTGATGACGTTTCAATATTCATCCGGGTGTCGGCTAGGCGGAGGCTGACTGACGGCTGGGCGCTCGTCAGGCGATGACTGTTCTCTTCCAACGCTTGGTCGAGAAAGTCTTGGTGGTGTCGTTATGGTCTGATAACCGTTGTTCATAGCTATTCGTAATGGGCATGTGGAGTGTTGACGCATGAAATGGATGCGCGTCGAACTTCATTCATCATGAGGTTCGGCGACCCTTCTTGCTGCCCAGAGTGAAGGCGCGCTTGAGCTTGCTTTCGGTGGCAGTGGGTGATGTAGGACTCGGTGTAGAGCTGCTGCCTGACCGGCGAGGGTCTGAGCTAGCGGACGACTGAGAAGAGGACCTCTTGCGGCTCTCTTCTGCGAGGATGTCGTCCAGTGAGACGTTGAGGTGGGGGTGACTGATCGGGACCTCTTCGAGGTTTTCGACAAAGCGAGAGGCCATTGCGTCGATAGTGGTAGTGAAGTGTTGGAGTGGGTGAACGGTCGTTGTGTGTGAATGGATGTGGGGAGATGCAGATCTTTATAGCACCAGTATCGATATATAGTGCTGGGTGGCTGATATGATCTACGCGTGATGTGTCGAGCGTGGCTTATGGTATATGTTCCAGACTTCGATGTGGCAATGTCCGGATATAGTATACCAAGAGAGCAGGCAGTTGCGGATACCGGAAATAGTGTAGTAGCGAGAGTGGAAAGGGTGAAAGCTCGAAGCGATGGTAGACGATATATGCCGAAGTAATGAACAAAGCCTAGGCATGCAAGGGCGGCGAAAGGTTTTTAAACATATCTCAGGGCGTGTGTGGACGAGCAGGTGGACGGGGTCCGTGTGTCGACGGCACACGAGGCCAGGGACTTGCTACAGTGCGATCCAGGGTCTGTCCCGCCGATCGCGAAGCCTCGATGCATATAACGGCGGCGCTAAGGGCAGGGTATGACGTACCAAAACGTTCTGGACAGCGTTCTGCTGGCAGCCACACGGTCTTCGTGCGGCCATAACGGGCGCGTAACCGCGTGCGACAAGTCTCCAGTCGCACAGTCCCATGGGTGGGCGTACTGGAAATAGCAGCGCTCGCAGAACTGACATATCCGTAAGGGCTCTCCCAAGCCGCTTGGAAGCGTCAACCAGATTACGGACGTCTTCGCACGACTGCTGGCAGGATTGCGCATCCGACCCGCCGCCTCCAGCCTCTGCCCAGTCATGCGCAGCGCGACAGCGGCGACCTTGTGAGCCTTGGGTATTCTTGCTCAGCACGCGCAACCCTTTCGCCACAGCTTGCGAATATCGGCTCGCCGTGTCAAATAAACTTGCGCCTAACATGCCTGCGATCAGCACGATCCCCAGGCAGTCGCGAGGCAAGACCGAGCCTGAGCACTTTATCCGCAGCAGTTATATTGAAACTGTGTCCGCACGACGGCAGCTCGCATGCGGTGTTCTCGTCGGGTCCGCTGCGTCCATCGCGAGTATGGCCGGGCCTCTGACGTAGGACGAGAGCCATCCAATATTACAGCCACCACTTTGGCTATAGTTTCCAAACCACGGCCTTGTCTAAAGCGCCGCCCGGCTCCGCTTGCCAGCGAACGATTGCGACAACAGGACAAGCTTCAAACGAGAGGCCTCGCCTAGGTTTGCGGTGTATTCGAAATGCCATACTCGGCAGCTAGTCGACATCATCGTGCAGGGTCCTCATTCAAACTGTCCGGCGCCCGGACCCTTGTGGGTCTGTGACAACGGTAGACCCCAAACTTCTGCGCCATCCGTCATGTCAAGTGGGCAGCGGAGCCGACTTTTCGAGGTTAAGTTGCAGATATAAGCGGACACACGACGCTAGCCGCGTGTGCAATTTGCTAGTCTTGGGCACCAATTGCACTTGTCATGTATACAATGTCGTGGCCATCGAGCCATCGTGAGGCTACACTGGTATCGTGGAGCATATCGCAAGTCCACGAAATTTGCGCACTCTGCTAGACTGTTTTGAAGTTTGAGTAGTGCGGCTCTGGATAAGCTGGACGGATGACGACTTCCTTTGCATCGTTCAAACTTTCGTATCGGCTCAGGCATATGGTTAAGTCATCACCATCTTCCCCGACCACGACCACCCCTTCCGCCCCTCCCACGTCCCCTATGCCCTTGGCCACGCCCACCCCCTCTATGTCCACCTCCGCCTCTTCCCCCGCCTCGATTGGACCGCTGTTGCTCCGGTCTCGGACCGCGTTGCGCTAATTGTGCCCGCTCTTCATCTGACGCATGAAACACATTTGGGATCTGCAGTAAGTTGCAAAATGACTGAGTGTGCGGGTTACTGTACTCTTGCGGGGTAGCCTGGACATGTATGCCTAGTGCGGGGTCGTATGTCGGCGCAGTTGCTGTAAAATCCTCAGGTATCATCATCTTGTCAGCTCTAACAAGGTTCTCTTCGATCCAAGCTATCTCTTTCTCCACAAGAGGTCGGTAGACCGCATCGCCTTTGTCTGCAGGGACTTGCGCATAGGGATCCCCTACAGTAAGGTGATCGGCGAAGACACGAGTAATGGCAAGCCACTCCTTGTCATACTGCAATCGCAGAGGCCGTTGCAATTCCGCAGGTGTATGTGGTTGTATTTCCAGCAATTGCAGGAAGCTCCGTTTGGGCAAGCACTTGTCTAGTGCGAGGAAGTTGGTCGTCTTGTTCGTTATATCTTCAGGAAAGGGGAGGGTCTGTACTGTCTCAGCCTTCGGACGTGAGAATGATTCCGGCAAGAGGCTGCGAATGTCTTCTGGAACTTGAGTCTCGCTCTCCATATCAGCAGGTTGTATAGGCTCCTTGGGCTCTGCGACTGGTACAGGGACCACCTCGTCCTCGTCCAAATCCATGTCAAGATCAATTTCGGCATCATTCTTAGGTGCTGGTATTGGCTCCTCGTTTGATACATCCAGATCAATCTCGCCGTCGTTTACGACTCGCGGGATAGCACTATCAGCATCTTTTTGCGGTGGCGGAGCAGTCGGAACTTCTGCGTGGTCCCAAACGGCGGGAAACTTAGCATGCATATGGGCGCTGAACCAATGAGGTGGTCGCAGGCGCTCAAGGACTACCTTTGCAGCAACACTACCAAGAGTACCGTCCTTGGCCTCTTGCTCAAAGTCCGGCTTCCAGCTAAAGAGCTGCCGGTAATTGCCTTTCCACTCCATACCGCGCGGCCAGTCATGGCTCAGTCCAATGTCAACCTGCGTCCGTATTTGAAGCAGTTTCCGCACGTCGAGTTCTCGAACATGATAGATGCTCCGAACATCGTCACTGTTGTAGGGCAAGCGCTCATAGTGTGGCTTCTTGTAGTTGTAGCCTTTCCAGATACCAGACAGACCAGCAATGCGCAGTGGTCCCAGCCTTATCACATTGGCTGCGCCCATGTAGTATATCTTTGGTGCGGCCCACCCACCGTAGTAGAGCTCCCACATGTAGTTGCTCGCTTCGTGGTTGCCGCCGATGAATATGGTGAGATACGGGGCTGTGCGCAAGCCTGAGTAGTACTCGTGAAAGTCGTGCATGGCGTAGTACTTGGAGGGCATCGATACTGCCTTGAGATCGGACGCGTTTCGAACAGCCTACAAAGTCAGTCACTGGATGAGCATTATGAAGGGTTGACGTACCTGGAAGTCGCCGCCAATAATTAGGAGATCCACATCTGGCCAGCCTTTCAGCTCGCAAGCTTTTGCGACAGACGCATAGATCTCGTGTAGCACTCCATGGCCGCAACCTTCGACTGCTATGCGCACGCCTTGCTGTTCTACCAGTTCTGGGGCGGCCATACTTGGAGGTTGGTGAACTGGTAGTTAGTGAGAGCAAGGCTTGTTAGTAGCGCGATCGCAGACTTGCTACTAGAGCTCTGTTGCGCAGTACAATAGCGCAGAAATCGCAATACGCGCAGAGTAAACATTGCAATGAATGCTGCTGTCGAAGAAAGTAAGAGCACGGCCCTGCAGCACTAGCGTCGGGGGTCGGAGTTATGATAAGCTAGCGAGCACGTGTAGATACTGGACCTGCAGGAAGATTCTCAAGATCTGCGCAGAGATCATTCAGGTCCTCTAAATACATGGCTTCAGCAACTCAAACAGAGCTGAGGGCGAAGTTCCTTCAGGAAGCCGCTCATCTCCTCGCAATTCCCTCGCCAACAACAGCAGCGTTTCTAGGTAATGCATGCAACAAGCTAATCGAAGATGCTGAAGTCGGTATTTCAAGCAAGGAGACGGATGCCCTCCGACGAAGTATTTGCGGCGCATGCGGGAATGTCATGATTCCAGGATGGTCGTGCAAAGTTTCGAACAAAGACCAGCGCAAAAGCACTGGCAGAAAGTCGTCGGTGCCCGAGAAAAGTATTCAGTATACCTGCTTGCGATGCCAACGAGAGACACTTCAGACGCTTCAGCGAAGGCCTGGCAGACAGGTCAAGAGATCACGGTCTCTGTTGGATACAGTCCCAACGTCCGCGGCTCCGACTACGACTAGGAAAGAAGAGGATGCAGCCCCAAAGACGATTAATGCAAGCAGCAAGCAAAGACAGAGGGCACGCAAAGGCGGCCTGCAAGCTATGCTTGAAAAGAAGAAGACACAAGACTCGGGCACGGGCGGACTCGATTTCATGGACTTTGCGCTGTAAGTCCCGTAGGGCTGAGTGAATGCAGCCCACCTGCATGGAAGGGCCTAGCGACCCGTGGACACCCCGCTATGCAAGCGCGGGGCTCAAAAAATTCGAGGAGTTATGTCATCAGAACTTGCGAAAGTCAATACAGTCGCAAGCAAAATTACTTTGTCCAACACCACCCTACACCAACATTAATCGATTGCAAACATGGCACAGCAACAGAGCCTTGCGAAGGATCTCTTCGAGGATATGGGCCGCAAGGTCGCCGAGGCGAGCGCCCAGGGAGACAACGACGACACAAAGGTTGTCGACGAGATCGAAAGCATGTGCATGAACTGTCACGAAGATGTAGGTGCATTTGAAAAGTAATGATAAATTCAGCTGATATTTTAAAGGGTACTACGCGCCTCCTCCTCACAAGAATCCCCTTCTTCCGCGAGATCGTCCTCATGTCCTTCTCATGCCCGCATTGCCACTTCAAGAACTCCGAGGTTCAACCCGCCGGCGAGATCCAGCAACGAGGCATCAAGTTCTCTCTCAAAGTCGAAACGGCCGACGATCTGAGCCGTCAGATTATCAAGAGCGACACCGCAGTGTTCCGAATTGAGGACATCGATCTAGAGATACCACAAGGGCGCGGACAACTGACGAATGTGGAAGGCATACTCGCAATGGTAGCACAAGACCTGGAGCAGAAGCAGGAGGAGAGGAAGGCGGTGGTGCCAGAGGTGTACGAGCAGCTACAGGGAGTCATCACCACGATTAAGCAGATGGCCACCGGAGAGAAGCTGCCGTTCAAGATCACAATCGACGACCCTGCCGGCAACTCGTCAATCGAACCTCCCAGTGTACTTGGCGCAGGAAAATACTCTCGCAACGAATACCCACGAACGGCGGCGCAAAACGAAGCGCTCGGTCTGGGCGACACCAGCGGAGACGCCAGCGGTGAAGCGCCCGCCACAGAAATCCGACCAGAGTACCACGCTTCGCAAATGTATCCAGAGATGCCATCCTCTCACGCCCCAATGGTGAACAACGTGGATGAGGACGACATTGTGGAGAACCAGGTCTATTCCTTCCCTGCCAGCTGCCCGGGATGCACCAAGTCGTGCACCACAAACATGAAGATGGTCAACATTCCCCACTTCAAGCAGGTGGTCCTGATGAGCACAGTATGCGATCACTGCGGATGTAAGTTTATATCATGGAACAATCAACGTTTACCTGCTAATGCAATGCAGACCGAAGTAACGAGGTCAAAACCGGAGGCGAAGTTCCTGAGCTGGGTCGTCGTATCACAGTCACCGTTGACAGCAAGGAAGACCTGTCGCGAGATATCCTCAAGGCCGAATCATGCGCCATGTCCTGTCTCGAGCTCAACCTCAGCGTTGAACCCGGTACTCTTGGTGGCAGGTTCACCACGATCGAAGGTCTACTGACCCAAGTACGCGATGACTTGAAATCTTCCATCTTCGACGCTGGCGGTGGAGGAGACTCAATGGACTCAGAGTCCAAGCAGAAGTGGAACACCTTCTTCCACAACCTCTCTGCAGCCATCAACGGCGAAGACAAGTTCACTCTCGTTCTCGAAGACCCTCTCGCCAGCAGCTACGTCCAGAGCTTCACGGCACCGGAGCCCGACCCAAAGATCAAGGTCGAGGACTACAAGAGGACAGAGGCGGAGGAGGAGGAACTTGGGTTGCTCGACATGAAGACGGAGGGCTACGAGGAGGAGCATGCGGCTAGCATGGCAGCGAACGGGACAACGACCAATGGCGCGTAGGGCTAACTTCGATGTCTCTTAGATTTCCTTGACTCTTGCATTAGGTCGGCGCTCGTAGATACCAAGGCCTCGCCAGCCATGATCAGTGTGACATGATCTTCTTCCAACTCTTCCCTGCGTCCATGCTTCGTGATGCCTATAGCGACTCGAAATCCTTCTGCCCAACGCCGATAGTGTGAATGGTCGGCTCTCTCAGATCTTGATCCGCGCTTCCTTTTTCTGCAGATGACGCGACATCCTTCAGGCTCCAATCAGACACTACGCTTCCAGCTTGACATGAGTCGCATTACTACCGCTGTGCCCAGTAAAATATTGTTCATCCTGCCAGCGGGTTTGCATGAATGGTAATATTCTTGATCTCCATCTTCTCCTGCGGTCTTGACTTCTTGTCTACTTGAACGGCCTCCATGTCATCCAGTACCTCCCATCCTTCGAGCACCTTTCCAAAGACGGTGTTCTTCCCATCCAAGTGCGGCGCAGGCGCAAACGTGATGAAGAACTGCGAGCCGTTTGAATTCGGTCCCTTGTTCGCCATGCTCAAGATGCCTCTCGCATTGTGTCGCAACGCGGGCCGAAGCTCGTCCTCGAAGAGCTGGTTTGGCGTGTCGTAGATGGATGTGGAAGTCTTGGACTTTGGGTCGGAGGCTGGCGAGCCCGTCTGGACCATGAAGGAGGGGATCAGGCGGTGGAAGGGTGAAGAGTTGTAGAAGCCCGACGCGCAGAGGGCGAGGAAGTTCTCGGCGGTCTTGGGGACGGCTTCGCAGAATATTTCGAGTTTTATATCGCCCTTTGTCGTATGCAGCTAGTCACTGTTAGCAACAAGCTTGCAGTAGGCAGGCGGTTGGACTCACTGTGACGGACATGGTGGTGGGTGCAGATCAGTCGTGTTTGTGGTTTGGAAGGAGCGATGATGGCGCACGAATCGGACCCTCGAAGTTGAGCGCCCATCCACCTCCACCTCGTCGCGCCTAGAACATCGCGCGTCTATCCGACTGCGCTTACTGTGTGCAATCGCCCTGCATTCGCTGTCATCATCATTGCTACCGCCCGCTGCCCACGCTGCCTCCTCTGCTCGCGACACTGGCAGACGGCCGACCTCATCATAAGCGCCGCCGCATAAGCTCCACCCGGCGACAGCCCTACCACGCTCGGGACGTAATCCACCACAGTATCCCCGCGCATTCACGCAGGACACGCCCATTTCTACATCGCAAACCTTAGCCGTCGGCCCGCCGCGCACCCACCGGCCTCACTGCCACGCTGAGCCCCGCGGGTTCGAGATACGAGGCGCCTACATCATCTCAACCCCACAATTGGCTGCCCGGAAGGCTACCTAGCTCCCAGCACGGCATAGCTGCCCGGCGCATCACCACCCTAGAGCCTCCAGCGCGCGACTCGGACGAGGGCACCGCATTCTGAAAGGCCACGGACACGCCCATGCAGCGCCCGCTGCCCTCCCAGGCCTGCGCTGCGAGAAACGAACATGTCGGCCTTCGTTCGCGTCTCAGGACCGCCAAACAGTAACTTCCTGGTTGGCTATCCGGGCATATCAGCAACACTAGTACGTGTCTCCAATCTGTTTCTGTTATGAGTGCACGTCTTGCGCTCCATCCAGCCGCGTCGAGTCGCTGTATGACCGACTCCCTTCGACAAGGGTACTGGCCATTGCTGACATGTCATAGCCTCGAATAGAAGGCAAAGTCGAGATACGGCCACTCATTGGAGTGTCGGCGCCCGTCAATGTCTCCCTCGTCACCATCGCATTGCACCGTCGCGAAACCATACACCCGTCCGCCGACTCGGTTACGAAGAAGCATCTGGCAGCCCCGCGCAAAGAGATTACCGACATCGTCGGTAAGGAGATGCTCCTATATCGATGTTCGCCCGGAAGAGAGCATGAGAGTATACTATGTATGGACCTCCCGTTCGTCATCTTCATACCGTACGGACGCGGCGGCGAGGAGGTAGCGAGGAGAGTCCCGCCCGCGAGTCTACAATTACCGAGTCGGACGGCGGAGACGTTTTACGAACTCGTCGTGACAGTACAGCAAGGGCCCCAGGAACAGAAGAAGTATCCCTTTGCCGTGCCGATACAACGATACGACACCCTCTCTACCTTTGGCATGTACAATCGACCCGAAAGCGCAGAACGAGTGACGGACCACCTCGTCACCCTTGGCATCAGCCTGCCGAGATGGAGTTATGGACCCATGGACCCAGTCTCAGTATACATCAAATTGAGTCCCAACCCCGACTGGCTGAGCAAGGCGAAGAAGGTCACAATCAACAAGATTACAGTCGGCATAGACGAAGAGATCATCTTCAACCACGAAGGAGATGAGCCGACTCGTAAAGTCAAGACGCTGGCAAAAACGCAGCAACACGTCGGAGTGAGGATGCCCGAAGCGGGCTATTTCACCAACCTTGGGCTAGTCTTCCCCGCAAAAGATCTACGAGACAACGCAGGTGTTATCCCAAGAGGGCAGAAGGAGTTTCCCATGTACGCTGTTACTGGTTTTACGACGACTGGTACTCTATACAAGATTGAGTACTACCTCACAGTCAAGGTAGGCTGGACTGGGCGAATTGCAAGTTGAAAATTATGCTGACTGAACGCAGGCGCAAATGTCGTCAGCCCGAGACATCCTGCTCCGTCAGCCCATTGTGGTATGTCCTTTTGACCATGCAGGCTGTAAAGAGGAAATGGAGGCCATTGAGCAGGCAGCCAAGGACGCCGCACACGTCACACCTGACAACCCCATGTTGCCCGCCAGTACCATTGTTCGATCCAACGACCCAGAAGGCTTGCGCGCACTCGGTATCGCAATTGTGGGAGGCGTACGGAAACCGCTGATTGAGTGAAGAGCTGGTCGCGCAAAAGCATTGAGGATTTTGAGGGACGCGATTTTGCCATGCGTAGGATACTTGTGTTCGACATTCCGCACGTTTGGTCTCTGCGATTGGAGGATCAAGACGGACTCGAGCACGAAACGTTGTTGGATGAAGCCACCGGCAACCAGCCGACCCGACCAGGACAGACGATCTGCACTACTGTGCACGCAAATTACTGGATCGCGCAAAGGCGATAGCATATAACACAGGCGCAACACCGATCATGCAACCAGCGGAGCCCGGAGTCATGTCGAAGCTACCATCTACAGCACGCATTGGGTCTATTTGAACACAAAAGGCGCAAGGTCATTATACCCAGTGAGCTTGTGCATTGTTTATAGGGAGCATTATTTTGGCTTTTCATTGGCGTTACAAGGAAGGGCACGACGGGACGGCCGCCTGTTTGTTCATGATACCTTCGAGTCGTTCGTTCCTATTTTAATCATCAGGTTGGAGGGAGAAAGGAAGAACGCCTCGGCGGGTACCGGGAAGTTTTGTCTTTGGGAAAGGATTCGTGCATTGATTGGAGAAGGAGGAGGAGGAGGAAGAGGTGATCTAAAGAGCGAAAGAAAAGCCACAGTAGGTGGATCTCAATAGCTAGGGCAGAGAAGTTGAAGAATAACCACTACTCATGACACTTCACTCAATCGTCCCTGCCTGGCCCGCTTTCATGCCTATACACAAGACCGGCCTCCTATCCATACCCTCATTCTCCCCCATCAGGCCACTGATCCACCAAACCCTCCGCCCCAACCTCCCCTCCCGTCCTCCCAACCAACGCCCCCAAATTCATCCTAACACTATACCTCAGATACTTCGTCTCAACCCCCTTCGCAAACCCGCCTCCCAAACCACCAATATCACTCTCCCCACCACTCGGATGATGGTGTGCGAAAACCGGTGGTTGAGTCGTTAGACAAACCCTCTCATCCCCCTTCACACCCACGCCGCCACCTCCCCTAGCACTGCCAGAAGCGTGCTGAGCCTGCCGCCCCATATCCGGATCGTTCCCAGCACACCACCGCCCAAGCTCACTGTCGAAAATCCCGTTCCAACCCGCCACCCCAAATTGATGCAACAAGCGCCGGGCGCCGCGTTGCGAGACGGCGTATCCGACTGTACAGAGGGTGCCGCCTGTGGCGCGGTGGTAGATGCGTGTGTGTGGTGGGAAAGCGGTGGCTAGGGCGTCTAGTTCGCCTTGGAAAGGATGGGCTTTTAGGTGCTGGGGTGAGGGTACCGTGGCGTCGTTGGTGTGCGTTAGGGTTATCGTGCGGTGGACTGCGTGGTCGTAGACTTGGGAGTGCTGACCGGGGGCTGCACGTGGCATGCCGGTTCCGCAGTGGCCGAGCCAGAGTATGTCCCATTTTGTGGGGTCGCCGTAGGGTGATGGTGGTGATGAGGTGTGGGTAAGGTGGGATTGGCGTGGGAGGGATGATAGAGGGAGGGAGATGAGCTTTTTGGCGAGGTTGGTTGTGTCGATGATTTGGAGGGCGGTGTGTGTTGTTTCGGTGTTTCGGTGGGCGTGCAGTTTGGAGAGGGGGATGAAGGTGTGGTTTGAGGATAGGAAGCGGGAGGCGAGGGCGAAGCGTTGTAGGGTTTGGCGGACGCGGATGTCCCAGTCTACGTCATCTTCTAGGATGAGGGCCGTAGTAAGGTTTTGATTGACTACTCTGGATGTTGTTAGGTCAATGATGTCTCCTGGTCAAGGGTGGAGAATGTGTACTGTTGTAGGGCGTTCATGTGTGTTCTCCAACTTCCTCGGATACCTGCTGAAAGCTTTCTGTTCTCTTCTGGTAGAGGATATGCCTTGTTGTTGATACTCTCCCCTGTTACGCCTTCGACGAACTCGAGCTTGATATTGGAAACTGCTGCTGAAAGACTCATTGCATCGCGACGATCGGTCCGGAAGGGCAGGTTGAGGACGAGAATCTTCTCAAACTTGGGTGTGTTAGTGTATAGCAGAACGTGGGAAGCTAATAGGCTGTACTCCTAGAGTTATGTTCAGTATGTCTCTTAAGCTCTCGTCCTGTACATAGGCGGACGAATCCTCTGGTATCAGGGCTTCACTTGTCCCTATGTTGAACCACAACCACAAGACACTGAAGAAGACACATGTCGTCAGCAGTCTAGGCGCTGACATCCACCCACTCCTTTTCCTTGCGACCTCAAACCTCGTGCCGCTCTTGGAAGACATCAGTCCCAGGGTATCAATGGAAATGCGTCGCATGCGGGCGGTACGCAGGAGCAACACTGCAGAGGTGTGAGGAAAGAAAACATGGTGAGCAAGTCAGACTCCCGTGGCACGGCATGGTCAGGAGTAAAGCGAAATACTATATTCATGTTGGTCATTTCCAAGTTTGTTGCCTTCCTTCCGACCATTCGATGCGCGGCTTGCCAGGCTAAATCGATCTGCCGAACAGCATGCGGGGCGCATGCTGTATGCTCCTGTACTCCGTGAGCGAGTATATTGCGGCAGCTAATGTAGCCAAGTGTGGATATATGTCCCTGCTGTACTCGACATTGGCATGTGTAAGCACGTGAGAAGTGACGGCGGGCATGCAAAAGATGTGGATACCTAGGTAGTGTGGCGGCGACTCGCCGCGGAGGTTTGTAATCTCGGAATCTTTTGGAAATGCGAGCCTATCGATAGGCCGGCGCGTTGCGTGACTGCTTTCTCCGCGACATCGGG
>Ga0265780_10003921_pt1 | contig 19370 bp, 35 predicted proteins | sample P1T30metagenome_FD_192432 | JGI IMG/M metagenome (GOLD analysis project Ga0265780, IMG submission 192432) | Plant litter microbial communities from East Loma Ridge, Irvine, California - P1 T30 | ecosystem: Environmental > Terrestrial > Plant litter > Unclassified | place: USA: California...
ACCCTTGATGTTGTCCGATCATCCCGATTCCTCGGTGAGATCAAGAACAAGGACCCCAAGGATATCGAGGTCACCGTTGTCGGAGGTCACTCTGGTGTCACCATTGTCCCCCTACTTTCCCAGACCAGCATCGGAAAGGATGTCAAGGGTGAGGAGTACAAGGCTCTCGTCAAGAGGATTCAGTTCGGTGGTGACGAGGTCGTCCAGGCCAAGGCCGGTACCGGATCTGCTACCCTCTCCATGGGTTTCGGTTAGTCTTTCAAATCAATCATAAGACGAGCTCAACTGACATGCATAGCCGGTGCACGATTCGCCAACTCTTTGATCCGAGCTTTGAACGGTGAGAGCGGTGTTGTCGAGCCCACTTTCGTCAAGTCCCCCTTGTACGAGAAGGAGGGTGTTGAGTGGTTCGCTTCCAACGTCGAGCTCGGTACCGAGGGTGTCAAGAACATCCACCCCGTCGGATCCATGTCTGCCGAGGAGGAGGAGCTCCTCAAGGCTTGTCTCCCTGAGTACGTCAATTCAGGTTTGATCTGGAAGTGCGCTAATGAGCAGCTTGAAGAAGAACATCCAGAAGGGTGTCGAGTTCGTCACCAAGGCATAAGCTTTGATGTCGGGAGGCTAAAATTACTTTGGATGCATATGTCTTCCAGTGCAGTCTGCGGGTTCAGTTCAACCTAAAAGGTAGTTGGTGGTTAAGGTTTCATCTTGACGCGGTGTTCCCCTGAGCTGTGACGACCCATTCATATCACAGAAGGCGGGAAGATATCTGACAGGATGTGTACTTAACAACCTCACGGCGGCGTCTCTGACTGTGTTCCTCAATACTGATCCTGCTGAACCTCTCCACCGACATCGTCAACAACGTCAGAACACCGTCTCACATGACCCCGCAGCAGAAGTCATTGACAGTGAGGTGGGGGATGAGAGCCTCTCCCAGGCCCCTCTCGAGGCTCGAGGGAACGTGCACCCGACCTGCCACGTAATGCTGCTTCCAGCTCCAGTGTCCATGGTCTTGTCGAGTTCGTGTGTCCGATCCACGGCAACAGCCAGTGTACTTGATGGGCTCATTGCAAAGACTCCGAAATCGATCATATTTTCGCGGCCATGAGCCGCCAACCAGCTTTACAACGTGATCAATCATCATACGACTCGGCAGTCTGATGGACTTTAGCGATTAATGTATTTACAGTATGACATTGCACGTCTCCGTTCGAGTGACTCTGCTACCTGGCTTGGTGACTTGCAAAGCTTGGTTAGTGTATACGGCACTGAGCATCTCCGCCTTCCGGGCTGAAATGAATCTCATGGTCTTCATTGAGCAGGAGGCAAAGTACATTGCCTGACTCGTCCCGCCCGCTGCACAGCCCGGGAGACCGAGCGACCCATGCTGTCGAGATCTGTCGCTTTCTTGTCGGCAGAGTGGTGAGAGCATCTGAGGAGAAAGTACATCTCGAGAGCGAACGCGTTTCAGGGTAAATACTGTGTTTACTCAGGATACATTCAGGGTACAAAGACAAACAACCTGTGTGTGTATATGCTGTACCTGAAAATAGCTGTCCTCGTACACAAATCCTCTTGATCTCGGGTCCATATACATTCATCTAATACTTTTACCCCACGCTCACTTTTGTACATACACTATCACCCACGCTCTTTACGCTCTCAAACCATCTACTGTACGTCCGGATTTCTCGCGCCATCAACGAATGGTCGTGCATAGGACTTAGTATGGACGCGCCGGTGACTGACGCGTAGATGTTTACCAAGACCCTCATCTCCACTTTCGCCTTCTTGGCCATTGCCAACGCTATCAAGGTTACCAGCCCTGATGACGATACCGTCTGGGGAACTTCTGGATCCCAGACTATCTCTTGGGAGGCCGTTTCTACCGATACCGAGTCTTTCACGGTCGTTCTAGACAACCAGGTGAGTTGGTTTTGAGCTTGGACCCGCATCTCGATCGTAACGAACGAGTGTGACACCCGAGACTGCATAAATATTGGACGAGGCTGACAAGCAGTCTGGCTTCCTTGCCAACGCTCCTGTCACACTTATCCAGGAGCAATCTACCGGAGCTGCCAACACTGAGAACTCTGCCTCAGTCTCCTTCCCCGGTGGATCATGGCCCGAGGGAACTGGATTCACAATCAACCTCATCTCCACTGCTCGAAACAACCAGGCAATCTACGCCCAGTCTGGTCAATTCAACATTTCCTCCTCCGGTATGGCCGGTTCCGCCTCTTCATCCACTGGTTCCGGCTCAAGCTCGACCATGACCATGATGACCATGTCGACTCCTACTACCATGACAAGGATGTCTACCTCTTCATCTGAGACTAGTACTGGTGCTTCCAGTGCTAACGCCGGTGATGCTAGTGGTGGTATCCCCAATGCCGTAAGTTGCTCCATCGGGGAAGGGGATGAAGCTGATCCTCAGTCTGCCTCCGCCGCTCCCGCCAACTCGGCTGCTGGTCTTGCCATCCCCGCCCTTCCCATCCTAGGCGCTCTCGCTGCTTTCTTCCTATAAGCCAGCGAAGTTGTCAGGTCGGATGTCTGGCCACACCGCCTACGATTAGTGACGAGTGGATGAGGATGACTGAACGTTGAACTTGAATTTGATGAATGGACACTTGCCTATGATATGCTTTCTGCTACCTATCTCCTTTATATTCGCCTTTGCTATCACTTTCGATGCATTATCCTATCTTTTTACGTATATTTCGACTTGGATATACGAGTCTGGAAGACATGCGTAAAACTTATTTTGCCCCCAACTAAAAAGTCCCGCCTTGCTTCAACTACATTCATTTCGTTCACCTCTGCTGCCATCTATCCAACCTCAAACCGTTCATAATGGCAAGCGTACACAATACAGTATCGGCCATCCGATCACAGATTTTCAACACTATCCACAACCCAACAAACGCACGTACAGGTGCCAAGTACCTTCGCAAACCATTACGCGGATCGGCAATCGTGAAATATTATCCAAAACTACCAAAACTAGCCACTCTAAACTCTTCGCTACCAAATAACAAGTACGCAAATTGGGGTTTAGCATCTGGATCATCATCGAGATCAAGTGTCAAGGCTATCGAATCGGCCGAGACCCCAGAAGGAGTCGAGGGAGCCGAAGTTGAAGCTAGTACAGAAAAGGATTATGTAGGAGGAAGGAGCGTTGCTAGGCAATTGAGGACGAGTGAGGAGATTACTGGACTGGACTACTCAGAGGCAGAGAGGAGGGAGGGAGCGGGATGGTTATTGGATGAGAAGGAGAGGGTTAGATTGATGGAGACGACAATGAGGCATGCCATCGGAAAGGGTCCACCAAAGAAGGGTATGTCCAGTTTCGTATTAATGCCGCACTTCGTCGCTGTGACGAGGTAGTCGCATACATCCGGGCCAAGCTGACGATGATAGGTCAAGGTCGAAGGTCCCAGATGAAGAAGAAGTAGGCTGAAGAGGGGAACTTGTCGAGATAGAAGAGGAGGCAATTTGTCCGGGTCCTTGTACCCTTGGACTCTGTATGATGTATTCGTTGATCACTATGCTACTTCCTATCAGATCGCAGGCAGCCTCACTGACCAAGGGCCGCTATCAGGCTTGCAGCACCCAGAGAGACGAGGGTTTGAGATTTAACAGGATATCGTCTTGTCATCACTGGCTATCTGCGATAGCGAGAAAGCCCAGGCAACGACCAAGGCCGTTTGATGAGTCGCATGCCTTCTATTCGACCTTCAGAGTAGAGTGATGCCATACTATGATACATAAACAGTCCAATCCTGCTAGCAAACCTATTCCTCCTTAAGCGTAACTTCCTCAGTCTTTTCCGTAACTTCATCGACTCCGTCAATTTCCCCCTCCTCCTCAACCTTCCCGTCATCGCCCATTCCATCCTCTCCATAACCTCCATCAGGCCCTTCCTTTTTGTATAGGTATCCCTCGATCCAACCTGCTACTTCCTCCTTGCCCTCGCCTGCGAATAGGGCTTCAGAGAATGCATCTCGTTCGGAACGGTTCTTTTGCTGCATCGTCAGTACACACTTTTCAAAGGAGACGACCGATAGAGATGGCCTACCTTCAGTAAAGGTACACCGCCACCCTTCTCCTCTGGGACCTCTACTAGGAGTTGAACGACGGAAACGTGGTTGTTCATGATTGCCCAATGCAGAGGTGGGGATCCATTCTCGTTGACAGCGGTCAAAACCGATGATGATAAGGAAGGTAGTAGATATTTCAGGACATCTGTACTATCAGCTTCTCACTTTCAGATCCCATGGGGATAACTTACCAACATGCCCATTTCCGCAACACATGTGAACAGCCGAATTCCCTCTATCATCCCTAGCGCTCTCGACAGCTCCCTCGCCAAACTTTTCAACGAAAGCCTGAGCTTCTTCTAGTTCGCCATACCTACATGATAGTAGGAAATCCTCGACCTCCTCCTGTGTTGGTGTTCTACTTGCTGTTGTCATTGTTAATTATCGTTGACTATGTACTTGACTGTAATCCAAAAAGTTGTAGATGGTCATTCTTCAGGCACGGTCATGATATAGCGGAATCAAATGATAAAGTGGAGGGAGTTACTCTACCCTTGTCCATCATGACCATACCAGCTACCTGCACCTATACATATACCATTATCAGTATAGACTCTACTCTGGACATCGGAAGGTAGTGATATACTCTCAGACTTCCTCGTAAGTGAGAGTCAACACTAGCTGGTTCGTCAGAGACAGTCACAGCCATGCTGTACATCGCATCGGTAAGTCATCCCGAAGTGGAGGCAGACATCATCGCTAATCCCTAGGCGCAACCGCCTACACCGATCCTCCAATCCCTCCTGGTCTCGGACCTTACTTCCCCCGGCTCCTCATCGCTCGTGATTGCCAAGCCAGATCGGGTCGAAGTATGGGACGTTGGACCCGCTGGTCTGGTATATCAGACCGATCTTGAAGTATGGGGATCTATCGTTGGGATTGAGAAGGTGGTTGTTAAGGTATGCTGCCCGTCTCGCGCAATCGAATCAAGCTGATGTGCAGGATGCCAGGCCACATCTGCTGGTCTTGATGGGTCCGCCGAACGCTCAATTACTGGTCCTCACGTACAATCCCTCCACTTCATCCCTTATCGTAGCTTCATCGACATTGCTCAATCCCCCAACACCCTCTCTCCGCTTAGCAGAGTTCTATCGAGGAGTGATCGTAGAGGGCAGTGCCGCCTTGATCAGTCTATGGGTCGGTGTGCTGTCATGTGTAGAACTAGAGGTGGAGAAGGAGAAAGACTTGAAGAGGAGGAGGTCAAGTGCTGTTAGACCGGGGATGGTCAATGAGTCTGCCTCCGACAAGCGTCTTCGAGTCAGGGAGACATTCAATATCAAGTAGGTCACTGAATCTGGCTCTTGGACCTTAAACTCATCATCAGCGTCCGAGAACAGAACCTGCTGTCACTGGCGTTCCACACCGGTCCACCAACACTGCATGGACCAATGATCTCGATGCTCTCGCTCAGCCCGCACAACGAGATTCAACTCAACTTTAGATCACTCTCAACGACCACTCAATCATTACACGATATCGGTAAAGCAATAAATGTAGTCACACCGCAATCACCCCCGCCATCAGACGAAGAGATAGATTACGGTCAAATCCCATTCTCCTGTCCTGGCGCACGACACGTTATTCCCGCTGGTACCCTCGGATCCGAGAGATTGGTACTGGTAGTAGGAGACGAGTATTCGGTCTTGTATTCCATTAGCCAGGTCGAGAGGCGAGATTCGTCGCAACAACTTACAAGCTCGCAGTCTCCTGCTACTAGTCCTCGGGCTAGTGCTGTCAATCGAAGCCCGCAGAGTGAGATGAAACAGATTGGAAAGAGAAGGAAATCTAGTAATGCAGACGGGGCTCGATGGCAGGTAAACCCGGTTTGGAGGGTCAGGCAGGGGTTCGGGACTATCCTATCGTAAGCTAGCACCCGATATCTCGTGTGACTCAGCTGATGTGTAGCGCAACGACAGTCGAATCATCCACCAAAGGCGGAAAGATCCTGATAAGTGACGACTCTGGACGGCTCACAGCCTTCTCTTGGACATTCAGCACCGATTCTGGGACCGGCAGAACCGTCAATATAGGCAAATCAGATATGGGTCTCACATCGCCGGCATCGTCACTCACCCCCCTCTCCCCAAATCATCTATTCTGCGCGTCAGCATGTGGTGACTCCATGCTACTCCACCTCGATATTCCTTCGCCAGGTCCGCCATCTTCGCCTACCGCCCCTTCATCGAGTCCTAGACGAAGATTGAAGGGTAAAGGAAGAGAAGATGTGTCGAGCCCGAGCTCTATCATCGTTAGCGAGCCCTCCATCGGGTCCACCGAGGTGTTGGAGAGGTGGGTCAATTTGGCGCCTGTCAAAGATTTCTGCGCGGTCGGCGATCAGAGTGGCGGTACTGTAAGTCATCGCATTCATGAAGGTCAATTCATGCTGAAGAGACAGTCTCATTTGGTCTTGGCGTCTGGCTCTTCCAATGCCAACTCCCTTCGAGTGGTTCGAAGTGGGGCCGGACTCGAAAGGGTGGCTGCTATCGAGGGACTGGAAGGTGTGGAGCACGTCTGGTCGTTGGATCTGGGCGAAGGGTGAGTAATTGCAGCGTCGTCTTCAGCTGATAGCAGTACTTCGAGCCTACTTGTTTCCACATCCTCGTCGACATCGCTATTGAGGCTATCGCCCGAAGTCGAGGAAATTGATCTCGTCAGCAGTATCGCTTCGGCAGCCACACTCGCAGCAGCTATCTTACCTGGATCTACAATACTCGTCCACATTACCTCTACCGCAATCACATTATGGGAGGACTTGACAGCTGGGAAGAATAGTGCAATCTGGCAAGCTCCGGGTGAGATCACGTCTGCTCAGATCCATGAGAATCATATCGTGGTCTCGACCATTGGCGGGGATGTGCATATCCTCAAAGCCACTTCTGCAAGCTTGGAGCGAATCTCGTACGTCTCTCAGTAGTTAACCGGACGGTGCTAATCGATAGAACGGGCAGTGTCGGTGCTGAAGTATCTGCGGTGGCTGTCCTATCCGCTGGCTCATCTACCCTCATCGCTGTCGGGACCTGGACGAATGCTATATCGGTCTACACATCGGATCAGCTCAGCTCAGCTTCGGCGCCGATGGTATCACTTGAAGAACAGTTCTTTGCTGGTTCGCTCATGCTGAGATCCGCCGTCAATGGCTCGCGCCTGCAGCTCCTGGGCGGACTCAGCGACGGCTCGTTGGTCGTCCACGAATTCGATCTCGATGATTCAGCCGGTAAATCAACGCTCACCCTTCGCGACCGCAAGATTTCGTATCTTGGAACTCAGCCCCTGACTCTGCATCCTGCACAGAGCCGAACCGCTTCGGGGGACGAGTTACTCGCGATAGGCCTGAGCGATCGTGCCTCGATCGTTTTCGTCAATGGCGACAAGATCGACTTTTCATCGGTGAGCCTCACTGGCCTCGTAGCTGCGGCTGCTATCGTTACCGAAAAAGGCTCGAGTCTGGTATTGGCGACACCATCAGAATTATCGATATCTCAAGTAGATGGGTTGAAGAAATTGCATATTCAAACTCTCGATACGGGCTACAAATCGGCTAGTAAGCTTGTGTGGTCATCTACTCATCGGGCTATCGCTGCTGGTGTGATTGAGAGGACTATCGATAGTATCACTGGAGATTATTGGCAAAATGCCTGGCTTGAGCTAAGGGATCAGGATCGTCTGCAGGGTGAGTTGAGCTTATGGCTGCTGGATCCCTAGCTGATGATAAGTCCTTGCGACCTTACCTCTTGGACTTCGGGAAGAGGTGTCGAGCTTATCTGAGGTCTTGCTCAACGAGCATCATTATATCGCAGTCGGGACTGCACTGTTGTCTGAAGATGAGGATATCGATTTGGTGTATGAAGAAAACGCAAGTCCAGCCAAGGAAGGTCGTCTACTCCTTCTCGATCCTGTTCACGACCGATCAAGTAATACATGGACTCTCGAAATCAGCGCCGAATTGAAAACAGTCGGAGCAGTCAACGACATCACCATCATTCACGAATTCCTGGCGTATGCCGCAGCATCGAAGGTGTCAATCATGAAATACGAAGATGACATCCTTACCGAATTATCAAATTTCTCTAGTACTTTCATCGCTCATTCGCTCTTCACTGCTCCTCCATCAAAGTATCAAGCTGAAGAGAAATTGATTGTTGGAGATGGAATGAGGAGTGTGCTGATGTTGGAAGTTGATGATGAGAGTGGAATGATTTATGGGGATGATCGGGATATGGCTACTCATCAGGTCGTTGCTCTTGCAGGAATTCGAGATAGGGGTCAAGGCGTAGTGGTCGCTGATGTAAGTTGTCCCTGTTAATTTTACTTTCGTGTCTGACAAATAGGGATCTTCCAACATCCTGACATTCCGCCTCAGGGACAAGATCGAACCAGCAGCAACTTTCGGTCTACATGAACAAATCGTGAAGTTCGCCCCTGGCGCATTCGCCCCACCAGCCTCAGCACCCGATATCATCACCCCAGACTTGATTTACGCTACTACAGACGGCAGACTTGGGATGATTGGTGAACTCTCATTACCCTCTGCCAAGATTTTGGATGATCTCCAGAGAAATATTGATAAATACAATAAAGGACCTGGAGGGGTTTCTTGGAGACAATTTAGAAGAGGTGGAAAGCCGCTGGTACCAAGGGATACAGCTGGGTTTATCGATGGTGATTTGTATGTCCTTCTTGTTGCTCCTCCATTCCACTCGTTTTTATCATACACTCACCTTGAACGCGGGGGAAGAGCTGACGACAGTGTACAAAAATTCTTGAACATGGATATAGCAGCCGGAGGAACAGGGGAGAAAGTATTGAAAGGTGGAAGTGTACATGAGCAAGTAACGAGATTCGGGGTTGATGGGAAAGCAGAGGCAGCGTCAAAGGGTGATGTAGCTAGGGTATTGGAGGCTGCTGCTGGGTTCCATTGATCTTGTTACGATATGAGCCCCCGAGATGAGAGTCATGAAGATAGGGGCTGGAGGTTGTATGTCGAGTCTGCATATGTATCGATATTCGGGAACAGTCTGCCATGGGTCACGGGTCACAGGTCATGAGTGCATGACATTGATGATATCCTGATACGATACAATCTTGGGGCTGCCTAATGTTTCGCTTGACTCGGTGATACAAGCCCAGATATATTCCCCGTCCAGGATACCCAACTCAACACTCCACCCATCGTCCTCCAGAGACTTTCCATCTACTTTGACTGAACCTAAAATACCAACCTCATTGAGAGCTATATCGATCCGCTGTAATCCGAACCCTACGCCTTCTCCTATAGCTTTCACATAAGCTTCTTTGAGGCACCAGATCTTTGTTAATCTCTCTGCCTTCTCCCTGGGAGATAGGGGTAGGGCTATACCCCTTCTTTCAGATATCGTCATCTACAATCAGATCCATCTCATCCTTGGGTCACAAGACGGCACAGAGAGAGAGAGAAATGGGGAACTCACGTGATCAGAGAGTGCTTCTTCCACCTCGTCCGGAGTTGGGGGTATAGCCATAATATCCACTCCAACCTTTCTCCCTCCCGTTGTCCCAAATAACACATATTCACCATCGTGGGAAATGTTGTATTGGACTTGAGGCTCCAGTCCAGGCTCAAGCTATTCGTCAGCCCCCAATCTAGGTCAAAAGCATGGTGGACAGACTATGATGGGTTTCCCTTTCCCCTCAACGCCGAATTTAAGGAATGGCAGGAATGCCCGGGGAAGGAGCCCAGTATCTAGTAGATACCATATTGGTGCTATTCTACCGAACAGCGAGCCTGTTCGTCAATGCCTGCGTACAGATCAATGTGGAGGATTTACGAATAGCATCTTCCTGATGATAGAACCTCCGGATCCTAGCTTGCGACTCTGGCTCGAGAAAACTTATCAGTCTCTCAAAGACCTGGATCATGAGCTTTTTGAAGTCTAAGAGAAGAATGCGGATGACCTACATCAGGCGCTAGTGTCTTTGGGACTTTGATAGCGCACAAACCCGTCATTGATAGTCAATAGTCCATTCATCCTTACCAGTGGAGGAAGTGAGTGGAGGTATCGGATATATCCGATAAGTGGGTCAGTCTAGTGGTAACCTATCCTCTCAGAAGCATACATACCCACATAGAGACAGGGAAGATAGGATGGACGTGTTAGATCTAGAAGGTATAGATGATGATCTGGAATTAGAGACGGAACTGCAAGTCGAGACTATGGAGACTGGTAGGTCATATCGCTGTGGGGACTGAGCTGATTGAGAGATCTGGATAGACCTATGTCTAGGTTATCTGTTATGCCGGATACCGTTGGGCCGAGTTCAAATGAATTACGTTTAGGAAAGAAGGTATTGGATCTGGAAAAGCAGAGGGACTCTCTAGCTGTCAGTAATGATGAGTGCTCGAGGGGGTGAAGTAGAGTACTGATGCCAGGCCGAACTGAAAGCTTTGAGAGCGAAGTCTGCCCCTCCCACCTCGACGACTGTGCCCGTCCCGCCCGGCCAACTCGAGGAGAAGATAGAGATTCCTCATGCTCTCTTACCCATTCTGAACGTCATGCGCCATCATATCTCAGAATTGACAAGGGACAATCAAGCTATGAGGTATACATTCGGTCTTGACTCTACGACTTCAGGCGTTACATCAGATGGGCATCTACAAACGGAACCACGTATATCTGACAAGCAAGGCCTGGATCTGAAAGCGGTATTGAATAGGGTGAGGGCGTTGGTCAAGGAGAATGAGGAGCTTGGTGATATGGTGTTAGAGGCTGGCCGGGTCGATACGGCTGAATGGGAGCGGGCACTGGAGGGTAAGCCTACCTAGCCCCACTGTACTGGGCTGACATGATAGATTCACAAAAAGTCATCAAATCATTAGGGTATGTTCGAATCGGACTAATGATCAAGACGCGAAATTGACGTTCAGTGCCGACTTGCAACATCACGCAGAAACAGTCCAGAAACTCCGCCAAGAACTCGAAACGTATAAAGCCCAATCCTCAGCTCCGACGGCTACATCAGAAGCGGGACCTAGTAGGGATCTACTCAGTCCCCCACCTCGGTCTACAGGTGGGAGTCAGGATGGTCGACATAGAGGTGGACAGAGGGATGATAGGCGACACGATTCCCGTAGGGGTCATGGTCATGGGCAGGGTCAGAGTCAGAGTCAGAGTCATCGGGACGATAGGAGTATGACCTCTGGACAGCGTGATAGAGATAGGGATAGGGACAGAGAGAGGGATCGTAATCGAGCTAGGGAGAAAGAGAAGGATGTGATCAAGGAGAAAGAGGGGGAGAAGGGGAAAGATAAACAGTCGGGATTGTCTATTCGAGGTGCAAGTGGTGGTGGTGGGGCGGGGAGTGATTTCGGTCCGATAACACGCAGAGAAGATGATAGAGCTACCAAGCGTCGCAAATGATGATTACGATTTCCGACGAAATAACGATGAATAGCATAATATGACACGTATGATTCAAGCTAGTCAAAGATCTTGAGCTCCTCCTGTTTCTGACTACTCTTCTTCTTTCTCCTTTTCTTGCCCTCTTTCTCGGCCTCTCCCGCAGCAGTGGCTACCACTTCCTCAGCCTTCTCAGGTCGTTCAGGAGCCTCGAAACGGTTGACCGATGATGTCGCAGCGGAACCAGCCTCTCCACCTTCAGGTGCAACCCACCCTTTAGCCTCTCTCTCCCTCTTTCTTTGACTCTTGCCCAACCTCTTCTTCTTCCTACTACCCTCTCCGCCTTCGTCTTTGTCTTTACCATCTCCACTAGCTTTCCGCTTTCCACTCCACCCAGCATCACGTGACATCGTCCTTGGCTTTCCATCTTCATCCGCTTCCATCTCTTCTCCCCATTTCCTTTCCTTGAGTTTCTGTTTGAGGTCGTAGATTCTCTTACTAATTCCCCTTCCTTGCATTCCTAGACCTTGTTTTCGGTATGGCGCGATATGACGCAGACCGGCGATAGCATCTAATTCTTTGTCGGTTGCTAGGAGGATTTCGGCGGGTGTCAGTCCGAATGCACTGGGTTTCGAGCGGGTGTATTTGAATCGTGTGGGCATGTCACCGATCTGTGAGGTCAGTACAGCTCATGTGGAGCAGGAGGGGAACTGACCATATCCTCGTGATCTAATGCTTTGTATTCATCCATTGCCTTCTTGACTTTCTTGGCTTTGTCCGCGACCGTCAAGTTCTCCTCTTCCACTTGTTCCTCCTCTACCTCGACGGCCTTATTCTTGCCCTTCTTATTCTTCTTTCGCTTCTTTGTTGGCAATTCACCATCAAAGTCGGCGTCCTGCCTGTCAGTATGTAGTAGTAAAGCGTGGAAGGGGACTCACCATATTGATTGGCCCCTCGTCTTCGTCTGGGTACCCAGCATCGTCGTCTGGTACATATGTCATGTGCATCTCGACCTCTTCATCCTCTGGTTCCTCATACTCCATCTCGACGACATCATCATCCCATTCAGGTTTCTCATTATCGTCTTCCTCTTCTTCCTCCTGTTCTGTCAGCTCATTCGACCAAGCACGTCAGGGAGCTCACATCATCATCTCTCGCCTCTAACATCTTGCCCACGACTCTCTGCCATTCGTCCTCGTCGAAATCCCCATCCATGACCTTTTCCAACTCATCCCAATTGACTTCCCCTTTTCCTTCCTTGATACCTAGATCCTTCCTCAAACTAGCCATCTGCTTTTCCATCTCTCTACGTTTCTCACCCTTCAATCGACGGGCTTCTTCCTCCTTTTCAGCTTTTTCGGCTGCTTTCCTCTCTGCCCTTTCTGCTCTCTTTGTCGCTCGTGAATCATCTGTTCGTCGAACCAGGGACGGGATTTCTCGAGGATGGGTGAGGATATTTGATGAGCCCCTACTTGTCAGCTACTTCTAGACAACGATGGACAAGACGTACGGTTCCTCGAATCGGAAGTTGTAGGCATGCTCAAATTCTTCTGCTTTCTCATCGAAATCATCCTCCTCATCTAGATCACCCCATGGATGACTTGGTCCCCCAGCTTTAGCCGCGACCTCTTCATCTTCTTCCTCCTCCTCTGCCTTTGCTTTACGTTTCCCGACAATCTCATCATATGTGGGTATCTTTTCTTCCGAGCGGTCAATCCAACCTCGATTCAGAATGTAACTATCATTAGCATTGAGCCACATTGACAGACTCTTAGACCTACTCCATCAGGAAGTCGTCGTCCTGCTTTGCCTTTTTCTCCTTTGATTTCTCGCTCTTGACCTTCTTCTTCTTCTTTCCCTCGGCCACCTCGGCCTCCATAGGCTGATCGACCTCATCGGCCTCATCCTCCTCGACTCGGACATTATGGATCCCACTCTCCCCGATACCGAGGATCTTTCTCACTTCATCCTCACCTCCTCCCATTTCCAACAAGAAACGCCTATACTCCTCATCATCTAGATCTACCTCTTCTTCTTCTTTTTCACGCTTCACTAGTCCACCCTCTGCGTCTTCTTCGTCCGATTCATCGGCTAGGGATTTGAATGCGGATACAGCCTCGTTTCGGAGTTTGTATTGCGATTCAACGTGTGTCAATGGTTCTTGCTCTTCTTCGTCTTCGTCTCCCGCTGTTCCGTTGAGTAGAGCAGCTCGATGATGATCTGCTAGAGTGTATTTCTGTCATTAGCGACTGATCGCCTATGGCCAACAGCGACAGGACTAACCTTGATCTCCTCCTTCCTATTGGGCATAGCCTTGATCCCAGCGCTGATAACCTTCTCCTCCGCCTCCTTCAACTCGTTTTCAAGTACATTCTCCCCCTCGTATACTCCCCTCTTGTTTCTGATCTTGGCTAGCGTTCTTAGGATCGCAGCGTCGAGTGCGGGCGTAAGGTCGACTCCATCTTCATCTTCCGTCACGTCCTCTGAGGAATCGGTTTCTGAGCCGGAACTTTCGGATATAGGAGCTGCCTTCTTTGACCGCCTTGTTGGCTTTGTCGGTTTACTGCTTGAAGCAGCTGCTGATGACATTATTGCTATGCGTGCGGTGTAGAGTATAGTTGGCTATTGCAAGTGTATAATTCAACTTTTACATGGAGACCCCGAGTAATGCTACTATGACGTGTCATTCTCTTTTGTCTATGAACTGAGATTGCCTGCGTTGCCGCGATTTCATCCGTCATGATCTGAAATTTCAGAATATACATATATCCACCCATACACCCAACAGCAAATAGGCTCAACTCGCTGGCAGCTGCGGAAACGATAATCTGACCACCCTGGGATATATCTGCCGAAATGATTCGCTCAGGATCCCGCTCGATCGGTAGATCTGCAGCATTTATACCTCGAAAACCACGATCTCGAATACCCTCAACCAACTTATCCCGCTCTACACCATTACGCCTTTACTCGCCCGGACCGTCAGATCCTAATCGCTCAGCATGGGCTGCAGCTACTGAATCCGCCCATTCCGTCCTTTCACCACCACCTACACCAGCCACAGATCCTATATCAGCGATACATGCTGAAATCGGTAATCTCAAATCCAGTTTATTCAGCATGTTGGGCAGTAGTCACCCATCACTCGACACTGTTGCTAAATATTACTTCCACGCAGAGGGAAAACATCTGAGACCGCTCTTGGTACTGCTAATGGCACAAGCGACGAATGGATTAGCGGAATCGGGCTGGCAAGGTGCCGTGGAGGAAGCAAGAAGAAGAGGAGTGGATGATAGTCTGAGTGAGGGAGGGGTATTGAATGATTGGAATCCAGAAATTATGGGTCCAGAGGGACCGACAGCATACGCTTCGCCATTCACGATAGGTGGTTCTTCACGCAAACCAATACCCGACACACCACGTATACCGAGTCTTGAGGAAACGGAATCACCAGCTATCCTCCCCACACAACGTAGATTAGCTTCTATTACAGAAATGATCCATGTTGCTTCATTACTACACGACGATGTCATCGATACATCCGAGCTCCGTCGGGGCTCACCATCGGCACCGACAATGTTTGGCAACAAGCTATCTATCCTATCTGGCGATTTCCTTCTGGGTCGAGCATCCGTCGCATTGGCCCGCTTAGGAAGTCGAGAAGTCGTCGAACTACTAGCGACAGTCATTGCCAACCTGGTCGAGGGAGAGGTCATGCAGCTCAAAGCCACATCGGAACCAGAGGAGAAACCAACCGCAAAGGGGTTCGAGGATTATATGCGTAAAACATATCTCAAATCCGCGAGTCTGTTGGCAAAGAGTGCGAGGGCGTCTGTCATCCTTGGTGGATGTGGCGGAGAAAGCGAATGGGTCAAGGAGGTTGCATACGGATATGGCCGTAATCTGGGCATGGCGTTCCAGGTACGTCATTGTTATCACCGCCATGTTAAATGCTGATGAACAGCTAATTGACGATACATTCGATTTCCTACCCGCTGTTGAAGATTTCGGTAAACCCGCCAATGGTGCCGATCTCCGTTTAGGCCTAGCCACAGCTCCCGCTCTATTCGCGTGGGAAAGTAATCCCGAGCTAGGTCCTTTGATTCGACGCAAATTCGACGGTCCCGGCGATGTCGAACTCGCTCGTGAACTAGTAATGAAGAGTGACGGTATCGAGAGGACACAACAGCTAGCTCGTCAATTCGCTGCCGAGGCGCGAGCATTAGTAGAGAGATTACCGGAAAGTCCGGCACGAGATCAATTAGTAGAATTAACAGTCAAGGTTGTTGATAGGCGGAAGTAAGGGGAAAAGGGGTTTGTCGCTTTGTTTGGACTACAATAGAACATATACATCTCAATCGGCATTGTTTCTTCATGCATGTAATTAATCACAATGAATTGATGGAGAAGTTGAAACTTGAATAAAGACACTTGATTGTGCGTAGATGGGTATTCAGGAACAATGACAATGGATTCAAAGATTCTACGAGGGAGTAGAGGAAGGACGCGTCTGCCTTGTTACCCCTTGATACCTTTGTTTAAACCCTTAATTCCCTGAAAGTAAAGGTATATTACCCTGAACGCTTTGACTTTTGTCACGTCGGTAGGTTCGTGTTCTAGTTATAATGGAATCACATTCCTTCATTACTTCGTCACTCTCTTTCATCCATTCACTACTCACTCTTCACTCTCTCTCATCCACCCGTAGGTATACCAACTACCCACCACCACCCTACATACTCTTCTCACTTTGATACTGGTTATCACTGCGAGTCACCTCACCATCCTTTAAGTAGAACATACTTCAACCTTGGCACAGCCGCACAGACACTCTCTCTAAATACCCCTCGAATACGATCAATACCCCTTGATCAATCTTCGATCTCCTCGTCTTCTGTTCTTTCTCTATATAACAATTCTACGTTCAAACCCCAACACATACTACAAAAATGTTATCCCAGATCATCCTCGCACTCCCCCTCTTGGCCTCCGTTGCCGCTGGATCTCAGCACGGACCTCGTCATGCCAAACACGCTCGACACGCTGAACAAGTCACCCGATCCAACACCGCCCCTGCTCCCATCTTCAACAACGCCCTCCTCCAGTCTCGAGCTCAACTCTCTTCAGTCTCTGCCTCGAAAATCGCTCGACGCGATGACGAGTTTGTAGGCGAGAAGCGAAACGCTGATGGAAGGAGGGTCAGGGTCATGAGGCGTAAAGTGCAGGCCTGCAAGGCTCCAAACGGATCCACCAGTATCATCGGTGGGAACGCTCTTGCTTCTGCCACCGTCACTGCTGCCCCCGCATCGAGTGCGAGCGGTAGTGATGCTGGTGCCGAGGAGGCTTACTCGAGTGCTGTCGCTTCCATCTCCTCCGTCTACTCGGAAGCTGGTTTCCCCACAGATTGGGCTGGTCCCTCTCCTACAACCCTGGGTGCTTCTGCCACCGTTACCGCTTCTTCTGCCGTCTCCGCCGCTCCCTCCGTTACCGACTCTCCTTCCGCCTCGAGTGCCGCGCCCAGTGCCAGCGCCTCGTCTGGTTCCGGTAACAACATGCTCTTCCCCGTCGGACGAGGTATCGCCTCTTGGTCAACCGAGGATGGGATGTCTCGTAAGTCAAACCTTTTCATTGTGATACGGACTTCTGCTAACGAGCAGTGGAAGACGCCCTAACTCCTTTGGCCGCTGGTCGTCTACCTAAATCCGGCTCTGCTCCCGATGGAAGTACCGCACTTGTCGCCGACTTCCCCGCTGGTACCGTCAAGCTCGCTTCTGGGCAAGGTTTCTCCTTCTATTCGAGCGGTGACAAGAACGGTGTCGACGTCACTTCTGCCAAGGAAGTCGTTTTCAGTTACTCGGCATTTTTCGAGGATGGCTTCGAGTTCGCCAAGGGCGGCAAGATGCCTGGACTATTTGGTGGAACCTCGATGGAGACCGCCAAATCTTGCAGTGGTGGAAAGCAGGATGGACGAGAGGATTGTTTCAGTGCCCGATTAATGTGGCGGACCGACGGTGCTGGTGAATTCTACAACTACTACCCCAGCGGTGCTCACACTGGCGATTACTGCAACATTGCCCCCATGTCCAAGTGTGACCCCAAGTTTGGTGACTCCAGTGAGTAACATGTTTATCCAGTATCGGACAAAACTAACAATCAGTCGGACGAGGATCTTTCACCTGGGCTACCGGACAGTGGACCACCGTCGCTCAGCGATTGAAGTTGAACGACGTCGGACAATCCAACGGTGAACAGGAGCTATTTGTCAACGGTCAATCAGTGCTACACATCACCGGTCTCGAGATCGCCGCCGACCCCTCGACAAAGATCTACGGTATCATGGCTCAGACCTTCTTTGTAAGTCGCCTCTTAACACATACCATGACTCGGCTGACATCCAGGGTGGATCCGACTCTACTTGGGCTTCTCCCCGTGATCAGGATATCTGGTTCAAGGACTTTTCGTTGGCTGTCATTGCATGATTGCCTTCGTCAGTTCTTTGTTTATAGTATACTCCCTTTGGGCTTTTTCAACGTAACTCTAGCTCCAGGTGGGCAGAGTAGACATGCATCTGATGCAATTAGGCGAGAGTCATCGCACGAGACTGCATTCATGTATGATAGGACCTAACATATAGCTATGAGGCTACGAATGTGGAGGGCGTGGGAAGGCTTCACATGTGGCTGTGACCACGAGTGGCATCTCCGTGGAAGACTTCAGTACAGATCGTCCCGTCATCGTTGAGACATGGCTCGGAGCATCGATCGGCCCAATCCGCCATCGAATTCGGAAGGGGCGGGTGAGAGTGGTACTGTTCAGTATGGACATGTGAGTGGCTGTGATTGTGGTTATGTTCATGGTCACCATGCGAGTGGTCATGATGATCGGCGTCATTTCCCTTGCTCTCCGCAATGGTAAGCGCACAACTCCATAACAAACAAGCAAGCGAAGTGTCGGGCGCGCAAGGGTCCTCGGGAGGTTGGAAGGCGGATACGACTCGTTTTTTGACACAGCTGGACATGGCGGTCATGTATCGAGTGGCACCGTCCGGCAGGAAAGACCGCGACTCGTCTGGGTGAGTACGCGAGTGTTGTTGATGGGGGACTTCATGGTCATGCTGATGGTCATGGGCGAGACAGCGACCGTGACTGTGGCCGTGGTGGCGATTGTGCCCATCAGTTCCTGCATGGGAGTGAGAATGAGAGTGAGCGGGAGAACGCGAATGACGGTCCCCGCTGGAGTTCGGTGGTTGGATGGCGGGGAGGGTATTGCTGGATGGAGTGGCCAAATCGGTCAGATCGATCTCTTCAATTGAGCGTTCCCCCTAGGCCCGACGAGGTTGTGCCACCACCCAGATCCCTGTTCTTGAGGATCGTCGAGAAGTAGCGGGGTTGTGAGAGCTTGGGTACCGAGTGTGCATTTCTGATCGTCTGGGGATCTTTCGTATCGTCGGGATTTAGCTTTCGGATGTTTCTGCGATGAGTTCGACTTTGAGATGCCACTCTCGGATGGAGAGCCAATGATGTCGGTGGATTCATCATCATGTTCTCGGTGAGGGAGGTTGTAGGAATGGTCAACTTCTGTTGCAATTTGGAAACTCATGATGATATGCCGCGGTCTTGGTGGCGAGAAGTAAGTTGCTTGGGGAACGCTTGTGGGTGAGCAGTATCTGTACTGATGAGGCCCGTTGAGAAGAGCGGAGCTGTCGAGCGATGAGGATCGCTGTCCGGACGGTCGAAAATGGGCTTCCTTTGGTCGATAGGTACCTATACAGTCTTATGGACGACGGGGCGACCCTGGGTCCTCGCTTTGGCACCCCTCCGCCGATTCCACCGTGGCCCAAGCTGGCTTAGTCAAATGTCTGCCTCGCACCGGTTGTAACATCTCACACGGTATG